>SESB01000226.1_pt1 | contig 42023 bp, 42 predicted proteins | sample 3171441 | NCBI WGS metagenome assembly SESB01 (sample SAMN06051867, study PRJNA518727) | freshwater metagenome | biome: subpolar coniferous forest; feature: holomictic lake; material: water; isolation source: holomictic Lake 227, 6 m depth | place: Canada: near Kenora, Ontario | collected...
CACCGTGAGTTCTGCCGTTCGTTCATCGACCATTTGTTGAAGTTGGTGTTTACGACCAGAAGAAATCAGCGCAGCGACTGTCGTGATGAGCGTTAGCAAAACGCCAACAAACAGAATCAACCAGGCATTACGAAAACGACTTTGATTAAAATAATCAAGGGTAGGTACGATTTCAAACCGCCACACTTGCCCACCGACTAAAAATTCTGCGTGGCTGATGAACGTTTTTGTATCGCGAAACAGACCTTTTTCTTGTAGGACAAACGGTTTGAACTCCTGTTCGTCGCTGGCAAATAGCATCTGTTCTGTTACAGGTGCATTTTCATCAATTAGTTGATAAGACAATCCCGCTAAATTCTGATTTTTGAGAGCGGCTGAAACCAGTTCATTACTTCTAAAAGCTCCCACAATGTAGCCTGAAATGGCTTTGCGACGTTCTGCTAAATTGTGGTGTGGCAATTCATAATGATAAATCGGCAGATACGCCACCGTTCCCGTGTATTTTCCTTGATTCTGAATCAAGGTCACTTTGCTTGTCATGGAAATTTCGCCCGTGTCTTTTGCTCTGAAAAGTGCGTCATGCCGCTCTACCGTGGAATACAAATCAAAATTATGGACTCCTTCGTTCGCTTGATCAGGTTTGGCATAACGAATGGGCGCATATTCTGCACGATTTTCAGCACGCACCAGTTTTTTGTCGGCATTCATTTCGGTAATTTGAAAATCATCAACACCTTCGAGCTGTAAGTTTTTTTCATAAGCGGTACGTTCCGCCGTACCAATAATGGGCGCAAATCCAATGCTGAGAATGCTTGTGGATGAATTTAACACGGATTCGGTAAAGGAATTAAATTGTTTCTCGGACACGGTTTCTGAAGAAATATACAAACTGTTCAGCGACTGCAACACGTTAAATTGAGCAGCGATAGACGATTTCAAAGCCGCATTCAATTGTTTCGTCTGTTGTTCAAAGTCCATTTTTATCTGTGTATTGCGGCTTTCTATTTCATAAAAAACGGCGAAAACCGTCAAAAAAAACATGGTGAAAATAGGCAGCGTCATCGCCAATCGCCGATCTTGCCACACGGGATTATGTGGTGACATCCACACCAAAACCAGCGGCGTAAAGACAATAATGCCTAAGGCATCGCCGCTCCACCAAGCCAGCCAGTTGAACAGAAATGTTTCAGACGGCATTCGACCTGTTGCGACCATTAGTGGAACCGAGAGCGTTGAATTCACCAACGCCCCCAGCACACCGCCATAAAATATAAATGAAAAAATGTTTTTTTGATTATCCAATCCGTTCGGAAATCCAGCAAATCGTTTTACTAAATACGCACCAACAAGAGCTTGAAGTGTTGCACCGGTAGAAATGGCTGTTGAAATCAGCGCGGAATTTAGGCTTTCGGAAAGATTATTTGCCACCACCGGAATGAGCGCGTTGAGTAAAAACGCGCCGAGCCAGATTCCCCAGCCAACACGATTTCCATAAAGTAGAATTCCTGCCAAAGCAATGCCAGAAGGCGGAAAAATAGCGGACGCATAACCGGGTGGAATAGCAAGCAAGTTACCAAATTTTCCTGCAATAAAATACGCTGCCGCCAGCCCAATAATGTGCAACATTCTGATGAACACAGGTCGCTGTAGAATATCTTTCAAAACCATTTTAATTTTTCGCCTTCATTAGTGGGTGCAATTGCAAACATGCAATTATTGGCGATTTTGGGTCAATCGTTTACGCATAACTCGAACCCGCCGATTTTAAACCTAATCGGTCAAACAATCGCAAATCGTGATTCGTCATTGGGTTGTCAGTTGTGAGTAATTTATCGCCGTAAAAAATCGAATTCGCCCCAGCAAAAAAACATAACGCCTGCATTTCGTCGCTCATTTCATTCCGTCCCGCTGACAACCGCACGCGCGATTTGGGCATCATAATTTTTGCGACGGCAATCGTACGAACAAACATCAACGGGTCGAGTTGTTCTGTTCCCATTAACGGCGTGCCTTCGACTTGCACCAACATATTGACGGGAACGCTTTCAGGATGTTTTGGCATATTCGCTAATTGAATTAACAAATTGGCGCGATCTAAATCACTTTCGCCCATGCCAACAATGCCGCCACAACACACGTTCATTCCAGAATTTCGCACGCGCTCCAGCGTGTCCAAACGGTCTTGATAAGTGCGCGTGGTAATCACTTCGGAATAATACTCTTCGGACGTGTCTAAATTGTGATTGTAATAATCTAAACCGCCTTCTTTTAATCGAGTCGTTTGGTCGTCGGTCAGCATTCCCAATGTGACACACGTTTCCATGCCCAACGCTTTCACGCCTTGCACCATTTCAACGACGCGCTCGATGTCGGAATCTTTCGGTTTGCGCCACGCCGCGCCCATGCAAAAACGTGTCGCGCCTTGTGATTTTGCGTTTGCCGCTGCTTCTAAAACGTCGCCAATCGCCATTAACGGTTCCGATTTTAAACCTGAATCGTAACGCGCACTTTGTGGACAATAACCGCAATCTTCGGAACATGAACCGGTTTTAATACTCAATAAACTGCTGATTTGTACTTCGTTGGGGTTAAAATTTTCGCGATGAATCGTTTGCGCTTTAAATAATAAATCGTTGAACGGTAAAGCGTATAACGCCAACACTTCGTCGGCTTGCCAATCGTGGCGAATGGTTGAAACAGTTGAACTCAACATGAAACTAAAACTCCTCAATTATTATGAAAATGATTCAAAACTATTTTTCTCTTATTTTTCCGCCACGCTGTATTTTGTGCGGCGATAAAGGCGTTGGAAATCGAGATTTGTGCGCGGCGTGTTACGCAGAATTACCGCGCCATTCGCCACGTTGTTATTGTTGTGCGAGTGATTTTGACTCGCCCGATTTACAGACGGCAATTTGTCCGACGTGTGTAAAAAATCCGCCGGCGTTCGATGAAACGTTTGCGCCGTTTGAGCATTCTCGCGCCATTCGGCATTTTATTTTACAACTTAAATTCCACAAACATTATCCAAGTGCGCGATTGCTGGGCGATTTGTTGGCGGATTATGTGCTGCAAACTGCTGAATTGCCCGATTGTATTATTCCCGTGCCGTTGCACAAAAATCGTTATCGAGAACGCGGTTTCAATCAATCGATTGAAATTGCCCGCATTCTCGCTAAACGATTACAGGTACCGCTCGATATTCACAGCTGTTCGCGGCATCGTGACACCGCGCATCAAGTCGGTTTAAGCGGTGAACAACGCAATGAAAATATCAAAAATGCGTTTTCGGTGTCGCCCACTTTTCAGGCAAAACACGTTGCTATTGTTGATGACGTAATGACTACGGGATCAACGGCTCAGGAGCTGGCGATGGCACTGAAGATAGCAGGCTGTCATCGGGTTCAAGTATGGGTGTGTTCAAAGGCTCAGTAACAATTAACGCCGCATCCGACACGTCGCCCACTTTCGCTAATGCCGCTAATAACGTGGCATCGTGTCCATAAATATCACTGTAAAAAGTCAATTTATCGTTTGATTCATAAAACGCGGTAGTGTAGAAAAATAAAACTGGAATGGTGGTTTTTAAACTCACTTGATGATGCGTGCTATTTTTCAGCGCGGCATCAATGCGACTTTGCGTCCAGCCTTCTTGATTTTTCAACACAAATTGCGCCAACAAACTGGGATTTTGCACACGCACACAGCCGTGACTAAAATCACGACGCGGACGACCGAATAACGCTTTCGACGGTGTATCGTGTAAATACACGCCTTCGCTGTTCGGGAAAATAAATTTAATGCGACCCAACGCATTTTTACCGCCTGGACGTTGACGAACGCGAATTCCGCCATTTTTCAACGACACAACTTCCATATTTTGACCCGATAAATAACCAGGATTACGCGCTAATTTCGGTTGGATTTCTTTTTTCCAAATGCTCGGTGGCACGTTCCAATACGGCATAAATTCCACCGAATTCATTTCCGCCATAATAATCGGCGTGGGCGTTTTTTCTGCTTTCCCGACCACAACATGAAGATTCAACATCGGCGTATTCGCTTGTTCCGTGGCATCGATTGCCCACAATTGAAATGCCGGAATGTTGACGATAATCGATTGTTGCCCGGTCGTCATTTCTGGCAACCAGCGCAAACGCTCCATTGCCAAACTGATTTTGGTCGTCCGTTCAGAAGAATTCACCGTGTGTTTAACGTGGCTTTTTTTATGCGATTTTTCTGCCGGTTGATTCACCGCGACGTTTTGAGACGTTGCCAACGCGGCGCGTAATTGACGATATTGCTGCAAATTCGGTTCGACTTTCAACGCCAATTGCGACACAGTATTTTCGTTTATCGCAGTTTTAATCAGTTGCGGAAAATCGATACTTTTTTTCGTGCGTAATTTGATGTGGTAATTCAGATTGTGCGGATTGACGCGCCCATAATGCACGTCGTGTAAAAAGCGCATCAACGAAACCGTCAACGCCGTGTCGTACAACGCTAATTCCGCCGACGATTCGGGTTTTAACAACAAAATCGCGGGTAATTTTTGTTGCAATTCGCGGGTCGAATACGTTTCAGCATTCAAACCTTGCGCGGCAGCATTTGCCAGCACGTTCAAAACGTCGGTGACATTTTTTTCGGCTTGCGGATTATTCAACCAAAGTGGCGCGTAATTATTCAATTTATAGAGCGCGTCAACGTCTTCGGCGCGGTATTCAAAATTGGCGCGAGTCAGCAACGGATTTTGTTTGGTGTTGAGAATCGTGCTGATTTCTTGGCTAATGGTGGTCGTGGGCGCGGACGACAGCACGGGAAAATCTTCGGCGAACGCGACAGTTTGCAGCATCACATAAACGAAAAAAAGGTGGCGTGGTAAAGCAGAACGTAAAAACATGAATTGGCTCGTTATTTAAAGGCGGTGTAACATCAAAATTATGGGTGTAATCTTAACATTAACCGCCGATTTCAATAACGTGGATTTTTAAGATTTTGAAAATTCGTAAATTTCGGTCAAGGTGCTGTCGCATTTACAACAACTTGTGCCACACGCTTCTTTTGCGGAAACTTTTCGCACATAACCTTTCGCCACCAAAATTTGCAACATGCCGCGCAAGGCTTCGGCATCAATATCAAAATGCAATATCATATCTCGCAACGCGACGCTTTTTTGTTGTTTCAAATAACTGCGTAAATCTGACAAAATCATACTGTTTTCGCCTCGTGCCGACCTTGCAACCAAAGTTTAAAAATCACCGCAATTAACAAACTGCTCAATCCTAAAATCCAACTCAACGAACTTTCAGGATGTTTAGAAAAGGTGGCGGTTTGATAAAAAATCGTGGCGGTGATGTAGGCAATTCCCGTTGTCCACGCCACAGTGAATGCCGCCCAACCTGCCGATGTTTCGCGATAAATGGCCGCTGTCGCTGCCACGCACGGCGCGTATAACAAAATAAATAATAAATACGCAAACGCGCCCGCTTGCCCGTCAAAACTGTGTTGCATCGCGGTGAACGTCGCCGCATTCACATTTTGTGCGCTGGCGGCTTCGGCGGTATTTTCTAAATTCCCCACGTTCAAACCGAGCGGATCCAGCAAACGATTGGTCACTTCCGATAAATTTTTCGGTACGGTTAAACAGGCTGCCGTCAGCGCATTTTGCAAATCAAATTCGGGTTTTTCAATCGGTGAATCCGAGGTTTCCAGTTGTCCATAAAGTGCGTCCAATGTTCCAACCACCGCTTCTTTCGCTAAAACGCCGGTGAAAATTCCGACCGTCGCCACCCAATTATTTTCGTGAATGCCCATCGGTTCAAACGCGAAGGTTAATTTTCGACCAATTTCACTTAACACCGATTGATTGGTATTTTCGCGTCCAAAACTGCCGTCCGTTCCCAGCGCATTTAAAAAATTCAACACCAAAACCATCGGCACAATAATTCTTCCTGCGTTCAACACAAACGATTTCAATCGGTCGCCAGTACGAATCAATACGCCTTGTATCGTCGGCAAATGGTATGCCGGCAATTCCATCAGGAACGACGACGTTTCGCCTTTGAACAAAGTATGACGCATAATCAAACCCGTCAACACCGCGACAGCAATGCCTAATAAATACAAACTGAAAACGATATTTTGCCCGTTAATCGGAAAAAATGCCGCCGCAAACAGCGCGTAAACCGGCAAGCGTGCGCCGCAAGACATAAATGGATTCATCAAATTGGTCAAAATTCTATCGCGGGGATTTTCCAACGTGCGCGTTGCCATAATCGCTGGAACGTTGCAGCCAAAACCGACAATCATTGGCACAAATGCTTTGCCCGGTAAGCCCAAAAAGCGCATAAATCGATCCATAACAAACGCGGCGCGTGCCATGTAGCCAGAATCTTCCAACATCGACAAAAACAAAAATAAGAAACCGACAATCGGAATAAACGTTGCCACGACTTGCACGCCGCCGCCCACGCCTTGCGTCAATAAAACCGTGAGCCAATCGGGGCAATTGTAGGCGGTCAATAAAACGCCCAAACCGTCGATTAAAAATGCGCCGACGAATTGCTCGAAAAAATCCACAAACGCGCTGCCGACATTGATGGTGAACAAAAACATCGTGTACATGACTAACAAAAAAATCGGAATGCCTAAAAAGCGATTTAACACGAATCGGTCGATTTTTTCGCTGGTGTGACGGCTAACTTCGCTGAGTTTGCAAATGGTTTTTTTTGTTAATTGATTGACGAATTCGTAACGTGCATCTGCCGCGAGAATATCAATTTCATCGTCGGTTTCCGTTTCAATTTGAGTTTGTAATTCGGCGACAAACGGCAACAAATCCGCGCCCGCAATGGTTTGGGCGAGCGTGTCATTTTCTAATAATCGCATCGCTAACCACCGACCATCGCACGGATAATTTTGGGCGATTTTGGTTAATTTCGGCATTAACACCGCGAGCGCATTTTCAATTTCAGGAATGTAAAAAATCGGTGTGTGCGGAATGGGTTGTTGAGTGGCGGCGTGATGAATGGCGGTTTTTAACGCTGGAATGCCTTGTTTTGTTGCCGCAGAAATTGCCACAACGGGACAGTCAAATTGTTGCGCGAGCAGTTCGAGATCGATTTTAATGCCGCGTTTTTTCACCGCATCCATCATATTCAACACCACCAACATCGGCACGCGCATTTCAATAAGTTGCGCGGTGAGGTACAAATTGCGTTCGATATTCGAGGCATCGACGATGTTGATAATTAAATCGGCTTCCCGCGAGGCGACGTAATCGCGGGCAATTTTTTCGTCGAGCGACACGTTGTCGTCTGACGATTCGAGCGAATACGTTCCAGGCAAATCGACACATTCAAAACGTTTGTCGGCAAAATTGTATTCGCCGGTTTTTTTTTCAACGGTTACGCCCGCCCAATTTCCGACGTATTGTTTTGAACCGGTTAATACGTTGAATAATGTCGTTTTTCCGCAATTGGGATTGCCGACAATACCAATGATAAAATCGGTTTTCATCTGACTAATTCCGCCAACACGAACGCGGCTTCTTCTTTTCGTAACGTCAGTGAAAAACCGCGCAATTTTATTTCAATTGGGTCGCCGAGTGGCGCGAATCGGGTAATTTTGAATTCCGTGCCGCGCGTTAAACCCATCGCCAATAAGCGTTTGCGGTAAGCCTTTCCGGCAGCATCGAAACCGGTTATTTTGCCGGTATCACCGACGGCAAGATTGTTTAAACTAGTAGTCATAAAACGCGCCTCAACGTAAATAATCGAAAACAGAATGATGACTTATCAATAACTATTCTCATTAGGCGCGACTATAACACACTGGTTTAAGATTTTTACGCCAATTTCGCTTTCAAAATTTTATTGATTTCAGCGGGATTGCCTTTGCCTTGCATGGCTTTCATGACTTGCCCGACGAAGAAACCAAACATTTTTTCATTGCCGCCACGATATTGTTCCGCTTGTTTTTCGTTCGCCGCCAAAATCGTGTCGATGATCGCTTCAATCGCACCGGTGTCGGTAATTTGTCTCAAACCTTGCGCTTCAATAATTTCGTCGGCGGATTCTGAACCGTTCCATAAAAATTCAAACACTTGTTTGCCAATTTTGCCTGAAATCGTATCGTCGGCAATTCGCGCCACCAAACCCGCAAAACGTTCCGCGTTAATCGGTGATTCTGCAATTTCTAAATCCGCGCGATTCAATGCCGCCGACAAATCGCCCGTAATCCAATTCGCACAAATCGCGCTTTCACAACCCGAAATTTTCACCACGCTTTCAAAGAAATCCGCTAATTCTCGCGAAGCCGTCAAAATCGTCGCGCTTTCATCGTTCAATTTGTAATCGGTTGTGAAACGACGCTTTTTCGCTTCGGGCAATTCTGGCAACGCGGCTTTGATTTCAGCTTTCAATTCGTCGCTGACAAACACTGGCAACAAATCGGGGTCGGGGAAATAGCGGTAATCGTTCGCTTCTTCTTTGCTACGCATTGAGCGTGTTTCGTCTTTGTCGGAATCGTACAAACGGGTTTCTTGCACCACGCGCCCGCCGTTTTCAATCACTTCAATTTGGCGTTCGACTTCGTGGTTGATGGCTTTTTCGACGAATTTAAACGAATTGATATTTTTAATTTCAGCGCGAGTTCCGAATTCGATTTGACCTTTGGGACGCACAGAAACGTTGGCATCGCAACGAAATGAACCTTCCTGCATATTGCCATCGCAGATTTTTAAATAGCGCACCAAATCGTGGATTTTTCGCATGTACGCGACGGCTTCTTTCGCTGAACGCATATCGGGTTCGGACACGATTTCTAACAACGGCGTGCCGGCGCGGTTTAAATCGATGCCGGTCGAACCGTGAAAGTTTTCGTGTAATGATTTGCCCGCGTCTTCTTCTAAATGCGCTCGCGTGACACCGATGCGTTTGGTTTCGCCATCGACTTCAATATCTAAATGCCCGTTGCCAACAATCGGTAATTCAAATTGGCTGATTTGGTAGCCTTTGGGCAAATCAGGATAAAAATAATTTTTGCGGGCAAATACCGAATACGGAGCGATTTCTGCCTCAATCGCCATGCCGAAAATCACCGCTTTTCGCACGGCATCTTCGTTCAAAACAGGTAAAACGCCTGGCATTCCCAATGAAATAACGCAGGCTTGTGTGTTCGGTTCTGCGCCGTAAGCCGTTGCTGTGCCTGAGAAAATTTTAGATTTTGTAGCTAATTGTGCGTGAATTTCTAAACCAATCACGACTTCCCATTGTGTGTTCATTTTGTTCCTTTGAATTTTGTCGAATTTAAAGCGAAGGCGATTGTTTATGCCAATCGGTGGCGTTTTGATAAGCGTGCGCGACGTTCAATAAACGCGCCTCGTCAAAATAATTGCCAATCACTTGCAAACCGACCGGCAAACCGTTGATAAATCCAGCTGGAATCGACATCGCAGGCAATCCCGCGAGGTTAATCGCAATCGTGTAAATATCCGCCAAATACATTTCAATCGGATTGGCGATTTTTTCACCGATATTAAACGCCGGCGTTGGCGTAACGGGGCTGAAAATCACATCGACTTCGTTCAACGCATTTTTAAAATCATCGCTAATCAACCGGCGAACTTGTTGCGCTTTTAAATAATACGCATCGTAATAACCGGCTGAAAGCGCGTAAGTTCCCATTAAAATTCGACGTTTCACTTCTTTGCCAAACGCTTCGCCGCGTGAACGGGTGTACAAATCGTTCAAATCAGCAGGATTTTCACAGCGATAACCAAATCGCACGCCGTCAAAACGGGACAAATTCGACGAACATTCTGCCGATGCAATAACGTAATAAGCAGGAATCGCGTATTTCAAATTCGGCATGGAAACTTCTTTAACTTCTGCGCCCAATTTTTTGTATTCGTTAATCGCCGTTTCTAACGTTGCCGCCATATCCGCATTCAAATCAGCGGTAAAAAATTCTTTCGGCAAGCCAATTTTTAAACCTGCCAACGGTTTATTTAAATCCGCACAATAATCCGGAACGGAAACATCGACGCTAGTGGAATCTTTCGCGTCAAAACCCGCCATTGCTTGCAACAAAATCGCGCAATCTTCAGCACTTTGCGCCATCGAACCGCCTTGATCCAAACTCGATGCGTAAGCAATCATGCCAAAACGTGACACGCGCCCGTAAGTCGGTTTGATTCCCGTGATGCCACAAAATGCGGCGGGTTGACGAATTGAACCGCCCGTATCGGAGCCAGTTGTACAAACCGCAAGTTGTGCCGCAACCGCCGCCGCTGAACCGCCTGACGAACCGCCTGAAACCGCATTTTTATTCCACGGATTTCTCACCGCGCCATAAAAACTGGTTTCATTTGACGAACCCATGGCGAATTCGTCCATGTTTAATTTACCCAAATTCACCGCGCCCGCTGCGTTTAATTTTTCAACAATCGTGGCGTTGTAGGGCGCGATAAAGTTATCCAGCATTTTTGAACCGCACGTTGTTTTCACATCTTGGGTGCAAAAAATATCTTTGTGCGCCATCGGAATACCCGTTAATAATTCAGCAGTTCCGGCGGCAATGCGAGCGTCAGCAACTTTCGCGGCTTGTAACGCCAAATCTTCCGTGACGGTAATAAACGCATTTAAATCGGCGTGTTGATTGACGCGATTCAAAAAATGCTGCGTCAGTTCAACGCTGGAAAATTCTTTGGCGCGTAAACTTTGCGCGAGTTCGGTAATCGTTTTGTTGTGCATAATGTTTAGGTTTCCTGAGTTTTTGTTTGTTGCGCTAAATAAAACTGCGCCAATGCTAAATCTTCGGGGCGAGTAATTTTAATGTTGTCGGAACGCCCTTCGACAATTTTTGGTGAAAATCCTTGCGCTTCCAACGCGCTGGCTTCGTCGGTAATTTCTGCGTTGCCTTGCGTGAATTCTAACGCCGATTTCAACGCGCCATAACGAAACATTTGAGGCGTTAAGGCTCGCCAAATTCGGTTGCGATTTAACGTGCTAACGATTTGATTGTCGTCGTCCACGTCTTTCAACGTATCGTGCGACGACAACGCCAAAATTCCACCCATTTCATCGTCGCGCAATTCGGCAATTAAATTATGAATGTCGTGCGTCGTAATACACGGACGCGCCGCATCATGAACCAAAACCCAATCCTTTAAATTCGCTTGCGATTCAATTGTCGCCAACGCATTTAAAACCGAATCGGCACGTTCCTTTCCGCCGTTTGCGCGAATGATTTTCTCGTGTTTTGAAATCGGCAAATCATCCCAATATTCATCACCATCCGAAATCGCCACCACGATTTTTTCAAAAATTTGCGCGTCGCACAGCCGCGTCAACGTGTGTTCAAGAACGGTTTGGGTTTCTGAAAGCAAAAGATATTGTTTCGGGCGATTGGCATTCATGCGTTTGCCCACGCCCGCCGCTGGCACAATTCCCCAAAATTTAGCGGTTGTCGTCATTTACTTGAATTCCATTATGGCGCAACAGCGCGTCACACGACGGTTCGCGTCCACGGAAGTTTTTGAATAATTCCATCGCTTCGTCGCTGCCGCCCATTTCTAAAATGTTGGTCAAAAAGGCTTTGCCAGTTTCCGCATCGAAAATCCCTTTTTCTTCAAACAATGAAAACGCATCGCTCGACAACACTTCTGCCCATTTGTAACTGTAATATCCCGCCGCGTAACCACCTGCGAAAATATGTGAAAAACTGTGCGCGAAACGGTTGAATTCTGGAATCGGTAACACCGCAATTTTTGCTCGAATCGTATTCAAAATTTCGTAAATGCGTCCGCCTTTTTGCGGCTCAAAATCACGGTGAATATGAAAATCGAACAAACTAAATTCCAATTGCCGAACCATTGTCATGCCCGCTTGAAAGTTTTTCGCCGCGAGCATTTTTGCAAATAACGTTTCAGGCAACGCTTCACCCGTTTGATAATGGGCAGAAATTAACGCCAGAGCGTCTTTTTCCCAACACCAATTTTCCATAAATTGGCTCGGCAATTCAACCGCATCCCAGGCCACGCCGCTGATTCCCGACACACCCAAATAATCCACTTGCGTCAAAACGTGATGCAAACCGTGTCCGAATTCGTGAAACAATGTCGTCACATCGTCATGCGTCAACAACGACGGCGTGTCTGCGGTGGGCGGCGTAAAATTACACACCAAATACGCGACGGGCGTTTGCATAGTTTCAGCGTCTAATTTGCGTCGTCCCATGCAATCGTCCATCCACGCGCCACCGCGTTTCTTGGTTCGAGCAAATAAATCCAAATAAAAACGTCCGCGTTTTTGTCCAGTCGAATCGCAAATTTCAAACAATTGTACCGATTCATGCCAGCGGTCAAAATCGTTCAATTCTGTAATTTGCAACCCGTACAAACGTTGCACAATTTCAAATAACCCTTTCAAAACGTGCGGCACCGGAAAATAACTTTTTACTTCTTCTTGCGACAATTGGTAATGTTGCTGGCGCATTTTTTCAGATAAATAACTCACGTCCCACGCTTGCACGGTTTCAATGCCGACATTTTCACGCGCAAATTGCTGTAAATCTGCAAAATCTTGACGGGCTTGCGGCAATGATTTTCGCGCTAAATCTTCCAAAAATGAAATTACTTCATCGGTCGAATTTGCCATTTTGGTTGCTAATGACAAATCCGCGTAATTTTCAAAATTGAGTAATTGCGCTTCTTCGTGACGCAATGCGAGAATTTGTTCCATGATTTCGCTGTTATCAAAATCGGCATTCGTGGCGCGAGTGGCAAACGCGGTGTAATGTTCGCGGCGCAATTCGCGATTATCGGCATACGTCATCACCGCTAAATAGGACGGAAATTGCAACGTGATTAACCAGCCATTCGCCTCGCCAGCACTTTGTTTCGCTTGCGCCAACGCGGTTTCTGGCAAACCCGCCAATTCGTTCACGTCGGTAATTAACTTCGTCCACGCATTGGTCGAATCTAAAACGTTTTCTTCATAACGACTGGTTAAGGAACTGAGTTGCTGCGAAATTTCTTTGTAACGGTGTTTTTGTTCGACTGGTAACGCCACGCCCGATAATTGAAAATCACGCAACGCATTGGTAATCACTTTTTGCTGCGCCTTCGATAATGTCGCAAACGTTTCGCCGGAAACAATCGATTCGTAAGCGTGAAACAGCGTTTCGTTTTGACCCATTTCGGTGGCGTAATCGCTCAATTTCGGCAAACAGGCATTGTACGCATCACGCAATTCGTCATTATTCATCACCGCATTTAAATGACTGACGGGCGACCACGCTTTACTTAAACGGTCTTCGGCAGTTTCAATCGGTTCGATTAAATTTGCCCAAGTATAAATTGTGTTTGCGCTCAATGAATCCGCCACGGCTTTTCGGGCATTCGCCAATAATTCGTCAATCGCAGATTCAATGTGTTCGGGTTTGATTTGGCTAAAATGCGGCAAATCAGTTTGATTTAATAATGGATTCGTCATGGTCAAAGATTCAATAAAAGAAAGTAAGGTCGGCGCATCAAAACGCCAATTCAAATAACGGCGTGTTTCGACATGATACAAAACGGGAATTAGCACGGAAAATTGCGTTTGCCATTCGTCATGTTCAGCAATATCAACCGTTTCAACGGCAATGTTTAAATTATCCAAAAGTCTTTGCGCGTCTTCACACAAATGACAGCCAGACGTTCCGAGCAATAACAGCCGCATCGTGTTTTTACCTTAACTTTGTGCAATAAAAAAAGCGCGAATAAATTCGCGCCCACCTTTTTTTAACTCATCAATTCAAGGTTCAAAACAATTTACCTTGAATCTCAGTTTTAGTGCGAGGCGTGTTTTTCTTTGTGTTTCAGAATTTGACGATCTAATTTCGTCACTAATTCGTCAATCGCTACATACATATCTTCTTGATGATCTTCGGCAAAAAATTTTGTACCCGCAAAATGCAACGTGGCTTCCGCTTTTTGTACCAATTTTTCTACGCTTAAAATAACGTGAACATCTGTCACTTTGTCGAAATGACGCGCTAATTTCGCAAATTTTTCTTCCGTGTGCGCTTTTAAAGCGTCAGTGATTTCTAAATGATGACCGCTAATAATGACTTGCATAACTAATCCCTTGTAGTAAAAAATAAAACGTAAAAATGAAAATAACAACGCGCGTTTTTGTTTTTATAATAAACGCTTGCGTTGGCTGGACGAGGAAATAAACATCGCTTCACGATATTTAGCCACGGTTCTACGAGCAACGTTAATGCCCTTAGCTTTTAAAAACTCCGCTATTTTACTATCACTCAGCGGCTTTGTGACATTTTCATTGCTGATTAACTCTTTAATCAACGCGCGAATCGCTGTCGATGAACATTCACCTCCGCCATCCGTTAAAACGTGACTTGAAAAAAAGTATTTAAATTCAACAATGCCATTCGGCGTGTGCATATATTTTTGAGTCGTGACGCGCGAGATGGTCGATTCGTGTAATTCTAATTCTTCCGCTACATCACGCAACACCATCGATTTCATCGCAATTGAACCGTGTTCAAAAAATGCCGTTTGTTTTTCGACGATGCACCGCGCCACCCGTAATAATGTATCGTTGCGACTGTGCAAACTTTTGATAAACCATTTCGCTTCCTGCAAATGTTCTTTCATCACGGTATTGTCTTTGCTGCTGTCTGATTTTTTAATCAATCCCGCATACAGCTCATTCACGCGCAATTTTGGCGCAATTTCTGGATTTAATTCAACTCGCCACCAATCATTGATTTTTCGCACATACACATCTGGCACCACATATTCTGAAAGTGTACTTTGAATTTGTTCGCCAGGTTTGGGATCCAACGTCCGAATTAACGCCACAATCGCATCTAATTCTTCTTCCGTCACCGCCAATTTTCGCACCAATTTATTTTGTTCGTGCGTGGCAAGTAAATCTAAATGGCGCGTCACCAAAATCAGCGCGTCCGCTTTGTGTGGCGTATCGTCAGATAATTGCTGCAACTGTAAACGCAAACAATCGCTTAAATCCACCGCCGCCACACCCGCTGGATCAAAATACTGAATACGATGCAAAACCGCGTGAACTTCATCTAATTCCAAATCGATCAATTGTTCGCGCAAACTGTAAAAAATATCGTCCACAGCGGTCATTAAATAACCTTCCGTGTTAATCGAATCAATCATCGCAATCGCAATCGCGTAATCACGTTCTGAAAATGAAACTAAATCTAATTGTTCCAACAAATGCGCCTGCAAACTCAATGTGGTGGTGCGTTGACTTTCAAATTCGCCGTCAAAATTCGATACTTCTTGAATCGTACCAAATTCGTAATCCGGTGCAATTTCAAAATCTTGTTCGGGTTCGTAAATATCGTCCCACGAGGTATCAATCGGTAAATCGTCAGGAATATCGGTTTGTGAACCTTCGCTACCGTGCATTAAATCTAAGTTGTCGCTTTTTTTATCGTGCAACGGTTCATCTGATGAAAACGAATCGAATTCATCTTCCAGCTCTAACATAATGTTAGATTCTAACGCCTGTTGAATTTCTTGCTGTAAATCTAACGTGGACATTTGCAACAGTTTAATCGCTTGTTGCAACTGCGGAGTCATCGATAATTGATGCCCCATTCGTAAATGTAAAGATTGTTTCATAAGCGATAAACCTGTGATTTGATAACTTTGTTTGAATTTACAGACTAAAATTTTTGCCTAAATATACATCACGAACTTCTTTATTCGCGACAATTTCTTCCGCGTTGCCTTCGGCAATCACTTTGCCATCGCTCAAAATATAAGCACGATGACAAATGTCGAGCGTTTCGCGCACATTGTGTTCCGTAATCAAAACGCCAATGCCACGCTCGGTTAAATGTTGAATGATTTTTTTGATGTCTTCAACGGAAATCGGATCCACGCCGGCAAACGGTTCATCAAGCAAAATAAATTTTGGATTCGACGCAAGAGCGCGAGCAATTTCAACGCGCCGCCGTTCGCCACCCGACAAACTTAACGCCAATTGATTTTTCAAATGCGTCACACTGAATTCGTCCATTAAATCCATAATTTGTAATTCAATTTGCCCCGCGTTTAAATCAGAACGTAATTGCAGCACCGCGCGTAAATTATCAGCCACCGATAATTTACGAAAAACAGACGGTTCTTGCGGCAAATAACCAATGCCATTCGTGGCGCGAACGTGCATCGGCATGTGGGTAATCGATTGTTCATCGAGCGTAATATCGCCACCATCGGCTTTGATCAAACCGACCAACATATAAAAACTCGTTGTTTTCCCCGCGCCATTTGGGCCGAGCAAACCCACCACTTCACCCGTTTTGACGTGCAACGTCACGCCATTGACCACGGCGCGTTTGTTATAGTTTTTTTGTAAATTTTTCGCCGCGAGAATCATCGTTAGGATTTCGGTTGAATGACAACGTGGACACGCTGTTGGCTGTTGTCAGAAGTATTTTTATCGCCCGCTTTGACGAGCGAGGTTTTAATATCGTATTCAATATAATCGCTCGAATACGTTCCATTGCCTTGCCAAACCGTGGCATTATCGATTAACACCAGCAAATTACGTTTCGGATAAAATTCACCGGTGGAAGCCTGACCGGTAATGTCTTTTCCACCTGCGCTCGGCGTTTGTTTGAATTTTGCATTTTTACCGGTGAAGACTAATTTTTCAGCTTCGCCATCTTTGAAATGCACCACTAATTTGTCGGAATTCACCCGAATACTGCCTTGCGTGGCAATGACATTTCCGGTGTAAGTGCTGAGTTCCGATTTTTCGTCATACGTCGCGCCATTGGAATCAATCGTAATTGGCTGTTTTGCGTCGCTTTCCAATGCAAAAGTTGGCGTGCTGCAAATTAACGCGCTGAGAGCAAATCCGCCAACCGCCTTCAAAAAGGGAATGTTTGCTTTCCCCCCTTGAAAAGGCGGGCAGGGGGGATTTGCTTTTGATTTATTTTTTTTCATAGTTGCCATGTACTTTTGCTAATAATTCCAAATGAACTGGCGAACTAAACGTCGCCTTCATGCCTAAACCGGTGGTGATATTGTTGCCGCTGCGTAATTCGGTAAATTCATTCGTTTCCGCAAAAGACGTTTGCGGCGAAACGGTTAAATTTGAGGTGTGAATAATTAACTCGCGTCCTTGCGAACTGCCGGCACGTTCGATTTCAACTTTGCCATTCAATAATAATGTGTCGCCGCTTTTTGATAATTTGCCAGATTCAGAATGAATTTTCCACGCGGGATTGGGCGCGTTATAAAAAAACATCAACGGATTTTCTAATTGTGTCGTGCCGTTGTCGCTGTAATGCGCCATTTTATTGGCAGTCAAATGAGAACCCAAACCGCCTTGCTCATTCATTTGCCATTTTTGATAACCGACACTGAAAAAATCTGCGCTGTGGGCGACGGCTTCACGACGTTCAACGTCCTCATTGACCAACCATTTTGCCAATAAACTACTCACGATTGCCAACGCAATCACATAACCATAAAAAGCGTTATGTTTGGCTATCATTGTAAATAGTCCGCCAAAATCGCCTCAAAATTATCTTGAGATTGCATAATCATATCGCACACTTCACGCACCGCACCGAGTCCGCCGCCTAATCGTGTAGACCAATCCGCACACGCCGTCACCGCTTCATTCGCGTCCGCCACGGCAATCGCCAAACCGACTTGCGTCATAATTGGCAAATCCACTACATCGTCGCCAACATAAGCCACTTGCTCAGGTGTTAAGTCTAATTTTCGCAGTAAATCTTGAAATGCGGCACGCTTATCACGTTGATTTTGATAAACTAACGTCACGTCTAATTCTTCCATGCGTTTCGTGACAATGAACGATTCACGTCCCGAAATTACCGCGATTTCCACGCCGGTTTGTTGCAACATTTTGATGCCGTGACCATCGTGAGCATGAAAAGATTTAAATTCATTGCCCAAATGGTCAAAAAACAATTTTCCATCGGTCAAAACACCATCGACATCTAAAATCAGAAGTCGAATTTGACGGGCTTGTTCCATTACTCGAACTGGTATCATCTAAACTATCCCCGCACGAATTAAATCGTGCATATTTAACGCGCCACACACTTTTTGCTGGTCATCAACCACGCACAAAGCACTAATTTTTTGTTGTTGCATAATTTGCATCGCTTCTGCCGCCAAACAATCGGCGTGAATCACTTTGCTATTTTGGGTCATAACTTCGCGAATTTCACCATTCGGTAAACTCAAATTATTACCCAGTAACCGCCGCAAATCGCCATCGGTAAAAATGCCAAGCAATTCATTTTCTGAATTGATAATCGCCGTCATGCCTAATTTTTTCGTCGTCATTTCTAAAATTGCGCCACTGACCGATGTGTGTTCGCTTACTTTTGGAATTGCAGAATCGGTGTGCATAATATCGCTGACACGCAGTAATAAACGTCGTCCTAATTGTCCACCTGGATGGGAAAAAGCAAAATCGTCACGGGTAAAACCACGCGCTTCCAATAACGAAACCGCCAACGCATCGCCCATCACCAACGCGGCTGTGGTGCTGGAAGTCGGAGCTAAACCTAACGGACACGCTTCTTGTTTAACCGAAACGTCTAAATGAATCGTGGCAAATTTTGCCAGTGTCGAATTAGAATTTCCCGTTAAGGCAATCAGCGAAATGTTAAGCCGTTTTATCAACGGTAAAATCGCCAAAATTTCGGGTGTTTCGCCCGAATTCGATAACGCTAACACCACGTCTTGCACGGTCATCATGCCCAAATCACCGTGACTGGCTTCACCCGAATGCACGAAAAAAGCCGGCGTTCCCGTGCTGGCTAAGGTCGCGGCAATTTTCCCGCCGATATGTCCTGACTTTCCTACGCCAGTCACAACAATTCGACCTTTACAGGAAAATAATACTTTGCACGCCGCCACAAAATGGGCATCGATTCGTGTCGCTAAATCAGAAATGGCTTGCGCTTCAACTTGAATCACTGCGAGACCTAATTCCCGTAGCGCGTCATCATGGATTTTCATAGAAAAATAGGCAAAATTATAATGCCGTTATTATGCCACGGTTTCCAGAATTGGTGTTGCTTGCAAATCAACTGAATTAAAGAATTAAGCGACAATCTGTTATCTGGCATAAAATCTGCATTTTATAAACTTAACAGCAAAAGCACCTCGTGTGTGATAAAACGGCGCAAATGAACGACCGTTATTGAATGCAGGTATAATTCCCAGCGATATTTCTGGTGTCTAAGTTAATGACTAAAAACGTATAGGTTTGTCGATATGGCTCAAATTGAACAAGAGGCTGGTGAAAAAAAGCCATCCAAAAAACCCCTAATTATCTTGATACTCGCGGTCATGGTGTCTTTAGCGGCAGGAGCCGGTGGAATGTTTTTTTACATGAAGCAACAAGTCGCTCATGAAAGCCCCGCCGCCTGTGAAAATACGCCGTTACCGCCCGTTACGACGGTTTATTATGAAATAAGCAAACCGTTAATGGTCAATTTCCCCCAAAATTCGTCGATTCGATTGGTGAAAATTAACCTTTCAATGGCAGCGGAAAATGAAGCGACGATTGCGTTGTTAAAAAAGAATGAGCCGATGCTGTTGAATAATTTGTTAATGCTTATTAGCGCACAAAATACCGATGGTTTGAGAACGCACGAAGGCAAAATTGCCTTGCGTAATGCTATTTTTGATGACGTGACGGCGATGTTGGAAAAAATGTCGCCCGAAGCTGAAATTAAAGAAGTCTTTTTTACTTCATTTATCATGCAATAACGTTATGAGTGACTTACTTTCACAAGCAGAAATTGATGCCTTATTAAACGGCATGGGCGGCGGTGCCGACGAATTTTCAGGTAATGAAGAAGAGGAGTCGAGTGTTTATTCCGAAGAAGTGGCCGAAGAAATGCAAGTGCGCGGCATCGTCAAAAAATACGATTTAGCGCATCAGGAACGAATTGTACGCGGTCGAATGCCAACGCTCGAAATGATTAACGAGCGATTCGCGCGGTTGTTTCGGGTATCCGTATTTCAATTTATTCGTCGTTCCGCTGAGATTTATATTTCAGGCATTCAAATTAAAAAGTTTTCTGAATTTACCCAGAGCTTACTCGTACCAACCAGTTTGAGTGTGATTCGTGTCAATCCGTTGCGCGGTAAAGCGTTGATTGTTATTGAACCGAGTTTGATTTTTACCGCCGTAGATAACTTTTTTGGCGGCGGCGGGTTTTTTGAAAACGCGCCGTCGGAAGGCAAAGAATTTACCAACACCGAAATGCGGATTGTGATGATTTTGGTGGAGTTGATTTTTAAAGACCAAAAAGAATCGTGGAAACCCGTCTTGAATTTAGATTTTGAATATCTAAGTTCAGAAATCAATCCGCGTTTTGCCAACATTATTGAACCGAATGAATTGATTGTTATTTCGACGTTTCACGTTGATTTAGAAGGGGGTGGCGGCGATATTCACATTGCGCTGCCATATGCAATGCTGGAGCCAATTCGAGATTTGCTCGACGTAATCAATACCAGCCAAGACGAGGTGGATGAAAATTGGTATGACTCACTTTATCGCGAGGTCACGCGCGTCAACATTCCGGTGAATAGCGTATTAGCGGAAAAAAATATGTCGATTCGTAGCGTGCTAGAACTGAAAAAAGGCGATGTGATTCCGATTGATTTGCCTGATTTTGTGTCATTAAATGCCGCTCATGTACCGATATTCGCCGGCAAAGTCGGCATTTCAGATGGCAATTATGCGATTCAAATTACCGACCGGATTAACAGTTAGTATTTTTTAACCCTAAATTTAAACTTATAAAAAGAGTCATAACATGAGCCAGCAAGACGACGATATGGAAACCATGTCCTTTAAAGAATTTGAAGATCACAACGGGCAACACGAACGTGATGAAAATTTGGAAGAAGTGAATTTAGATGTCATTTTAGATGTGCCAGTCATCATTTCCATGGAAATTGGACGCACCAACATTAGCATTCGGAATTTATTACAATTGAATCAAGGTTCGGTGGTCGAATTAGAACGTTTTGCCGGCGAACCGCTGGACGTTTTGGTGAACGGAATGTTAATCGCACACGGCGAAGTGGTAGTGATTAACGATAAATTCGGCATTCGTTTAACCGACGTAATTAGTCCGTCTGAGCGCGTCAAACGTTTGGCATAATGCAGCAAAATCCGTTAATTTCTAGTTCCGACTTTTTAACGTGGGCGGTTGGATTGCTGGTGGTTTTAGCGATTTTCGCCGTGTGTGTGTGGGCGATTCGGCAACTTCAATCGGCTACACAAATCGACGGCGAACGTTTGCAAATTGTGGGCGGTTTGTCATTGGGCATGCGTGAAAAGTTGGTGTTGGTGCAAGCCGGAAAAAAGCAATTGATTCTCGGTGTGACACCGAACCGCATTGAAATGTTACACGTTTTAGAAGGCGACGACTGTTTGCATAAAATCACCGTTGAACCGTCCGAAAACAGTTTTGCTTATAAATTAAAACAAGTTATGAAAGGAAAAGTCGATGCGTAAACGTACCGTGATGTTCATTTTGCTGACGCTTGCCGCATTGGGTTTGAGTGGCGTGGCGTGGTCGATGCCGGTAGGAATTGAAGCGTTGACCGTCACGTCGAATCCGAAAGGCGGTCAAACTTACAGCGTGACCTTGCAGATTTTGGCGTTGATGACCATGATGACGTTGTTGCCCGCGATGTTGCTGACGATGACTTCGTTCACGCGAATCATGATTGTATTTAGTTTGTTGCGCCAAGCTCTTGGCACGGGACAAGTTCCGAGCAATCAAGTTTTGCTGGGTTTGTCGTTGTTTCTGACCATTTTTATCATGATGCCGGTTATCGACAAAGTGAATATTGAAGCGGTGCAACCGTACATGGAAGAGAAAATTGACGCGATGCAAGCGGTGGAAAAAGCCTCCATTCCGTTTCGTCAATTCATGACCAAACAAACGCGCGAAAGTGATTTAGAATTGTTCGTGCGAATTTCTGGCAAAGCGGAATTGACCAATGCGGAGGAAATTCCATTTTCGTTATTGTTGCCGGCTTATGTGACCAGCGAAATTAAAACCGCGTTTCAAATTGGATTTCTGATTTTTTTGCCGTTTCTGATTATCGATTTAGTAGTCGCTAGCGTGTTGATGTCGATGGGTATGATGATGTTGTCGCCGATGATTATTTCGTTACCATTTAAAATTATGTTGTTTGTTCTCGCTGATGGCTGGTCGCTGATTATGGAAATGCTCGCGGCGAGTTTTTTTGTTGGCACTTAACGGAGCGTCAAACGCATGACTCCCGAAGTTATTTATACCGTCGCGCAACAGGCGATGATTGTTGCCGTCAAACTCAGTGTGCCTTTATTGTTGCCGACGCTGGTGGTTGGCTTAATTATCGCTATGTTTCAAGCCGCCACGCAAATCAACGAATCGACCCTAACATTTGTACCGAAAATTGTGGTGATCGGCGGCGTTTTGCTACTGGCGGGTCCCGCGATGTTGCAACTTTTTCTCGATTATTTTAAAGATTTAATTCGCGATATTCCCACGCTAATCGGTTGATTCAATGAACTTCACCGAAGCGCAATTGCTGAATTCGATGGCGATGTTGATGTTTCCGTTCATGCGAATCAGCGCGATGTTTGTGTCGATGCCGGTGTTGAGCGTTCACGCGGTTCCCGCACGGATTCGCGTGATTTTATCGGGTGCCATTTCGTTCATCGTCATGCCGTTATTGCCGCCGATTCCACCCGTGGAAATGTTAAGTTACGCGGGTATTATGATTGGCGTACAGCAAGTGGCGATTGGTTTGACGACCGGTTTTATTTTGCAAATGGTGTTTGCGGCGGTGATTTTTGCCGGACAAGGTATCGCTTACGGCATGGGTTTGGGTTTTGCGTCGATGGTCGATCCGCTCAATGGTCAACAAGTTCCCGTCATTTCGCAAATTTACATGATTAGCACCACGTTATTATTTTTAAGTTTGGACGGGCATTTGCTGTTGATTCAATTATTGGTCAATAGTTTTGCGTCTTTGCCGATTGGCGAAGCCTTTAATATGAACGATGTCTGGGCGATTATTGCGTGGAGCGGACGGATATTTTCGGACGGCTTATTGTTGTCGATGCCGGTGATTATTAGTTTGTTATTGGTGAACGTGATTTTTGGCGTAGCCTCGAAATCCGCGCCGCAATTACAAATTTTCTCCGTTGGTTTTCCGATTACCTTGATGTTGGGCATTTTGTTAATTTGGCTGACGATTCCCGAAACCCTCGCGTTGTTGCCGGATTTATTGAACGACGGTTACGATTTGATTAAACAATTACTGCGCTTAACGTAAATTATGGCTGAAGATTCCGGACAAGAAAAAACCGAAGAACCCACACAGAAACGGCTGACTGATGCCAAAAATAAAGGTCAAATTGCACGGTCGCGCGAACTAAATACCTTTTTAATGATGATTGTCAGCGCGTGGTTATTGTCATCACAAGGTGAGCGCATCGGGCAAGGTCTAATTACCATGATGAAAAGTCATTTTCATATTTCCCGTGACGTTATTTTTGAACCACAAGCGACAGTTGTTTTTTTTAAACAAGCCATGAGCGACGGCTTATTACTCATCGCGCCCCTGTTAGCGATTCTCACCGTCACCGCTATTCTTGCGCCCATCGCCTTAGGAGGTTGGATTTTTAATATGGAAACCATAATGCCTAAATTCGACAAACTCGATCCGATTAAAGGTTTGCCAAAATTATTTTCCATGAACGGTTTGGTCGAACTGCTCAAAGCGATGCTCAAAATTACGCTTGTTGGCACCATTGGCTGGTTGCTGTTCAATTCCATTTTCGCAGAATTATTAGGTTTGAGTTCCGAACCAATGGAACAAGCGATTATTCACGCCGTCAAATTGATTGCTCACAGTTTTTTAATTTTAAGTGCCGCGTTGATTGCGGTTGCGGCGATTGATGTGCCGTATCAATTGCACAAACACAGCAAAGATTTAAAAATGTCGTTGCAAGAAATCAAAGACGAAATGAAAGAATCGGAAGGTAGCCCTGAAATTAAAGGGCGAATTCGGCGCACGCAAATGGAAATGGCGCAAAATCGCATGATGCAAGAAGTACCGAATGCCGATGTGATTATTACCAATCCTAGCCATTACGCGATTGCGTTGAAATACGACGAAGGTTCCGGTAACGCGCCCATTTTAATCGCTAAAGGCATTGATTTAATCGCTGCCCAAATTCGTAATTTAGCCATTGAAGCCAACGTGCCGCTGGTTGCCGCGCCACCGTTGGCGCGTGCTTTGTATTATTCCACCGAATTAGATAACGAAATTCCGCAAGGCTTATATTTAGCCGTGGCGCAAGTGTTAGCCTATATTTTCCAGCTGAAAGAAGCCTATAAAACGCACGGCACGAAACCTGCTGTACCCAAAGATATTAAAGTGCCGCCGGAATTTAAACAGGAATAAGCTGTCATGGATTTAACTAAACTCAAAGCCTTTGGGTCAATGCTCGGAAAAGCCGAACTCGGTGCGCCGTTTGTCATTGTCGTGATTTTGGCAATGATAATGCTGCCTTTGCCAGCGTTTTTGCTCGATATTTTCTTTACCTTCAACATTGCTTTTTCGCTGATTATTTTATTGGTGGTGATTTACACGCTCAAACCGTTAGATTTTGCGTCATTTCCGACCGTCATTTTGTTGGCAACTTTATTACGCTTGGCGTTAAACGTCGCCTCGACGCGCGTTGTGTTACTCGAAGGACACAACGGCGGCGACGCAGCGGGAAAAGTGATTGAAGCCTTTGGCGCGTTTGTGATTGGCGGCAACTTTGCGGTGGGTTTGGTCGTATTTACCATTTTGGTGATTATCAATTTTATGGTGGTCACGAAAGGCGCGGGACGAGTTGCCGAAGTGGGCGCACGCTTTACGTTGGACGCGATGCCTGGAAAACAAATGGCAGTTGATGCCGATTTGAACGCCGGTTTAATTACTCAAGACGAAGCCCGCGCTCGACGTGCCGAAGTCGCCATGGAAGCGGATTTTTACGGTTCGATGGATGGCGCGAGTAAATTCGTGCGCGGCGATGCGATTGCGGGGATTATTATTCTATTCGTCAACATTATCGGCGGCTTGATTATCGGCATGTTGCAACACAATTTAACCTTTGCCGATGCGGGCGAAAAGTACGTTTTATTAACCATCGGTGACGGTTTGGTGGCGCAAATTCCATCGTTATTATTGTCCACCGCGTCCGCGTTAGTGGTTACGAAAGTCGGCGCAACCGGTCAAAATATCGGTCAACAAGTCAGCGCACAATTATTTGAAAATCCCAAAGCGTTAATGATTACCGGCGGCATTATCGGCGCGTTAGGTTTAATTCCTGGCATGCCGAATGTCGTGTTTTTGTTATTATCGTCGGCGTTAGGCGGTTCGGCATATTTAATCGACAAACGCCGTAAACAAGCAGCGATTGACGCATTGACGATGAAAAAGCCCGAAACGTTACAAGCTCCGAGCGAAAATCGCGATTTGAGTTGGGAAGACGTGATGCCCGTTGATATTATTGGGCTAGAAGTCGGTTATCGTTTGATTCCGTTGGTGGATAAAAACCAAGGTGGCCAATTGATGGTGCGAATTAAAGGCGTGCGGAAAAAATTGTCGCAAGAATTGGGTTTCTTAATTCCATCTGTTCACATTCGCGATAACTTAGATTTGAGTCCGACAACGTACCGCATTTCGTTAATGGGCGTAACGGTGGGCGAAGCGGAAATTGTCCCTGAAATGGAAATGGCGATTAACCCGGGTCGTGTTTTTGGTGAATTAGTCGGAAAAGCCTGTAAAGATCCGGCGTTTGGTTTGGATGCGGTGTGGATTGAACCTAATCAAAAAAATTACGCGCAAACAATGGGTTATACCGTGGTCGATGCCGGAACTGTGGTGGCGACACATTTAAGTCATTTATTGCAATCGCACGCGCATGAATTATTGGGCTACGAAGAAACGCAACGCATGCTCGATAATTTGGCGAAAACAGCACCGAAATTAGTCGAAGATTTAGTACCGAAAACGTTGGCGTTGGGCGTGGTGGCGAAAGTATTGCAAAATTTGCTTATCGAACAAGTACCAATTCGAGATATGCGGACGATTGCCGAAACCTTGGCAGAATACGGTTCAAAGAGTCAAGATACCGACATTTTGACTTCCGCCGTCCGTACCGCGCTAGGACGTTTAATTATTCATGAAATTACCGGCTCGTCGGACGAGTTGACCGTTATCACCTTAGACAGTGAGTTGGAACAGATATTGCAGAAGTCATTGCAGACGGCAAGCGAAAGCGGCACCGGCGTTGAACCAGGACTTGCTGATCAAATGCACGACTCATTGCAAGAAAATACACAGCAAATGGAAATAGATGGCTTGTTACCTATTTTGTTGGTGTCCTCCTATATCCGACCTTGGTTGTCCCGCTTCGTTCGTCATTCGATTCCAAATTTACACGTTTTGGCATACAACGAAATCCCCGCCGATCGGCAGGTGAAGGTGATTGCAAATGTTGGGCGACGCACTAATTAAAGAGTTAAAGGGAAACTAAGGACTTCTAATGAAAATTAAACGTTTTTTTGCAGAAAACATACGACAAGCCATGCAAATGGTACGCGAAGAATTAGGCGCAGACGCAGTCATTATGTCTAATCGAGCAGTCGATGGTGGCGTTGAAATCGTTGCTGCTCGTGATTTTGATGAACAAGTAATTCGTGCTAACCCATCAGTGCGAAGCGAAGACGTTTCGCCTGATTTTTTCAAGCAATCTAACTCGTCGAAACCCATTAAAAAAGTCGATTTGCCAGATTTTCAAGCTGAAAAAAATCGTTTGCACGTTATTAGTAGTCCGCGCAAACAAGACGATGGCGCATTCGGTTCAAGTGCCGCCAAACGTGGCATTGATCAATATGTCGGTTACGCTGAAAAAGTGCAATTGCGCGGTAATCCTGACGCTGTGAAACACGATTTTAAATCGGCGGCTAAACCTGCATCAACGCCTTTTGCACCGTCGATTATGATTAAAGTACCGACGAAAAAAGTGAAACAGTCGCTCGTTCCAGTCAATCAACGTGAACACCGTGAACCGTTTCGCGAGCAAACACCGCAACGCGAATCAATGTATCGCGAACCGCCACAACGTGAAATCTATCGTGAACCTGCGCCAAAACGTGAACCGATTATGCCGCAAGCGCGGGAAACTCGCGCAGAAGTTCAAAATGAAGCGCACGAATTGCGTCAACATTTTCATGACGATTACGAAGATGAGTTTGATGAATTTTTAGATGAGGCTGCCCAAGAAACGTATGCGGTATCCAATCGTGAAGCCGCGCGTGTTGAACCGGTCATGCACGAAATAGCCGCTGAACCAGTGCCGCAGCTGATAATTGAAGAAAAAGAAAATTTGTCGGATAAACTGTTGCTGCAAATGACGAAAGATATTAAGTCGTTACGCAACTCGATGGACAGCAAATTATCCAACATCAATTTTGCACATCATTCTCAAAATCCGAATTCCACGCCGATTCGCAACGAATTGTTGCAAAAATTAGCGCGAATGGGTGTATCAAAAAAATTAAGTGTCAAAATCGCGAATCGTTTCGCCAATCACACCAATTTTGATTTTGTGTTCACGCAAGCACAAGAATTATTAACTAAAGTGTTGCCGATTGTGCAAGATAACTTACTCGAAATAGGCGGTGTGATTGCATTAGTTGGGCCAACCGGCGTGGGAAAAACCACCAGTGTTGCCAAAATTGCCGCGCAATTCACACTAAAACACGGTGCCAATCAAGTCGCGTTAATTACCACCGATAATTATCGTATCGCCGCACATGAACAATTAAACACTTATGGACGTATACTTAACATTCCAGTACGAATTGCGTCGAGTGCAGCAGAATTAAGACAACTCATTCATAGTTTTTCAGATAAGAAATTGATTTTGATTGATACCGCCGGCATGAGCCAACGTGATATGAAATTGATTGAACAAATTAACACCTTAAAAGAGAACGAGTTGACCATTAAATCGTACTTGGTGATGTCGGCAGCGACTGAATACAAAGCGATGAACGAAATTATCGATGCGTTTCACTTGTTCAAACCGCAGGCGGCAATTCTGACCAAACTGGATGAAGCGGCAACCATCGGGTCGGCGTTGTCCTCGTTAATTGAACATAATTTACCGTTGTCGTTTATCACTAATGGTCAACAAGTCCCGGAAGATATGCGTTCGCCAAGTGCGAGAGAATTAGTAGCGCAATGTGTTGAAGAGTTGGATGTTGAACAAGACGATTACGAAGAAAACAATGAAGCATGGGTGGCTCAAGGTTATGCTTAAACAACCAGATCAAGCGGCGGGTATTCGCAAAATGAACAAAAATAAACCGGTGCGTGTTATTGCGGTTGCCAGTGGAAAAGGCGGCGTAGGTAAAACCAATGTGTCAGTAAATGTAGGCATTTCGTTGGTACAAATGGGGCAGCGTGTCGTGTTAATGGACGCAGATATGGGTCTGGCGAATGTGGATATTTTGCTGGGCGTTTATCCGAAATACAATTTGTCGCACGTTTTGACGGGTGAAAAAACGCTCGACGAAATCATGGTGACATCGCCGTCTGGTTTGAAATTGATTCCAGGTGCGTCTGGGATTCAAAAAATGACGGAACTTTCGACCATCGAACAAGCGGCGGTGATTCGCGCATTCAGTGAAATTGACCAGCAAATCGACGTGTTAATTGTCGATACGGCGGCAGGAATTTCGTCTAGCGTGGTGAATTTTTCACGCGCTTGCCAGGAAATTATTGTGGTGGTGTGTGACGAACCGACTTCGCTAACGGATGCGTATGCGTTTATCAAATTATTGAATCGGGATTACGGTTGCAATCATTTTCATATTTTGACAAATATGGTGCAGTCGGTGCAACATGGCAGAACGTTATTTCAAAAACTCAATAAAGTCACCGACAATTATTTAGATGTGACGTTGCAATTTGTCGGGGCGATTCCTTTCGATGAGTATTTGCGCCAGTCGGTGCAAAAACAAATGCCGGTTGTGTTGGGATTTCCACGCAGTAAATCGGCGCAAGCGATGAGAGCGATTGCCACGAAAATTGATACTTGGCCGCTCAAAACACAAGCAGGTGGTTATATTGAATTTTTCATTGAACGCATGGTGAAGTATTCCCAAAAGGAGGTCGCATGAGTAATGCCATTTTAAAATTTAAATTGGGGGTCGAATGAGTGCCGTAGCCATGTACAGCTCTGTTCAAACAGGGGGAGTTAACGCGCAAATCATGCAGCACGCGCCGCTGGTTAAACGTATCGCCTACCATTTATTGAGTAAATTGCCCGATACGGTGCAAGTCGATGATTTAATTCAAGCCGGAATGATTGGTTTGCTGGAATCGATGAAAAATTATGATTCCAGCAAAGGCGCGAGTTTTGACACTTATGCGGGCATTCGGATTCGCGGTTCAATGCTGGACGAAGTGCGCCGCTGTGACTGGGTGCCACGTTCAGTTTATAAGAAATCGCGTATTATTAGCGAGGCAATTCGAGTTTTAGAAAATCAAACTGGATGTGCTGCAAAAGACAGTGATGTCGCGGAATATCTGGGAATTAGTCTCGATGAATATCACCGAATTTTGCGTGATTCGAGTAATTGCCGCGTGTTCAGTATTGAAGAATTAGCGCAAACTGGCGATAATTACCTCGAAGAGTCCTCTGGCGTGGTCGAAGCTCCGCTTGAAAGTGTCACTCGTGAAAGTTTTCAATGCGCCCTCAGTGCGGCTATTGCGAGTTTGCCTGAACGTGAACGGTTGATTATTTCCCTGTATTACGACGAAGAATTAAATCTGCGTGAAATTGGAAAAATTTTAAATCTGACCGAATCTCGAGTGAGTCAAATTAGCTCTCAAGCTGTATTACGGTTACGTTCTCGACTTAGTAGCTGGATAGATAATGACTAACTTTTAACACGTTTTGCCGCTGTGGTCAGCGTGTTATCAACACAGATATAGGCAAACGAATGAATATTTTAAGCATTGTTGGACTTATCGTTGGTATCGATGCGATTCTAGCAGGCATAACATTGAAAGGCGGGGAAATTAGCTTATGGCTAAATTTACCCGCCTTTCTTATTTGTAATGAAAATGTGAGCGTTTATCACGGAGAAAAATTATGTTAGAAATTCAAGCTGTTTCGCCGTCATTCCCTGTTATCAAAGCAAAAAAAATTCATCAAGACGAATATCGCACGCCTGACAAACCGCACAGAAATAATCCACAATTAGACGAACCTAAGGAAGAGCAAGATGTCATCCCTAGCCAACACATTGACGAACGTGTTTAATTATGACGTTGTGTTAATAGGCTTTAACATTATGCTGGTGATATTTGTCGCCAGCATAATTGCCTTAATTTGGTTGAGTCGTTCGGTGTGGCAGTTGAAACGTGATTATGCGAATTTGATGACGCTGGTAGACGGTAACAAAAACGATGTATTTGGTTTGTGTTCCGCTGCGCTGACGGTGAATGAAAATACGGCGATAGCGCACGAACAATTACACGATTTAAAACAGCAATTAGCGGGCGTTCTCGACAAAATAAGTGAATTGCAACAAGTCCAATTAGTGAATGTGGACAGTCCTTATAATATAGATATTCGTAAAATTCGAGATGGCGCGAGTATCGATGAGCTAATGCACCAATCGGATTTAAGCTACGACGAAGCGGCGTTGCTCATTCGTTTACACGGTGGCAAAAAGCCGAATTAACGAACCAAGGTTTGTATCCTCAAAAAATTTGATAGAGAACACATTGTGAATGTAGAAAACAAAAACGGTTTGAATTATAAAGATGCAGGCGTGGATATTGTGGCGGGAAATGCGTTGGTTGAACGAATTAAACCGATTGCGGCGAGAACTCGTATTCCCGGTGTGATGGCGGGTTTGGGTGGATTTGGTTCATTGTTTGAATTACCGTTGAATAAATATAAAAATCCCGTGTTGGTGTCTGGAACGGACGGCGTGGGTACAAAATTAAAATTAGCGATTGATTCCGGCATCCACAACACCGTCGGTATTGATTTAGTGGCAATGTGTGTGAACGATATTATCGTTCAAGGGGCAGAACCGCTGTTCTTTTTAGATTATTTTGCCACGGGTAAATTGGACGTAAACATTGCTGCCGCTGTTATTGAAGGCATTGGCAAAGGCTGTGAATTAGCGGGCGCGGCGTTGGTGGGCGGCGAAACCGCTGAAATGCCCAATATGTACGCCGATGGCGATTACGATTTAGCCGGTTTTTGTGTCGGCATCGTCGAAAAATCCGACATGCTCGACGGTAGCAAAGTCAGCGCAGGCGACAAATTGATTGGTTTAGCCTCTTCGGGCGCACATTCCAACGGTTATTCGTTAATTCGTAAAATTATCGAACGCAATCAGTCGTCATTAGATGAACCATTTGATGGCAAAACATTGGGCGAAACGTTGTTAGCTCCGACGCGCATTTACGTTAAATCGTTGTTGACGTTAATCAAACAAATTCCTGTTCACGCCCTCGCGCATATTACTGGCGGCGGCTTGACCGAAAATTTACCGCGTGTCATTCCGGATAATTTGAACGCGAAAATTGATTTGAAATCATGGCAATTCCCCGCGATTTTCGATTGGCTGCAAAGCAACGGCAACGTATCGCAAGCCGATATGTTGATTACGTTTAATTGTGGTGTGGGAATGGTCATTTGTGTCGCACCAGAAGATGAAGCGGCGACGTTGAATTTGTTGACTGAATTAGGCGAAACTGCCTTTGTGATGGGTGAAATTATCGCGGGTGAAGGCAAAGCCGAAGTGCATTACCGCTAATTATTGATATTGAATCGGGCAGCGTTCTAAAACCTGCCCGACGAGTTTTAAGCTGCCGCTACCACCGCGCCCAAACCCATGTCGATTTCGCCGCCAACCGCCCACAGCTTTTCTAATTGATAATTGTCACGCGCTTGTTTTGTCATAGCGTGAACAATCACATCGCCCAAATCGAGTAATACCCAATCTGAAGTCATGTCGCCTTCCATACCTAATGGATGAAAGCCGCTTTCTTTTGCCGAAATTTCAACGTAATCGCACAACGTTTTAACGTGTCGATTCGATGTGCCAGTGACGACCACCATATAATCGGTAAAACTGGTTCGACCGCGCACATCTAAAACCACCATTTCTAACGCCTTACGTTCGTCTAAAACGCTTTCCACTAACGCTAATAATTTTTCTGTGTTCATTCTGTTCCTATTTAAATTTTTTAAAGTACATTCACTGATTGTTGATTAGTATAACGAAAAACATTTAGTGACGCGAATTAGCACGCCGTAACGCCGCGTGAATCTTCGTGCGTCTGACGCTCTGTTCATTCACACACGATTTGAACGCATGCCGCCATTTTTTCCGTGAAAAACGCAGCCGAAATCCATAAATTTCCAACCGCCGCAAGTTCACCGTTTAAATAAATCAACGGCATATTTTCCCGTTGCCACGGCGGAATGTTGGCTTCTTGAAACAGTTTTTTTAATTCGTGATGCCCGTCACGGTTCGGTAATGCTAATGTTTCGCCGCCACGCCGCATTTTTACGGTAATCGTCGCCGCATTCCAAACGACGTGCGAAATACCACAATCTGCCGATTGAATGGTCAAAACTTGCTGATTGGAAAGCGTCAAGGTTATTTTTCCGTGCTGCCAATCACACCATTCAAAGCCCGTTAAAACGCGCGTCATCGCGTACAATTTCGTGCGATAACGGCGAATGTTCACGCCGTGACCCGTTAAAATCGGCGAACCATCAACACGCGCAGCCATCACGTCATTCAAAATACGTTGCACAAAATTGTGTGACGGCATTTTTAAATCCAAAAAATCAAACCATTGCCGCACAATCAAGCGTTGTTCGCTCGGCGAATACGTTTGCAATGTGGGAATGTTCAGCGTGTTATCGAGCAGATTAAAAACAGTTTCAAATTGCGTTTGTGCGAAGTTTGAAATCACCGTTTGCGCTTCGGCACAATGCGTCGCAGCTCGCGCCACTGTTTTGTCGAGCGATTGCCAGCGTTGTTTTAAATGCGGAATAATTTCTCGACGTAAAAAATTTCGGTCATAAATCGTGCTTTGATTGCTCGGATCTTCAATCCAATTTAATTGATGTTCAGCGGCGTAAATGTTGATAGTTTCTTTGCTGATATTGAGCAATGGACGCAATAATTCGCCGTCGCCAAACGGCGTTTTTTCAGGCATTCCCGCCAACCCGCGTAAACCGCTGCCCCGAAAAAGTTGCAATAATACCGTTTCAAGTTGATCTTCACGATGTTGAGCAATCAATAATACGTCGTTCTCGTTAATCAAATTTTTAAACGCGGCGTAACGCGCATTGCGAGCCGCTTCTTCGGGACTTTCGCCTGAATTCGGATGCGCGTAAACACGCTGCATTAAAAACGCAACGCCCAATTTTTCTGCAATTTTGGCACAATGAATTGCCCATTCATCCGCTTCAAATTGTAATCCGTGATGAATATAAACGGCGGTGATTTTCGCTTTAAATTCGGGCAATGCCGCGCAAGCGTGCAACAAAACGTGCGAATCCACGCCGCCGCTGTAACCAATATAAATTCGCTGCACATTTGCCGCAACGTCTGCCAATTGCAAATGCACCGCAGCCTCGATTTCACCGTAAATTTTACGCTTTGACTCTTTCAATTTGTCTTACCTTGAGATTTATGGATAGCAACCTGATAATACAGTTTTTTCAACGCCGTAGAAAATAGGAATAAGTTATGCAATACAAAATCCGTGTGTGGTTTTTGAGTGTGTTTTTGTTGAGTTTTTGGAGTTTTTCGACGTGGGCGCAATTGCCTGATTTTGTTGACATGGTGAAAGCGAACGGTGGCGCGGTGGTGAATATCAGCACCACGCAAAAAGCTCCCGCTGGTGCAGAATCTGGTGCAGGCGAAGACGTGCCACAATTTCCCGAAGGCGCGATTCCGCCCGAATTAGAGGAATTATTACGCCGATTTAATGAACAACAAGGCGGGGGCGGTGCAGCACCCAAAGAAGCGCGTTCATTGGGTTCAGGTTTTATTATTTCAGCCGACGGTTATGTTTTAACGAATCATCACGTTGTCAAAGATGCGACGGAAATTGTGGTGAAATTATCGGATCGCCGTGAATTGGTGGCAAAATTAATTGGTTCGGATGCTCGCACCGATGTCGCGGTGTTAAAAATTGACGCGCGGGATTTACCCAGCGTGACGATTGGCGCACCCGATAAATTACAGGTTGGCGAATGGGTGTTGGCGATTGGTTCGCCGTTTGGCTTTGATCAATCGGTGACGGCGGGCATTGTCAGCGCAAAAGGACGCAGTTTGCCCGGCGGAAATTATGTGCCGTTTATTCAAACAGACGTGGCGATTAACCCTGGAAATTCGGGCGGCCCGCTGTTCAATATGGAAGGCAAAGTCGTCGGCATTAACTCTCAAATTTACAGCCGCACCGGCGGTTCGATGGGTTTATCGTTTTCGATTCCGATGGATGTGGTGATGAACGTAGTCGAACAAATCAAAGTGAAAGGCAAAGCGTCACACGGTTGGTTGGGCGTGCAAATTCAAGACGTGACGCGCGAATTAGCAGAATCGTTTGGCATGAAAAAACCACAAGGCGCGTTGGTTGCAAAAGTTATTGCGGGCGGTCCAGCGGAACAATCGGGCGTTCAAATTGGCGATATTATTACCGAATTTAACGACCAGTTAATTGATCATTCGGCAGATTTACCGCCGATGGTTGGTATTACGCCGATTAACAATTCAGCGACGTTGAAGATTATTCGTCAAGGCGAAACGCGCACGCTGCATTTCAATGTCGGTTTGTTGCCAGAGGAAGAAGATAAATTAGCGTTAGCGAAAAGTAACGCCAGCAAATCGCCCGCGAATCAGTTGGGCATTACGGTTTCAGAACTTACGCCCGATCAGCGGCAATTGTTACAAATCCCAAAAAATGGCGTGTTGGTGCAAGAAGTCATGGCAGGCGCGTCGCGGGATGCGGGACTTCAACGCGGTGACGTGGTGTTACGCATTCAAAATACCATCGTGCGAGATTTGAATGAATTTGACAAAATTGTCAAAAAATTACCGACGGGCGTATCGATTGCGGTGCTAATTCAACGCCAAGGAAATCCGGTGTTTTTAGCATTGAAATTGAAATAAATTTCGCTCATTTTGTAAGGGCAATCGGTGTGGTTGCCCTGCTTTTATTTTCAAACATTCGTTATGAAAGGGCAGGCACAAGACCTGCCCCAACGAAATCACCCAAATTATCATGAAAAATCTCCCTTATTTCCTCGCTTTCTTATTAGCCATCAGCAGTTTGCCATCATTCGCCGCCACAAAATTACCCTTGCCGACCGTTCAAAATATCGATATTGCTTATCTCAGTCAAGAACTCGCGCCACCGACAGAAATGCTGTCGAACCTTGACCCGTTTATTGCCAACAAAGGCGTTGAAGGCGCGGAATTAGCGATTAGCGATAACAACACGACCGGACAATTTACTCACCAAAATTTTATTCTGCACAAATTCAACGTGCCGCCCGACGGAAATGTAGCGGACGTTTTTAAACAAAATATCGCCGCTAAATTTCATTACGTTATTACAAATTTAAATGCCGTGAAGTCGTTGGAAATTTCAGATTTAGCGACGAATTCCGACACGCTTTTTTTCGATGCGGGAACGGTTGATGACGCATTACGCAATGAACAATGCCGCCAAAATACGCTGCATTTGTTACCCAGTCGCGCCATGAAAGCCGATGCGTTGGCGCAATATCTGATGAAAAAACGTTGGGCAAAATGGTTTTTAGTGGTGGGAAATGCGCCCGAAGATGCCTTATTTGCCACCGCGTTAAAACGAGCCGCCAAAAAATTCGGCATGAAAATCGTCACCGAAAAAAAATGGGAACACACGTTCGATGCGCGTAAAAGCACACAATCCGACGTGTCGGTCTTTACGCAAAGTGACGATTACGATGTGTTAGTGGTCGCCGATGAACAAGGTTTGTTTGGTGAATATCTAGCGTATCGAACCTGGTTGGCGCGTCCGATTGTTGGCACGCAAGGTTTGACCGCGACTGCGTGGCATTCGACCCACGATTTATGGGGCGCGACACAAATTCAACATCGTTTTCAAGAATTGGCGAAACGCAATATGGAAGAACCCGATTATGGCGCGTATTTAGCGGTTCGGGCGATTGGCGAAGCGGCAACACGAACGAAATCCGCTGATTTAAAAACCGTGCGAGATTATTTACGCAGCCCACAATTTACCTTGCAAGGTTATAAAGGCAATGCGTTGTCCTTTCGCGCGTGGGATGGACAATTACGCCAATCCATTTTGCTCGCCGCGCCACGTTCATTAGTTGCCGTCGCGCCCATCGAAGGATTTTTACACCCGAAAACCGAATTGGATACGCTCGGTTTTGATGAACATGAATCAGGTTGTCATTTGCGCTAAACTTTCCTGACACATTTAACCACTTCGAGAATTCAAACATGAAACAAGTCGCTTCTTTGCAATACGGCGTAATTTTTAAAAAAGCCTTTTCAAACCTCGATATTTTCAAAGCGTTCGTCAAAGATATTATCGGCATCGATTTGGAAATCGACAAAATTGAAACCGAAAAATCCTTCAGCCAAAAAATTGGCAATATCAAAGTCGAATTTGATTTGTATGCCGAAGATTTAAAAAATCGCGTGATTGTGGAAATTCAACATCAAAATGGTTCGGATTATTACGACCGTTTTTTGCATTATCATTGCGTCGCGTTGTTGGAACAAGCTGAGAATTACAGAAATTATCGCCCCAATTTGACGGTCTACACGATTGTCGTTTTAACGTCTGCGGACAAACATAAAACCGATGTCGCGGTGATTGATTTTGACCCGAAAGACCGTTACGGCAACGGGTTAAACGAAATTAAACACAAAATAATTTACCTTTCGCCAAAATATGTCACGGATGACACGCCCGAAGTTTATCGAGAATGGTTGAGCGCGATTAAGGAAAGTTTAACGGGGCAAATTGAAGAATCCAATTATCATCGTCCTGAATTACAAACGGTGTTTGATTTAATTGCCAAAAATCTGGTATCACCCGAAGAAAAATACTGGATGATTGAAGAATATAATTTTGAATCCGACAAAAAAGAACGATTCGCTGACGGTATTAAAGAAGGCGGATTAAAAGCCACGCACACCATCGCCCAAAATCTACTCGCAACTGGTTTAGAGATTGAAACTATCGCCCAAGCAACCGGTTTAACGCACGCTGAAATTGAGAATTTGCGTTAAACTTTGGGATTCAAACTTACGAGGGATGACGAAACGAAATGAAAATAGAATTTGATGACGAAAATCCAGAATGGACAGCGCCAATGTTTAAAGAAGCGAAAACAGCCGCTGAACTATTCCCGCATTTAATTCCGGCTAAAACGAAAATAGACCTTTCGATTTCTTACGATGCCGATATTATCAACGCTTTCAAAGCCACCGGCGAAAACTGGCAATCACGCATGAATGATGTGTTGCGCGAATGGGTCAATTGCCATCCAAATCTGATTTAATTCACCAGGAACAAAAAATGAACAAACCAAAACTACTCGCCACCATCGCGTTGTTGCTACTTTCAAGCCCCACTTTCGCCGCCGATAAACCCGAATTCATCGACAACAACGACGGCACCATTACGCACACGCCGTCGGGTTTGGTTTGGCAAAAATGCTCCGTTGGGCAAACGTGGCAAGCAGTCGGTACAGATTTTGAAAATACACCAAACTTCTGTTCAGGTGATGCTAGCAAACAAAATTATGGTACTGCGTCAAAAATCACCAGCGATTTCGCTGGACAATCCGATTGGCGCGTTCCCAACATCCGAGAACTTCGTAGTTTAGTCGATTTCGATAAAGCTAATCCCGCTATTAACAAAACACTTTTCCCTAAAACACCTATTAACGCTTGGTTTTGGTCGACTTCGATCAATGCTAGTTATCCATACGGCGCAGCATGGGTTGTGAACTTCGATAGCGGTCAAGATGGCTACTATAGCGAGAACGGCTACAACTACGCAGTCCGTCTTGTGCGCGGGGGACAGTCTTTTTCATTTTTTTCTTTAGCGACTCCCACTACCGATTTTTTGAATAACAAAGACGGTACCGTCACGCACAATAAAACTGGTTTAACGTGGCAACGTTGCGCGGTTGGGCAAACGTGGATAGTGGAAGAAAGTGCTTGCCAAGGGTCGGTAACAACATTTGTCCACGCAGATGCAAAAAAATTAACCAGTGATTTAGCCGGGAAAACGGATTGGCGTTTACCGACAGCAAAAGAGTTAGAAACGATTGCAGATTACATGAAGAGCAGTCCAGCAATTAACACTACGGTGTTTCCAAATACGCCGAGTATGCGATTCTGGACAGGTTCTTATCCCGCAAGCGTAACGGATAAAAGCCAAGCGTGGGTTTTAGACTTTGCAACTAGTTGGCATTGGAACACGGCGGCAACAGAAAGCTATGGTGTTCGATTGGTGCGTGGCGCGTCGGTGGCAAATTCAACGATTGCAACGGGTGGCGTGGATTTAGCCCTAACCATTACCGGAACGCCAAACCCTGCAACCGTGAATGGCAACATTACCTTTACCGCGACGTTGACCAACAAAGGCACAGCGACGGCGACCGATGCCAAATTGAGTTTTGGGTTGCCGAAAAACACGGTGAGTTTGGTGACAAAACCGGATGAGTGTACTTTTACCGGTTTGAGCGTGGTGTGTGCGGTGGGAAATTTGGTGCCGAATAGTTCCATCACGAAAACGGTGACGGTTAAAATGACGAAAGCGGGCGGTTTGAGTTTTGGTGTCACGTCGTGGGCAAACGAAAAAGATGTAAATCTGAAAAATAATATCGCGCGTGCGACGGTGGCGATTAAAAAATGATAAACAAAAAATGGTTAACCTTCGCGCTATTCGCCGCGATGAACGCGCACGCTGAAACGGTTTTTGTCACGCTCGAAAAAGACAACGCTTTAGCGGTCATGAATCCGATTGACGGGACGTTAATTAAAACGGTTTCGGTCGGCAAACGTCCGCGCGGCATTGCGTTAAGTCCGGATAATAAATCGTTGTACATTGCGACTAGCGACGACAACACGATTAAAATTTTCGATGCAGAAACCCTCAAAGAAACGGGACGTTTGCCGTCTGGCGAAGACCCTGAAACGTTCGCGCTCAGTCCAACTGGCGACAAAATGTATGTGTCAAACGAAGACGACAGTTTGGTCACGGTGATTGATGTGTCGAAAAAGAAAGTCATCAAACAAATCAAAGTCGGCGTGGAACCCGAAGGCATTACCGTCAGCCCTGACAATCAATGGTTAATTAGCGCGTCGGAAACCACGAATATGGTGCATTGGATTGACACCAAAACGCAGATGATTGTGGAAAATACGCTGGTGGATGCGCGTCCGCGTTTTGTCGCCTTCACGCCGGACAGTTCGCAATTGTGGGTCACGTCAGAAATGGCGGGGAGTTTGATGGTGTTGGATACGCAAACGAAACAGCCGATTAAAACGATTAACTTTGCGATTCAAGGCGTGCCAGCTGACAAAATTCAACCCGTCGGCATTGCGATTGATAAAACGCGCACTCGTGCTTATGTGGCGTTGGGAACGGCAAATCGTGTCGCGGTGATTAACGCGCGAACCTTTGAAATCGAAAAATATCTTTTGGTCGGTTCGCGGGTGTGGAATTTAGCGTTTTCGCCCGACCAAAAACGGTTGTATGCTGTGAATGGCGTGACGAATGACGTATCAATTATTGATTTGGAATCGCAAACCGTGACGAAATCGGTGGGCGTGGGCAATTATCCTTGGGGTTTGGCGGTGAAGCCATGAGCAAAAATAATGTAATTTCAATCAATAGAACGAAAGCAAATCCGCCTCAACTATCTTTCAAAAATGGGGAGGATTTTAAAAACTCGGCGTTAGTCGTTGAAAATTTAACGTTTTCTTACGGGCAGAAAAAAGCTCTCGATAATGTCAATTTTCAAATTCAAGCGGGTGAATGCACGATTTTACTCGGTGCCAATGGCGCGGGAAAAAGCACGTTATTTTCGTTGATTACGCATTTGTACGACACGCACGCGGGGCGCATTGAATTGTGTGGTTTTGATATTCAAACCCAATCACGACAAGCCTTGGCGCGTTTGGGCGTGGTGTTTCAACAAACCACGTTGGACATGGATTTAACGGTTTTGCAGAATCTAAATTATCACGCGGCATTGCACGGTATGAGCAGTAAATTGGCAAAACAGCGCATTCAAGAAGAATTGGAACGGTTGCAAATGTATGAACGGCGCGGCGAAAAAGTGCGGCAATTAAACGGCGGTCACAAACGGCGCGTGGAAATTGCGCGAGCGTTATTGCACAAACCGGCGTTGTTGTTGCTCGATGAGCCGACCGTCGGGCTGGATATTCCCAGCCGTAAAAGTCTGGTTGATTATGTTCATCAGCTGGTTTCGGATGAAAAAATTGCGGTGCTGTGGGCAAGTCATTTGATTGATGAAGTGTATTCGGAAGACCGTTTAATTGTGCTGCATCACGGAAAAATTAAAGCGATGGGCAGCGTGCCAGAAATTTTACATTTAACCCAAACCGACCAACTCGCCGAAGCGTTTAACATGCTCACAAAGTCGTAAAAAGCGATTATTTGCATTGTTGCAGTGGTTTAACGTTTTTCGTTTCGGTGGTTGTCGTAATGATTGAAACGTCTGATTTTTTCTCTTTTTTATCTTTTACTTCTTTTTCATCTTTGGAGCTTTTAGATTCGGTTGCCGAATTCGATTTTTCAGAAGGTGCCGCCGTGCTAGAAACTGGAGATTCTTCCAATGGTTTTGTTGTGGTTGAAGCAGGCGCAATGGTCAGTATTGGCGCGGTGGATGCTGTTTGCATAATTAAAACGGTTTTGGTTTCCAAATCGATATTTGTTTCAACTTTGGCGGTAATTGTTTTCACTTCTTCGGGTGTTTTATCTTTCAATAATTCATTAAGTGTTTCTGCTATCGGTGAATCCGATTTTGTTGTGTCTGGGTTTGTCACAACAGGTTCGACAGGTTTATCAGGCGGTAGCGGTGTATCAAGAAGTGCCAAAATTTCCGGACTGGCTTCGGTTTGTTCAAATTTGCCGTCTATTTTTCCTGCTGCACTAAAGAACATGGATTGACTTAATTTTGAGGGTTTGTAATCACCTAACACGGCAATTTTTAAAATGCCGCCCAATATCGCGTTTCCTGTTACGTCGAGATGATCATGAAGTTCGGGTGAATCGCCTGCCATTTCAAAATACACAAATCCACTTCCACGCTGTTCATAATTGCCATCAATTTTTAGACTTCCAGGTGAATGTCCAGGGCTAATTCCACCGCCGAGTGTATTATTAAAATTCGGGGTAATGACCGTTCCGTTACCTTGTAAAATCGAACCTGAATTCAACGAAAAATCATTTTTAATTTCTAGTGTTGCCGCTTGTAAATTTAATGATGCGGAACTGGTCAGCGAATTCACAAATTGCACATCTGAGACGTTAATAATCTCGTTAGTTTGAATCGTTACATTTTGATTTTCGTCTGGTAAAACACCTTGATTCCAATTTTCGGTATTTATCCAATCACTATTTTTTCCGCCAATCCATGCGATATTTTGAGCGCGGTTAATCGTAAATAACGCTGGTTTGTAATCGATGGTGTAATTTGAACCCGCATCGAGTTGGCTTTTAATCTCGTAGGATTTAACGGTTTCGCCTTCGGTGCGAATGAGTTTTCCACTGATTGAATCATCGCCAA
>SESB01000227.1_pt1 | contig 41993 bp, 38 predicted proteins | sample 3171441 | NCBI WGS metagenome assembly SESB01 (sample SAMN06051867, study PRJNA518727) | freshwater metagenome | biome: subpolar coniferous forest; feature: holomictic lake; material: water; isolation source: holomictic Lake 227, 6 m depth | place: Canada: near Kenora, Ontario | collected...
TACCCGCATTAATATGAACAACTGTACCGCCTGCAAAGTCTAATGCACCTTTGTTGAACACAAAACCAGCCAATTCATTTGCTTTTGCACCAGCCTCAGCTGAAGTGAATGCATCAGGACCAGACCAGAACCAAACCATATGAGCGATTGGCAAGTATGAAAAAGTGAACCAAAGCACGATGAAGAACAAGATTGCTGAGAACTTCATACGTTCAGCAAATGCACCCACGATCAATGCTGGTGTTATTACTGCGAATGTTAATTGGAAGCACATATAGATGTATTCAGGAATTACAACGCCTTTGCTAAAGGTCGCAACGTTTGAATCTGGGGTAATTCCACCCAAAAATAAACGACTGAGCCCGCCAAAGAAAGGCGTTGTACCTTCAGTAAAGGCAATGCTGTAGCCGTAAATAGCCCAAAGCACCCCAATTACACAAGTAATCATAAACGTTTGCATCAGGACTGAAAGCATATTCTTTTGACGTGCCATACCACCGTAGAATAAGCCCAAGCCTGGTACACACATCATTAATACAAGTACCGTAGCCACAATCATCCAAGCTGTATCACCCTTATTAGGCACTGGCGCAGCAGCCGCTGCATCCTTAGCCGCTGGAGCAGCAGGTGCCGCTGCAGCATCTGCTGCTGGCGCAGATTCTGTCGCTGTTGCCACTGCTTTTGTATCATCAGCATAACTTACGTTTGTTAGGCCAAATAGACCAAAACCTAATGCACTAACTAGCGCGAGTGTTGATAGTAATTTTTTCATGTTATGTCTCCTTATAGCGCTTCAGGACCGGTTTCACCGGTACGGATGCGATAAACTTGCTCGAGATTGAAGACAAAAATCTTGCCGTCACCGATTTTGCCAGTAGTTGCAGACTTCTCAATCACTTCAATCACTTGATCAAGCATTTCATCTGCAATTGCAACTTCCAATTTAACTTTAGGCAAAAAATCCACCACATACTCAGCACCACGATACAACTCTGTGTGCCCTTTTTGACGACCAAAGCCTTTAACTTCAGTCACAGTAATGCCTTGCACACCAATCGCTGAAAGCGCTTCACGTACCTCGTCAAGCTTGAATGGCTTGATAATCGCTGATACAAATTTCATGTTATGTCTCCTACTTGAAGGATTATGGTGTAGCGGATAATTAAATATCCGCTACCTTGAAAGAGATTAGATTAGAAGGTTTTTGACACAAAAACTGTGCCAGTTGCACTACTGATATCACCGCCGTTGTATGCAAAGCTGTTATCGGCTTGTTTACCATACCCTGAAGCTTTAGCGTTTGTATCAGTGTAATAACCACCAACTGTTACACCATTAGCAAATGCTTTTGACAAACCAAGTTTCCAGTCAGTGTAAGAATAAATATCATTACCTGTGCCGCTGTATTCTTGACGACCAACATGAGCTGTTGCTGTGATTGTGTCAGTTACAGGATAGTTAGCTGTTAAATCCGCATAATAAGTACCAGCAGCATCTCTATTACCGAAAACACCATCAGAAACAGCCACAGAAACTTTTGCAGTTACCCATTTGTAAGAAAGACTACCGTATACCTCTGTCGTTTCAGCTTTCTTTAAAAGAAAACCTGCTGTTGAGCCTTTGAAATCACCAGGGTAAACGTATTGCAACAAACCTACATCATAAGCAACGTCTTTAATCGCGCCTCTATAACCACCGTAAAGATCTAGCTCCAGTGATGCTTTATCATAAGACCTGCTATCTTCCAACCAACTCACATTTGATGCCCATGTACCTAAATAAAAACCACTTGAGTGAGTGAAATCAACACCGCCCTGAATAGCAGGCTGATTTGCAGTTTGTGTCATACCACGGAAAATATATTGGCTATATAAACCAACGTTGTATGCAAGTGTATATGCTGGCGTTTCCGCTGCCGCAGGAGCTGCTGCCTCTTCTGCAAATGCCACTTGCGAAGCAAGTGCACTTAGTACCGCAAGTGTTAATAATGATTTACGCATAATTTTTCCTTTAAATAAAATACAAAAAATTGAAAAACAAAGTTTTACGGTTATCTATAAGCAATCACCGTGCCAATGTTAAAAATGCGGGGGCATGCGGCATGTTAAGCTGCTGAAATATTTAAAATATCTACACTGATGTTTTAAATAAAAATTGTTAATTTCTCTAAAAATTAACAACTTACCCAATGTCAGATAAAAAATATAGAAAAAATTGGAGTTATAGCAGGCCCACAAAACAAAAAGGACAAGCCTCTGTCTGTCACAACGGCCAGCAGGAGCAAAATTCAAATGAAAATGCACCATTAGATAGCAATGGCGCCATATCGCACTAGATGAGTGCAAAAGTTAAGAATTGCCGATTAGATATAGTTTTAGGTGAATGATTAAAAATTTCTAGGTCAGCAATCCCGGTTCAACTTTGACAATTTGGTGCACATCACTCTCATCTTTGAGTGCCACCCCAGACAATTTAAGTCGCAAGGATTCTTTCGCTAACCATATCAATTTTCTAGCGGCGGATTCATAACATAAACCTTCAGGCCTCACATTAGAAATGCAATTACGGTCTGCATCACTACAGCCCACTCTAGGTTGATAGGTTAAATAAATACCTAAACTGTCTGGCGAGCTCAATCCGGGGCGTTCGCCTATGAGCAAAATAACCATTTGTGCTTTCATCAGCGATCCTGCCTCATCGGCCAATGCAACTCTTGCCTGACTTGCAATGACGACAGGTCCAATTTTCCAGTGGCTAGGCATGCTTTGCAAAATAGCTTGAAGCATCGGCGTAGCGTGCCGTTGAACCGCAAGAGAGGAAAGTCCGTCTCCAATCACGATGCTCACATCTACGGATTTTTTAACTTGATCGATTAAAAGCTGAGCACTTTGATCATTTAATCGACGACCCCAATCAGGCCTAAGCAAATAACTGGCTCTATCTGGAGCCCGACTATGCAATCTGATCACATCACAACCCAAACTTTCAATCTGAAGTTTGAGCGCATCAACATCCAAAGCCAGATGAACCGCGTCTTTGGCCATCGCATGTGACATACCAAAATTTAGAATTTCTTTTGTAGGCAGGCTGCTTCCTACCCTGCCCAAAGCAATCCGAGCGCGCGTAAATCTTTTAAGATCACCCCAAGGATCTTGCACGGTGCTATCTGAAATTTTTATCTCTTTAGTCATTTGCTTATCTAGACATTAATAAATGTTTTGGCATATTTTGCAACATGCGATGTGCTTGGGTCACTGGCTGAACGTTCCCTTTTTCGTCCATGATGTTCATTTGCTTTAACCATTTTTCAAACTCAGGTGCAGCGCGCAGGCCTAATATCTTTCTGAGATACAAGGCATCATGGAATGAAGTTGTTTGATAGTTAAGCATGATGTCATCAGCCCCTGGAACTCCCATAATAAAAGTCAACCCTGCATTCGCCAGCAAGGTCATGAGGGTGTCCATATCATCTTGATCTGCCTCGGCGTGATTGGTATAGCAAACATCACAACCTAAAGGCACACCCAAGAGTTTTCCACAAAAATGATCTTCCAAACCTGCACGTATAATTTGCTTACCATCGTACAAATACTCTGGACCAATAAAACCAACCACGGTATTTGATAGCAATGGCGAGAAGTGTCTCGCAACTGCATAGGCCCTCGCTTCACAAGTTTGTTGGTCAACGCCAAAATTAGCATTTGCAGAAAGCACAGAGCCCTGCCCCGTTTCAAAATACATCACGTTATTGCCAACAGTGCCGCGATTAAGAGAAAGTGCAGCCGACTGTGCTTCGGCGAGCACGGCCAAATCAATCCCAAAACTTTTGTTGGCTTTTTCGGTGCCTGCAATTGATTGGAAAACCAGATCTAGAGGCGCACCCTTTTCTATCACCTGAATCTGATTAGTTACATGCGTCAGAATGCAAGATTGGGTGGGAATCTGATATTGGTTGATGATCTCATCCACCAAGAAATATAAATCCATCAAGGCAGGAATGCTATCTGTCGCCGGATTAATTCCAATCACAGCATCCCCAGAACCATATAAAAGCCCATCAAGAATCGAAGCGGCAATTCCTCTTGGATCATCTGTTGGATGGTTGGGCTGCAAACGAACAGAGAGATGCCCCGGCAGACCAATCGTATTTCTAAATGCGGTAACCACTTTACATTTTTTAGCGACCAAGATTAGATCTTGATTCCGCATGAGCTTACTCACAGCTGCTGCCATTTCAGGCGTCACACCCCGAGCTATCCGATTCAGCGTTTCCGTATCAGTGGTATCAGAAAGTAACCAATCTCTAAAGTCACCGACCGTTAAATGACTAATTTCAGCAAACGCCATCTGATCATGGGTATCAACAATGAGACGCGTCACCTCATCAGCCTCGTAAGGAATAATGAGATCCTCTAAGAACTGCTTGAGTGGAATTTCAGCCAAGCACATTCTCGCGGCCATTCTTTCAGCATAAGTATCAGCAGCCACGCCCGCTAAGAAATCTCCCGACCTTGCCGGCGTCGCTTTAGCTAACACGGCCTTTAGATCTTCAAACAGATAGGTATGACTATCAATGGTATAACTATAAATCATGAGCTAAACGCCTTAATCAATAAAACCGAGTCAGTCAATTTGATGCAGTTTAATTAATTTACACCCTTAATACTTTTCTGTAATTAATGATTATGATTTTTTTATAGAGTGATAAAATTCGTTGAGTTCAATCGAAAAGGTCGAAAATCATGAACATGCAATTCGTTGAAGAACTGTCTTCAAAAATAAGAGAAGCCCTTTCCAAATCCCCAGCAGGAGATTTAGAAAAAAATATTCATGCACTATTACAGAGCGCGTTTAGCAAACTGTCACTCGTTTCAAGAGAAGAGTTTGATGTGCAAAAAGAAGTGCTCAGACAAACCAGAGAAAAACTTGAAGCGATTGAAAAACAATTAAGCGCACTCGAAAAAAATAAAGCTTAATTCCTTTTAAGCCAATGCACCCAAAAGATGAATTATTGCTGAGATCCATGTCGCAACGTCTAAGATTTAGTTAATTCCGCTCCCTGCTTTATAATGTCGAGCTACTAAGCAAGCTAAAACAAGCATTTGAGAGTTTCTAAATGAATCACTTTTCCCCAGCCGAAAAAATATTGCGGAATTTACTAGCTCAACGCATCCTTATCTTGGATGGCGCGATGGGTACAATGATTCAGCAATATAAGCTGACAGAGCAAGATTACCGCGGTGGCGAAAATGGCCGCTTTAAAGACTTTAAAGGCCCAGCAGGCATAGAGTTTTGCAACAAAGGCAGCACGTGTGCTTGTGGGGCCAATCACAACCCAGCATCGCAACAGACGTCACGTGAGCTTTTTGTTAAAGGCAATAATGAACTTCTAAGCCTGACGCAACCGCACGTCATTCAAGAAATTCACGAACAATATTTAGCTGCTGGCGCTGACATCGTTGAAACCAATACGTTTGGGGCAACCAGTGTTGCGCAAGATGACTACCACATGGCTCACTTGGTTTACGAAATGAATTTAGCTTCTGCTAAATTGGCACGTGCCGCCTGCGATCAATACAGTTCCCCAGATAAGCCACGGTTTGTTGCTGGCGCATTAGGGCCAACGCCAAAAACAGCCTCTATTTCTCCTGACGTCAATGACCCAGCTGCACGTAATGTTACCTTTGATCAATTAGTGGCCGCTTATCTAGAACAAACGCGTGCTTTAGTTGAAGGTGGCGTGGACATCCTCATGGTAGAAACCATCTTTGATACCTTGAACTGTAAAGCGGCTTTATTTGCCATAGACAGCTTCTTTGAAGAAAGCGGAAAACGTCTTCCACTGATGATTTCTGGTACTGTCACCGACGCCTCTGGCCGTATTTTGTCTGGCCAAACGGTCCCCGCTTTTTGGAACTCTGTAAGACACGCCAAACCCTTAACGATCGGCCTAAACTGTGCACTAGGTGCCGCCTTAATGCGCCCTTACGCACAAGAACTTTCCAAAATTGCTGATACATTTGTATGCATTTACCCAAATGCTGGCTTACCTAACCCAATGTCCGACACAGGCTTCGACGAAAAGCCTGCCGATACTTCAGCTTTAGTAAAGGAATTTGCTGAGAGTGGATTTATTAATATTGCAGGTGGCTGTTGTGGAACCACTCCCCCGCACATTCAAGCAATTGCAGAAGCACTAAAAGATATTAAGCCACGCCAAGTCCCTGAAGTGGAGCAAACCACCAAACTTTCCGGCCTAGAGCCTTTTGAAATTAACGACAACTCCCTATTTGTAAACGTAGGCGAACGCACGAACGTCACAGGCTCAAAAGCATTTGCTCGCATGATTTTAAATGAGCAGTTTGAAGATGCCCTGCAAGTAGCACGTCAACAAGTTGAGAATGGTGCCCAAATCATCGATATCAACATGGATGAAGGCATGTTAGATGCCATCAAGGCCATGTCTCACTTCTTAAATTTAATTGCCTCAGAGCCTGATATTGCACGCGTTCCGATCATGATTGACTCCTCCAAATGGGATGTGATTGAAGCTGGGCTAAAATGTGTGCAAGGCAAAGCGATTGTTAACTCCATCTCGATGAAAGAAGGCGAGACTGAGTTTTTACGCCAAGCGAAACTTTGCATGCAATATGGCGCAGCTATCATCGTGATGGCGTTTGATGAAAAAGGCCAAGCTGATACCTTTGAGCGCAAAATTGAAATTTGTAAACGTGCTTATGATTTACTCATCGAAAAAGTGGGTTTCCCAGCAGAAGACATTATTTTCGACCCGAATATCTTCGCAATCGCTACCGGGATAGAAGAACATAATAATTACGCCGTAGATTTCATTAATGCCACTCGGTGGATCAAAGAAAACTTACCGCATGCCAAAATCTCTGGCGGTGTTTCTAATGTGAGTTTTAGTTTCCGCGGCAATGAACCTGCTCGTGAAGCCATTCACACCGTATTCCTCTACCACGCCATTAAAGCTGGTATGACAATGGGCATCGTCAATGCTGGCATGATTGGCATCTACGACGATCTTTCAGAAGCCTTGCGAGAATGCGTAGAGGATGTAGTCCTCAACCGTCGCCCAGATGCCACTGAGCGCATGATTGAAATGGCCGGCACGCTCACAGCAGGTGGCAAAAAAGAAGCCGCAACGCTAGAGTGGCGGGGCACTAATGAAGCTCCTGTCAGTGTTCAAAAACGCTTAGCCCATGCCCTGGTCCATGGCATTACCGAATTTATTAATGAAGATACCGAAGAAGCTCGCCTTGAAGCCCTCAATAGTGGGGGCAGACCCATACATGTGATCGAAGGCCCTCTCATGGATGGCATGAATATCGTGGGTGATTTATTTGGTCAAGGCAAAATGTTCTTGCCGCAAGTGGTGAAATCGGCACGCGTCATGAAACAAGCGGTTGCCCATCTAATTCCTTATATTGAAGAAGAAAAAATTCTAGAAGAAAAACGCACAGGCGTTGCAGCAAAACCAAAAGGCAAAATGGTCATCGCAACGGTCAAGGGTGACGTGCACGACATCGGCAAAAACATCGTTTCTGTTGTGCTGCAATGCAATAATTTTGAAGTTGTGAATATGGGCGTAATGGTGCCATGTGCTGAAATTCTTGCGCTTGCTAAAGCTGAAAATGCAGACATCATTGGATTGTCTGGGTTGATTACCCCATCCCTTGAAGAGATGGCCAACGTTGCTCGGGAAATGCAACGCGACCCCTATTTCCGTAGCGTCAAAATGCCTTTACTGATTGGGGGCGCAACTACTTCGCGCGCCCATACAGCAGTCAAGATTGCTCCGCATTACGATGGTCCCGTCGTCTATGTCCCCGACGCCTCTCGCTCTGTGGCGGTTATGCAATCTTTAGTAAGTCCTGAACAACGCGACGCTTATGTCACAGAATTAAACGCAGATTACGAACGAGCACGCAATCAACACGCCAACAAAAAAGGCGTGCCCATGCTCACGATTAGCGACGCCCGAAAAAATAAAACCAAGCTAGACTTCACGGGTAAGAATGCACCAATCAAACCTAAATTCATTGGTCGTCGCATACTAGAAAATATCGACCTAGCAACGATTGCCCAATACATTGACTGGGGCCCATTCTTTCAAACTTGGGATTTGGCAGGCGCCTATCCTGCGATTCTCAAAGATCCCGTCGTTGGCGAAACCGCTACTAAATTATTTGCTGATGGCCAAGCATTGCTCAAAAAGATCATTGAGGGTCGCTGGCTTACTGCGAACGGCGTGGTTTCCCTATTGCCGGCCAATAGCGTGAATGAGGACGACATTGAAATTTATACAGATGAAAGCCGTCAAGAAATCGCATTCACTTACTTTGGCATGCGCCAGCAATCTGAAAAACCAGTCATTGACGGAGTTGCACGACCTAACCAATGCTTAGCCGATTTTATTGCACCAAAAGAATCTGGCATTCCGGATTACATCGGCATGTTTGCAGTAAGCGCAGGTCTCGGGATCGAAAAATACCTCAAGCGCTTTGAAGAAGCCCATGATGACTTTAATAGCATCATGCTGAAATCACTAGCAGACAGACTAGCAGAAGCCTTTGCTGAGTACCTACACGAGCGAGTTCGCACTGACTTGTGGGGCTATGCAACACAAGAAGACTTAAGCAATGAAGCACTGATTGCAGAGAAATATCAAGGGATTCGCCCTGCGCCTGGCTATCCAGCATGCCCAGATCACACAGTAAAAGCAGAGATGTTTAAAGTCATGCAAGCAGCCGAAATTGGAATGAGTCTGACTGAATCTTATGCGATGAATCCAGCCGCTGCTGTTTCAGGTTATTACTTCGCACATAGTGAAGCAAAATATTTCAGTGTCGACAAAATAGGTGAAGATCAACTCACTGAGTTAGCCCAAAGACGGAAAATGAACAAAGAAGAATTAGCACGCTGGTTAGCGCCAAACTTAGCTTAAATTAAAAAACTTTAGAAGATCAACAATGCATATTCATATTCTTGGTGTTTGCGGTACGTTCATGGGTGGGGTTGCGGTCTTGGCAAAAGAAGCTGGCCATACCGTGACAGGTTGCGATGCAAACGTTTATCCTCCGATGAGCACCCAATTAGAAGCGCAAGGCATCAAGCTAATTGAAGGCTTTGATCCAAGCCAAACGCATTTAAATCCAGATGTCTATGTTATTGGCAATGTCGTCTCCCGTGGCAATCCGCTCATGGAAGAAATACTCAATAAAGGCCTACCTTTTATTTCAGGTCCACAATGGTTGGCTGAGAACATCCTTCACCCACAAGGCGAACCAAGTAAATGGGTGTTAGCGGTCGCTGGCACGCACGGCAAGACAACCACATCCTCCATGCTCGCATGGATTCTGGAACATGCAGGATTAGCGCCTGGCTTCTTAATTGGCGGTGTCCCCGAAAATTTTGCTGTTTCTGCGCGCTTACCCCAAGCCCCAAAACAAGACACTAAAAGTACATCCCCATTTTTCGTGATTGAAGCGGACGAATACGACACGGCATTTTTTGATAAACGCTCAAAATTTGTGCATTACGGTCCACGGACAGCCATTCTCAATAACCTTGAGTTTGACCATGCGGACATCTTCGCCGACCTTCATGCCATTGAAACGCAATTTCATCATCTAGTCAGGACGGTTCCCCAACAAGGGTTGGTGGTCGCGAATGGCAAAGAGGAAAGCTTAAACCGCGTAATTGATCGAGGCTGCTGGACACCTGTAGAACATTTTGGATCATCTGATGGCTGGCAAGGTGGCGAAGCGGACGCTGACGGGAGCTTTGACGTTATGCTCAATAGCAAAGTCGTTGGCCGTGTCAAATGGGCGTTGCTCGGCGAGCATAATCGCATGAATGCACTTGCGGCACTTGCGGCAGCGCGTCATGTTGGCGTTTCTGTAGACGTTGGAATTGCAGCGCTCGGCTTATTCCAAAACGTAAAACGCCGGATGGAATTGCGTGGCGTTGAACAAAATATTAGTGTTTACGACGATTTCGCCCATCATCCAACCGCAATCGCCACCACGGTAGCCGGACTTCGTGCAAAGGTTGGCAAGGCAAGAATTTTGGCCGTACTAGAACCACGTTCTAATACCATGAAACTTGGCGTCATGAAACAAGCTCTCCCAGCAAGCTTGGTCGATGCTGACCATGTATTTTGCTATGGTGCGAATTTAGGTTGGGATGCCAGTGAAGCCCTTGCCCCGATGGGCGACAAAGCCACAACCTTTGATAATATGGATTCGCTCATTGCCGCGATTGTTGCTAAAGCACAAAGTGGCGATCAAATCTTGGTCATGAGTAATGGTGGGTTTGGTGGCATTCATCAAAAACTATTAACGCAGCTAGCGGCATTGAAATCCTAATCTTTGGCATGTGGCTTAAAAGACTCAAAAAACTTGATTTCTTTACCCTTGCACTCCTCGGCTCTGCTTTTTTACATCTACTCATCATCGCATTTGTAAAGTTCCAACCCCCGGCGCTTCAGTTTTTTAAAGATCAAATGTCTGCGCTTGATGTCGTGTTGGTCAACAGTAAGTCTCACAAAAAACCAAAGAAAGCGGATGCATTAGCGCAAGCAAACCTTGATGGTGGAGGAAACACCTCGGAAGACCGAACACTTAAATCCGCCCTGCCTTGGCAAAAACACAATCCGACAGAAACCTCTGCGAACCATCGTTCCCAAACGCTTGCAAAAAGCCTAGCAGAAGCCGAGGCAGAAGCGGCTCGCAAAGCTGAACGACTCGCTGAGCTTGATAAGCAAGCACAAGCATTGATGAGTCAAATTAAAGCTAATCATTCCATCGAAATGGATCCATCGCAAAAATCAGCACCGATCAATCCCGAAACAGGGGCTGAAGATTCAAGCAAAAAATCAATGAACAAAAACGACTTAATGAGCGCTAGTTTAGAGATGGCGAGATTAGAGTCGCAAATCAATAAACAACAAGACGATTATCAGAAGCGTCCTAAACGCAAGTCAATTGGCGCGCGCGCTCAAGAATACAAATTTGCAGCCTATGTAGAATCCTGGCGCCAAAAAGTCGAAAAAATCGGCAATTTAAATTATCCGCAAGCCGCCAAAGATCAAAAAATATATGGCCAATTGCAACTCACCGTTTACATCAAATCCAATGGTGAAATTGAAAAAGTGGAAATTAGACGCAGCTCTGGTTACCCTATATTAGATAATGCAGCCAAGCGAATTGTTGAGATGGGTTCTCCCTATGCTGCGTTCCCGGAAGACTTACGTAAAGATGTTGATATCTTGGACATCACCAGAACTTGGATCTTCACTAAAGAAGATGGTTTAGCCACTAAAGCTTTTGAGTAACATTGCATTGGAATCCGCATGAACACCCATTACCAACATCATGTTTTTTTCTGCTTGAATAAGCGTGAAGATGGATCAAATTGCTGCACAGACCATCATGCAGAAGCAGCATTTGATCACATGAAGGCGCAGGTAAAAAAATTAAATCTAAATGGAAAAGGTAAGGTGCGCATTAACCGAGCTGGCTGTTTAGACCGATGCGGCGAAGGCCCAGTTCTCGTGGTTTATCCAGAAGCAATTTGGTATACCTTTGTTGATCAAACAGATATTGATGAAATTATTACAGAACATTTGCAAGGCGGAAAAATCGTTTCACGCTTGCAAATTGTATAAACCAAACTAACTTAGCACCTTTTGCAATTTGGCTTTCAAGATATCCACTAAGCCTTCAATATGCACCTTTTTGGTTTGACGTACTTCAGCACTCCAGATGGCCTCTGGAAAATGCACGTCGGTTTCAAATCTTGGGATGACGTGCCAATGAATGTGGGGGGTTTTATTTCCCAAGCTCGCGAGATTAATTTTGGTTGGCTGCAGAATTTCCCGCAAAACACTTTCCACAACAAAAGTCAGTTGCATCACTTTACTTCGATCAGCATCCGACAAGTCGGTCATTTCTTTCACATGCCGGTTCAAAATCACACGACAAAAGCCAACATAATTTGGATCATCCACTAAAACAACACGACATAAATCGTCCTGCCAAAGTAGCTCCCCACCCACTGAATTGCACAACACACAACTCTGAAGACTCATAGCTTTACCAATTGTCCTGTAGCTGCTGATTGCAACGTTGCAACGATGGTTGCGCAATTCATTTTTGCGTCTTCAAAAGTGAGCTTTGTCGCATGATTGTTTAATACACAATCACTAAAATGCTCGATCTCAAGATTAAAATGATTGCTCGCAGGATAGACTTCTTCAGCTTTTCGGCCATCATCACTCCACCAGCTAATGACAGGCACATCATTTGTTCCGGGCAACTGCCAAACCGTATGGCATTTAATCCCGCCTTTAGTCCCCACGATCGTATATTCAGACTGGCGGCTACATTCAAAGCTGGTGTCGAAGTGGCCGCGCTTTCCGTTGCCAAAATCAATGACGCCACTCGTGGCAATGTCTGCTCCGGTCTCAGCATATTTTGCCATGGCCATCACGCTAATCGGTGCTTCCTCAAAACAATGCCTTAAGGTATGAATGGCGTAAGGACCAATGTCCCACATTGCGCCACCACCATTAACAGTATCGTTAGCTAAGCGATACATGCGAGCTGGTCGCATCATGAAGGAGTAACTGGCTTTGGCAAACATCACCTCACCAATCAAGCCAGATTTCACAATTTCACTGACTCTCTGATGTTGCGGATGAAAGCGATACATAAAACCTTCCATCACTTTAACTTTTTGCTGCAATGCCGCGGCTTCAATTTTTTCAATATCTGCCACAGTAATCGCCATCGGTTTTTCTATAAGCACATGCTTGCCCGCGGCAATCGCTTTCAATGCCCACTCAGCATGTTCATGGTTGCCCATTGGAATATAAACAGCCTGCACTTGTGAATCGTTTAATAATTCTTCAAGCACATCATAAGTTTTGACACCATTTAAATGTGGGGCATATTTTGATAAGGTCTCCGCCGCCGCGCCCGAACGCCTGCTCGCAATCGCCACTAATTCTGAATTTTTAGCCTCAACAATGGCGGGGAGCAAACGCTCATTAACTCGTGCTGCCCCTAAAATACCCCAGCGTAACTTTGTCATCCCTAGTTCCTTAAATTAAACACCAGCAGCATGCGCTTGTGTGTCCGCATGATAAGAGCTTCGCACCATCGGACCACAAGCTGCTTGCGCAAAGCCCATAGCGAGTGCTTGCTGTTCAAATTGTGCAAATCGTTCTGGCGTCACAAATCGTGCCACTGGCAAATGGTGCTGACTTGGTTGTAAATACTGCCCTAAAGTGAGCATGGTCACGCCATGGTTTCGTAAATCTTGCATCACTTCTAGTATTTCTTCATCCGTTTCACCAAGGCCTAACATCAAGCCTGATTTAGTGGGAACGTTCGGATGTAGCGCTCCAAACACTTTAAGTAAATTAAGAGAGTTTTGATAATCCGCACCTGGTCGCGCTTGTTTATAAAGCCGAGGCACCGTTTCTAAATTATGATTCATCACATCCGGAGGCGCACTTTTGAGAATTTCAACAGCGGTTTCTAAGCGGCCTCTAAAATCAGGGACCAAGACCTCAATCTTAATCGCTGGAGATTTGGCACGAACGGCTTGAATACAATCTACAAAATGTTGCGCCCCTCCGTCCATCAAATCATCCCTGTCTACACTTGTAATGACGACATAGCGTAAATGCATTTGGGCAATCGTCTGCGCTAAATTAGCTGGCTCATGGACATCCGGCGGCAAAGGCTTACCATGTGAAACATCACAAAATGGACAACGTCTTGTACAGATATCGCCCAGGATCATAAAAGTCGCAGTGCCGCTACTAAAGCACTCTCCGATGTTTGGACAGGATGCTTCCTCGCAAACTGTATGGAGTTTGTTCTCTCTCAACACCTGTTTAATCTCTTGAAAACGAGCACTATCAGGCACCTTCATGCGTATCCATTCTGGTTTACGCATTGGCGCTTGTGGCACGATCTTAATCGGGATGCGTGCTGTTTTTTGTTCGCTGGTTTCTTTTACGCCTGCAATCTTGCCTGGGCGTTTTAATTCAGCTGACTTGTTCGCTTGTTCAGTCATGAGATGGCTTAATAGTTTAATTCTTTAGTCAGGTATTTTAGCAGTTTTGAAGCAGCCTCGGATTGCGTTAAATCCACCCCTAGATCTTTTAGCTGTGTCACTTCCAATCCACGGTAGCCGCATGGATCAATCGCATTAAACGGCGCTAAATCCATATTTACATTCAATGAAATACCATGATAACAACTCGCTTTCCTCAGCCGAAGTCCCACCGAAGCGATTTTTTTATGATCCACATAAACACCTGGCGCATCTGCTTTAGCCAGCCCATGAATATTAAATTCAGAAAGCAGATTGACCACCGCGCCTTCCAAAGCACTAACCAATTGGCGCACATTGATGCCTTTACGCTTGAGGTCGATCAAGACATAAATGATCACTTGCCCAGGACCATGATAGGTAATTTTTCCACCCCTATCCGTATTCACAACGGCAATGTCATCACGAGATGGCATGCGGACACCCTGACGATTTAATCCTAGCGTGTATACAGGAGGATGCTCGGTAATCCAAAATTCATCAGGGGTTTCTGCCATTCGGCTAGCAGTGAAGTCTTGCATAGCATGCCAAGTCGTCTCAAACTCGGTATGCCCCAAATCGCGGATAACAGGCTTTTGATTCAAATTATAAAACGTATTTCACGAGAGTGTGCTTTGAAAGAACGCTGTAAATATTATCTAAATGCGGCTTAGAGGTTACGTAAACATTGCAAGTCAGACTAATAAATCGCCCGCCGCTACTTGCCCGCATATCGACCTTTGACGCATCAAAGGTCGGTTCATGTTCTTGTATCAAATTGACCATCACGCTTGCGAAATCATCACTTGTCTCACCCATCACTTTAATCAAAAAGTAGCACGGGAATTCAATCAGCGTTTCTGTCTCTGGATTTAATGTTTTTTCTTGGTCTGTCATTTAACTAATCGCCGCTTTATTTTAAGCAAATAGCAACATGAAGCTATCCCAAATTCGACCAAAAATTCCTGCCACTTTCACCTCTTTGGCGGCAACTAATTTTTGTTCATCTACTAACTTGCCATCAATCGTAAATTGGATCCTACCAATTTCTTGACCTTGTGCAACTGGAGCAATGAGTGGCTGCTTGCTAATAATTCTTGCTTTAGCGCGTGCATATTCCCCCTTAGGAAGCGTGACATAAAGGTCATTAAATACCGTGGCCGCTAATTTATTGTCCGTGCCTTTCCAAACTTTTTGAGTGGCAATCACTTGACCCGCTTTATAGACCAAATGAGACTCAAAGAATTGGAATCCATAATTCAAGAGTTTCTGACTTTCCGTTGCACGCGCATTATCATTAGGCGCGCCTAACACAATAGAAATCAAACGATGCTCACCTCGTTTTGCAGATGAAATCAGACAATAGCCCGCTGAATCTGTATGTCCAGTTTTCATCCCATCCACATAAGGATCTAACCACAACAACCGATTGCGATTGGGCTGAGTAATTTTGTTATAGGTATATTCTTTGACTGAATACAAACGTTTATATTGATCTGGAAAGTCTTGAATCAAGGCGGTTGCTAAAAGAGAAAGATCATAAGCCGTGGTGTAATGTTGAGGATCTGGCAAGCCCGTCGCATTCATAAAATGCGTATTTTTCATCCCCAAGCGGGCCGCTTCCTTATTCATCTGCGTCGCAAAAGCCTCTTCTGTAACGGCAATCCCTTCAGCCAAAGCAATAGAGGCATCATTGCCAGACTGAATAATCATGCCATGTAAAAGCTCCTCCACTGTGACCGTCATGCTGGGCTCCACAAACATTTTTGAGCCTTCAATACGCCATGCTTTTTCAGAAATCGGCAGAACTTGATCTGATTTCAAATGGCCATTTTTAAGCGCCTTAAATGACAAATATGCGGTCATCAATTTTGTTAACGAGGCAGGTTCAACACGGTCGTTACTTTGCTGCTCGGCAAGCACACGATTACTATTAAAGTCTTTGAGTAAGTAAGCTTTAACGGCTAACTCCGGAGGCGGTGGCGCAACGTCAGCATAAGCAATGCCTACAAATAAACTAAGGATTAAAACGAAAGTCGAGGAAAAATAATGCATAAGCTCTTTATTAAATCTAAGGTTGATCAATGATATATGTATTCACACCCAAAGCCTTTTTGACTTTTGCAGCAATCACTTCTGCTTCGGTGCGGTTAGCATATGGCCCAATACGGACGCGATAAATGCCCTGATTGTACCAGCTATTAACCGGGGCATTTTCAACTAGATTCTGCGCCATAATTTTTTTGGACAATAGTCCGGCATTGTCCACAGACTTAAATGCACCAACTTGAACAAAAACACCAGCGACAGGAACACTAGTTAACTTTTCTTGATTAATTACTGGTGCGTTATTCGCATCAGAGTTCTCGATCCTAACTGGCTCTGAACTTTGTGTAGGCTTTAATGGCTCGACAACTACACTGGGGACATTAGCCGCTGTGGTCTCCTTATCAGCCAAATCCGTTGATGAATTTTGTAGATATTTTTTAGCATCGATGGCTTCCACATCCACAATGCCGCTTCCCTTTCCTGACAACCTTAACTTATACGAGGCGGCGTAGGATAAATCAATCAATCGATCGCTATGAAAAGGACCGCGATCATTAATGCGAACAATCACAGACTTTTGATTTTCAGGGTTGGTCACTCGAACATAACTCGGAATAGGCAATATAGGATGCGCACCCGTCATGCCATACATATCATAAATCTCGCCTGCTGAAGTTTTCTGACCGTGATACCGTTTACCGTACCAAGAAGCAATCCCACGCTTTTTATAAGGCTGAAACTCTGTCATCGGTGTGTAGCTGTTACCCAAAGCAATATAAGGCTTATTAGCTCTCGGCAACAAAGGCTCAACCCGAGGCACCGCATCCGGGATGGCATCGATATTGGCAGGCGGATTATCTCCTGGGCCATCATCTAAATAATAGCCGCCTGATTTCTTAGGTTTATTAAGTTCACCAGAGCTTTCGGGAGCGCTTATGCCAGGACTAGGCTTAACAACTTGGCTGCCTCCACAAGCAACCAATAATAAACTTAATAAAACGGGAGTGAGTAGGTGTCTAAATTTCATGAAGTTGACATCAGTGTTTTATGCGAATGAATGCTCATCAAAATACCAAAGCCCAATAATATCGTGACTAAAGAAGTGCCGCCATAACTTACAAATGGCAATGGCACGCCGACAACCGGCAATACACCACTGACCATCGCCATATTAACAAAAACGTAAGTGAAGAACGTCAGCGTAATACTACCCGCCAATAATCGCGTGAAAGTACTTTGCGCTTGTGATGAAATCACCACGCCTCTCCCAATCAAAAGCAAAAACAAAATCAGCAGCAAGACATTACCCAAAAATCCAAACTCTTCACCAAATACGGCAAAAATAAAGTCTGTCGTCCGTTCAGGTAAGAAATCCAACTGGGATTGCGTGCCATTCGTCCAGCCTTTTCCAGCAAAGCCGCCTGAACCTAACGCAATGCTCGCTTGGATCGTATGGTAGCCAGCGCCAAGCGGATCTTGATAAGGATCGAATAGTATTTCAATTCTTCTACGCTGATAATCATGCAGCATTGACCAAAAAACAGGCGCCATCAAACCTGAAGTGACAATCAAGCCGCCCAATATTTTCCAGCTTAAGCCCGCTAAAAATAAAACATAAAAACCAGCGGCGGTGATAATCAACGCCGTTCCTAAATCGGGCTGTTTCATAATCAATCCAACAGGAACCACTAATAATAGTGCGCCTAATGCAAAGTCAATCCCTCGCAAACTTTGTTCACGTTTAGCAAAATACCAAGCGAGCATCAAAGGAACAGCAATTTTCATTAATTCTGACGGCTGAATTCTGCCAATGCCGAGGTTAAGCCATCTTCTTGCCCCATGGCTAATTTCCCCAAACAAAGCAACGCCAATCAACAGCAGCAAGCCCAAAATAAATAGCGGCAAAGCAATACGCTCTAAATAATGGGGGGGAGTATTTGCTGCCAACCACATAATGCCTAGTGCAGCTAAAATATTCATAAATTGTGAAAGCACACGCTCAATACTTTCGCCCGATGCACTATAAAGAACAAACAAACCCACGATACAGCTAAAAAAGATGCAACCCATCAGAAACGGATCAATATTTTTTTTAAAATGATCGAATAGTTTTCTAATCATGTGGGCCATCCTCAATCATTTGGGCTTCTGGCATTTTGTTTAACGTTTTATTTTGTTCACTAGGCTCTTTGCCTAATAAATAGTAATCCATAATTTTTCTTGCAATTGGGCCGGCGGCTGAACCCCCATGCCCCCCATTTTCAACAATCACAGCAACCGCAATTTTAGGATCTTCAGCTGGAGCATAAGCAATAAACAATGCATGATCACGATGCCGCTCGTCCAAATTACCAGCATTATATTTTGCCCCCTGCTTAATTCCCACCACTTGGGCCGTACCAGTTTTGGCAGCAATGTTATAACTACTTCCAGCCGCAACACTTGCTGCAGTTCCGCCTGCTTGTGTCACACCCACCATCCCCGCTTTAACAATTGCTATATTATTGGGATCTAGCGCAACGGAATCTAGTTTAGTGATCGCAACCAACTCCGTTTCAAGTCCATTATTTTTTTGAATGCTACTCACCAAATGCGGCCGCATTGCAACACCGTTATTTGCAAGTACTGCCGTTGCTTGCGCAAGCTGCATCGGCGTGACAAGGGTGTAGCCTTGACCAATCCCGACAATGACGGTTTCACCTGGATACCATCGCTGTTTCCAGCGCCGCCACTTCCATTCAGGCGTTGGTAATAAACCGGCTGTTTCAGACGCTAAATCTACCCCTGTTTTTTTACCAAAACCAAAGTGGCTAACAAATGAAGTAAGCCTATCAATCCCTAAATCTAATGCTAGGCCATAGAAAAAAGTATCACATGAAACGGTAATGGCTTTTTGTATATCGACCTGACCATGACCGCCTGGCTTCCAATCGCGGTACTGGTGTGAACTTCCATTTAACGTATAAAACCCTGGATCACTAATACTAAATGGGGGTGATCGCCGACCTTCTTGCAATCCCGCCATCGCAACAAATGGCTTAAAAGTAGACCCCGGCGGATAGATCCCTCGTATTGGCCGATTAATTAATGGGCGATCAAGAGACTCATTGAGGGTTTTCCAAGTATCTTTATCAATGCCATCCACGAAAAGGTTAGGGTCGAATGTTGGCATGCTGACATAGGATAGAATTTCACCATTCTTGGGATTAATTGCCACCATCGCTCCGCGATGGTTTCCAAAAGCCTGCTCCCCAATTTCCTGCATTTTAGAATCTATCGACAGTATCAAATTGTCCCCTGGAACTGGCGGGGTACTTGATAAGACACGAACCGCTTCTCCATCCGCATCCATTTCGATTTGCTGAAACCCGGTGGTTCCATGGAGTTGTTTCTCGTAGTATTGCTCGACGCCTCCCTTTCCGATGTGGTCAGACCCCTTATAGTTAGAGAGATCCTCAGACTTTTCTAAAGCCCTTACATCAGCCTCGTTAATCCGGCCAATATACCCAATCATATGCACGCCAAGATTCCCTAATGGATAGTGCCTGAAGAGACGAGAACGAATTTCTACGCCTGGGAACTGATAATGATTTGCAGCAAATTTGGCTGCTTCCACTTCATTCAAATGCGTTCTGATTGGTACACTCTCAAAATTATGACTTTGTGCACGTAATTTATTAAATCGTTTACGATCTTCTGGGCTAACTTCTACCAACTCACTAATTTTACTAATGGTTTCTTCAACATTAGGTGTTTTTGAAGGGGTGATTTCTAAGGTATACACAAAGAAATTTTGCGCCAATATCACGCCATTTCTATCGAGAATGAGCCCACGATTTGGAACAATTGGCACCAAAGAAACGCGATTATTTTCAGCGAGCGTCTGAAAATAATCATACTTCGTAATCTGCAAATAAAAAAAGCGCCCCAATAACACTGAAAAACAGATCAGAATTAACGCGCTTGCGACACTGAGTCGCAAACCAAATTGGTAATGCTCAAGGGAGTGATTTTTAACCTCAAAACGCAAGCGCATAGAAATTATTGCTTACGAAATAACGTTTTTAAAGAAAAGCGAGAGTCAAGGACGAAATGCCACAACAAAATCCCCGTAAAGGATGGCGTGAAGTAAGTCCAGCCAAAATAGTCACTACCTGAGAATAACTTCAGCAACAACAGAATCAGTTGATTGACGAATAACAAAAGAAACACGTATCCCGATTGCTGCAATACGGTAAATAAGATTAGGCGCCGTTGATACATTAGCGCCAAAAATGCTGTCAGTGCATAAGCAAGCGCATTTTGTCCAAACAAATCACCAGTGATTAAGTCCATCAGAATCCCAGCACTCCAAGCAATACCAATATTACAAATATGGGGTGCACGTAATATCCAAAATAACAAAACCAGAATCAGGAAGTCCGGCTTAATTTGCAGCAATAGCCCTGACCAAGGAAGTAATTGCAAAAAAAGCCCCGCTAGTAAACTAACGTAAAAATAACGTCGACTAAAGCGTTCCATGGCGCTTTCTCAACGAACTATTTTTCTTCGCTTCATTTGACTGATTATTAACATCCGCCTCAAGCACTTGATGAATCTCTTTAGCCACCAACTCATTAAGCTCGCTAGAAAGAATTAATACTTGGCGGTGATTCTGGATGCCGGCAACCGGCTTAGCGATAATTTGAGCAAATGGAGAGTTTGCGTTTGTTTTGACACTATCAACAACAGCAACGGCTAGGCCGGTTGGGTAGACACCATCAATCCCTGATGTCACCAATTTATCCCCTTTTTGAATATCCACATTGACTGGCAAATAGGGCAAGTTAAGTTTATTGTCACGACCATGGCCAAAAGCAATAGCTCGCAACGAATTACGTTCAATTTGAATAGGAATCGCAAGCTCTTTATCCGTGATCAAAGTGACTTCACTTGTATAAGAAAAAACTCGAGTCACTTGGCCTAAAACGCCAGCACCATCAACGACCACTTGGCCGAGTAACACATTTTTTGTCGTGCCACGATCTACAATCACTTTCTGGGTAAAGGGGTCACGCCCCGTATAGACAATCTCAGCCAAATTGGCTGAATGAACGCTCGCCTTTGTTGCATCCAGCAAATTGCGTAAATCTTCATTTTCACTTTTTAGCGAGGCAAATGCTTGCAATTGCACGCCGTAAACTAAAGTCTGTTTTTTTAATGTATCAAGTTCTTGACGTAAGGATTGCTGGGAAACAAAGTATTTTGAAATATTGTCATAAAGCCTAAATGGACTATTTGCGACGGCCTGCAAGGGCTGGATAGCCGCCATCAGGGTCTGTCTCAAGCTAGATAGATATTCGAATTTGGAATCCGATGCCATTAGCAATAAAGAAAGAGTAGAAAAAACGATAAGCCGTGTGAATGGGCTAGGGCCATGTACAAAGAAACGAGTTGCTTGTTGTTGATCCATTAAGCGCTATATCGTCTAACCCGAAAAGTGGGAGAAGTGAAACAATGAAGGCTGCCCTAAGCAGCCTTCAAAAACATTAAAGTTGATTATTCGTGTGCAAAAATATTACCTAAGCGATCAATTTCTTCTAATGCACGGCCGCTACCACGGGCCACACAAGTCAGAGGATCTTCTGCGACCACAACAGGCAGACCTGTTTCTTCCATAATCAATCGATCTAAGTTATGCAACAATGCACCACCACCAGTAAGCACCATGCCTTTTTCAGCAATATCAGCACCCAATTCAGGGGGCGTTTGTTCAAGCGCTGATTTAACAGCACCAACAATAGCATTCAATGGTTCGGTCAACGCTTCTAAAATCTCGTTGCTAGAAATCGTGAATTTACGTGGCAAACCCTCTGCCAAGTTTCGGCCTGTCACTTCCATCTCTTTTACTTCACTACCAGGGAAAGCTGATCCAATATTCTTTTTAATCAACTCTGCGGTTGGCTCAGAAATTTGCATGCCATAGTTACGACGGATGTAATCAATAATCGCCTGATCAAACTTATCGCCGCCAACGCGTTCAGATTTTGCATAAACGATACCACCAAGTGAAATCACACCCACTTCTGTCGTACCACCACCAATATCAACCACCATAGAACCCGTTGCCTCAGCAACAGGCATATTCGCACCGATCGCAGCAGCCATTGGCTCCTCAATCAAATAAACACGACGCGCACCTGCACCAATTGCTGACTCACGAATTGCACGGCGTTCAACTTGCGTGGACCCTACTGGCACACAAATGATGATGCGTGGGTTTGGTGAAAATAATCGTGATTCATGAATTTTACGAATGAAGTACTTGAGCATTTGCTCAGTAATTGTAAAGTCCGCAATCACGCCATCCTTCATCGGACGAATGGCACTAATATTGGCTGGAGAACGGCCAAGCATGCGCTTCGCTTCCGCTCCTACTGCCAACAATGTTTTCTTACCTGATGGCCCACCCTCAAGACGAATAGCAACAACTGATGGTTCATCAAGAACGATGCCCTTACCTCGGACATAGATCAACGTATTAGCGGTACCCAAATCGATGGCAATATCATTAGAGAAATAACTACTTAGAAAACCAAACATTGTTTTTATATCCTTAGCGAGCTGCTAACATTAGCGACAGTATGGGGGCGAATGTTTCGCGGCTGAAGTTATCTGTAAAATCAAGCTATAATACCTCATATATAACAAAAATTTAAGATTTGAGAGTACAAATGTCACTTAAAAGTGCAGATATTAAACGTATCGCTCATTTAGCGCGCATTGAAGTCAACGACATAGAAGCTGAAGCCACTTTAAGCAAATTAACAGGGATTCTCGGCTTAATTGAACAAATGCAAGCGGTCGATACAACAGGCATTGTCCCAATGTCGCATTCACAAGACGTCACACAACGGCTTCGTGAGGATATTGTCACCGAAAGCAACCAACGTGAACTGTTCCAATCTATAGCCCCAGCTGTTGAAGAAGGCCTATATCTTGTTCCTAAAGTTATCGAATAAAAAATACAAATGATTAATAAAAGCCTTAAACAACTTGGAGCGATGCTCCAAGGTAAAGAAATTTCTAGCGTCGAATTAACGCAAGAGTTTTTAAACAGGATTGACCGTCTTAATCCCGAGATTAATGCGTTCATTACCTTAGATAAAGACAGAACGCTTTCCCAAGCAAGACGCGCCGATGAAATGTTATCTGCTGGCAAAGGCACGGCCTTAACTGGATTACCTATCGGCCAAAAAGATATTTTTGTAGCTAAAGGCTGGCGAACAACCTGCGGCTCAAAAATGCTCGAAACCTTTATCGGACCATACGACGCTGACATTATCGAACGTTTTGATGCCGCCGGCGCAGTCAATTTGGGTAAAACCAATATGGATGAATTTGCGATGGGGTCATCTAACGAGACCAGCTATTTTGGCAAAGTACAAAACCCATGGGATAGGAATCGAGTCCCTGGTGGCAGTTCTGGCGGGAGCGCAGCAGCTGTTGCAGCAAGATTATGTGCGGCCGCAACTGGCACCGACACCGGCGGATCCATACGGCAACCAGCATCTTTATGCGGCCTTTCTGGCCTTAAACCAACGTATGGTTTAGCGTCTCGTTTTGGCATGATTGCCTTTGCGTCCTCATTAGACCAATCAGGGCCGATGGCAAAATCATGCGAAGACATGGCGTTAATGATGAACGTCATCACTGGCTTTGATAAACGCGACTCCACCAGCTTAAATCGCGAAAAAGAAGATTACACAAGAGCGTTAAATAAACCGCTTGCTGGCTTAAAGGTTGGCTTACCGAAAGAGTATTTTGCTGAAGGACTAGGTCCAGAGGTTGCTAAAGTAGTCCAAGAAGCGATTGTTGAATACAAAAAACTCGGCGCTCAAATTGTCGATATCAGCTTACCGAACACCCAACTTTCTATTCCGGTCTACTACGTCCTTGCACCAGCTGAGGCTTCAAGTAATTTATCTCGTTATGACGGGGTACGTTATGGCCATCGCGCTAAAGAATATGGCGACTTAATGGACATGTACTGTAAGAGCCGTGCTGAAGGCTTTGGCGCTGAAGTTAAACGCAGGATTTTAATTGGGACTTATGTATTGAGCGCTGGCTACTATGATGCTTATTACTTAAAAGCCCAACAAATTCGCCGTTTAATCGCACAGGATTTTGAGAATGCATTTAAGCAATGCGACATCATCATGGGACCAACTGCACCGTCCACCGCTTTCAAAACTGGTGAAAAAGCTGATGACCCTGTTGCGATGTACCTACAGGACATTTACACCATTGCCGTGAATTTGGCTGGGTTACCTGGCATGAGTATCCCTGCTGGATTTGCCCCTAGTGAAGATGGCAAACGCTTGCCTGTTGGCTTACAAATTATCGGCAATTATTTTGATGAAGCACGGATGCTTAACGTTGGCCATGCTTATCAACAAGTCACAGATTGGCACACACAAATGCCAGAGGGAATTGAATAATGGAATGGGAAGTCGTTATTGGGCTAGAAACCCACACCCAGTTACAAACCAAAACTAAAATTTTTAGTGGCGCCTCTACTGCTTTCGGCTCTGAGCCAAATACCCAAGCCTGCGTCGTGAGTTTAGCTTTTCCAGGTGTATTGCCAGTGCTGAATCAAGAAGCAGTGAAATGCGCAATTAAATTTGGCTTGGCCGTGAATGCGGAAATTGCGCCTCGATCAGTATTCGCACGAAAAAATTATTTTTATCCAGACTTGCCTAAAGGCTATCAAATTAGCCAATACGAATTACCGGTTGTGGGTAAGGGCAGCATGACCATTCAAGTGGGCTCTGGCGACAACGCTTACGAAAAAACCATCCGCATTACCCGTGCTCACCTAGAAGAGGATGCAGGCAAATCCGTGCACGGCGCACAAGAAGGCATGTCAGGAATTGACCTAAACCGAGCAGGGACACCACTACTCGAAATTGTGACGGAACCAGACATGCGCTCAGCTGCAGAAGCCGTGGCTTATGCTAAAAAACTGCATGATTTAGTGCAATGGATAGGGATTTGTGACGGAAACATGCAAGAAGGCAGCTTCCGTTGTGACGTGAACGTTTCAGTGCGCCCAAAAGGGTCAGACAAGCTCGGCACACGTCGCGAAATTAAGAACTTAAACTCATTCAAGTTTATGCAACAAGCCATTGAGTTTGAGACCCGATGGCAAATTGAAACACTAGAAGATGGCGGTTCGATTCACCAAGCCACTGTGCTCTTTAACCCTGATACAGGCGAAACGCGTGCCATGCGAAGCAAAGAAGAAGCAAACGATTATCGCTACTTCCCAGACCCTGACTTATTGCCCTTAGCGATATCAGAAAACGACATTAATACAGTTAAAGCTCAGATGCCTGAATTGCCAGAAGCCATGAAAGCTCGCTTTGAAGCGCAATTCGGTTTAGCACATTACGATGCAAATGCGCTTACTGGATCACGAGGAACAGCCGATTATTTTGTTGCCACTGTAAACGAAGGCAGTGATGCTAAATTGGTGGCTAACTGGGTAATGGGCAGTATTTCAGCAAAACTCAATGCCGAAGACAAAGACATTTCAGCGTCCCCAATTTCCCCAAGCGGATTAGCAAGCCTCATCAAACGCATTCAAGACGGTACCATTTCTAACAATGCTGCCAAACAAGTTTTTGAGGCTATGTGGGCCGGTGAAGGTGATGCAGATCAAATCATCGAAAGCAAAGGTCTAAAACAAGTTTCTGATACCGGCGCAATTGAGGCGATTGTCGATGAAGTACTTGCAGCAAACGCATCAATGGTTGAAGAATTTAAAGCCGGAAAAGAAAAGGCTTTTAACGCACTTGTTGGTCAAGCCATGAAGGCTTCCAAGGGCAAAGCCAACCCAGCACAAGTCAATGAAATACTGAAAAAGAAACTTGGTGCGTAATACAAAAAAGGGCGATTAAATCGCCCTTTTTTATTATTTAAATAAAACTAAATCCCATAGGTGTTGCGATACGCTTGCACCGCGGGTTTAAACGCCGCCAAATCTGTCGCACCATCCAAAAAGGTAATCAAGTCGGCCAAGCTGGCAATTTTAATCACCGGCATACCATAATCTTTTTCGACTTCTTGCACAGCAGATAAGTCACTCAAACCTCGCTCTTGTCGGTCAATTGCAATCACAACACCGGCTGGAATAGCCCCTGCAGCTTTGATCATATCGACAGATTCACGCACTGAGGTACCCGCTGAAATGACATCATCTACAATTAATACACGGCCTTGCAATGCTGCACCAACAATCATACCGCCTTCGCCGTGGTCTTTCTCTTCTTTGCGATTGTAAGCATAGGGTAAGTTGTGACCGACCCTTGCCAGCGCAATCGAGATGGTGGCCGCCAAGGTGATCCCCTTATAGGCCGGACCAAACACCATATCAAACTTGATGCCTGATTTCAAAATCGCTGCAGCATAAAATTCGCCAAGCTTCATCAAACTTTCGCCATCGTTAAACAAGCCTGCATTAAAAAAATAAGGGCTTAAGCGACCCGCTTTTGTTTTAAACTCACCAAAGCGCAGCACCTCTTTTTTAATAGCAAAATCGATAAACTGCGCGGTAAAATCTGTCTGTTCTGCTGGCATATCCGTCTTCTAAAATCTTTAAGGAATCATCTTGCTTAGAATTATATCTGCAAATCTTAACGGTATCCGCTCCGCTGTGAATAAAGGTTTTTTCCCTTGGATGCAAAAACAAAATGCCGACTTCATTTGCCTACAAGAATTGAAAGCCCAAGAAGCAGACATGACCCCAGAAATGCACGCACCAACTGGTTATCAAGGCTACTTTCATTATGCAGAAAAAAAAGGTTATAGCGGTGTTGGTATCTACAGCCAACATAAACCAGACAAGGTAATTGTTGGTTTAGGCTATGAAGACATTGATGCCGAAGGGCGTTATATTGAATTGCAATTTGAAAATCTTCATGGCAAAAAAATGAGTATTGTTTCGCTCTACCTGCCATCAGGTTCTAGCGGTGAAGATAGACAGCAAGTGAAATTTAGCGTGATGGAGCGCTTTTATCCTCACTTAGAAGCCCTCAAGACCAGCGGGCGTGAAGTGGTTGTATGTGGTGACTGGAACATTGCCCACCAAGAAGCTGACCTGAAGAACTGGAAAGGGAATAAAAAGAACTCCGGCTTTTTACCCGAGGAACGCGCTTGGATGACGGACATATTTAGTAAGCTAGGCTGGATAGATGCTTACCGAAAAGTCCACCCTGACACCACAGATGCATGCTACACATGGTGGAGCAACCGAGGCCAAGCTTGGGATAAAAACGTCGGATGGCGCATTGACTATCAAGTGACAACCCCTGATATTGGCAGCTCAGCAAAACAGTGCGAAATTTATAAAACGGAGCGATTCAGTGACCACGCTCCGCTTATTATTGATTACTCCATTTAACAAAAAAGCCCGCTGATGCGGGCTTTTTTATAACTAAACTTTATGCCTAAAATGGAATGTCGTCCTCAAAGGCATCGAAGTCTCCACCACTGGCAGGCGCACTTGCTGGCGCTGTTTGTGTTGGACGTGCAGCACTTTGTTGTGAAGGTGATGGCATGCTTTGATCTTCATCCATCGCTTCATAAGTGTTACTACCGCCACCATCACGACCGCCTAACATTTGCATTTGGTCAGCAATAATTTCTGTTGTATAACGATCTTGGCCTTCTTTAGTTTGCCACTTACGAGTTTGCAAACGACCTTCTACATAAACAGGGCGCCCTTTTTTTAGGTATTCACCAGCAATTTCAGCCAACTTGCGATACATCACAATATTGTGCCATTCCGTGCGCTCTTGTTTTTGGCCACTTTTATCTTTCCAACTATCCGTGGTAGCAATACTGAAGTTACAAACCGCTTCTCCATTTGGCATGAAACGCACTTCTGGATCACGACCCAAATTGCCTACCAAAATTACTTTATTTACTGATGCCATATTTTTACTCTCCTATTAATTTCAGCGCGGCAGCTTCATCCCAATTTTGCTGCAAATCCACTTTTAAAATCACCATGCCTTCATCGGCTAATACGACTGTTTCACGAACCCCTGACAATGCTGCGAGTTTTTTTGCTAATGTCTTGGCATTAGCCTCGCTCATTTCTTTGATGTGAAACATCCTACTTTTTACTGCTGGCGGTGCCTTCATGCTTAACCCTAGTAGCAACCATAATGCCATTAAAACACTACAAAAAACAAATACTGATGCATAGCCATAATAGTGGGATAAGTAACCGCCAACGGTTCCGCCTACAAACACGCCTAACGATTGCGTTGTATTGTAAACACCTATTGCAGTTCCTTTGGATGCAGCAGGGGCAATTTTAGTAATAATTGAAGGCAAAGATGCCTCGAGCACATTAAATGCCACAAAATAAGCTCCAAGGGAAAAGACGATCCCCCAGAAATGTTCAATCGAAAAGGCAAATGCCAACTGCGCTGCCAGCATCACGGCAATCGCTCCAACAAAAACTTGCTTTAACTTAGCCTTTTTCTCGCCATAGATAATTGCAGGCACCATGAGCACGAATGAAATAACCAAGACCGGCAAGTAAATCAACCAATGGTCATTTGCACCCATCCCGCTCGTTTTTTTAATCGCGAATGGCACCACAACAAACATCGCCATTTGGGCCGCATGTAGGGCAAAAATTCCGTAATTCAATCGCAGTAATTGAACGTCTTTGAGGACTTCTTTGAGCTTGCCTGTTTTGGCCTGCGCATCAGAGTGAAAGCTGCTCGTTACAGGATCCGGCACCACAAACTTCACCACAAAAATCGCAGTGGTGGCCAAGACTGCTGTCATCAAAAAGATCCCTGGTATGCCTATCCATTGATTAAGCACTGGGCCCATAATTAAGGACATCGCAAACGTAATTCCAATGGTGCCACCTATCATTGCCATGGCTTTAGTGCGATGTTCTTCTCTTGTCAGATCGGCGACGAGTGCAGTCACCGCGGCAGATACTGCACCAGCACCTTGTATACTTCGCCCTAAAATAATCATCGGCAAATCCTGCGCAAAGCCCGCGACCAAACTTCCTATGACAAATAAGATTAATCCAACATAAATGACCCGTTTTCGACCAAACCGATCAGAAGCGATGCCAAAAGGTAATTGAAAAATGGCTTGTGTCAGGCCGTATGCACCAAGTGCAAGGCCAATCATTAGATGACTTTTACCACCCGGAAGCGTTTCAGCATAAATGGCAAAGATCGGCAAAATAAGAAACATGCCGAGCATGCGCAATCCATAAATTGAAGCCAAACTAATGCTGGCACGCAACTCTGTAGAATTCATTTTGTCTATTGAAGGATTGGATGACATGAAATTGATTAACTTTATCTTTTAACTTGCGTATATTAACAGGTTGCCCACTTTATTTGATGTGCTCATAAAAAGAGTTAATAGCGATAGCGTGTTTTTTGCATCATCCTTAGGCAACTTTCTGTTTTAATAAATTATTTTAGGCTATACATAAATTGATGGATTTCATTCGTATTCGCGGTGCCCGCACGCACAATCTTAAAAATGTTTCGTTAGATTTACCAAGAAACAAAATGATTGTGATCACCGGCCTTTCTGGTTCAGGTAAATCTTCACTCGCATTCGACACGCTTTATGCTGAAGGTCAACGCCGCTATGTAGAATCTCTTTCAGCTTATGCCCGTCAATTCTTGGCTCGCATGGATAAGCCTGATGTCGACTTGATTGAGGGCTTATCTCCAGCGATCTCTATCGAACAAAAATCGACATCTCACAACCCGCGTTCAACCGTTGGGACAGTGACAGAAATTCACGATTATTTACGTTTGCTTTATGCCCGGGCAGGCGACCCAGAATGTCCTGAACATCACATCAAACTAGAAGCGCAAACTGTTTCGCAAATGGTTGATAGCGTTTTAGCGCTTCCCGAAGACACCAAGTTAATGATTTTGGCGCCAGTGGTACGAGAACGCAAAGGCGAACAAGTCGATCTATTTAATGAACTTAAAGCGCAAGGGTTTGTAAGAATTCGTGTAGATGGTGAGATTTATGAGCTAGATGCTCCCCCTGCACTCACTAAAACGACCAAGCACTCCGTGGACGTTGTCGTCGACAGATTAAAAGTACGTGCTGACATGAAGCAACGGATTGCTGAGTCATTTGAAACTGCACTTCGTTTAGCTGATGGCAAAGCCATCGGGATGGAAATGGATAGCAACAAAGAACATCTGTTTTCAGCTAAATTTTCATGTCCATCTTGCGATTACTCATTGGCTGAACTTGAGCCTCGTTTATTTTCATTCAACAACCCGATGGGCGCTTGTCCAAAATGTGATGGCTTAGGGCAAATGAGTTTTTTCGACCCCAAACGCGTGGTGGCATTCCCACATTTATCGCTCGCAGCAGGTGCAATCAAAGGATGGGATAAACGCAATCAGTTCTACTTCCAATTGCTTACGAGTCTTGCAACTCATTACAAATTTGATCTTGAAACAACCTTTGAAGAATTACCTGCGTATATTCAGCAAATTTTGCTAAATGGTAGCGGCAAAGAAGAAATCGCCTTCAAGTATCTCAATGAGCGTGGCTCATTCTTTGAAAAGCGTCACAGCTTTGAAGGCATTCTGAATAACCTTCAACGCCGCTATCACGAAACCGACTCCACAACCGTTCGCGAAGAACTGGCGAAATATCTTAATTCACAAACATGTCCTAGTTGCGCAGGAACAAGGTTGCGCACTGAAGCGCGACACGTAAAGGTGGGTGGTAAAAACATCCATGAAGTTTGTGAGGTGCCTTTGAAGCAAGCACTCACATTCTTCGAAACAATTAAACTGCAAGGGCAAAAGCTTGCCATTGCCGATAAAATTGTTAAAGAAATTAGCAGTCGATTAAAGTTTTTAACCAATGTAGGCCTAGAATATCTATCACTTTCTCGCTCTGCTGAAACCCTATCAGGGGGGGAAGCGCAACGCATTCGATTAGCCTCTCAAATTGGATCTGGCTTAACCGGAGTGATGTACGTTCTTGACGAACCTTCTATCGGTTTGCATCAGCGTGACAATGACCGATTGTTGGAAACGCTGAAACGTTTGCGCGATATTGGCAACAGCGTGATTGTGGTTGAACACGATCAAGACGCAATTATGGCGGCAGATTACGTAGTCGATATCGGCCCAGGCGCTGGGGAACATGGTGGCCAAATTGTCGCGGAAGGTACGCCAGCAGAAATTCAAAGCAATCCAAATTCTCTGACCGGCCAATATCTCAGCGGCAAAAAACAAATTACCTATAATCACAAACGTCACCAGCCTGATCCAACTCGCTGGTTATCACTCTCACACGCTACAGGGAACAACTTAAGAGACGTCACACTTAAATTGCCTGTTGGATTACTTACCTGCGTGACTGGGGTATCAGGTTCTGGGAAATCCACCCTCATTAATGACACCCTTTATCGCGTTGTCGCGCAACATTTATATGGAAGCTCTACTGAGCCAGCGCCTTTTGACGGCATTGAAGGATTAGAGTTTTTCGACAAAGTGGTTGACGTAGATCAGAGTCCAATTGGTCGCACGCCACGATCAAATCCTGCGACTTACACCGGCTTATTTACACCGATTCGGGATTTATTCGCTGGCGTTCCAGAAAGTCGAGTACGTGGGTATGGCCCTGGCCGTTACTCATTTAACGTAAAAGGTGGTCGTTGTGAAGCTTGCCAAGGGGATGGCGTTTTGCGTGTAGAAATGCACTTCTTACCAGATGTTTATGTGCCTTGCGATGTATGTAAGGGCCAACGATACAATCGGGAAACCTTAGAGATTAATTATAAAGGTAAGAATATCCGCGAAGTGTTGGAAATGACCGTGGAACAAGCCCACGTATTTTTTAGCGCAGTCCCCGTGGTACAACGTAAACTTAAAACTCTCTTAGATGTTGGTTTGGGCTACATCACCCTTGGCCAATCGGCGACAACACTTTCAGGCGGTGAAGCGCAGCGGGTAAAACTCGCACTCGAGCTTTCAAAGCGAGATACTGGTCGCACTTTATACATTCTCGATGAACCAACAACTGGGCTTCATTTTGCAGACATTCAGTTGCTACTAGATGTCATTCATCGATTACGTGATGCTGGGAATACCGTGGTCATTATTGAGCACAATTTAGATGTCATCAAAACTGCGGATTGGTTAATTGATATGGGACCAGAAGGGGGCGATGGCGGTGGCACGATTTTAGTGGAAGGCTCGCCAGAGAAAGTAGCTGAATGTGCAGACAGTTACACTGGAAAATATCTAAAGACGATGTTGAACTAATGCGAATTTAAATCTATGGGATTTCGGCACTATTCATACGTGCCTGAATGATCCCCGTTTTTCGCATTAATCCCCTAGCTTGACGATGCTTATCGTAGTACCTTGGATTTGGAACCATCGCCGCTAACTTTGCAGCCTGCTCAGCATCAAGATTTTTAGCGCTGGTATGGTAATAATATTTTGCGGCCGCTTCTGCCCCAAAAATTCCATTCCCCCATTCAATCACATTCAAATAAATCTCAAAGATGCGACGTTTGCTCATTGTGGCTTCAAGCATCACCGTAATCATAGCTTCTTCTAATTTACGCCACGGTGTGCGCTTTGTAGATAAAAACAAATTCTTGGCCAGTTGTTGACTAATGGTTGATCCTCCAGCCACCACCTTGCCTTTCTTTATATTTTTTTCATACGCTTTTTGAATGCCGTCCCAATCAAAACCTTCATGGTCAACAAATTTAGCATCTTCGGCAGCGATTAAGGCACGTTTTAAATTGGGAGAAATGTTTTGATAGTCGACCCAACGATGTTTTAGAACAGCACCAGGGTTGTCTTCTTGCAAGACCTCTAGTCGATCTTCCATGAAAGCACTGGTTGAAGGATTATGGTGGACCCACCAATATATGTGAGAAAAAATCCAGATCTGATAAAACACAATAACGATTGCTAACCACTTAAGCACACGCCAAAAAGTAGGGAGAGAATTCATGCGCTAAGCTTTGGCCTGTTGTTTAAACATCTCAATCACTGGTGCAGTTGGAGGGTGAACACCTCGCCATACAAAAAATGCTTCTGCCGCCTGCTCAATAAGCATGCCTAGACCATCAAAAACAATTGCGCCCTGTTGCTTCGCAAATGTCATGAACGGCGTTATGCGTCCGTACATCATATCGTAAGCTAAAGCATTGGATGCAAAGATGCCGCTCGGAAGTGGCAATTGACTATCACTTAGCCCTGCGGAAGTGGCATTAATCACGATATCAAACTGTTGCCCATGCAAATCATCAAAAGCATAAGCGCTAACAGAAACATAAAGCAATTCACCACGCGCTTCGACACGTTTGACCATATTGAGGGCTTTATCCAAGGTGCGGTTCGTAATAATCAGCAGTTCAGGCTGGGCCGCTAGAATCGGATGAAGCACGCCTTCCGATGCACCACCTGCACCAATGAGCAAGACTCGCCTACCTGAAAACGACACTCCGATATTTTTAGTGATGTCACGCACCAATCCAATGCCATCCGTGTTATCCCCAATGATGCCTTGCGCATCAAAGATCAATGTATTCACCGCACCGGCGTCTTGAGCTCGCTCAGTTAATCGGTTTGCCATTGCAAACGCTTCCAGCTTAAAAGGAACGGTAACATTTGCACCTTTAAACCCCTGTGCAATCAAGCCATGAACGGTATGGGCGAAACCATCTAATGGAGCAAGAACCCGCTCGTACTGGATATCTTGATGCGTTAATTGCGCGAATGCATGATGAATCACAGGTGACTTGCTGTGTTCTATTGGATTTCCAATAACGGCGTAAAAGTCGGTCATTTGAACCACTTAACTATTAAAATTAAGCGTTAGTCCAAGGCAAGTCGGCGACTTTCCAACCGTTAAGTTTGCAACGTTGTTTATTATCTGGCGTTGCTTCACCCTCAAAACCTTCAAGCATATTGTAGGCTTCTGTAAAGCCAAGTTGCGCCGCTAGTACTGCAGCATTATGAGAACGACCACCCGTGCGGCACATAAAAATAGTCAATAATTCTGGATCAAGTTGCGACTTAATTTGCGCAGCAAAATCTGGATTGGCCACCATACCAGGATAAAACGCCCATTCAATATGGCTTGCTTGCGGCACTCGGCCCACTAATTCCAATTCAGCCCTAGTACGTACATCCACGAGCTTAGCATTCTTCGTTAACTGCAAAACTTGGAAAGCCTCCTGAGGGGTTAATGCACCCGCGTAAGGGAGATTTAAATCTATAGCACGTTGTTTTGCTTTTTCTAAAATAGGTGAGAGCGTTTCCATAACAATTCCTTTATTAAAATCTTAACAGCACTTGGAAAGTATAGCGGCATTTGAGATGAATCACACATATGCACCATATTAGTGCGCCTTTTATTGTGAAGCACAAGCATAGTGCGAGTTGTTGTTATTCTCTTTTCCATCTATCTGTGTAAAAATAAGCGGGTATCCAAATACTCGATTGGCATGGATTCTGCTAGTGAATCATGTCAAGTTTTTGTTTATTTACAAGCGTAATCTAGGAGAATCAAATGGCAATCGCCGACGTAATGAAATTAGTCAAGGACAATGATATCAAGTTTGTTGATTTCCGGTTCACAGACACTCGTGGTAAAGAACAGCATGTTACTGTGCCTGTTTCAGCATTTAATGAAGAAAAATTTACTGAAGGCCATGCATTTGACGGTTCTTCAATTGCTGGCTGGAAAGGCATTCAAGCCTCTGACATGCAATTGATGCCTGACCCAGATACTGCAAACATTGATCCATTTATGGACGAGCCAACATTGATTTTAACCTGTGACGTTGTTGATCCTACCGACGGCAAAGGCTATGACCGCTGCCCACGTAGTTTGGCAAAACGCGCTGAAGCTTACTTAAAATCAAGCGGTATCGGCGATACCGCTTACTTTGGTCCAGAACCAGAATTCTTCATTTTTGACTCAGTCCAATGGGACGTGAGCATGAGCGGTAGCTCAGTTCGAATCAACTCTGAAGAAGCGCCATGGTCTTCAAATGATAAATTCGAAGGCGGAAACATTGGTCACCGTCCAACGGTTAAAGGTGGCTACTTCCCAGTGCCTCCTGTTGATTCTTTACAAGACGTACGTTCTGCAATGTGTATTGCGCTTGAAGAGTTAGGCATTCCAGTAGAAGTGCATCACCACGAAGTGGCTGGTGCTGGTCAATGTGAAATCGGTACGAAATTCAGCACATTAGTTCAACGTGCTGACTGGACTCAAGTATTGAAATATGTGGTACTAAATACAGCCCACGCTTATGGAAAAACAGCGACTTTCATGCCAAAACCATATGCGGGTGATAATGGTTCAGGTATGCACGTTCACCAATCCATCTGGAAAGATGGCAAAAACTTATTCGCTGGTAACGGCTATGCAGGCTTGAGTGATTTTGCGCTTTACTACATTGGCGGCATTATCAAACACGCTCGCGCATTGAATGCGATTACTAACCCAAGTACTAACTCATACAAACGTTTAGTACCTGGCTTTGAAGCGCCTGTGAAATTAGCCTATTCAGCTAAAAACCGCTCAGCTTCAATCCGTATCCCATTTGTGCACTCAGACAATGCACGTCGTGTTGAGGCACGTTTCCCAGATCCAACAGCTAACCCATATTTGGCATTTAGTGCATTAATGATGGCTGGTTTAGATGGCGTTCAAAACAAGATTCACCCAGGTGAAGCTGCAACTAAAGACTTGTACCATCTTCCACCAGAAGAAGATGCTTTGATCCCAACAGTCTGCTCTTCATTAGAGCAAGCGCTTGAATACCTCGATAAAGACCGTGAGTTCTTAACTCGTGGCGGTGTATTCAGCGATGACTGGATTGATTCATATATCGACTTGAAAATGGGTGAAGTTAATAACGTACGTATGACACCTCATCCTATTGAGTTTAGTATGTACTACAGTTGCTAATTCGTTTTTAAATCAGCACCTAAAAAAAGGCGGGGTAACCCGCCTTTTTTTATGCCTAGCAAACTCATTAGCAATTTACTAATATAGCGATATTAATAGCATCCTCAGCAGGAATTTAAGCGCACAATAGGGGTATTGCCATTTCATTCTGGCACGCAGGTTGCTTATAGTTAAATATGGAACAACAAATACCTTCATCATTTGCGGGACTTGAACATCTTGCAACAGCAGTTATTTTGCTCAACAAAACACGCCATGTGGTCTATGCCAATCCTGGCGCAGAAATATTGTTTGCATTTAGCGCTAAAAAAATTAATGGATCAACAATTTCGCAGGTATTTCCTGGCTGCGAACTTCTTCTTTCTGCTGTTGAAAATGCGATTAGTACAAATAGTCCATTCCGTGAACATGAGTTTGTAATCACCGCGACGAGGCAAAATTCTTTGGCAGTCACCTGCACGGTGACGCCTGTAGATCAACAAGATATTTGCCTCATGCTTGAATTTCAGCAAATGGATCAGCAATTGCGGATAGCACGTGAAGAGCGGATGCTAGTTCAACAACAAGCCAACGCTGAATTATTAAGAAATTTAGCGCATGAAATTCGTAATCCACTTGGTGGTTTACGTGGCGCGGCGCAATTGCTTGAACATGAACTTCCGCAAGCCAGTTTGAGGGAATATACACAAGTCATTATTAAAGAGGCTGATCGACTTCAGCTATTAATGGATAGATTGTTAGTTCCACACCGCGTACCAAAATATGAACCAACCAATATTCATGAAGTGCTAGAGCGTGTTAGAAGTTTATTATTGGCTGAATCTCCTTCTGGTTTTTCAAAAAATTCACCCAAAATTACGGTGCGCCGCGATTATGACACCAGCCTTCCAGAGATCATCGGCGACAGAGAAAAGCTCATCCAAGCCGTGCTTAATATTGCACGCAACGCTGCGCAAGCCATGCAATCCGTTGGCCAAACAGACTGCCAAATTATTTTAAGAACCAGAGCTGAGCGACAAGTAACGCTCGCTAAAAAACGCTATCGAGTGGCAATTAAATTGCAAATTATCGATAACGGTCCAGGCATCCCAGCCAATATCCGTGAACGCATTTTCTTCCCTCTAGTTTCGGGGCGAGAAGGCGGTTCAGGATTAGGATTAACGCTTGCCCAAACCTTTATTACACAGCACCACGGAATGATTGAATGTGATAGCGAACCAGGTCAAACCTGTTTTACGATTTTGCTTCCAATTGAAGCCTCTGTAATCAAAGGTTTTGAAGTAAAACAATAGTCATTAAGAATAGATATTAATTAATAGGTGCCCCCATGAAACCAATTTGGATTATCGACGACGACAAATCAATACGCTGGGTATTTGAAAAAGCATTGGCTCGGACAGAAATGGAATTTAAAACATTCTCATCCACACCAGAAGCATTAAACGCCCTTGAAGATGAAACACCACAAGTGATCGTCAGTGATATTCGGATGCCGAATGGCTCAGGCTTAGACTTTTTACAGGTCATCAAACAACGCTTGCCAGATGTTCCCGTGATCATCATGACCGCTTATTCTGATCTAGAAAGTGCCGTTGCGGCATTTCAAGGTGGCGCTTTTGAATATCTAGCAAAGCCCTTTGACGTTGACCAGGCAATTGAAGTCATTCGCCGCGCGGTAGAAGAAAGTCAATACAAAACCAGTGATACTTCAATTGTTGAAGAAACCCCTGAAATTATTGGCCAAGCAGCCTCTATGCAAGAAGTTTTTCGGGCCATAGGCCGATTAAGTCGCTCACACGCGACTGTCTTAATTAATGGTGAATCTGGTACCGGTAAGGAGCTAGTCGCAAGCGCATTACATCGCCATAGCCCACGTGCGGATAAGCCATTTATCGCAATTAATACTGCCGCCATTCCGAAAGATTTATTGGAATCAGAATTATTTGGCCATGAGCGTGGTGCGTTTACTGGGGCTCAGGCCGCCAGACGAGGTCGTTTTGAACAAGCTGACGGCGGTACCTTATTTTTAGATGAAATTGGCGACATGCCTGCTGAACTACAAACACGCCTATTACGCGTACTTTCCGATGGACAGTTTTATCGTGTAGGCGGCCACCAGCCCGTTAAAGTCAATGTCCGGATTATTGCGGCTACCCATCAAGACCTTGAAGATAGAGTCAAAGCGGGTCTATTTCGTGAAGATTTATTCCATCGTTTAAATGTGATTCGTCTTCGCCTACCAGCACTAAGAGAACGCTCTGAAGACATCCCTTTATTAGTGAAGCATTTTTTACAACACAGCGCCAATGAGCTCAACGTAGATCCAAAACAACCAACTGTGGCTGCATTGAAATACTTATCAAGCTTAAATTGGAGCGGCAACGTTCGCCAACTTGAAAATGTATGCCATTGGTTAACCGTCATGGCGCCAGGCCAGAATATTGACGTGGCAGACTTACCTCCCGAGCTGAAAGAAGACTCTGCTAGATCAGTCAATGAAGCTTCATGGCAAGATGCATTAGCGGCTGAGGTTGCTGGTGCATTAAATCGAGGCGAACAAAATATTCTCGAAACACGCGCTAATGAATTTGAAAAAATTCTTATTACAAAAGCCCTACAGCATACTGGTGGCAGAAGAATTGAAGCGGCCACACAGCTTGGTATGGGTCGAAATACCCTAACACGCAAAATTCAAGAACTCGATATTGATGAATAACTCCCTGTGATGCCTAATGAAAATCATTAGGCATCTTTAATGACTACGGGTAGTGCTTAGTTTTTAAAGAAGCGTAATATTCATCCATACGTTAAGTCACTAAGACTAAGCGAATCAAAATAATATTAGGAGAATTACTATGTGGACTAAACCAGCTGCTACTGAAATGCGTTTTGGCTTTGAAGTTACTATGTACGTAATGAACAAGTAATTTTTAAAGATTCAAAAAAGGGAGCTTTGGCTCCCTTTTTTATTGTCTTTTATTCAAGACTTACTTTACTTAGGCAAAGGGAAATCCTTGGGTAACAACACCCAAATCCTTCCCGATTGTTTCATCGATCCAGCCATCTTCCCTGCATCTGGCCCTGATCCCCAAAAAAAATCTGCACGAACACCGCCTTTAATTGCACCCCCAGTGTCTTGCGCCATCATCAATCGATTTAATGGTTTATTAGAATTAGGTAAATTGGTTGACATGAAAATTGGCGCCCCCAGTGGCACAAAACGAGGATCAATCGCCACCACGCGCTCCGCCAATATTGGAGAACCTAATGCACCTATTGGACCAGGCAAACCTGGTGGTAATTCACGGAAAAACACATAACTTGGATTAGCATTTAATAGCTCCCGTAACTTACCAGTATTATTTCGTGCCCAATCTTTAATGCCCTGCATGGAGGCTTTATCTGCCGTTAATTCACCTTTATCAATTAACAAACGCCCAATAGATTGATAAGCCTGGCCATTCTGATCAGCATATCCAATGTGCATCTTTTCACCATTCTCAAGATGTACCATCCCCGATCCTTGAATCTGCAAAAAGAACAAATCAATTTGGTCATCCACCCAAAGAAATTCTCGACCTTGAAGCGGCGAAGTGTCTGCTTCAATCTCACTACGGTTGTAATAAGGAATTAATTTCGTACCAACAACACGCCCACGCACCCTTTTATTTGCAAGCTCAGGATAAATGCTCGCCAACTCAACGGTAATTAAATCATCTGGACGGGCATAAACCGGGAAGCGATATTTATCGTTTTTATTGCGACTCCCCTCAATGACTGGTTCGTAATATCCAGTAATCAAACCCGAAGTTGAACCATCTAAATTCGAGGTACGATATACGGCAAAGTTCTTTTTAAAATAATCGACAATCGCCATTGAAGAAGGATTATTCAATTTGTCCGCTTCATTACATACGGCCTGCCAGGCAGGTTTTACTTTTAAAACAGCACATCCAAGTTGCCATGCTGGCCACGCTTTAGTGACATCGTCTTTAGAAAGTGCTTCTAAGTCTTGCCAATCTGCTGGTTTTAACAAGCCGTAGTCTGGCACTTTGGCTATTTCAGGTTTTAGTTCCGCGGGCTTAGAAGGTTCAGGTGGCGGCAAAGCGACGGATGGGCAAGTGCATACTGGGGGAGGCGTCGAAATTGCTGTCTGAGTTGGCTTGACTTGAATTTTTGCACAAGCGTTAAGCAGCAAAAAGCATGAAAACAAAAAACGCATCAATTTTTTATACCGCATCAATGCAAAACCCTGGGCATAGATAAAGTAAAAGAAGGAATGGACACATCAAATTGCGTCCCATCCACAGCAGTAAATTGATAACTGCCATGCATCGTACCCACGGCTGTATTTAAAACTGTACCACTCGTATATTCAAAAAATGCCGCTGGCTGGAGCAAGGGCTGCTCCCCAACAACGCCCAAACCACGAACCTCTTGAACTTGCTTTTCAGCATCAGTAATGACCCAATGACGGCTTATTAACTGAGCGGCAACACTACCGGTGTTTGTAATCGTAACGTGATATGAAAAAGCATAACGGCCAGCTTGAACATCAGATTGATCAGGTAAAAATTCTGTTTTTACAGTAACCAAACATTCATAGTGTTTATCAGATGTCATGCAAGCCTAGGAAATCAAACCAGAAGTAGGTGAACTCGGTGTCGCTGAATATAGTTTTTTAGCCATTCTTCCGGCTAGGAAAGCTTCACGGCCTGCCTCAACAGCTTTCTTCATCGCTGATGCCATTAAAATAGGATTATTTGCACCTGCAATTGCAGTGTTCATGAGAATGCCTTCACAACCAAGCTCCATGGCAATCGCTGCATCGGAAGCGGTACCAACCCCCGCATCAACTAGCACAGGCACTTTAGCATTCTCAATAATAATTTGAAGATTCCAAGGATTTAAAATACCCATGCCAGAGCCAATCAGTGACGCAAGTGGCATCACTGCACAACAGCCGATCTCTTCTAGTTGCTTAGCGATGATAGGATCATCTGAGGTATAAACCATGACATCAAATCCATCTTTAACTAAAACTTCAGCCGCTTTAATTGTTTCAATCACATTTGGATATAAGGTGTTTGGATCCCCAAGGACTTCAAGCTTTACCAATCGATGCCCATCTAATAATTCACGCGCTAAACGCAAAGTCCGCACTGCATCATCGGCAGAATAACAGCCGGCGGTATTAGGCAAATAAGTAAACTCCTCAGGCGGTAAATATTCAAGCAAAGAGGGTTCGCCAGCATTTTGGCCAATATTGGTACGACGGATTGCCACCGTCACAATCTCTGCGCCACTCGCATCAATGGCAGCTCGCGTTTCCGTGAAGTCTTTGTACTTACCTGTTCCAACCAGCAAGCGAGATTTATAAGATTTACCTGCAATATTTAAAGTATTCATTTTTGCCTTTAACCACCACCAACTGCACCAACAATTTCTAATCTATCCCCATTTTGCAGAGCCACTTCAGCAAACGTGCTTTTAGGCACAATTTCACCGTTACATTCAATTGCTAAACGCTTTCCGACAAGGCCGAGCTTCTCAACCAATGCGCCAATCGTCATCGCGTCTACTTCAAAAGTTCTAGGATTTCCGTTAATTGTAATTTGAATCAATTGGATATGTGCCCGAAAGTGTCCGAAAGAAAAACGGACCATATTTTCAATAATTAATGGACCTATTTTACGTAGTTTGCACACCATTTGGCAAACCCAATCAATGCTTCGCTGTCGCCCATTTTTGAATGACTTAAAGCAAAGAATAAAGTTTTTAGGAATAGCATT
>SESB01000228.1_pt1 | contig 41901 bp, 37 predicted proteins | sample 3171441 | NCBI WGS metagenome assembly SESB01 (sample SAMN06051867, study PRJNA518727) | freshwater metagenome | biome: subpolar coniferous forest; feature: holomictic lake; material: water; isolation source: holomictic Lake 227, 6 m depth | place: Canada: near Kenora, Ontario | collected...
TTGAAATGGTGTTAAACGCACAACGCTAACTTCCTAAACTCATCCATCGCCGCCGCTTTCACGTCCTCAAAAAAACAATCCTCCCGCCATTTTTGAGGATTCGTTTGAACATAATTTGAAATTTTTACATACGAATTCTCATCCCGAATAATGTGTTCGTGGTAATTACGGAGCCAAATTCTTTTCTCAAAAGATTGCCAATTGTTTTGTCTTACGTTTTTGATGTATTCATTTGTTGTTAATGATTTAAACGCACCAACAATATCACCAATCGTAGGGGCGGGGCTTGTCCCTGCCCTTTTATCAATAAATCCTGCCCTTTTATCAGCAAAAATTTCGCTCATTTCGTTTGTTTCGTTATCAGAAGCAGGGCAACCACAAGGGTTTGCCCCTACCAATTCAATAATCGCGTGAAAATGATTCGGCATCACGATACTTTCATGCAAAACAACTGACAAAAAACGCTGATTTATTTTACGCCACTGATTTTGAATCATCATTCCCGCTTCATTCAAAATCATTTCACCTTTAATAATTTCGCCAAATAACGGCAAACTGTAATGCGTGCAAATCGTCACAAAATATAATCCTGCCTGCGAATAATCGTATCCTTTCAGGCGAATCGAACGGCGATGATGGATGTCTGGGTTGTAGGTCATAATTTTCCGATTTCACATATTTCATATTTCATATTTGGTACGGGCGTACCCTTGTGGTCGCCCTGTCGCCCTGATTACGGGATGTTTGCAATTGATAATTGATAATTTGCAATTGATAAAATGCCGTAATGAGGGCGGGGATAAACCCACGCCCCTACATTCAATCCAATTCCTTGCCCATGCGATATTTAATATCGTAATTGATAATAAAATCCAGCTCTTGTTCGGTAAAGCCATAATGCGCGGCAAGCACTTTGTCTATTTCGTCCATCGTGTTTTTAGACAAAAATTTGTTGTACGTTATCGTTTCATTACTTCCTCGCGTTTTACTGTTTATAACGTAGCGAGTCGAATTTTTTAACAATTCTGTTTCCAGTTGGTTTGACAAATTACTCAATTTTTCAATAAGCTCTTTATCCGTCGGGTAATTAAATTGAAAGCCAAAAATCATGTAATCTTTAAAATTAAACTGGTCGAAATTGATTGTGTAATACCACCAAAACAAGTTTGAATTTAACACCGCCGATATAACTTTTGCATCATATTTACTTTGAAATGCTGCACCTTTATTGCTTAATGAAGTTGTATCAAAAGAGCTGTTTAAAATCGTAACCCAATAACCACCGCCTGCTGTTCTGTAATAAATTTTGTTTTCGCTAACCACTTTTTTGTTTTCAGTTAAATCGCTAATCGGTTTGTGATTCAAATACTTTTCTAATATCTGAACTTCGACGCTTGAACCTATTTTTAACGAATTATTTTGTCGTTGTTCTGATTCCACATAAAAAATACTCGAAAACAAAAAATTCCGTGTTTCTGATTTCCATCGGAAAACTGGCGTTGATAAAGCTGATTTTGTTTCATGTTCTTTGTAGCCGATGAATATCGATAATCGTTGTAAAACTCCGTCAAAAAGAGCAGCTGGACGTTGATGAAAATTTGAAATAAACGACAATGGAACATTTTTTAAAAACTGTTGTAACGTTTCCATGCTTTTATTTGAAAATGCGCTGATTGGAATAATCATTCCAAACAAACCTTTCTTGTTTAGAACTTGATAACTCAATTCCATAACAAAACCATACAAATTCCCACAGCTTTCAGTTTCATAATTTTTAATCAAATAATCGCCTTTCACCTTCGAGTATTCGACATAAGGCGGATTGCCAATAATGACATCGAAGCCGCCGTTATTGATGATATGAAAGAATTCGGTGAACCAATGAAACGGTTGATGCGACGATTTCCACGCGGCGAGTTTTTCGTTATCGATGCCATAATCACGCGCCAAAAAGAAATCTAACGATTCTTTGATTTCAGCCAAACGGTCTTTAATGTTTTGTTTATCGGCGTGCAATCCGACGGAATTATTGAGCAATTGATTTGCTTTATAGCCGCGCAAAACGCCTTGTAATTCTTCAATCATGCCGTCGATTAAAACCATCGAATCATCGACCACCATTTTCACTTGCCCGTTGATGTCGCATTCGATGGCGGATTTAATTTGTTGATGCGTGGTATAACCGATGAGCGTATTGCCGCAACGGATATTAAAATCAATATCGGGCAGTGGTTCTAAACCGAGATTAGGTTTGTCATAATTAGCTTCAGCCATGGCGGCGAGTTTCAAAAACAGGCGTAATTTAGCGATTTCAACGGCTTCGGGCATGATGTCCACGCCGTAAAGATTATTGAGAATAATTTTTTTGTAAATCCAATAAGTGGGATGTTGATGTTTATCGATGTCGGCAACAATGGCGCGAAAATTGGCGAATCTATCGGATTTTGCGTGGTCGATAAATTCGCGCATTCGTTTGATGCAGGTTTCGTAAAGCGGTTCTAAAATGTTGAGCGCGGCGAATAAGAACGCGCCACTTCCGCAGGTTGGGTCGAGAACGGTAATGTTGACGATGGCGTTATAAAACGCTTCAATAAAATCCGAGCCTTCGTAGAATTCGAGTGCGTCTTGGGCGAATTGGCGAATGTTTAAATTGTGGGTAATAAAATCGTTTAATTCGGTTATTTCGCCATTTTCCAATTTTGTTTTGAGTTCAAAATAGCGTTGTCTTCGGGCGATGGTTTCGCGCCAAATTTCGGTTGGCAAACCAAATAATTCGGGGGTGGGCGAATTCCAATCTTTGCGGCGTTCCAACAAGTTTGGCGCGACGTTATCAATGCCAATTGCAATATTTTCAGGAATATCTAAAACGTCACAGCCTTTTTTAACGGCATCGTAAATGTAACGGTCGGGCGATTGTTTCAACAATTGCCACAAACTGCTGTCGGCTTTGAAAGCGATGGCACATTTAGTTTTTACGTTGTCGAACAAAAACGGAATAATGGTGTTTTTGCTGATGTATTCGGTGATGTCTTCTTTGGTGTAATACGCACCCATTGCGGCGCGGTCGTTGATATATTTCTCGAAAATATAACCGATTACGTCGGGATTGATTTCATTACCTTTGGCGTTTGCGCTGTTATCCAAATGCCATTGATATTGGTCGAAGAAATCAAACAATTGCGTGAACGCAGAATCGGCAATTTGAATATCGGCGTTAGCTTTTTCGAGTTCATGAACATCAAACAAACCGCCGTTTAAATACGGCACGTTGCCAATAAGCGCGACGAGTTCTTTATTATTTTTGTGTTCTTTGCCCAAACCGTCATGAAAAAACGCGAGTAAAAAGTTTCGATAAAATGAATAAAATTGATTATCGCCGTGGGCTTTTTGAATCTGATTTAATTTCACGCGCAAATAATTTACGTCGTTATCGAGAAAGCCTTTTTTCTGAATAAAATAAATGAACATCAAACGATTCAACATTAACGACGCATACCAGCGTTGATTATCGGCATTTTCCAAACCGTGAATCAATGCCATAAACGCGGCGTGTTGTTTTTTGAAATGGTCGTAAAACTTTTTAGTGGTTTTTTCGGTATTGCTGTTGAAACTGTTATTGATGCGGTCGGTGACATCGATTAAATGGATGTGTCCTTCCTCGCTCATTGAAAAAAAGATGCCGCGTAATTTTGAGATTAACAAATCAGGTTCTTGATAAATGTGATGTTCAATTTCTTTATATTGAATCGGTTTGTTGAGTTCTTTAACGGCGATTTGCCAGATTTGTTTGTCGGCGTTGAAGTAAATAATCAAATGCTCGTGATACAGCGAACCGATTTTTTGAGCGATGGTTTTTCGTTCAGTCACCGTTGGCAATTCGGTGATTTCACAAATAAAAATTTGAAAGCCACGTTTTTCAGCAATCGCTGTTAAGGTTGCACCACCAATAACAATCGGCTTTGTTAGATTTGTATAATCCCATTCCAATTCATTCAAAAAAAGATTTGAAAAGTTGGCGGCTTGAATGTGTTGGCGGAGTTGGTTCAGATTGAGCATTATTTTTCCTTGAAAGTGCATAAGCTAAAGTGCCTTATCATCGTCTTTAGCAACAGGTTTCGCAAACCGCTGTTTGATTTTCGTCCACAAAGATTCTTTCTTTTTCGGTTTTGAACCGATGATAATGCGTTGGAATTTCTCCGCGCCGAAAATGGAATTATTGTTGTTTTTGTTCAATTTACTGGCATCGCCGAAAATGCTCCACGCAATGTTTCCAATGAAAAACACGATGGCAAATGAACCCAAAATTGCGGCTAATTTGTACCAAATCGACAATTTTTTGAACGTTTCAAAATCAGGTTTTAAAACGTCTTCAATTTTAGTTTCAACACCTAAACCAAGCGTCGCTACGCTGTGCATTTCAGAATGTAAAAAACCGTTATTCGCCACACTTTTGGAATAATCTTTGTGGCACAACGATTGCCCACACGTTTGCGAAAGATGCGCGGAATTCACCGACGATTCTGAATCTTCATCACGTTTAATGCCATGATGCAAACCTGTTGGCGCGTGACATTCAACACACGATGCGCCCGCTAAATTTCCATCCGCTAACAAACGCCCGTGCAAGGTTTTATCGTAACTTTCGGTTGAATGAATAAACGCCAAACTGACCGCTTTTTTCTCTTTTGTTTGTAGGTTTTCTTGCTCGACTTTCGCCATTTTGTCGATGTTACCGTGACAATCCATACAAATTTTATTCGACACGTTTTTATTCAAATGATTGCCAATATAACGGCGCAAAATGTGACCGCTGAATTGATTTCGCCACGCCTCGCCTTCATGACACGTTCCGCATTCTGCGTCATTGTGAGAAAATTCGGCTTTGAATGCGTCCATTTGTGCGGCGGCAATATACGGCGCGTTATCGTGACAACGCCGACACGATGGCAACGGCGAATCCGTATTTTCTTGAATGCGATTTCCCGCCGCAAAATCTTTCGTTAAACCTTTGCCGTGCGCGGATTTTTCAAACTCTTTGGCAATATCTTTGTGCGTGAATGCTTTACCGTTTGAAGGTTCTTTGACGTGGCAACTTTCGCCACAATCGACCAAACCGTCTTTTTCTTCATGAGGATAATCGGTGATTTTTCGATGACAATCTTTGCACGGAACCGAACCATGTAACGAGCCGTAATAATCGGATTTCAAAATCGAAGCCGAACGAATTTGCCCTTGTTTATCGATATATTTCAAATCGGGTAAACCGTGGCACGAAAAACAACCATCCGGATCGGGCTGGCGTTTATCAGCAAATGCGGCGTTGCAAAAAATGAGCAATATCGCCAAAAAGAAAAATTTAAAACGATTCATCAATGCACAACCACCACAATCGTAATAATCGCCGTAAAACCAAGAGCCATCGACGCATTAAATACGCGCTTCCACGAAATGGTTTGAACGGGCGTGACTTTCGGTTCAAAACGCGGTTTGAACGTCACCACTTGCCAATCGGGGTCGGGGAAAATTTCCGTGCCTTTTTTCACGCGCTTCGGTTCTTTGTGGCGCGAGGCGGTTGTCCATTCGATGGCGTTCCAATCGCACACATCGACGCATTCGTGACAATCCATGCACGATGATTGTTCGACGGTGGCGACTTTATCAACCATTTTTATCGCGCCACACATACAATTTCTCGCGCAAACATTGCAACCGGTGCAACGTTCTTTGGCGACGCGAATGCGGTGCGTGCTGCGAAAACGTGAGCCAAAACTGTTCACAATTCCATCAATCGCGCCAATCGGACACATAAATTGGCAATACGCGCGACCTTTGCTTGAGAAAAATCCGAGCAATAAAAGGAGCGATAAATTCACCAAACCCACGGCTGAAAAAATAAACGCTAAACCTCCCGCACCGCCTGACATGGCTTCGACTAAACGCGGCACCGTGACGAAATTACACAACGTACACGCACTCACGCCGATGGCGGGCAGAACGATTAAATACGTTCCTAAATAGCTGTAACGAATTTGAAATTGCGGCAACCAACGGTATTCGATTTTCCAACGGTCATTTAATAATCGGCTGACTAATTCGCTAAATCCGCCGACGGGACACAAATAACCGCACCAAATCCGTCCAAAAAATAACGTCGTCAGCAAAATCAAACCGAACGCAATCACGCCAATCATGGCAGCTGAAACGTGCGTGGCAAAATCATTGAGCGACATATTCGGAAAATACAAATAAAACCGCCGCATACACAAACGTCCGCATAAATCGCTGTTTCCCGCGAGTTTTGGCAAAATGGCGAGCGGCGTTAAAAATAAAATGCAGGAAATAAAAATGGTGCTGTAACGAAAACGTTGAAATTTCGGAACGTCGTTCCAACGTTGCAAAGCGGTTTTAAAGGGATTTTTCATTGTTGTGTCTCGAATTCATGACAACTCAAACACAACGTGCCGTCTTTTGCAGGCAGCCGTAATAAAACTTCATTTTTAAGGTGTTGATAAGGCGGCAACGTCGCGGCAACTTTTTCTAAACGGTCGTGTTTATCGGCTTCCATAATTTCGCTCCAACTGTGTTTTTCATATTCCACGCCTTTTTTAATATCGCCATTAACTTGATTGCTGGCAGGATTTTTTTCGCCTAAAACGCCTTTCGCGTGTGGCGAATGACAGGTCAAACAAAGCACTTCATCATTTTCGGAAAGCGGCAAATGCACACCTTGTTCATCTTCTGTTTTTTTCAAACGCGCTTTCATATTTTTCGCGGAACTTTTCGATTGTTCTAACGTTTTCAGATTTGCGTCGGTGTGTTCAACGGCATTGAAATGGGGCGTTTTTAAATGACAACCCACACACACTTTTTCAGGCGGCAAACGCAAATGCGTGTCCACTAACGGGCGTGATTTGTCGCGCTGTTCGTTGATTTCACTATGACAAAACAAACAGTTTTCTTTTTTAATCGTGCCGTCATCGTTGAGCATCAAATGAATGTTTGGGCGTTCATGCGCTTTTTTATCGTGGCAATTTGAGCAAAACGTTTCTAATTTTTTGTAACCGTCTTTGCGTAAAAAATCAGGCGCATTTTTGTCGATTTTGTCGTAAGGCGTTTCAGCGATTTTTTCTAAACCATGACACGTTTCACAACCGATTTTGCGCCCTTCTTTTAAAACAAATTCGGCGGACGGTTGCATTTCATCAAGCAATTTCACATCAACGGCGTGATGCAAATCGGGCAAATGTTTCGATTGTTTATAGGATTGCGTTTGCCAATCGGTGGATTCGTCGGCAAAAGGCGTTGTACAAATCAACAAAAGAAAAAACCAGATTTTCATAAGCCTTTCTGCACCCGTTCGCCGTGATTGTGGCAGGTCACGCAATCCGAACCATTGTTAAAATGCACGCCGCTCAAACCGTTGCCCGTGTCGATTTCACCGCCGTCAGAAACCGTTTTCATGTTGTGACACAACGCACAAAGTTGGCTGTAATTCGTATCGTTTTCGAGTAACTTCACGCTGTAAGGTTTGCTGCGAAATTTAGAATTGAGCAAAAACGCGCCTTTGCGTGAATTGTCGATAATCAAACCTTTATTTGTCGTGCCGTGCATCGTGTGGCAATCATCACAATCGACAACGGTTTTATAGCTGTAGCCGTCACGCAAACCGTTATAAATTCCATCACCTAAACCTTCTGGAACGCCGTGTTTATCAATTTTTCGATAATCATCTTCAGCCGCAATGGATTGGTCGCGTCGTCCCGCATGAATAATCGGATAATTCGTTTGTTGATGATTTCGATTGTGGCAGCGCAAACAAAATTCGTTTTGGTCTTTGTAAGCAAATCCCCCCTGCCCCCCTTCAAAAATGGGGGTATTTTTGGGCTTATCGTTAAACATCGTTAAATCAATGTTCAATTCAAATTTGCCATTCATATTCGACGCGGCATGACAAACAACGCATTGCCGACTGGTCGTGGGCAAATCTTTCGACGCATCAAAATCGTGTCGATGTTTTCCCGTTCGCATCGGATTCGCGGGCATATCTTGCGGATTGTGACAAACCAAACATTGCGGCTCGGTTTTCTTCGCGCCGTTATCGCCGTGACAACCTGTGCAAGTGACGAATTTCTTTTTATCCACAATCGCTTTCGTTTTCGGCACGGTTTCATGCAAACGTTGCAGCGCGTGACAACTTTGGCACAGGCTTTTCCCCCACGCGCTACCCATTCCGTGCGACGGCGTTAAAATCAAGCTGCCATTTTGCGAAATTATTTTCGCGTGAATCGGCAGCACGAAAATCAGCAAAATCACAAAAATCAGACTTTTAACGTGTCGCATGGCAATCACTGCAATAATTTTCATTGTGGCAACGTCCGCAACGTGCCGAATCAAAACGCGCTTCCAAACCGTGCAACGTTCGATAGCCCAAAGGATGATAACCCGCGCCAGACGTGTCACGACGCAAATGACAATCCGTGCAAAAATTCACGTCTAAATGACAGGTTTCACAATACTTTTCATTGCCTCGCGCGGCTTCGTTGTGATGATTTTTGTAATCAAATTTGTGGTCAGGCGGTTGAATGCGCTCTTTATCCGTGTGGCAAACGTCGCAACGCCACGGCGCACGCTGTTCGTCAACGTGGCAACTGTGACAAATTGGTTTTAACGCTTCATTTGCAATCACGGTTAAATTTTTCAATTTTTTAATGTCCACCACATTTGATTTTGCATAAGAATGACACAGCAAACAGCTGTCACCTTCTTGTTTCATCACGTCTAAATGCGCGTTGTGCGGATAATGCACGTCGGATTTTTGATTGCGTTTTTCCCACCAAGAATTATCAGTTTTTGCATCCATCGCAAACGCCGTTCCTGTCAAAACGAATAAAATAATCAACCAAAAGGTGCGGCAAATCATGGTTTTTTCGCCTGAAAATAATCGAAATAATAAGTGAGTTGCATCGAACCTAGATATTCATTAGTGAGTTGTGAGTTGTTGATATAACTGGCTTTCACCGCAACCACCCAATTATTTTTAATCATCGTTTGCCATTCGGTTTCAATGCCTGTGGCAAAATTTTTGCCGTATAAACTTTTTTCTTCATCTCGAAATGCTAAATTTACGCTGTAACGATTTTTGCTGTCGAGCGCGTGCGTGTGCGAAACGTAAAAACTGGTCGCAAATTCGCCGCTGTTTAATTCCAAATAATCAACCGTGCCTTGCCAAGTGATATTCGGTTTGAATTGATAACTCATGCTCGCATTCGTGCCTTTTCCGTCGTAACCCGTGGGACGATTTGCCACTTGAACGCCTGCCGAATAACGCAAATCACTCGAAAAACGATGCTCCACCGAACCGCGCCAAATTTGCTGTTCACCCAGCGCGTAAGCCGAATAAAAGCGGTCTCGAAAGGTGACATAAGGTTGAACGGGTCGGTACGCTTCGTAATAATTCCTCAGCCGCACATTTTTAAAAACATCCCACCACGCATCAACAAACACATTTTCGAGCCGATTTTTTTCACTCGCGTAAGAACCTTTGAGGTAAATTTCAAACGGCTTTTTTTCACCCAATAAATTGCCTGTCAAATGCGTCGCGGCGTTGTAACGATAGGTCGTCAGCGTGCGTTTTTTCAGCGTTTGCGTTGGCATTCCTAGCACGTCGAAATTTGCGTTTGTTGCGGCTTGATTTTCAACGGTTGTCGCTTCAATCGGTTGCGGCGTTTCAATTACGTCGAAATTTTCGTTGACCAAACTTTCGTTAAACGCAGGCGTAAGCAAATTAAATTCGGGATTGATAGCAGGCGTAATGATTTCTTCGGCGATGGTTTCGGGTGTTTTCGTCACAGGCAAAGTCGGTTGAATTACATCTTGTAAAAAGGTTTCGTTACGCTGAACCGCTTGCATTCCAACGCGAAAATCCGTTTTTTCAACTTTAAACCACGACGTTGAAAAATGGGGTTCTAAATTCAACGCGCCTTCAATGCCGCCAACTAAATTACCGCGCAACGATTGAACGTGATCAATTTGCAACGGTCGTCCGCCATAAATTTCAAGGCTTAACGGATTTGAAAACTGATATTTCGCCGTCGCACCATCCACTAAATACAAGCCTAAATTATCGCTTTTTTCAAACCGTCCGCCGCGCAACGTCACGGGTAAAAACTCAAAACTCTTTTCGGCATACGCTTGATAAAGCTGTTGTTTATCGCGATAAATATCCGTGCTTAAACGACTGACCGCGCTAAATTGTGCGTTTAATTTTTGATTCGGATTGTTATAAACCAACGTCCCCCACGCTTCGCCCGTGTAATCGCCGTCTTCCATGTTGTAACGATTATCGGTTTGTAATTTTGTTCGCACCGAGCCGCGCCAACTGTCGTTTTGGTCAGAAGCGAACGAACTTGTGGCAAACAGCAAAAAAGCAAATCCCCCAACCCCCTTCAAAAAGGGGGCTTTTTTATCTCCCCCCTTTGAAGGGGGGCGGGGGGGATGTGCTTTAATCATTTTTGGTACGAATCTCAAACGGTTCAAGACCTTGCTCACGTTTTTCACGGTGTTTTTTCAACGCCAAACCCGTAAAAGTCGCCACTGCAATAATGCAACTTCCGCAACCTGCACACGTTCCAATTTTCGGCACGGTGCAAGCGGTCGCCAGCAATCCCTGACTTAATGCCACGCCCGAACCCGTCAACCACGGCAAAGTTTGAGCAATTAAATCGGACGCTTTCATTTTTTCAAATCCACTAAAACCGCACGTTCTGGCAGTTGCGACAGCGACAAAATAACGTAAGTTGATTTCACCGCGATAATTTCAGCAGGAATTTTGGTTGTCGGTGGATCGATAATGTTACCGCTGACCAAATTCACGGCAAATAATCCGACCTCATTCGGCGTGGTGGCGTAACCGTTGTAAGGCAATTTTAAAAAGAGTTTTTCATTATTCATCGAACAAATTAACTCTGGATTCAAACAGCGCGAGCCAAAATAAAACACCGAACTGGACACTTCACCTTGTGGCAACGTCCCGACTTTTTTATTGCCTGTAAACGCAAACGCCGTCCAATCCGACGCGATAATTTCAAAACGATAATTCGACAAACTCGCTTTGTTTGAATTGGTGTAATTCGCGGCGAGCCAAATGTTTTTGACGTTATCGCCCGTCATTGGATTTTTAAACACAAAGGCTTTTCGTGTTAATTGCGCGGTCAGTATTGTTTTTGCATCCGAATCCAAATCTTTCAGAATTTCGTCACGCGCCACCACTTGAAACTCGCCCGAAATCGCGTTGATTTTGTTGCTTTGCAATTGTGACGTGAACGGATTTAATTTTGTTTCGTATAAAACATCATCGATATTCTCGACAATTTTGCCGTCGTCCGACAGCTTGAAATAGGGCATCGCTAATTTCACCACGCCTTCTTTGATAAGTTTGGGATACGCGGTTTTGTCGTTCAATTCAGCGACAACGCGGACGTTATCTTTTCCTAAAATTCCAATCACCGCCGAATTGATTGAACCGTTACGTTTTCTATCGTGACAATCGGTGCAAGGCATCGTGTCTGCGACGGGGCGTGTGTTATGGCTGATCAAATACTCGTTCGTTTCTGTCCAAATCATTTGCGAATTTGGCTTTTGAAAACCTTTCGCTTTGAGCAAATCATCAAATCGCGTTTTTAAATTTTTCACGTCTTGATAACTTTTCGGTTCGCTATCCACGCCGTTGGTAATTTCCAAACGTTCAGCTCGCGTCAAAACACGCTGATTGGTGCTATCAATCCAATAATAACGGCTCGCGGGGGTGTAAGGCATGATGCGAGATTTACCATCTTCGGACGGACGATAACGAAAACGCGGCTTGAGCGGTTTATCTTGATACGCCAATTTTGTAATGTGGCACGTTTGGCACGCGACGGCGTTGAAATGTACTTGTACCGTGCGATTGAGCGTATTTTCTGCATAACCTGCCATGTCGCCACGATTGCGCCACAATTCACGATGCGCGTCTAAAATTGTTGATAAACCCGAATGTGGCAATGCAGGTTTTTCAGTGCTTCCGTACGTTTTGCCACCGTGACAATGTTCACACGAAAGCGGTTTCGGCTGATTATTCAAATCACGGCGCACATCTTCATCTGAAAACCCCGTTAAAAATTGATGGTCTGCACTCAAATCCAAGGCTTTGTTGTAATAATTTTTAGCGTGACAAGAATTACAATTTTCAATCGAACGCGCTGTGCCTTTTTCCGTCCAAGATTTGCCTTTGTGAACATCGTCTTTCGCATCAATCACATTGGTTTCGACTTTTGCCGCGTCACCAAAACCATAAAACCCGCGCCGTTGTTCGCTGGTTGAATGGCACAACATACAATTTTCGCTTGCTGGAAATCGCAACATCGGAATTTGCGCGTCGCCGTTTGCATTAAAAGCCGCTTCGTTCCATTTCAAAACAGGTTCAGCATTGGCGGGTGTTTCCAGCGTTAAAAGATTTTGACCCTCAGCGTTATCAGGCGACATATTTAAAAACGCTAAAATCGCCGAATTCGCGTAACGAAACCAACCGTTTTTAATCATTTGCAAATTGCGCTGCGTTTTCCATTCCGAAACGGGACGTTTGAATTTAGATAAATCCGCGTGACACGCCAAACAATCGGGTTCAATCACACCGCTTTTTTTCCAATCCCATTGTTCGAGTTTTTTATTATTCCACTCGAAATAATCACCGTCTAAAAATGAAATCGCATTTTCAGGTTGTTTGTCGTAACGTTTTCCAGAACGGTCTTTTTCAGCGAAACCGCCACCCGTGTGACATTCTTCACAATTTTTAATCAAACCGACCGCGCCGTAATCTAAAAAGTCCGCTTCTTTTATCGTTGTTTTTTTACTGAGCCACGAAGGATTATTGCCATTTTGACAACTGTAACCACCGAAATAAGCGGGCGAAGTCAACGCCGCTAAACCACGTTTCAAACCAAATTTATCGTCGCTTTCATCGCGTCCCATTTCAAAATGATAAGCGTGTGAAATTTTATCGATGTCGTGACAACCCACGCCACCGCCACAACTGGTGCGGGTGCTGTACGGTTTTTGAGAATCTAAAACGTGCGTGCTATTTTCATCGAGCAACGGAATTGCAGGGTGAATCGAGGGCAAATCAACGGTATTGCCAATGACGGCATTTGTTGTAGGAATTGTAGGCGTTATCGTTGATGGTGTAGATATTGGCACAATAGGTTTTGTTATGACGGGAGTCGGTTCAGGCTCATAAGTGTACACAGGCGTATATTCAGACATATCTTCGCCGTCATCCGCCCACACGTTAAAAATAGGCAACATGAAAAATAGAATTGCGAAAAAAATTTGCCGAATAGCCGAGCGCATTAAAACCTGTTTGATAAAATAAAAAGTGAATTAAAGCGATAACAGCAGGTTTTAAACCAAAAAAATAAAATATCAACTAAATCAATAAGAAATAGTTGTTTTTAGCGATAAAAAAGGGCATTTTTTATGTTCAGTGCGGCATATCGCTTATATTTTAGAAAGCTTAGGTGATATGCCGCTATGTAAAAATCGTGAACGAAATACTGTCATAATTGCGGTGTACTTTACCGTTTAGCGCAAAATTTAATCTGCCTTAAAATTAAACTAGCGTTTTATCCAATGAATTTGCTTTTCTCATTTTTTTAGATGATGCAATTGGCGGTCTAGCTCATGATAGCTAAAAAATATCTGATGCGGAGTTTACTAAACCTAAGTCTGTTTTTTGTTTTTTCTGATGTTTACGCAGACCCGAGTGATGTCGCAACTATTGAGCAAGTAGCAACTGATTCGTTTTATGACGGATATACTGGCATTAGGACGACGGTCATCAAGCAAGAAGGCGATACGAATTACGCTGAAGTAAGCAATCTCGGTAATAACAAAATTGATGTTGGGCAGTATGGAACACTACAAGAATCAAGAGCTTTTGTCATTGGCAATGGAAACTTGGTCAGTACGACCCAAGCGGGCATCAATAATGACAGTGTTACGTTAGTGAATGGTGGGAATAACAAAGTTGACTTGTTGCAATCAGGTAACGGCGATAGTTTGAATACCACCATCGAAGGAAATAACAATGTCATAACAGCGTCACAAATTGGCGATAATCTTAGTTACACTTTAAACTTTAACGGGAACAATGTAGGGCTTACCATTATCCAGCACGGAATGTGATGCTGGACGATTTAATATTCGTCACTTGACGACAGTTTGTTTATTATTTTTTGTCTTCGGACAACAATGGAGTACGACATGAAAACACGTATCTTAGTATTAGCTATTTTGGCTACATTAAGCACTGGCGCGTTGGCAGCAAGTGGAAACACAGCAGCTTCTGTTCAAACCGGCAACAACAATAAAGTTGTCACCACTCAAGTCGGCAATTCAAATGCTGCAACAGTCAACCAAAGCGGCAATCTCAACAAGTCTACCCTAACTCAAACGGGTGACAGTAACATAGCTAACGTCACGCAAAGCATCGGTGTAGGTGTAACGCCAGCGGGGCTTTTTAGCAATGTATCAACTGTTGATCAATCCGGTGGCAATAACAACACAGTTAATGCCACACAAACGGGTGACGCGAATGCCGTTACGACTACTCAAGTCGGCAACACAAATGCGTCAACTTCTGATCAAACGGGCGATACGAACACAACAACCGTTGGTCAAACTGGCGATACGAACAGCGCGACAGTCACACAAACAGGTAATAGTGATATTGCGTCAATTACTCAAACGGGTAATAGTGACACCGCCACAATCAGCCAAACAGCTGGTAATGGTAACAGTGCCACAATCAGCCAAACAGTTGGTGATGGCAATACCGCGTCAATTACTCAAACGGGTAACAGTAACACTTCTGAAATTATTCAAATCGGTGCAGGTAACACGGCAAATAACACCCAACTTGGTGATGGTAATACCTCTTCAATCACTCAAGATGGTTCGCTTAATACTGTCAACGCAACGGGTGGCGATATACTTCTTGTTGTTCAAACAGGTGATAGCAACACCGTGACAGATACCAATGGTCATTCATTAACGATTAACCAAGATGGTAATTTGAATACTGCCTCATTGTCAGGCGGTAGTGGTACAGTTTCTATCGATCAAACTGGTAACAGCAACAGCGCAATCGTTGTGCAATAAATGTTTGAATCGCTTTGGCTGAATGGCTAACCTGGATTTGTGAAAAGACAAGTCTGGGTTTTTTTTTGAGGACAACCTATGAAAACGCCAGTGTACAGGAGACTTTCATCATGAACTCTCGACAAAATTTAACGCACTCAGTGACGATTCCCGTTCAATTTCGGCGTACCGAGCATCATCTTATTCTGGTCGCAAGTCACGCATATTGGAAGGAGCGGTTATGCAATGCCATTAGTAGTAAAGAAATACTCGATGTAAATGAAATAGTGAAAGACGATTCCTGTGATTTAGGGCATTGGTTGCGTAGTGTCGAACAACATCCGCACATTACTGAGTTGCAAAGTTATCGTGATTTAATAAGTAAAAACGTCGAATTTCATATTCAAGCCAGCAAAGTGGCTAAACACATCAATGCCAGAAATTACAGCGCAGCGTTACGATTAACAGGATGCAAATCAGCGTTTGAATATTCGTCTACTGCCGTTATTTTGGCAATTTTTTGCTTGAAAAAAGAAGCCACAAAACTACACTAAACGCACAATTCAATCTGTCATCACTTTTTAGCTAGGGTTATAAAAAGTTAGCTTATGTTGGCGTTTTGGATACTATGACACAACTATTTACTCATCTTTAACTTGCGACAATTTACGCTTGAACCGTGACGTTAAAAATTATAACGCGCCGAAAATTGTAGGCGTTGCAAATTACCATTACGACCGTCTATCAACTCACGATTCCCGTAACTGTATTCCACACCAAACATTGCCTGATTGATGGGACTCCAAAGTAAATTGGCATTAACTGACTGCGTCTGTTGATTTAACACAGGGTTAACATAATCTGCTTGATCTGCCTGTGTCAAACCGTAGGCGGCAGTAGAGCGCCATTGTTTGCTCCACCAATGTTGATAAGAAAACATCGCTCCGTAAGTGGTCACTAAGTCAAGATTACCGCGCATATCTAATGAAGCGTCCGCAAAAGTATTGCTCGCCGTAATATAACGTGCATCGCCATTGCCGTAATGGGTCATAAAACGAATATTGTCGAGGCCGGTAGTGGTGATTTTTCCCGACAGATTGACCGCCCTGCCCCACGTTTCTTGTTGAAAACCACTGTTATTGGTGTAACGAATCTGTCTGCCTATCGTCGCAAGAGAGACATTGCCCCATTCAGGCGTGAAATTGATACGAGCAATTAAATCGGGATAACGATCCGCGTTAGGCGAGGTGAAATAAGCATCCGTATTAGGACTGGTCGCACCAGCACCCGCATTCGCATTCGAGGAATCAAATCGAGGATCAACCCATAATCGGCTGCGTGGCGTTTCTAACGCCATTTGTAATTCCATCGGTGTACCCGCCCATGAAAAAGGCTGCGTCCAACGTACTAAAGGTTGCCGTAACGGACCGATTGCGCCGGACGATCCACCGGCATCTAAAGTATCTGGCAATGAGGACACATTCAAAAAAGTCGTCCACGTTTGCCCTGCCAAAAAGTTCCCCATCGAACCGTAAGCATGGCGTAAACGGGGGGTATAAGTAGAAGTCCCTGCATCACCTAAAAAATCTATTTCCACATAAGTGTTAATATCGCCAAAGGAACTGGGCGTAAAAGATTTAAGCCATAAGCGGCTTTCTTTGGCATGAAAAGTCACCTGACTATGTTCACCCGCTGCGCCGATTGGAATTTGTGACGGTAAAAATAGTTGGTCACCAAGGCGGTCACGCCCTGCACTAACGTTATTAAGTAACACGTCAGCTTTGATATACCCACCCATTCCCAACGAAGTTTCCGTACCGGGTATTTTAAAAGTTCCTTTCACATCGCCGACAGTCACAGCCGCTGGCAAAGGCATTTTGCTGGACAAATTTTCAGAAGAAACGGGAACATCAACAACGACAGGGTTGATTGGCTGTGGCTGAACAAAATTAGGCTTACCATTGACCTCTTGCTTGTTGACTGTTTGCAACTGTTCTACATGATATTGCAGACGTTCTTTTTCCAACTCGTTAATTCGAGCATTCGATTGTGTTACCTGACTTTTTAAGTCTTTTAGTTGAGCATTCATTTCTTTGAGTAACCGCTGCACATCATCTTTTGCCCAACTCGCTTCGCTCAAAGAACACAATAACAGCGTCAAAAAAATACGATTGGAATTATTCATCATCTTTTCCCCTCGTCAGTTTTTCTAAATAAAGCATGGCAAGTGGTACACGTCGTATTGAGTTGATGCAATGTATCGTCGATGGAATCCGTATGATTTAGACTGGCTTGCTTGTACAACAGCTGACTTTGTTCATTAAGTTGGCTTGCTAGTGTCAAAAAAATGGTTTGATCTCTGGGTGATAATGACAAAGTGGGCAGTTTAGCGATAATTGAAGCCACTGTTTTTGATAAACTTTGCGCTTTGTTTGCAATGTGTTGAGCATATTTGCGCCGTTCGCTGTCCAGCTGCGTTTCAGTCATAAAACGCTCACTCATCAAACTATCCATCTTGTCCATCATTTCGCGTAATTGTGCATCATGAATAGCGTGTGATTCAATTGTTTCGGATTCGCTGCGATTGCTGTCATTGAGCGATTGATGTTGCGTTTGAGAACAGGCCGTTAACAATAATCCTGTCACGCTCAATATTAGAAAATAGGATTTTCTTTTTTTCATAAGTCTCACTCAGTATATTGTGTTTATTTTTCGAAAAATTCACCATGATTTTGCCTTAAATAAAGTCAGCAAATATCATACCTTTTACCTATGAAGGTTTAATAATAACGAGTTGCGGATATTGTTAACTCAATACAAAAAAATACTTAAAAAACTTGGTTTTCGTTTTTTAATGTTACTTTTTAGCGTTTCAGCACGCGCAGATTAGAGGGAAGTATCATGAAAAATTATAGATTGCAGCTTCTGTTTCGCACCCCTTTTGACTAATTTTTGAACCACTAAACTGCCAATCATATCGCCTTCCACATTCGCCGTGGTGCGGAGCGTGTCTAACACTCTATCAATTGGCAACAAAATTGCGATGGCTTCCGCAGGTAAACCGACGGATTGCAACACCATCACCATTGTGACCATGCCCGCGCTAGGTATTCCGGGTGCGCCAATCGCGGCAAACATCGCCGTAAACAGCACAATCAATTGCTGCGTAAAATTCAACTCTATTCCCACCAGATTCGCGACAAATAACGCCGCAGCTGCTTCATAAAGTGCCGTCCCGTCCATGTTGACGGTTGCGCCCAACGGAATCACGAATTGTGCGATTTCTTTCCGAACGTGCAAATTATGTTCCGCGCACCGCAACGTAATCGGTAACGTCGCTGAACTCGAACTGGTCGCAAACGCCGTTAATAACGCTTCTCTCGCACCGCGCCAAAAACGTAACGGTGTCATGCCCGTCACCAAATATAAAATCAGCGGCAATACAATCACGCCATGCACTAACGTCGTACCAATGACCACCGCAACAAATTTTCCTAGCGTCGCCAACAACGACACATCTTGTGTCACCACCAATTTAATCAGCAACGCCATAATCCCAAACGGCGCAAGCGTCATAATCCAGCGCACCATTTGCATCACGATTTCGAGAAATTCTTGTAACAGCGTGAGAATGTTTTTATAGCGTTCGCCGCCAATGACTAATGCCACACCTAGAAATAACGCGAAAATCAACACCGCCAACACGTCACCTTGCGCCAACGCCGCAAACGGATTCATAAATAAACCGTGCAGAAAATGGGTGAAAAAATCCGCCGGACTTTGTTGCTGTGCTTCAAAATGGCTCATCGCATTTTGGAACATATCCAAATGCAGCCCTTGTCCTGCGTGAAAAATTTGATTCGCCACCAACGCCAACACAATCGCAATCGTCATCGAAAACACGAAAAAACCAAGCGTATAAATCCACACGCGATGAATTTGTTTATGGGCTTGCAAATTCGCCACGCCCACCGCAATCGAGGTAAATACCAACGGAATCAACACCATTTTGAGTAAATCAATAAACAACGTGCCAACTAAATTGGCAATGTATAAACTGGTTTGCGTGGTCGTGGAATCTTTGCCCATCGACAATAAACCGAAACCGAATACCACGCCTAAAAATGCACCGAGTAAAATTTGTGTGTTGAGTGACGGAAATTTCATCCTAACCGATCCGCTTAATTTGTGCCAAAACGTCTTGCGCGTGACCGTCGTGTGTGATGCCGTACATCACATTTTCGAGCAAACCCGCTTTGTTAATGATGAACGTCGAACGTAAAATCGCCATACTTTTCACGCCATTTTTTTCGCGTTCACGCCACACGCCGTAACGTTCGCAAACTTCGCCGGTTGTGTCTGCCAACAATTCAACTTTCAAACCAAACTTATCAATAAACGCTTGATGACTTTCGCACGAATCTTTGCTCACGCCAATAACAACGGTATCGTGAGCGGAAAATTCAGCCGCTAATTTTGTAAAATCATTGGCTTCAATCGTGCAACCGGGCGTGTCGTCTTTGGGGTAAAAATAAAGCACCACGTTTTTTTTACCTAAATAATCGGCTAATTGAACGGGTTTATTTTGTTGGTTTATCGAAACGAATAACGGCGCGATTTGGTGATTTTCTAACATGATTTTCATCCTAATTTCAAAAGTGATATTTTTTTAAAAAGGCGGCGACTTGAGTTTTAATCGCGGCTTTGAGTTGCAAACTGTACTGATAAATTGCCGTGTGGTGAATGACTTCATGCGCCCAATGCAACACGCCGCTAATGGCGTTATAAATTTGGGCAAACCAACCGAACGTTAATAATGCCAGTTTGACTAAACGAAAAATGCGGGCAATCAATAACGTGGTGAATAATTTCACCGCAATTTCAACCAAAATGCCTTGAAGAATCGCGCCGTGTGCCAACAAAACCACGGCAAGAATGTTAAACGGCGTGGCAATAATTAGCGGAATTAAAAATGTCAGCAGAGCTTGTTTCGGGGTGGCACTTAACAGCCAATTATCGAACTTTTCTAAATGTAAAATTCGGGAAAACCATTGTCCGGCAATCGCCAGCGCGTCCCACAGCCATTCTTCGAGAATGACCAGAATCGCAAAAATAGACAGCAGTAATTTTTTAATCACGCGTCCACTCCCTTACCATTCCAACACATTCCACATATTCACATCCGCGCCACGATCCATTTGATTACTTCGCACATCCATTTTGCCGTCGCCGTCCGTATCGTGTAAATAATACGGCAAACCCACGTCAGGAATGATTTTCACCATATACAATTTGCCGCTGCGCCGATATTCCTGAATCGTTTTTTTACCTTTGCGAATAATCGTGATGTCAGGTTCTAAGGTTTCACCACTTTTCACCCGCGCCGGCGATTCGGGAACATCGGGTACATTTTCCAAACGGGGCGGCGCGTCGTCTTCAACGGCATAGCTGACAAATGGTAACAGCAATAAATAGATGAGCAGTAAACGGCGCATAATTTTTCCTTTTTTGAGAGAGTAGAATCTGTTATTGATTGAAGTGAGCGTGGAGCAAATCCCCCTGCGGCTATCATCGCCTCTCCCTTCAAAAAGGGGGAAAAGACGGTAAATCAAAAGCCGTTGCTTTTTAATCTTTCGCCCCCTTTTTGAAGGGGCAGCCCGATAGGGCTGGGGGATTTGCTTTAATCCTGCGTCACATCAATTATTAAATACATGCGCCATTTTCGTCGCTTTCGTTTTTAAATAATCCACGTTATCGTCATTTGACGGCACCACCAGCGGCAACCGCCCGACCACGTTAATGCCTAACGATTTCAATGCTTCAATTTTGGCTGGATTATTGGTTAACAACGCCACCGAACGAATGTTTAAATCGTTCAAAATAGCTGCCGCCACACTGTATTCGCGCTCGTCCGCTAAATAGCCTAACGCTAAATTCGCGTCTACTGTGTCGAGACCGTTATCTTGCAAATTGTAGGCTTGCAGCTTGTGAAACAAACCAATGCCGCGCCCTTCTTGACGTAAATAAATCACCACACCACAACCCGATTTTTCAACATATTGCATCGCCCGCGCCAATTGTTCGCCACAATCACAGCGCCGCGAGCCAAAGACATCGCCGGTCAAACATTCCGAATGTACCCGCACCGGCACATTTTCCTGTTCGGCAACGTCGCCTTTCACTAACGCTAAATGCTCTTTTTCATCTTGATTGGTTTGATAATAATGCAGCACAAACTCGCCGTTTTGCGTGGGTAATCGAGTTGTTAAAGTCGTTGTTAATTCTAAATTCACGTTTTGGTTTTACCTAAAAATGACATGATGCTGGTATTGTAGCGGTTGACGGTTATTTTAGCCTAAAACAGCAGGCGGAAATAACAATCTGAACGCCGTACCTTGACCCAACGTGGAATCGACCAAAATATGCCCGTGTGAATGATGCACCATACCGCTCACGGTTGATAAACCTAACCCCGTCCCTTCGCCCACTTGTTTAGTGGTGAAAAACGGATCAAACATGCGAATAATGGTTGGCGGTTCAATGCCCGTGCCGTTATCGGATAAACTTAATTCGATAAAATCGCCTTCCAGTGTTTCCGCGCACGCCACACACTGCGCCTTCAAATTCATCACCTTATTCAATGAAATCGTAATCACGCCGCCGTGTTTTTTCATGGCATCGCGGGCATTAACCGCTAAATTAGTGAGAATTTGATGTAAATCCATTACGTCAATTTGAACGGTGTCGTCACAATGTAAGGCGACTTCCAATTTGATTTGACTGGTTAACGCGGGCTGTAACATCGTTACGACTTCGGCGATTACTTCGGGCGTGGGCTTCACATTCATGCCTTCTTTTTTTGCCTCTTGGCGCGAATACGCCATCATTTTTTTAATTAACGTCACGGCGCGTTGTCCGGCAATATCAACTTGTTTAGTGTTGTATTTCAATTCCTCGCACAATGTTTCATTCGTCATTTCGGCACTGATATATTTATTCAGTTCGTTATAACCCAACATACACGCCAAGATATTATTGAAATCATGAGAAATGCCCGAAGTCAGTCGTCCAATACTTTCGATTTTTTGCATTTGATTCACTTGAAGACGTAACGCTTCTTTTGCATCGTTAGCCAACGCCAATTCGGCAGCTCGCTTTTCTTTTTCGAGGTTTTGCCGAAGAAGTTCCTCATTGGCGGCTTTGTGAAACAGCAGTTCTTGGTTAATCAGTTCTTGAGCCGCGTGTTGCATAATCAATCTTGCTTCACGATTTTGTACCATCAAATAAGCGCGGAGGAAAAGAAAAAACAATAAACTAATAACGATGCCGACGGTGGCGGTTATCCAAGTGTGACTCGAATTCCACGGTGCCGATTCCTCAAAATACAGCGTCCACACTCTGCCATTGAAAACAACTCGTCGCTGTTCAAAAAAAATCACGGTGAGTAAATCCTCCGCATGTTGGTACAACAAATTTTCAGGTTCTACACTATCGCCATCGTAAATATGCAAATGTAATGTGCTGTTACCCACGATATTATGAAGCAAATCGGTCATCCGAAACGGGCTATAAATCCAGCCGAATATCGCATTTTGACGCTGTTCCACCGTGTCCAACGGTTTGTTGTTTTCATAAATAGGCGAATACATCAACGTTCCCGCTTGAACATCTTGGTCGGTTTCTTGAACTAGAATTACTTTGCCGGATAAGGTCACTTGATTTTCATCACGCGCCATTGCCATTGCCGTATGACGCACCGGTTCAGAATACATATCGTAACCAAACGCGCGTAAGTTTCGCCCCTCAAAAGGCTCAATGTAAATAATAGACGTGTAAGCGTCACGCTGCCCGTGGGGTTTAATTTCATAATTAGGAAAACCCGTTTTGCGAATTGCGTTTTTATGCGCGTCGAGTTGTTCGGGTTTAATCCATTTTGCAAAACCTAACGCTTGAATGCCGTTAAAATGTTCATTTTTAAGTAACCGCGTAGCGTAAATTTTAAAATCGTCGCGCGTGACTTCGGTCGAAGATTCAAAAAATGCCGATCCGCTCAATAGCGTTTGTTCATGTGCATCTAATCGCGCCTTTATTTTTTGTTCAATTTCTTTGGATTCCTGGATAAATTTTAGATATTCATATCGTTTAGTATTTGATTCCACCCAATAACTCGCCGCGCCTGTCGTAGCTAATCCCAGCAACAAAACCGAAGACACTAAAATTTTTCCCTTTCCATTCATATTTTTCTCAACGCTGAAAAGCATTTAGTGGATTATGTGCTAATTGACAGTGGGAAATAATAATCTGAACGTCGTGCCTTCACCCAATACGGAATCCACCAAAATATGTCCATTTGAACTATGCACCATACCGCTCAACGTTGATAAACCTAAACCTGTGCCTTCACCTTGTTCTTTCGTGGTAAAAAAGGGATCGAAAATGCGGCTAATAATGACGGAATCAATACCGGTGCCGTTATCTGACAGGCTTAATTCGATGAATTCACCCGTCAATACTTTTGCACACGCAACACAATGTACGTCTCGATACGTTACCGTATTTAATGAAATGGTAATCACGCCGCCGCGTTCTTTCATGGCATCGCGGGCATTAACCGCTAAATTAGTCAGAATTTGATGTAAATCGATGGCATCAATTTCAATATTTCCGAAGCACTCTTTCCGTGACTTGAAAACACCGCATGTTTCACAATCGTTGTTATTGTTGTTGTTGATGTTGCATTGGTTTTTAAATTCAATTTTGATTCGACTGGTCAAGGCGGGACGTAACATATCGAGGACTTCTTTAATAACCTGGTGTGTCGGTTGTACGTTCATTTGTTTTTTGGCGGTATCTTGGCGACAATACGTCAGCATTTTGTTAATTAACTCCGCCGCGCGTCTACTCGCCGAGTCAATTTGTCGTGTGTTGTATTCAAGCTCCGTTTTTAATGTCGTCTCGGTAATATCATCTGCAATATATTGATTCATTTCGTTGTAACCCATCACACACGCCAAGATATTATTAAAATCATGAGCAATGCCAGACGTTAATCGTCCAATGCTTTCTAATTTTTGCATGTGATTTAGGTTCTGATTTAAAATTTCATTTTGCTTATACGCCAGGGTAATTTCGAGGTTTTGCTTTTCCTTGTAATCATTTAAAACGGACATTTCTTGTAGATTCATGGCAATTTTTTCATTGGCGTAAGAAAGGTATTCGTTCGCTTTGAGCAATTCTGTAGCGTGTTTTTCTCGTTCGGAACTTGTAATTTTAATCACCGCAAGTTCTACCGCTTGCCTTTCTCTTTCGGAACTCTGAAAAATGAGTTGTTCATTTGCCCTGACAAATTCTTGATTCACAATGATAATTTTTTCGTTAGCAATAACCAATTCAGCGGCACGTTTTTCTTTTTCAGAACTCTGAAAGGCGAGTTCTTCGTTAGCAATAATTAGTTCAGCAGCACGTTTTTCTTTTTCAGTGTTTTGGAACACCAGTTCTTGGTTAGCAATCACCAATTCAGCGGCACGTTTTTCTTTTTCAGAATTTTGAAAGGCAAGTTCTTGGTTAGCAATAATTAGTTCAGCGGCGCGTTTTTCTTTTTCAGAATTTTGAAATTCAAGCTCTATCGTAAGCAGATTGAGTTTTGCAATAATGGTGGCGATACAATCATCAGTTTTTAGTGTCATAATTTTCTGAGTATTTGTTAAAATCACGCGAGCAATGATAGTCAATTTTTTTATTATTTTGACGGCTGTTTGACTATCGGCGTTTGGCAATTCCCCTATTATATACAACTATATACAACGTGAATGCTAATAATTGATTCGCACCGTGTATAATTTTCAATTCACTTTAAGGTCAAAAACGCATGAAATTAGGCACAGCATTAACTCCAAATTCGACAAAAGCGATGTTATTGGGAAGCGGCGAATTAGGCAAAGAATTGGTCATTTCGTTACAACGTTTCGGCGTAGAAGTGATTGCAGTGGATCGTTATGCCAACGCGCCCGCGCACGCTGTCGCACACCGTTTTTATGTGGTCGATATGACCGACGCTGAAGCATTAAAAACCGTCATTGCACAGGAAAAACCGCATTTTATTATTCCCGAAATTGAAGCTCTGGCAACGAATGTATTAGCAGAAATTGAAGCGCAAGGCGATTGTACGATTGTGCCAAATGCGCGAGCGATTCAATTAACGATGAACCGCGAAGGCATTCGCACGCTGGCGGCTGAAACCCTGAAAATTCCGACTTCGCGTTATGCGTTTGCGGAATCGTTTGATGAATTAAAAACGGCGGTCAAAAACGGCATTGGTTATCCGTGTTTTATCAAACCAACGATGTCGTCGTCGGGCAAAGGTCAATCGATGGTGAAAACCGCTGACGAATTACAAACCGCGTGGGATTATGCCAAAAATAGCGGGCGTGTCGATACCGGAAAAGTGATTGTCGAAGGCAAAATTGATTTTGAGTTTGAAATTACCCTGCTAACCGTTCGGGCGTTGAATGGGAAGGGCGAAGTGGAAACGCATTTTTGCGAACCGATTGGACACATTCAAGAAAATGGCGATTATCGCGAAAGTTGGCAGCCGCAACAGATGACAGAGCAAGCGATTATGAATTCACAAGTGATTGCGAAAAAAATCACCGACGCGATGGGCGGATTGGGATTATTCGGCGTGGAATTATTTATTTCTGGCGATGACGTGTGGTTTAGCGAAGTCAGTCCGCGTCCGCACGACACGGGAATGGTGACGTTGTTGACGCAAACGCAAACGGAATTCGATTTGCACGCTCGCGCTATTTTGGGTTTGCCGGTCAATACGGAATTAAAAAGTGCCGGCGCGAGTGCCGTTATTTTAAGCCCAATTGACGCGCACGGTTTGAGTTATCACGGTTTAGAAAAGGCGTTAAGTGTGCCAAATACGGACGTACGTTTGTTTGGCAAACCCGATGCTTTTGTCAATCGACGCATGGGTGTGACTTTAGCAATTGCCGATTCTGCCGATACAGCACGCAAGAATGCGGTTTATGCTGCAAAAGCAATGGTGATGACAACAGATTAAAGGTGTTAATTTTATGCGTAAGGAAATAATTATTTTGTTAATGATGGGCTGTAGCGAAACAGCGAACGCGGACATTTATAAAAAAGTGATTGGCAATAATGGCGTGATTAGTTACACCAATAAAGCCGCCACCGTGTCAGAAAAACCTATTATTAAAACAGTGGCGACTTCTACCACGTCTACGGCGGGCTATTTTTATAAATATCAAGATGGCGCAAAACACGTTATTTATACCGACAAACCGCGTTCCGATGTGATCTTAATTAGCAAAATGAAAGTGACCGTTCCCGCACAAAATGCGCCACCACAGTTTTTCAATGCGTCGTATTCGCCGACAACGACTTCGTTTTATAGCAATCCGAACAAAAGAAGATTTAATTTTTTAATCGCGCAAGCGGCAGTGCGCCATCAGGTTGATGAGAAATTGTTACACGCGGTGATTCAAACCGAATCGGCTTATCGCGCCGATGCCATTTCTTCGGCGGGCGCGGTCGGTTTAATGCAATTGATGCCTGCGACGGCAAGTCGTTTTGGTGTCTTGGATAGCAATAATCCCGAACAAAATATCAACGGTGGTACGCGCTATTTACGGCATTTGATGGATTTATTTCCGAACAGTTTAGATTTGGCGATTGCGGCGTATAACGCCGGAGAAAATTCGGTGTTGCGCCACAATAATTCGATTCCGCCCTATCCAGAAACGCAAAATTACGTTCGGCAGGTAATGGCGTTATACAAACAAAAATCGTAGGATTTGAAACAAAAAAAATCCGCTAATGAAAGCGGATTTTTGTGTAGCAAAGCGGATAAAACTATCTTTCCAATAACGCTAATTTACCGGGTTTTCCGTTCCATTCATCCGCATCCGGCATCGCATCTTGAACAGCGGTAATCACCGGCCAAAGTTTTGATAATTCCGCATTCAATTGAATGAAGATTTCTTGACCTTCTGGCACTTCATCTTCGGCGTGAATCGCATTCGCTGGGCATTCTGGTTCGCACAAGGTGCAATCGATACATTCATCTGGATCAATGACTAAAAAATTCGGGCCAACGTGAAAGCAATCAACGGGACAAACATCCACGCAATCCGTGAATTTACATTTAATACAATTTTCAGTAACAACAAAAGCCATAATTTTAAATCTCAAAAAAGATAATGGTGGGGTTATTTAAACCGGTGCATTTTAGCAGAAAGTTACGGCTTACCAAACAAATGCGGCGCAGTCGGCGGTGTTTTTTGTTGTAAACAATGATACGCCGCGTTTTCATATTTAATCGTCAACGATTGTGCGTTTTCATGTTCGATTAAGAATTTCTCTGCTTCAATCGCCGTTAAATCTTTCATCATAAACGTAGCGATACATTCACAGGCTTTGCCAACGCGGACTTTGTCATTTTCAGGATTCGCCGAATTTTTCAATTCACGTTGAACGCATTGATTTTCAAACGTATGTTCAAATTTTTGTTTGTCGCTCGAGGTGACGGTCGAATTGAGTAACGTGTGGCTAACCGGAACCTTTTCGGAATTTGTCGCGGGTGTTTTATCGGTGGAGGTTTTTTCATCGGAACAACCAACCATGAATAGTACCGTTGCCAGGCTGAAACTGACACACATACTTTTTATAAAGGATTTTTTTTTCATAAATTTGAATGGAAAATAGGTAAAATGTCATTATGCTGGAACCACGCAAAAAAGCAACGCGCTGTTTATTTTTTCATTCCCTTCGGTGTTACATAAGATGAAATCCATTTATACACAACCCATTTACCGAGAAGCTCTTGCGGCGTTTTTAAATTTTTGCCATTTAAAAACGTATCCCAGCAAGATAAATATCATCAATATCGGTGATATTGGCGATCGGTTATTTTTTATCATTGAAGGCTCTGTCGCGGTTTGTGCAGAAAATGAAGATAGCGAAACAGGTCATGAGCTAATTTTGGCTTATTTAAACAAAAATGAATTTATTGGCGAAATTGGTATTTTCAAAGGTGAAGAAATCCGCAAAGTGAACGTCCGAACCCGTGAAACGTGCGTCTTAGCTGAAATTAGTTACGTTCGACTTAGAGAAGTTTTGCGCCAAGAATTGCTGCATTACGCGCCTGATATTTTGCATATTATTGGCGTTCAACTGTCGGAACGATTATTGACCACCAGTCAAAAATTATGCGAATTGGCGTTTATTGATGTTGAAGGACGCATTGCTCATACGTTGGTGGATTTGTCTAAATCGCCCGATGCGATGACTCACCCAAACGGAATGCAATTGCATATTTCACGACAAGAAATTGCGCGAATTGTCGGTTGTTCGCGGGAAATGGCGGGGCGGGCTTTGAAAGAATTAGAAAAAAAAAACGTTATTTCGTCGCACGGAAAAACCATCATAGTTTACAATACACGCTAATTTTTCAATTTAAGCGCAAGCGTAAGCGTGCGGAATTCCTAGCCTTAAATCCGCTATAATGGTCACTTTTATCTTTGGCTAAATTGGCGCGTTATGATACGATTTTTGTTTCCTTTTTTATTTTTGCTTTTTATTAACGTTTTCAGCATTCACAACGGTTACAGCGCACAAACCGATTCAGCAGTTGAAACAAATCTGACGATTACTGCCGAGTTTTTACAAAGTAAAATTGATGCGCTGAACGCTCGCCAAGGTTTAGAAGAAAGCGTGAAAACCGCCGTTCTGAAACAATATCAAGCCGCCCAAGATAATTTAACTAACAACGCTCAAAATCTCACGCAAATTACCGCGTTCACCGCTGCGATTCATCAAGCCCCCGTACAAACTAAAGCGTTACAAAAAGAAATTGAGCAAACGCTCGACAAACTCAGCAAGCAAAAAAACGAAGATTTTAGTCAAATTCCGGTTGAAGAATTAGAGCAACGCTTGATTCTTGAAAAGGGCAAAATCAGTCAGATTGAGGACACGCTTAAAAAGACAGAAACGGATTTGGCGCAACAAAATAATCGCCAAGCGTCAATTCGCGAAGAAACCGTTATTGCTCAACAAACGATTGAAACCACGCTGAAAAACCTCGGATTATCCGCTGCGCCGACGGATTCCAAACTCGAACACGAAGCGCGGCAACTGTATTATAAAACGCTGATTGACGCGCGTACCTCCGAATTAAAGCGGCTCGATGTTGAAGCCACCAGCCAACCCGCGCGGCTGGAATTGCTAAAAGCGCAACTTCAATTGTTGGATATTCAAAAAAAATCGCTCGGGCTAATCGTCACCACGATTGAAAGTTTGGCGTTTGAATTGCGTCAACAAGAAGCCAAAAAAATGGAAGACGCGCTCAGTCAAACCGAAAAAGATCTCGAAGGTAAACACGCGCTGATTCAAGAAAATACCCGTGAAAACATTCAGTACAGCCGCGAATTCCAAGCGGTCACGGCGAAAATAGAACAAATCAGCGAGCAAAAAAATTACGTCGAAACGCAAACCGCGAATATTGAAAATGATTTTAAAAGCGCGGATAAAAAAATTAGTTTGGCGGCATTAAGTCCGGCGTTGGGAAAAATTTTGCGTGAACAACGGCGCAGTTTAACCAGCCAAAATGAAGTCGCGGCGGAATCGCGGAAACTCGAAAATGAAACCGCGTTGACCAGTTTGGAGCAATTCAAAGTCGAAGATAAACAAAAAAAATTGTTAAATTTAGATGACGCGCTGAAACAAATGATGACGCAAGTGGGCGAAAATTTACCGTTTGAACAGCGCATGATGATTCAAGCCGAATTGCGTGTGTTGCTGAATAATCAAAAAGAATTGCTGAATAAACTGGCGTTGGCGGATTCAACTTATTTGCGAACGTTGGGCGATTTGGATTTTTCACGTCAACAATTGTCCGCGCAAGCGACCAAGTTTGCGGCGTATTTGGATGAGCGATTATTATGGGTGACGAGTTCTGAACCCGTTAATTTGGACACGCTGACGGGACTTTATCATTCGTTGCAATGGCTATTTTCACCCGCGAATTGGTTTGAATTGTGGCGTGGCATGTTTCACTTTTTTTCGCACAATGCGTTATTTTCTGGCGTGGCGGTGGCGTTGATATTCGTGTTGGTGCGGCTAAAAAGTTGGACGCGCCAACATTCGCAACGGAATCAAACCGAATTACGTCATTGGCATACTGACCATTTTTATTACACGTTGCGCGTGTTGGCGTATCGCGTGTTATTGACGTTGCCGATTCCCGCTGCAGCATTTTTATTCGGGACTTTTTTAACGTACAGCAGCGCGGTTGATTTTAATCAAGCCATCGGCACAGGGTTACAAAAAGCGGCACTTTCGGCATTTTTATTACAATTTTTTTACGCTTTCTTTTCGGTGGACGGCATTGCTCGGCGACATTTTCAATGGCAAAAAAGCACCGTGTTGTTGTTGCGTCAACAGTTGGCGTGGTTGCGATTTGTGATAGTGCCAGCGATGTTTTTAATTCGGGCGACGAGTGCGTCTAAATTTTCGGAATACAGCGATTCGTTGGGACGATTTTCATTGTTAATTGCGCTGATGGCACTCGCCATTTTTTTTGCAAAACTGCTGCATCCAAGCCGTGGATTGTGGCAAACGTGGTTGAAAAATCACGCAGATTATTGGTTAATTAAATTGCGTTATGTGTGTTACGCGCTGGTGATTATCGTGCCGGTGGTGATTATGGGATTTGCCGTCGCAGGTTATTATTCCAGCGCGTTGGAGTTACAAGAAAAACTGATTAGCACGTTGCGCTTGCTGATGTTTGTGGTGGTGATTCATGAAATTTTGTTTCGTTGGTTGATGTTGGCAAATCGGCAATTGGCGTTGAAAAATGCGACGCAGCAACAAGAATTACACGACAAACATTCGCCCACAATTGACGACGAATCGTTGCTCGATATTCCAAAAATTAACGCGCAAACGCGGAAATTACTGCATGTCATGTTGACGTTTACTGTCATTTTGGGTTTTTGGATGATTTGGAAAAACATTTTGCCAGCGTTTTCGTTTTTAGATCGCATCGTGTTGTGGCAGCACAAAGCAATTATTGAAAATCAAGAAAGTTATCAGCCGATTACGCTGACGAATTTACTGTTGGCGGGCGTGTATTTATTTGCGGCGATTGTGTCGGTGCGGAATTTTTCTGGCGTGCTGGAATTGCTGGTTTTTCGGCGGTGGAATATCGAAGCCGGCAGTCGTTATGCCACAAATCAATTGGCGAAATACTTTTTTATTACTGTGGCGTTTATTTGCGTTGCCAACGAATTGGGCGGCAGTTGGTCACAAGTACAATGGCTGGTCGCGGCGTTGGGCGTAGGTTTAGGTTTTGGTTTACAAGAAATTTTTGCAAATCTGGTGTCAGGGATTATTTTATTATTTGAGCGTCCGATTCGCGTCGGCGATATTGTGACGATTGGCGATGTGACCGGGCGCGTGTGCCGAATTCAAATGCGTGCGACCACGTTGTTGGATGTCGATCAACGTGAATTGATTGTGCCGAATAAAAGTTTTATCACCAGTCAATTGACGAATTGGACGTTGAGCGACCCGACTACGCGAATTGTGATTCCGATTGGCATTGCGTTCGGTTCGGATGTGGAATTCGCGCATGATTTACTGTTGAAAACCGTGCAAAATACGCCGTTGATTTTGGCTGAACCTGAACCGTGCGTGTTATTTGTGGGTTTTGGTGACAGCACCTTGAATTTTTCGCTGCGGGCGTTTGTGAGCGATCCGATTAACCGCTGGCCAGTGATTCACGAGTTAAATATGCGCGTGGAACGGGCGTTGCGCGAAAATAAAATTGAAATTCCGTATCCACAACGTGAAGTTCATGTGCGGACGTAGCTTTTTGCGAATCAAAAAGGCATTCAACAAGTTTGCGTTTTGGTTTTGAATGTCAGTATCATTTCTCTTTTTTTAATCCACATCACGCTGGGAATAACATGATTAACGACGACCAACTTACACCAGAACAATTCAGCATTTGCCGGTTGAAATCCACCGAACCGCCGTTCACTGGCAAATATGTCGATTGCAAAGAAGACGGCATTTATCATTGCGTTTGTTGCGACGCGCCCCTTTTCGATTCCGAAACGAAATACGATTCGGGTTCGGGCTGGCCCAGTTTTTGGCAAGCGTTAGAAAAGCGCGTCGCTGAAAATATCGATACCACGCACGGAATGCGCCGCGTGGAAATTGTTTGTGGACAATGCGCCGCCCATTTGGGACACGTTTTCACCGACGGCGTTGAACCGACGGGTTTACGTTATTGTGTTAATTCCGCGTCCTTACTTTTGCAGAATCGCGCATGAAAAATTTATCAGCTGCTCACCAATCCGCCCAAGATTTACTCGACTTTATTGACGCAAGCCCCAGCCCGTGGCACGTTGTCAAAACCCTTGAAACGCAACTCGCGGCATTTCAATTCCAACGATTGCACGAAACCGAAACGTGGCAATTAGAAAACGGCGGGCGTTATTACGTCGTGCGCGGCGATTCGTCGATTATCGTGTTTGTTCACGGTGAAAAATCCGTTGCCGAAACGGGTTTTAAAATCATTGGCGCACACACCGATTCACCCAGTTTACGCATCAAACCGAATCCCACCACAACCACGGCAAATCTTGAACGTTTAAATGTCGAAATTTACGGCGGCGCGATTTTGGCCACGTTTGCAGACCGCGAATTGAGTGTTGCGGGGCGCGTTAATTATCAAACTGAAAACGGTGAATTGGCGCAAAGTTTGGTGCATTTTCCGCAACCATTATTGCGTTTGCCGAATTTAGCGATTCATCTCAATCGCAACGTCAACGAAGACGGTTTGAAATTTCACAAGCAAAATGAATTGGGTTTGCTGTTTGCGAATGTCGCGGAACAATTACCCGTGTCGCCATTTTTAACGTTGTTAACATCGCAATTGCCAAATGATGCCGCGCGAATTTTGGCGTGGGATTTAAACGTTTTCGATACGCAAAAAGGCAATTTTTGGGGTGCGAACAAAGAGTTTTTCGCCAATGGACAAATCGACAATTTAGCTTCTTGTCACGCGGCGATTAACGCGCTGCTTGATGAACGTATTTTGCAAAGTGACAGCACTTTGGTTTGTGCGTTTTTCGACCACGAAGAAGTCGGCAGCGAAAGTCATTGCGGCGCGTCGGGCAGTTTTTTGACGAATACGTTGCAACGGATTAGTGACGCGACTTTGCAAAATTCACAAGATTTTGCCCGAGCGTTGGCGCGAAGTTTTTTGATTAGCGCGGATATGGCGCACGCTTATCACCCGAATTTTCCGCAAGTTTACGATGCCGCGCACACCGTTCACGTCAATCAGGGCGTGGTCATCAAAGTGAATGTGAATCAGCGTTACACGTCCGACGGCGTGTCGGAGGCAATGTTTATGCGGTGGTGCGAACAAGCCAATGTGCCGCATCAGCTGTATTCGCACCGAAATGAATTGCCGTGTGGCAGTACAATTGGCGCGATGGTGTCGGCAAAATTGGGCATTCGTGGCGTAGATGTTGGAAATCCAATGTGGGCGATGCACAGTTGCCGCGAAAGTGCAGGCGTTTTCGATCATGGCGCGATGATTGCTGTCATGAAGCAATTTCTAATAAACAACGCAGCAAAAAACCAAAACCAGAGAAATCAATGATAGAAGAAAAAAGCCTCGACATATTTGCTGAAAAAATGGCAAAACTGCGCGAATTATTCCCAGAAGTGTTGTCGGAAGGGAAAATCGATTTTAAGCGGTTGCAATCCGTTTTAGGTGATGAAGTCCTTTTTCACAAAGAACATTACGAGTTAAGTTGGGCTGGCAAATCCGATGCACGCGCACAAATTCAAAAAGCCACCAGCGCAACCTTAATTCCCACCGATACTGTCGGCACGGCAGACTGTAATAACATTTTTATCGAAGGCGAAAATTTAGAAGTGCTGCACGTTTTGCAACGCGCTTATTTTGGCAAAATCAAAATGATTTATATCGACCCGCCTTATAACACGGGCAACGACAGTTTTGTTTATCCTGACGATTACAGCGAACGCCAAGACGAATACAAAAAACGCGCAGGTATTACCGACGAAAACGGCTTTTTAAACAAACAAGATTGCTGGAAAAAGAACAGCAAAGAAAACGGACAATTTCATTCGGTTTGGCTATCAATGATGTATCCACGTTTGTATTTAGCACGAAATTTATTGCGCGAAGACGGCGTGATTTTCATTTCAATCGATGACAACGAACAGGCGAATTTAAAGTTATTGTGTGATGAAATTTTTGGCGCGGAGAATTTTGTTTCTGAAATAGTAATTCAATCAAATAAAAGGGGACAAACTTACAAAGAAATAGCAAAAACTCACGAATACTTATTTATGTATTCAAAAAGTGAAAATTTTTGTTTATTTGAATTAGAAAAAGACGGTGATTCTCTACCATACGAAGATTCTAAAGGTAAATTCGACTTATGGGAGCTTAGAAATAGAAATCCTAAATTTGGAAGATTTAATCGTCCGAATTTGTATTTTCCAATTTATGTATCAAAAACACTGCTTGATGAAAATGGATATTCAAAAATTTCTTTAGAGCAAAATGAAATTTTTACTGAAATTGCGTTACCTAAAAATAGTAGCGACGAAGATAGTTGTTGGCGTTGGAGCAAAGAAAAAATAATAAAAGAAGATACCACCAGTCAAACGCCTGTTCTTATTGCAAAACAAAAGAAAAATGGTGATTGGAATATCTATGAGAGAGCAAGAAAATCAACCACAAAAGCTAAATCTATATGGGACGATACCAGCGTTATTAGCGAACAAGGTACAACTGCTTTGGGTTTGTTGGGTTTAAAAAATATATTTGACCATCCAAAACCATTAGGACTTTTGAATAAATTACTGCAAATTTCTACAGAAAATAACGACATAATCCTCGACTTCTTCGCAGGTAGCGGCACAACCGCGCACGCCGTTTTAGATTTAAACGAGCAAGACGGCGGCAATCGTCAATTTATCTGCGTGCAAATGCCCGAAATTTTAGACGACACCAGCGAAGCCTACAAAGCGGGTTATCGCACCATTGCCGATATTTGCAAAACGCGAATCAGCAAAGTCGTTGAGAAAATTCAAACCGAGCGCGACAGTCAAAAACAAAGTGATTTAATTCCCGCCGAATCCAAACAAGTTTTAGGTTTCAAAAGTTTCAAACTTGCGCCGAGTAATTTTAAACAATGGCGCAGTGACGTGGACGAAGCCGACATTTTGGCGCAATTAGAATTGTTCAAAGACAGTGAACAACCACACAGCGAAAACGATGCAATGCTGGTTGAGTTGTTGTTAAAAGCGGGTTTGCCATTGACCACAAAAGTTGAAACGCACACCGTTGCAGGTCAAGTCATTTACAGCGTTAAATCAAGCAAGTTACTTTTCTTTTTTGATGATTACACCGCTAACGTAAAAGATTTCATTTTCACGTTAAAACCTAAGCGCGTGGTGTGTTTGAATCGGGTATTTAAAAATGACGATCAAGCGTTGACCAATTTTCAGTTGGGTTTAAAAGATGCTGGCTGTGAATTGCAGATTATTTAATGGAGTTTTTTGAAATGAATACACAACAAGTTAATTTAGGCACGGCTCATAGTTTGTATGCACTTTATGAAACGTTACCCGATAACGTGCAACGTGAATTTCTTAGTGAGTTATGGCAAAAGAAACATCAAGACATTGAAAACCTCGCGTTTTATTTGCAATGCGAACAAGCGAAAGATGAAAACGAATTTTTAAATGAAAGCGAAGCTCAAGCGTTTATTCAAAGTCTGGCGCAATGAAAATTCAAATCAGCAAACGTTTTGTAAAAGATACGCAAGCCATTAACGACAAGCGGATTCTGGCAAAAATTCAGCAAGTTTTGATTCAAGCGCAAACGGCTGATGACGTGCAGGGCATAAACGATTTAGAAGAAATGAGCGGACATCCAAATTATTATCGAATCAAATTTGATTATCGCTATCGAATTGGTATTTTTTGCACGGGTGATGTGCTTGAATTTTTGCGCGTTGGTAGCCGTGAAAGTTTTTATAAAAAATTCCCGTAAATACGCACGAGGTAAAAGCTGTGAAATTAGAATTTGATGGACACCAAGATTATCAATTAGAAGCCATAAAAGCGGTGATTGATATTTTTGACGGGCAACCTTTAGCCAAAGGAAATTTTGAGATTCCTTTAAGCAGCGGCGTTTCGTCGTTAGTTTTTTCTGACAATGGCATTGCGAATAATTTGGAAATTTCGCACGAAGCTATTTTAAAAAATGTTCAAGCGATTCAAGAAAATAACGGGCTGACGCTTTCAGAACAGTTAGAAGAAAGCGGCGACGTTCCGTTAAATTTCACGATTGAAATGGAAACAGGCACGGGCAAAACATACGTTTATCTACGCACGATTTTTGAACTCAATAAGCAATACGGTTTTTTAAAATTTGTGATTGTGGTACCGAGCGTTGCGATTCGTGAAGGGGTTATTAAAAATTTAGAAATTACAGCGGAGCATTTTCAAAACCTTTACAACAACACGCCCGTTAATCCAGTGATGTACGACAGTAAAAGCCATTCCAATTTACGCAATTTTGCTACGTCTAATGCGATTCAAGTGTTAGTGATTAACATCGACAGTTTCGCTAGAGATTCTACAATCATTAACAAAGTGCGTGAAAGCGGCATTAAACCGATTGAATATATCCAGCATTCACGTCCGATAGTGATTATCGACGAACCGCAAAACATGGAAACCGAGATAAGAAAAGCGGCGATTGCGAATCTAAACTCGTTATGTTCAATCCGCTACAGCGCGACACATAAAAATTTCTACAATCTGCTTTACAGCCTAAACCCGGTGCAAGCCTACGACAAAGGGCTGGTAAAACAAATTGAGGTAGACGGTATTACCAGCGACAGCAATGCCAGTGCGGCGTTTGTTTCTTTTAAAAAGTTAATGTTAGGCAAACGTAATCTACAGGCGAAAGTCACGATTTATGTCAATGCCGCAAGTGGCGTGAACGCTAAAGAACTAACATTAAATTTGGGTGACAATTTATTTGAAAAATCTCAAGGTCGAGAGTGTTACAAAGAAGGCTTTATTTTAAATTCGATTAACGCGGAGCAACGAACACTGGAATTTTCAGGTGGTTTGAGTTTGCATGAAGGCGAAGCACAAGGCGGTTTAAACGATGATATTTTGAAATTTCAAATTGAACGTACCGTTGAAAACCATTTTGAGAAATTAGCGAAATTAAAGCCGCAAGGCATCAAAGTTTTATCGCTATTTTTCATTGATAGAGTCGCCAATTATCGCGACTATTCCACCGAAGGCGAAGCCGCTCAAGGTAAGTTTGCGCTATGGTTTGAAGCGGCTTTTAATAAAACGATTCAAAAAAAGGAATATCAAGGGTTGTGCGATTTTGCAGTTGATCAAGTGCATAACGGCTATTTTTCGTGTGAGAAAAAAACGGTCGGTAAAACGAAAACCGAATTGTGGATTGATTCAAAGGAAAAAAATACCAAAGCCGACGAAGACACTTACAGTTTGATTATGAAAGAAAAAGAACGCTTGTTGAGCTTAGATGAACCGTTGCAGTTTATTTTTTCGCACAGCGCGTTACGCGAGGGTTGGGACAATCCTAACGTGTTTCAAATCTGTACCTTGAATGAAACCAAAAGCGAATTAAAAAAGCGTCAAGAAATCGGACGCGGTTTGCGTTTGCCTGTGAACGCGCACGGCATTCGTATCAAAGACAAGTCGATTAACGTTTTAACGGTCATTGCAAATGAGAGTTACGAGGATTTTTCAAAGGCATTACAAAATGAAATTGAAAGTGAAACAGGCGTTAAATTTGAACGTCGAATAAAAGATAAACGTAAAAAAGGCACCATCAAATTATCCAAAGAATTAACAGCAGAAAATTACCCGCTGTTGTTTGAAATTTGGGACAAAATCAAACATAAAACCCGTTACGCTGTTAAGTATTCAACCGAAGAGCTGATTAAACAATCGGTTGAAAATTTGCAAGATTTTAACCAGTTCCCAGTCACTAAAAGACCGTTGTTAGTGGCGCGTAAAGCGGCAATCACCATAAATACAGAAGGCGTTGCAGGTGGTTTAACAGGTATCAGCATCAAACAAACCGACGATAGTATTTATCCAGTTCCAGATGTTTATGCCTACATCCAAAACCGTGTGAATGTTAGTCGAAACACCGTTTTTGAAGTGTTAAAACAATCACAGCGTCACAACGAACTCGCCATAAATCCACAGATGTTTTTAGATACGGTTGTTGCCGCGATTCGTGGTGCGTTAAATGGCTTGTTAGTGAATGGCATTGAGTATCACAAAATCAATGATGCTGTTTATGAAATGAATTTACTTGAATCTGAACAAATAGAAACTTATTTAGACGGATTGCTAGAAGTCAAAAATCAAGAAAAAACGCCGTTTAATTATTATCCAGTGGATAGTGATATTGAGCGTAAGTTTGCCATTGATTGTGAAGCGGACAGCAACATTAAATTTTTCTTCAAAATCCCACACGGTTTTAAGATTCCAACGCCAATAGATAGTTATGTTCCAGACTGGGCAATTGTCTTCGAGAATGACAAACGCATTTATTTTGTGACCGAGACGAAAGGCTCGTTGAGTAAAGACGACCGCCGTGGCAGTGAAAATATGAAAATTGCCTGTGCTGAAAAGCATTTTGCATTATGCGATTCTGATGTTCATTACAAAGTAGCCGTAACGGCTAACGGGTTATATTGAGGCGTAAGTATGCAAATTAAAACGCTATACGAAAAAATCAGTTTGTCTGTCCATTAACGCTATTTAAATTTGAGAAAATTTTATGACCCTAATTCGCCAAGAAGATGTAATTGAAAGCATCGCGCAAGCCTTGCAATTCATTTCGTATTATCACCCGCAAGATTTTATTCAAGCCTTGAATGCCGCGTATTTGCGCGAAGAAAGCCCCGCTGCCAACGACGCAATGGCGCAAATTTTAATCAATTCGCGTTTGTGTGCCGAAGGAAAACGTCCGATTTGCCAAGACACGGGCATCGTCACCGTGTTTGTGAAAATCGGTATGGCTGTGCAATGGCAAAGTGATTTGAGTTTAGCCGACATGATTAACGAAGGCGTGCGTCGCGCGTATCAAAACGTGGATAATCCGTTGCGTGCATCGATTTTGCGCGACCCTGCTGGCGAACGGATTAACACCCGCGACAACACGCCCGCCGTGATTCACACCGAAATAGTGTTGGGCGATAAAGTGGAATTCGATATTGCGGCAAAAGGGGGCGGTTCGGAAGCTAAGGCGAAATTTGCCATGCTCAATCCGTCGGATAATATCGTCGATTGGATTTTAAAAACAGTGCCGACGATGGGCGCGGGCTGGTGTCCGCCAGGAATTTTAGGCATTGGCATTGGTGGCACGGCAGAAAAAGCGATGTTGCTCGCCAAACAAGCGTGCATGGGTTCGATTGATATTCAAGATTTGCAAGCGCGTGGTGCGTCGAATCGGTTGGAAGAACTGCGTTTAGAGCTGTATGAAAAAGTGAACGCGCTCGGTATTGGCGCACAAGGTTTGGGTGGTTTGACGACGGTTTTGGATGTGAAAATTTTGGATTATCCCACGCACGCCGCCAATTTACCGATTGCAATCATTCCGAATTGTGCAGCGACGCGCCACGTTCATTTTGTGTTGGACGGGAACGGCGTGGCAGAATTTACACCGCCCAGTTTGGAAGATTATCCGCAAATTACTTGGGACGTTGGCGCGGCACGACGGGTGAATTTAGATACGCTTAAACCCGAAGATGTGACGACGTGGCAAGTTGGCGAAACGTTATTATTGAGCGGTACATTATTAACGGGGCGTGACGCGGCGCATAAACGCTTGTGCGAAATGTTAGAGCGCGGCGAAGCGTTGCCAGACGGTGTGGATTTCACCAACAAATTTATTTATTACGTTGGCCCCGTCGATGCGGTGCGTGATGAAGTGGTCGGTTCAGCGGGGCCAACAACCGCCACGCGCATGGATAAATTCACCGCGCCATTACTTGAAAAAACGGGGTTGCTCGGCATGATTGGCAAGTCTGAACGCGGTGAATTGGCAATCGCTGAAATTAAAAAACACAAAGCCGTTTATTTAATCGCGGTCGGTGGCGCGGCGTATTTGGTTTCAAAAGCGATAAAAAAATCCAAAATTTTGGCGTTTGCTGATTTAGGCATGGAAGCCATTCATGAATTTGTCGTGGAAGATATGCCCGTCACAGTCGCGGTCGATTCGCACGGCGTTTCCATTCATCAAACAGCTCCCGCAAAATGGCAGGCAAAAATCGGGCAAATTCCCGTTGAGATAATAACGAAATGAAAGCAAGTCGTTTATTTGTGGTCGGTTTTTTGATTTTGGCAATGTCGATGTTGACCGGCTGGCGTTCGCATCGCCACAAAAAGCATCGTACTGTTGAACCGACGGCTGAAATCGCTAAACCCAAAACATTAGATTTATCGTTGCCATTGCGAACTGAAGACAACACGACCATTCCGCTTACGCCAGAAAAATCGGTGGTATCCGTTGAGAAACCTAAAAAAATACAACGCGAACTCGAACTCGATACGCAGTCAATTATGTCGGTCGAACCCGAAGCCGGGAAAACAAAATCGTTTGATGGCGCGGGAATCACCATCAATTTAAAACGTTAACTACACACAAATTTAGGCATTATGGATTTATTACTCGCGGTAAAAGTATTGATTTTGGGCATCGTCGAAGGCTTGACTGAATTTTTGCCTATTTCAAGTACAGGACATTTAATTTTGGTGGGCGATTTGCTCAATTTTAACGACGACAAAGGAAAATTATTTGAATTAGTCATTCAAGTTGGCGCGATTTTAGCGGTGTGTTGGGAATATCGCCGCAAACTCGGTAGCACATTCAGCGGATTATTACGCAAAGAAAAAGCAGCTCAAAACTTCACGCTCAATTTAGCGATTGCCTTTTTACCCGCTGCGATTTTAGGCTTTTTGTTCGGTAAATATATCAAAGCGGTTTTATTCAAACCCGTTCCGGTGGCATTGGCGTTTATTGTTGGCGCGTTCATTATTATTTGGGCAGAAAAACGGGAACACACGGTGCGAATTAACGCCGTCGATGAACTGTCAAAAGTGGACGCGCTGAAATTAGGTTTTGCTCAAGCCTTCGCGTTAATTCCAGGTACATCGCGTTCGGGTGCAACAATTATCGGGGGCTTATTATTTGGTTTATCGCGCCAAGCCGCGACGGAGTTTTCGTTCTTTTTGGCGATTCCTACGTTAGTTGCAGCGAGTGTGTATGATTTATATAAACACCGTGAATTGCTTGATATAGCCGCTGACGCGCCGGTTTTTGTTTTGGGAATGATGGCGGCTTTTTTCAGTGCGTTATGGGCAATCAAAGGCTTGTTGCGTTATATCAGTCAGCACGATTTTTTAGTTTTCGCCTGGTATCGATTGGTTTTTGGGGCGATTGTTTTAATCACAGCGTATAGCGGCGTAGTACAGTGGTCGGTAAATTAACTGACAAAAAGTGCGTGTAATTGTTGGATTGGTTGAAAAATTCGTAAATGTGTTTAGAATTGCCAGCAATACATCGTTAAGCGGTTGATG
>SESB01000231.1_pt1 | contig 41747 bp, 52 predicted proteins | sample 3171441 | NCBI WGS metagenome assembly SESB01 (sample SAMN06051867, study PRJNA518727) | freshwater metagenome | biome: subpolar coniferous forest; feature: holomictic lake; material: water; isolation source: holomictic Lake 227, 6 m depth | place: Canada: near Kenora, Ontario | collected...
ACATAAGTACGCTTAATTGTAACTATTAAATATTTTCGGTACTATATAAATCAATATCTTAAAAATCAATTGTAACTAGGTTTTTTGATAAAAAACGACCTTTATTTTATCTCATCATTGCATCAATATTGCATCATGAATATTCTCAGTATTAATTGATACCTATAGCGTATCAGTTAATTTTTTATGTATTGCTTCTGTCTGACTGATAGCTAAATCGGAATCTTTAATGGAAACGTCTGCCTCTAAAAAATAATCAGAAACCACTCTAAAGCACTTCAATTGATCAAGAATATATCCAATTGTTTTATCTTTCCGTGCTGGACTAGATTGTAGTGATTCAATCAATTTTTTATGTGTTCCGCCCTCAATATTTTGACTGGGCTTGTATGTAATAAAACACGCATGATAGGCAGAATAATAAGACCTGCTAACAATATTCCTACGATTTATTTCAGTTTCATTTGATAGTGACTTGGCAAATAGAAGAAATTCATTTTCATTAACTGGCATTATTGAAGAGCCCTAAATGCAATAGTATAACCATCTAAATTTAATTCTTCTCTAACAGCTAACTCCTCAGCTAACTTAAAATTCATAGCAACCGTAGTTTCAATATCGGCAGTTGTTTCTTCCCAATGGAACACTCCGTCCTCCATTGGGAATAAGGTTGATTGCCTTGTCTCTGCATGATGTTCTAAGCGGATTGCTTCTAAAATAGATGCTATCTCTGGAAAAACATTATCTGGAAAATTCTTGCTTGCCATAACATTAGCATAGTTAATATATTTAACTGTTTCATCAGGTATATTATCAATCTTTAATCTTTTTAAGATTGATTGGTAAGTAATGATGTCACCATAATGGCCGTTATGAAATGCAAGCTGAATACAGATAAAAATTACTTCTGCAGAATTTTGGTTATCTTTTAAAACCTTAGTTATTAATTGGTAAGCATAGCTATTTTTACCAAGTCTGCTTAATGATAATGCGTAATTTTGAACAAAAATAGGGTCATGATTTATTTTTATTGATATTCCGTGCTGTTTTTCACATTCCTCTATATCGCCTTCCAAGCAAGCAATCATTCCCTTTATCATCGACCCTTCAGCAGGATTAATCTTCATTAGGGAGCTTGCTTCATATTTTAATCGACGTAAAGTAAACTCATCAGGTTTTGTATTGCTACTGGCGTATTCTGAAAGCTGATCTACTAATTGATTTAAAATTGATTCTGGTTGTGCTGTCATGTAAAAGGCTCCATATTGAATAACTAATCAATATTTTTAGTCTATTTTTCAACATAGTCTACCAGCTTAATCAGTCTAAATATAATTCAATTTAACTAGATACAAAGCAATCAATCTATTGCACGTTATTTTCTTGTTCCCTTTAGTGCGCGTATCAGCTCAGGTAATCTAATCACTAGCAACGTGATAATTAATAATATTTGCAAGCTTGGATGTAAAACTAATAATTCAATCACTTTAACTACCTCTTTATTTACGCTAAAATGCATACATATTCTTTCCTTATTTGCGCTAAGGTCTGGATTAGAAACCCTCTAAGTCTGTGCCGGACTTCGGGGGTTTTGTTTTTTAAGCGCTTAGCATGCCGCCTGCATCCACATAAGCCTTCTGCAGTAATGTCATTTTTTGTTCGTGCTGTCCATATCCGCTGCCTGGGAAACTGGCCCAACGGGATCTACAGGCAATAACTGCTTCTGTAAATTTTCCGACATCGATTAGGTGCAGTGCATTACATTCTGATATCATTTGAAACGCTATCTTTTCTTGCGACTCTGGAGAAAAATCAGGCAGCTTAAGTGGCTTCTTATAATCATCATAAAATCTTTCCAGAATTTGGAATCGACCGGCTGCAGTTGATGTTAGCGCCTTACCCACATGCATCAATCGCCTTGGGTGATCTGCATAGCTGGTAAACAGTACGGGTTTTTCAGGGGTGCTGGTTACGATGACATCGTAGCCTTTGTTGTTACCAATAAACTCAGTGCCTTCACTGACTGCAATGGCTACTAAAAATGCCAGGCGGTTTTTGTTTATCATTGTTTTTTCCTTTTATAAGATTATTCATAAAGATCACAGCTAACGCCGACAACAGCGCCGTCTATTCGGGTTTGTGTCAGGGTTTGGCCAGTGGTTAAAAATGGAGTTAGTGTGGGTTTACAGGGCATGGGTGTGCTACACCCTGATAACAGGATCAGGATGAGTACAATCTTCACAATTGGATTGGTTAGGCGTTTGGGTTGTAGGTATAGCCGGTTATCACACCTTTTGAGTCTTTATTCGGGGTGTGATATTTATCTTTGTACTGGGTTTTTACATTAGCTGTGGGTATGTATTTACCATAACCTGATTGATCGGGTGGCTCTGGCATATCACCCCGATAGATCTTGATCGCATTTATTTGAGCGGTTGGAAAAGCTGCTGGATCGTTCGCGATTGATAAGGTGCTGAAGTTTCTTGATACTGAAACATCAGTATAAGTAATTGACGCAGAACCTAATGATACATTTATAGTATTACCACTAACTGCTATGTTTAAATCAAAATTTGTAGCTTTAGGATTTGCTACACATTGATTTATTACTGTTCCACAGGTCACTAAATGTGTGGCAAGACGCAAGGTGCAATATGTCGCTATACCTAAAGCAGAAATAGCGCTATTATAGGCCGCCATCGCAGCTCCTCTAGCTGCTACGGCGGTACCAAGATATCCTGTGCCGCCACCAACTGTAGTTAATCCAAAGTCGTTGACAGCGATACTCATCGCGCCGCTATTCCAAGATCTAAAACTTGTCCAAAATGCATCCCCTTTACCAGGGGATGCCGTGGAACTTGCAACCGAGTTGGCAACTGCAATCGCCGTATTAAATGAATTATAATAATTTGTATCTGAGCTCCCATTCCTAGCATATTCATAATCCCTTATTGCTGGGGCCATCGCTTGATAATACGCAAGTAAAGCATTATCCATAGCAACAAAAGAATCCGCATCTTCCCACAAAAAAACTTCCAATGTGAACAAATTTCCATCTCCAAATCTAAACAAGGTAGACGTTGATGTTGGATTGGTTGCATTTGTATTGACAGTATAAAGATAGGCGGGGAACCCATCACTAGAAGGTCCTGAATTATCATAAAAGGCGCGTGTACTTAATACTTCCAATATGCTTGAGCTATTTTTACTAGTAAGGGCTATTTTTGCGGTATAGTTTTTATTATTTACAGATGCAGCAGATATTACAGTGCCTGCCAAAACATATTTCATAGCCCCGCTAACAATGTCATAAGCATTTAAGATGCCTGACCAATTGCCATTCAAAACCCCCGAGTCAGCCCTATCAAACATATCCACAAAGAAATCAGCGGCAATGCCTGTGCCCGCTGCTGGAGTGGGTGCATTAATGGTGTACCAGTTACCATTGACCTTAATCACGGCTAACCAGCTACCTACACTCGGTGGTGCACTAAAATATTCTGGGATAACGCCTGGCTTATTAACCGTATTATCACTATTAAAGGTCTCGATAACGCTTTCTGTTAAGCTTAACTGGTTTCCGGTAGCATCAAATGTGCCATTCTCATACAGATCTGCGTTAACGGTTCCGTCGGCATTAACGGCAGTGACCTGTGCCAAAACTACCGAGTTGCCATTATTAGTCACCGGCGGTATCCGGTTAGGAATGCTGGCCACTTGTGATTTAGTTTGTTGCATATCGGCCTTGATGGTGTTAAAAGCCCTACCCACACTGGCAAAGTCGGACATTCCAGGTATATCCAGCACAATGGAAGCGTCCAGCTCTCCATAGCCAGTCATTACATGCGAGGTCATCGTTTGAAAATCCCATGTCACTGCTGTGATGACTGTATTCACATCAACCCACGCACCATTTGATGACGAGGCCGAAACAATCATTTGTCCTGGACTTAAACCCAGTAGATAGTTTTTTTCTGACCAGGATATCGGTGTACGCCTAACGCCATACCAAGCTTTGGCCAAAGCGGCAACCTGCCTTAAAATCTCGGTATCATCACGGGTCGAATATCCCCCGGCAATATTTAAACTCAGATCAGGGTTTTGATAAACAATCGTGCCAGGCGTAAGCCACCAGAACTCTGCATGAGGAACCTCAATGTGTAACGTCCGAAAACACGGTGAATCCGGTTGCATGTCAACCCGAACCGTGGGCCGGATATCGGTTTCTATGCACAGAGTCGCCATGATCGTGCGCCAGTCATACCAGGGCTGTTGCTGGGTATCAGTGCCAGACGGGTAATCGGCTGCCCCCATGATATGCGGTAGGCCTGCATTGATCTCAATCGCGGGGGCAATATCCGACATGGTGACGCTAAACGGTGGCACATTACCGCCCACGTAACCCGCCAGATCGCCTCGAATAACACTCTGACCGCTGGGTAAAGTGGTATTGGGTGGTAAGGGATAAGTTGCGTTCGATGGCGCAGGTGTGGCAAAGACCTGGGGTTCCATGTATTGTACATTTCCTGCAAACGGACCAAACGCGGTATAAGGTCGAGGTAAACGGGTAATCCGTTGAAAGGGGCGGTTAATATCGTTATAAACCGGGCCACTTTGGTTATTTTGAATGATATAGGCATTATTATCAAACTGGGGAGCAACTGGATAACCGTTAATCATCCAGTTCCAGTCTGCCCTAATCCCAAACAACTGATAAATGTGCTTCCATCGATCCTGTGCGCGGACCATATCAGACGTCATAGTGTAAGTGGTATCGCTTTGAGCTATGCCAGCATACTGGGCTTCATCTTCGGGTGTCCACATCGGGGTTAATGTACCGTCGGCGGTGCCAATAGTAAAGGTGGACATCATCCGTGCGCCTTGCACAATAATGGAATCATAGCGATTGGATTCCGTGGTGGCGATAATTGGGTTATCGACTAATATAGCCGTGTCCCAGGAATAGGTTATTTGATTGGCATTACCCGGGATAGTGATCGCCGGAATATTTTTACCGGGGATAGTAACACCGCCCACACCATTAACTGCTCCGATAGTTATATCAGGAGTGTATTGTGCCGGAAAATTAATATCAGATTCAATGGTAGTGTAAATAACCAGTTCGATAACTACGCCATCCGAACGCATCCACCAACCCAGCCCGCGGCGCCTGTCAATTAATTTATCAAAAGCCTGACGAAGCGTTAGCCCTTCCAATGGCCAGACATAATGCCAGCTATCAAGCGCGGCTGGAAGTCCACCGATAAAAACCGACATGCCTGCAGGCTCTGCGTAATGAGCGAGCAGATAATCCAGCACATCCCTAGCGGTCCATTGCTCTTTATCGGGGCCAAATTGTGGCACGCCGTTCTCATCTAAAAACGCTGATTTATTGCCGACTGGGTGCGGTATCCAATCGCGCCGTAAATTAAATTGTGGGCAGGTGTTGATATAACCGTCTACGGTATAAGCGCCAATAATGGCGATCCTATCCAGACAGTAATCCAGGGTGTAGGCAGTAATAATCTGATCACCGGCTGGGTTACCGGTTGAAGAACCAAAGGGCTTGTATTCCTGCTCTCCAACAATACCTACCCACATTGTCACATTGGTAGTGCCAATATAAAGCAGTATGCGGATAAAGTACCCTGCCAGCGCTAAGGGCTGCACCCAGACGGGGGTATTAGCATCTTCGTGCTGTATTAAGCCATATCGATGCAAGAAAGTAGCTTGACCCATTGATGGCGCTGCCATAAGCGACGCTTGCAGGGGTTGAATATAGGGCATATCAACCCAATCGCCCCAGCTTGCGGCGATTTGTACTAAGGGTACGCCGGGGTCAATAGTGGGTCCAAAGTTGCCATCGTTATATATTTGTATAATTGCCATTGTTTAATTTCTGTATGTTGATGCATTTAAAAGACATCCTTGTCTATGGGCTTTACAAATAGTTACTTGGCCAAGGGCAAAGGCGCATTACCCGGCACGAGTACCGTTTGAGATGCGGGTAAAAGCGCGGGTGCAGCTTGAGTGGTGGTTTTACTAATAGCTTGTAGTGTGGGAGTGAGACCCTGCAGAATAGAAGTCACGCTATTGATGACAGGCACCACGGCGGCATTACCCGTTAATGTGGCGGCTGTATCAGCGGCGACGCCGTTTGCGGCAATAAGCGCGGGGGCATTTTCCAGGATTCTTGCGTTGAGGTCTTTGGCATCTTTATTAATCTGCTCCCAGATCTGTTGCTGGGAGAGTTTGGCCGGTTGGGTGCTGGCGGTTGGGCTGCTTGCCGGATTGCTGGAGCAGGCAGTCAAACAGATTAACAACAGAATGCTAAACAAGGTTGCAGTTATTTTTTTCATAGTTTTATCCTTTGAGTGCTCATCTGATCCCGGATGAGTAGCGGGTTTTAAAAGCCTAATGATTCGCCTATGCCCTGCCCTTCCAGCATGACCCCTTTAAAGCCGGGTGGTCCAATGAAGGTTGCGGTGGCAGAGAGGGTGGTGGTGTTGTTTGAATCTGCACTACCCGAACCGCTTCGACGGGTGCGGATCAGAACATTAACAGTGGCGCCTTCTGTAGCCGACGCAGATTGCCAGTTTAATAATGCCGATGCTGCACCCTTCCACATTGAAACTGTAACGGGTGTGTCGGTTGCAGGGTTGGGTGTGGTGCCATCGGTCTTGATGTAAATCAACCAGGTATCGGCGGCATTAGCGCCATCCGGGCGCCAGTCATAGCTTGCAGTGATAATGACAGTGCCACCGGCTGCAGGGGTAATAGTGAGTGCAGTGGGTGCGGCGGGTTTAATGGCGGAGCTGCCGGGTGTGACTGTATAGGTTTGTCCAGGTGCGCTGATAAAGCCAAATTCATTGCGTTTTTTGAGTACAAATTGATAGGTATGGCCGGATTCTAGCGCAGGTGTGGTAAAAGGCAGACTGGCAAAGGTTTGCCAAGGGGTTAAGGTAAAATCAGGGGCAGTATCAACACCCCTATACAGTAAATAACCTGCAAGTCCTGCTTGTGGCAGCCTATTTGCGCCTTTGTCGTTTGCATAACGGGTAAATACCGCTTGAGTTTGTCCTACATCAGCAATGTGATATCGGGCTATCTGGGTATTTTTACCGATGTCTTTTGCAGCAAAAGCCCGGTAATCACTGGATGATCCGCTATCCTGATTTTTAAAGGTATTTTTTGCCTTTAAGAATCCGCTATCCTGGCTAAAACGATAGCCAGCCAGATTGATATGATCGCCGTTAAATAATAGCCCGGTAGATCCGGTTGCAGAAGCGGTTCCCCCGTTTCTTAGGCCTGCATTATTAATCCGTGCTTGTGGCCATCGGGCTGTAAACCCAAAGCCACCCTGTAAATTTGAAGTGTTTAGTGTGGCTGCAGTATTTAAGCAGCCATATAAACTGATTGCTGAAGCGGTTGCTGGTGTATGCAGCCCCGCTGGACTAATAAATGGCGCTGGCCAAATAGGACTAAATGCGTTAAGCGTTGCTAAGGCGGTATCAAGTGCTTTAAATGTCCATCTTGAAAGCGCAACGGCTTTATCAGTTTGTGCAAAAACTGTCTTATGAGCCACCCAACCAAAATCAGTTTGTTTAAAACTAACCTTGAGATAAGAAAAGGCATTATCTTGGGTGTGGTACCTAATTACACTTAGCGTTACAACCCCTGAATCCACACCTAATAAGGTTTTATAATCCGCTGAACCTGCCTTATCAACACTATAAAAAGTTTTATATGCCTTTATAGCGCCATTATCAAGGCCTTTAAATGCAGTGCGTGCTAACGCGCTGGATATATCTTTTGATAAAAAAGTGAGTTGGTCGGCACTACTGGCTTTATCAGCGCCTAAATAGCTTTTAAATCTTACTGAATATCCAGAATCACTGGAATGATAGGTGGGTAACGATAAAGAAAACCCGTAAAGATAAGCGATACCGGTATTGGTTATCTTGGCTGATGAGGGTGCGAATGCGACACCACGAGAAGATTGAGACCAGAACCCGGTTAGCGGCATTAATCCGGCGTCATAGCCTGGCAATAATGCCTGATTTAATGTATCACTGTTAAATAATACACTGTATTGAGCTATTGCCGATGCAGTCCCGGGGGTTCTGACGCCTAAGGGCGCCTGATATGCTGACCCATATAAAGGCATATACCCTGGATCAGAGCCTGGCAAGTTAGTGCCATTTAGAGGCAGGTTGTCAAAAAACAACCCTAACGGACCCGATGCCCAAGCTGTACCTTGCTGCTTTAATCCGGTTGGACCTATTGAGGCCTGTGGCCATGCAGAGGTAAAGCCAAGGCCGCCCTCCTGTACAGCCGCATTAAGCGTAGCGGTATTGTTAAGAAACCCGAAAGCGCTTATTGGATAGGCTGTTCCAGGTAGGGTTAATCCTCTTGAGGTAATCCTTGGTAGAATCCCTCTTGAATATCCAAATCCACCAGCCAGTAGATTAGCATTAAGCGTGGCTGTGTTATTAAAAATACCTAATGAAGCTACGGGATAGGTTATACCGGGTTTTTTTAGTCCTGTTGATCCTATTAATGATTGGGGCCAGATTGCGGAAAATGCAGAGCCGCGATTAAGGTTACTGGCATTAATTGTCGGTATTGACCCTAATAAGAATAGCCCATGATTTTGTAGTGAGCCTCCAGCTGGAGAGCTGGTGATTATCGGCGATAAATTACCTAATCCTATTGCCATTGGAGATTATCTGAGTAAATTTATTTTGACTGCGTACTATCTTAAGAAGTACCCACTGTTACCGCAGGATCAATATAGATATAGCCTGAGCTATCAAATTCGGGTGATGCGAAGATATTAAAGGGCACAGCCTGAGCGCCAGAAACATCAGTTAATGTCGTGGTGATAATAAATCCGGTTAACCCTGAGTCATTATTCCAGGTTGAGCTATCAGAAGGTAAAGCGCCATCCGTAAACGAGCTGATGGCCACATAACCGGAGCCATTGTAATAATCGAAATTTATACCGATATCACGAAGGGTCGGCAGCGCTTCGTTGGTACCCGCCCATGATTTATAAGATCCGTATAAACGAATGACGTTGGTACCGTTGGTTAGGTTTAAAAAGGCCTGTTCGCGGCCTTTGACGCCAATCGGCAATTCACGACGATTCTGTGACAAGGCGGGTTCGGTAATGACGCATTTTAGGGCAAAATTGGCTGCACTTCCTGTTCGATAGGTATTGGTTGTTGTCCATTGGCCATGACGGTTTGTGTAACGAAATGACCCTAATACCTGTAAACTGTTTTGCTCAAACAAATCAAAATCAAAACCCGCTGACGTGCCTGCCACTGTTCCGCCGGTTATGTTTGATCCGGTTGCATTGGTGCCGGAAAACTGTACCCAGTTAAACATGATTTGATTCCAGTTACCGGCATTGTAAATCTGCTGGTTAGCGGCCTTGATGTTGGCATTCGTTAAATTAAACTGGTTGCCCGATGCACCGGCCAAGAATGCTATAGGTGCCCCACTGCCTGCTGTTGTATAGGTCCCTGCGGATGCTGAGGTGGTGCCTGTGCCTAACTGGTAACTGATGGACCAGTTTTTTACCTCGACAATTCCATTACTGCCACCGATCACAATAGGGCCTGCGTTACCTGTGCAGGTTACATTGTAAATATCATTTCTGGGGGCTAATAGATATAGCCCAGAGCCTTGATAAGCTGTTCCCGTAGGTCCTGTGATTGATAAATCACGTATACAAGGCCCCTGGGTTAACGTTAATAAGGCTGTACCGATATGGTACGATTGAGAGCCTAATATATTAATTGTTAAACCCTCAAACACGATAGGCTGATAACCAACAACGCCGGTATACTGAACCGCTGCTGATGAAATGATTGAGCCAGCCCCTAACGGCAACGCGGCGGCATTGACAGTCAGGTTTTTGATGTAACCACCCGCTGCAGCGGCCTGGGTAATGGTAACAATTGGGGTTGTAGTTGCGCCTGTAGAGGATCCCTGAGTTGTTATATTCTGAAAATTGGGTGTAGCGCCTGTTATTGATAAAGGTGGTAACTGCACAGACGTGCCATTAATTGCGTTATCAAACGTAAATTTACTGTTTTTACAGGTTGTTGAGGCACCCGCAAAGGACGCCAACGGGATTGTTTGTGTTGCCGTATTTGTTGATGAAACCCACAATCTTTGAAAGTTTGCACCTACGCCCGTCGGAGCAAAGTTGTAGGTTGCCGATGAGCTGAGTATTTTTGCATATAACGACGTACTATCTGAGTCCCAGCCTGCCGAAATACCGGCCGCTGGCCTTGATGCGTAAAAATCATCGCCGCTAATAGGCCAGCCAATGATATTGACTCCGCCTAATGCGCCCGCATAAACAGCTGCTAGTGTCATTGCCGAGTTTGATCTCCTTATCCACCAGGAATCTCCCGAGTTTGGTGTAACACCCACAAAGGTGTTATAAGCTCCAGCGGCACCGCCACTGGATGCCTGGGTGGGTGCTGTGCCATTGCCATTAAATGTGGCGCTAAAATCAAAATAAATATTTGTCATGTTAGTTATTCCTTATGCGGCGTCAAATTGATACTTGATCCCATATTGGGCAAGCGGAGTAGCCGTAGTGCCAGGGGCAATAGTGCGCTCTATCCATAAGCCGTATTCTGCACCGGCGGCTAATGTACCGATAGATACACCATTACCCGTTGCAATGCCAGTCGACCAGGTGCGGCCAGAGGGTTGAGTAGTGTCATTGGCGATGGTTTGTATCGATCCAGTAGTGGGCGCCTCCACGGCAATACGAAGGCCCGGTACTGCATAAATATTATCTGTCGAAGCACCTGCACCCGCAGAGGTGCCTAATAAGCCACGGCCTGAAGCGGGTACGGAAAGCCCTGTGGCCGTACGACCCGAGTAGTAAACAATCTCACGCAATGCGCCACTACTGCTTTGAATACGGCAAAATCCGGATTGTGGCCAGTCATTAAAGTTTCCGCTGGAGAGTGAAATCGTACCTAAGCCAGAAGCGCCTAATTGTCCGGCTGCAGAGACCTGCGAGGTGCCTAGCTGTGGTAAATAGGCGTAGACGTTATTGAGTGCCACGGCAGAGACGTTTTTAAGCATGATCGCCCGATACCTGACACTACCCACTGTAGTTTCTGTGGGTGTAGCATCATCCATGCTGATAACATTATCTGATGGCAGACTTAGTGTTGCGGTGGCCGCGCCTGTAACACTGGTGACTGTACTAGAAATAATGATGTAAGCACCGGGGTCAGTGCCGTCCTCTAGTACTAGGGTAGCGCCATTAGTGACTGTAACTGCAGGGCCTTGACTACCCCCCGGCGCTGTCCATGCCAATGTAGTTGAGGACACCGCTGTTAATGTCCCGGCACCCGTTGCATTTTCGGGGCTAACATAGGTAATGGTGATGCCTGTAATGGGGTTGGTAATGCTGGCAACCAGTCCGCCTATCTGGGTTGAGCTGCAAAATCCGCCCAGCGATGCGTCAGCAACGGACTGAGCGCCCCCGTCGGAAGTGGCGCCCGTTAAATACCGGCGTAATGAGTCAGCATGATCATAAGGGGCTGTCATGGTAATAATTCCTTAAATTAATGTTTCTGTTTGGGGTATTAACGCTTTAATAGCATTCAAATAGGTTTGCAGGGCATGCGCCTCCAATACATCGCCAGGATGATCGAATGTTATGGGGTTAAAAACATGCTCATAATCCAATAGACCTGGGATGCTTTCAGGGGACTTGGGCACCTCATCCCATGGCGCATTAACAAATCCGGCGGTGGGTATTTTGTAGTTGGCCTTAAATGTGCTGTTGCCAGTTTTTGGACTGGCAAACAGGATGGCTTTGGCTTTATCTGCAGTAAAGGCATCCGCTAAAAGGGTGGCTACAGAGGCTCCCGCTGAATGCCCGGCAAAATAAGCTTCACCCTCTCCGATGATTATTTTTACGGTTTCAAGCAACTGGTTAGTTATCTCGTTAAAACCATAATGCACGCGACCATGCGGGTGATCGACCTGTACGCACATGGCGTCAGTCAGTAAATCACCGATGGATTTGGGTTCTGTACCACGCAGAATGACAAAAGTATTTCTGCTTTCTTTGTTAACGGCTATAAACCCCCAAGGCTCTTTAGTTGATAAAGTGCCGAAAGGTTTTGCGTAAAATTCAAAAATCAGATCATAGTCAGGCGATATAAGCCATGGTTTATGATCTTTCCATGCCTGATACTGATCATAAGCCTGATTGACTAATTCAGCGGCTTCTAGGGCTATTGCTAAAGATATGGGATTTTTTGTCATGATAAAGTCACGGTTGAATCGCTGTTGAGTAAATAATTGGCTTGTGGGGCATCGGGTATACGCACCATAAAGCCGGTAAATGTTTGTGATTGGCCATTGTTGCCGTTGGTGCCGATCGGGGTCACTTTAAACTGGTAAGGCTGACAATCCGGTAATAACGGTGATGTCCAGGTATTCCACCAGTTGCCGATATCGGTTACGGTAGCTACTGTGGTCCAGGCTGACCCGTTCCATTCTTCAATCTTGTAAGCCGTAGTATTGGGGGTTTGATACCAGCCGATGACTACAATACCGTCATAAACTTCTGCGGGCGTCTGGGTGGCGCTGTCCAATACCTCGATAATCAGCTGATTGCTGTCGCTTACACTAATAATCCCGCTGTTAGATTGGGTAATGCTGATCAGGATGCCGTTCTGATAAACGTAAAAAGTGGGATTGGCTAGAGTACTGGTCCAGCTTAGAGTCCAGGTATTAGGCCCCGATTTTTGTTGTGATAGTATGGTAACTGCCATGTTAGCCGCCCGTCATTCTAATTTGCCACTCGGATTCGATCAGGTAGCCGGGTCCCAGATTTGAGTTAAGCACCCGTTTTGGCTGTCTGGATTTAACGTTTTCAACATAGATGTACCAGGTGTTGCCAATGGCATCGACCATCGCTAATTCACTGCCCACAGACTGCTGGTAATAATTAATCTGGTAGCCTGCATCGCCGGAGTTGGTGATAAAGGCTGTTGTGTTTATGGTAAATGACTGACCTTTTGAGCCTAAATACCGCCAGGCAGTGCCGTTTATGCCGGGACGTTGAATGGGTTCAACCTTGGGGCCTGGCGTTACTAGATCCCCGGTCAGACTAATAAAGGCAAATGATCCGATATAGCCTGGCATTATTGCCCCCTATTTTGCCATTGAGGCTGATTGTGCTGGTAATTAGGGGACGGTGCTGGCAATGGCATGCGGGTATCGGTGTGCTGTTTTTCAATGGCGGTGGTTAGGCCCTTGACGGCTTCAGTCAAATTTTTATTAGTGTCGTTAAGCTCTTTGGTGATGGGTAGATCACCATTAGATGACTCAAATGATGATCTAGCTTCTGCTTGCACCTTGTTATTTGGAGACGTTATGTCGCCTAACAGGCTGCTTGTGTGAAAAGCGCCATTTATGGAATCTTTTTCGGTGCTTCCAAATAGCCTGTTAATGTCATAAGCGCTGCTAGCGATAAATTTACGGATTGAAGCCGAGCCTTCCAACTCCCCTTCTTTTGCGGATGCATCACCGATTGCGCTAAGCATCTTTTCTTTTCTAAAGCTTTGAGCACCATACGTGCTCGATTTACTGATCTCTTCTTTTGCCTTAACACGATTAGCGTTTTGTTCTTCAATCATTTCCGGTGTTCTGGCTTTAAAAGCCAGATCCAGAGCATCACCCGGGCCAGTATTGTTGAAGGCATTCAGGATGTTTTTTTGTACTTCGGGTCTTTCGATAAGCATATTGCGCATACGCTTAAAATTTTCGGCCTCTTCAACACTGCTAAATAATCCAGACCCACCCACTTGTGAGCGCATGGCATTGGCGCTTTCTTGCTTGTCTTCGCTGAAAAAGCCTTTGGGCATTTGTGCGGCCAGTTTGTTAATACCAACGATCATGCCTTGTCCGCCCAGATTTCTGGCAGTGATGGCATTGCCAATATTCTTGGCTGCGGCGGCTGCTTTTTCTGTGTCTTTGGTCATGTGCAAAGCCATTGCCATGATGCTGGCCGCTTCTGGCGCATCACCACCGACGCCCTTAACGGTTGAGGCAATACTTAATAGGGTGCCGCTAAGTTCAGTCGGTTTAGCCATTACTCCAGGGATTGTAGATGCTGCGAGTGAGGTATCAACGACTTGTCTATTACTGTTAAATCCGATATTGGCGGTTTTTAATTTGGCTGCATTCTCTAAAAGTAGCTCCGGTGTCTCGACGGTTCCGGTCATTTGCTGCACTAATGCGCGACCTTGCTGATTGTCTTCACCACTTTGATGCAACGAATTGTAATAAGAGGCTGCAACTTCTGCAGATACGCCGGTATCGCCGCGAATGGTATCAATAAAGACTTTGGCGTTTTTGTCGCCACCGATGGCCGCTTTTGAAATAGTGGATTGCGCCTTGTTTTGTTCGCTGGCCGCTGCCAAGGCTTCTTTGAGGCCTTCACCGCCTGCAGCGGCCGCCTTAAGGGCCGTTGCCACAGCAGTGCCCGCGCCCCCAGCAAACACAGCCAGTTTTGAAAATGATCCACCGGTCGTGGTGGTTTTACCTTCTAACTGTCCCATTGCCTCAGACATGGCGGTTATTTTCGCGGTGTCCATAGCCGCTTTGGCATCGTTAGCTTTTTGATTAACCCCCGCAAAAGCCGCCTTTAGTTTGTCTATCTTTTCAGCTGTTTCGCCAGCGCCTTCAGCTTTGATAACTTTTTGACCTAATCTGTCTCGCTCAGCCCTGAGTAGTTTGTATTTTTCTTGCAGGGAACCTAGTTGCTCTTTTGCCTGTTTGGCATCAATAAAGACCTTCCAGGATGCTCCGGTTAGTTCTTTGGCTTCTTTTAGTTTGGCGTTAAGTGCGGTTTGTTCAGCTACAGCACTACCGGTTTGCATTTTTTTTGCAAAGTCTGACAGTTCAGCAGTTGGTTTTGGTGCTGTACCGGTATTTTTTAACGGTTGGCCTTGCATTTGTTTAACAAAATCAGAGACTGGCTTACCTCCCATCCGGCCTAGGTCTCTGTTAGGCGAAGATTGACGGGGAAATAGCTGCGATAGTGCCGTATCTGAATCAACCGGATTTTTTTGCATCCGGTTAATAAAGTCGGATGTGGCTTTGTTTTGACGGACTTCAAACGGATTTTTAAGGGGTTGTGGCTGTGTCTGGCCTTGCATCTGTTTAACAAAATCAGAGACTGGCTTACCGCCTAATTTGGAAGCATCCATATAGGTGATTTTTTTAGCAGCTACTGATTGACTTTGCTGTGCTACACCAGCGCTTAGTTTTGCCAGTAATAAAGCATCTTTGGTTTTTTGAACCTGTGCTTCAAGTTTACCCATGCTTGAAGTGATCTTATTGATCGATGTTTCACTGGCTCCGGTATCTATCGCAAGGCTTTTTCTCTTACTGAGTTCGCCTAATGTTTTCTCATAACGACTTAAACCGATTTGGAGCTTGGCAACTGCCGATTCTTGCCGGGTTAATTGCATGGTCGCTGCTGAAGCTGCACGACCAGCAGCGTCAATTGCGCCTGCTGAACGTAATGCTTCGGCATAGAGTCCGCGCTCTTCGCCTGTAAAAGTAAATTTAATTTCCGGCATTATTGTTCTCTAATAAACCAAAACCAGTCGGCATAGGTGGGCCAGTAATGTGGCATTAAGCCTGCTCGCCAGGCGGAGTACTGATAGCGTCTAGGTGTTTTTTTTTCTGGCTTTCGGCTTTAATGGCTTCAGAGATTGCCGGCACATCTACCAGAGCTTCAGCCAGATTGACGATATTGATAGTGGTAATTACTTTTAATGCGGACAGCTCGTAAGGGCTAACCCGGTAATTAATCGCTAGCGCCTGACAGACAATGTTCCAAAGGTCAGAAAACGACATGGAGTTGTCACCCATTACCAAGGTCTGGAATATTTTTTCCGCACCTTCTGAGAGTGCCGCATATTTGGGTAATGGTTCTGTTATCAGTGCGCCATCAATGCCAATGACCAAGGTTTCCGGCAATGCAGTACCTTGCGGAATACGACGGACTAATGGCACAACAACCTCAAAACCGTCTTCAAGCATTACGGTATAGCCTTGTATTTTTTCTGGTTTTGATAAATCAGCAGTGGACGGCTTTTTTAAGGTTTCATAACCTAGCCAGAATTTTCCGCATTGCGTCCAGGTTTGCTCATCAGGCAGGTATTTGGCATGGCCTATCGACATTAACATGCCTGAACGGCTATCAGGTCCACCACTGATCGGGTTTAATGAAAGCGAGGCATCCGTTAGGTGATTTAAGCCTAAAGCGGGTAGGTCGGCTTTGCTGGCCCCGCCGGGTATGTAATAGAGAAAGCCTGGCATTAGGGTAAGGTAATTGCAGTGGCGGTGTTAAAGGTGATGGGGGCATTGGTGCCGTCAAAGATCGGGATGATCTTGATTTTAATGGTACCCACTTCGCCATTCTTAGCGCTGCCCTCGGTTACGTAAATCATCCCGGCGGTCATGCCCATGCCGATGTGATTTGCAGTTGTATAAGGAATGCGGGTGCCGCCCGGTTGTATGCCGACTAAAAACAGTTCTGTTGAGCTGCTGATATTGGTGGCTGCTCCCAAGGAGGACAGCACTGACATGTCGTAGGTTTCCAGGGTGATCGAGGGCGATACTGAAGGTGTACCGATAAAACTGTTAAAGGCTTCGCCGTCTGATTTTAAGAGCTGCTCCTTGATGCCAAAATCCACGTCAATGCTTTGAATGCCTTCAATAGCCACTCCGTTAATAATGGCTGGACCTGCTGTATGTACATGACTAATAGCGGGCGAGCCAGTTGGCAAGGCTACGTTATTAGTAATGACAAAAGGGCTGTTGGTGCCGTCAAAGATCGGGAATACTTCCATATCCAGTGTAGCGCGTTCACCGGTTCTGGCTGACAGCTTTCTTGGGAAGATTGAACCCAGAGTCATTGCCATCTTTAGCTGTACGCTACCACCTAAGAAGCCGCCCTGGGCCTGAAATTGACGAAAATAAAAGGCAGCGGAGGTATTGGTTAGGCCTGCGCCAATTTCGTAGCCTAACAAGCCTTGCGCTAAGGCAGCAAACAGATTTGAGGTGGTAAAGTCGAGCTTGGGTTGTTGCAAGCCAATGGCGGCAAACTGATTGTAGATAGAGCCATTAGCCTGGATGAGCATTTCTTCAATACCCGCGTCATAGTTCTGGTTTTCCATTTGATCCAGGAAGTTTGCGCCGATCGTTGCGCAATAGAGCGTATAAGCTTTTGATACTGACATGAGCCGTCCTTTTTAATGCGTTAAAAGTTCTTATCGTTTTAGTTTAGTATTAATTTTTTGCTGTAGCCGCTCTTCCATTTTTTTAATAATGAGGGCTTTTTCAGCGTCAGGCAGCCGAGTTAACTCTGCCTGCATATTGGGTGCAGCATCTGTGCCTCTATCCTTGTTAGGTCTCTTTAAGCGCAGATGTTTCCAGTAGTCCGGCACTGATATGGATAGTGTGACCTGATTACCGCGCTTGGTTATTTTGTTGGATTCCAGGGCCATGCGTTTAGAGTTTCCTGTATAAACCAGCGGTGCTGTCTGTCTGGTTTTTTTGGATTTTTTTATCTGGTATATTTTTCCGCGTTTGTCGTATTGATATGCGCCGGTAGCGCTGTTGGTAAAATGCTTGGGTTCCAGCTCTTTACGCCAGTGCTCAATCGCTTCTTCCAGTGATTCTCTGACCAGCTTTTCAAGTACTCGCGTGGAGAGTTCAGGGAAGCTGTCATAGCTAAAGTTGGCTTGTATGGCCACTATCGAAACCCGACATCACAGCGTATCGTGATGGTGTAAAAATCGCCCGGCTTGCCAAGGCAACTGTGTTCTTTGCGTTCTGGCTCCTCTATGTCAAGACTCAGGATCTGGATGCCGCCATCACCTTGTGAAGCGCTTTCAAGATCAGTAATAATGCCTCCGATAGCGTTTAAAAAACTGATAGCTGGGTTAGCGGTGCGATTCTTGTCCGTTGGAGCGGTTTTCGCTTCAAAATAAATCCCGATTTCGCCTTTAGGCGAAAATAATGGACTAAGACCACTACCACGCAAGTTGCGGGTGCTACGCCCTAAATTAAGTATCGCAAAAGGCCACTTCATTGCAGAGGTAACGGCATCCGGGTAGGTTCCAGAGGCATCTGGCGCTATATAATGGATGGCGTTTTGCGCCAAAGCGGGGGCCTGTGGATCAGTATTAATGCCTAGCCACGTTTGAAAGTTGGCCGATTGTGCCAGTAATGCGCCTACGCCGGTTAATGGCAGTGATAATATGCCTGTAGGTATCGCGCTCAGTTCGCTTACAGCGATCCGGGCATTACCTGCCTCTGATCCCAAATAAGTAGTTGTCATGGGCTTATTCGTTACGCGTAAAGCGCGTGATTCTATCAATGTGTTCAGCGTGGAAAACGATACGACCGTTATAATCAGTTTTATCCATGCCGGTAATCGTCCATTCTGTGCCGTTATTATCTATCAGAATATCCATCAGGTTTGCTGCTCCAATGGTGGTGGAATCGATGTCGAACGTCGTTTGTCTGACTAAAAAATAGCCTTCTTCGCGGTCTTCTTTATGACTGGTTTCACCCCCTATCCAGGCTAATACTGTTGTTTTATCAGTGGTCGCCTGGGGTTTGTAGAGTACCGGGATACTAATATCTTTGGTGGCCAGAGCTGCCACTTCAGCTGCCCAGGCCATCATATTAAATAGCCTTTACGACGGTGGCTGCAGGCTTGGCCGTCCCGGTCGGGGTCTCATCGATATCAGCTGCTTGTGCAGCGGTGATTGGATGCTCAGGCGGAGTATCGCTGATAATATGGCCGCTTTGTTGTAAGCGGGTTACCTCAGCAGTGGGCAAGGTTACTGTTTTGCCTTCGGTAAAAAGGCCATCCGGGGTTTGAACGCTGCGACCTTTAGCGACGACAACCTCGGTGGTGGTTATTTCAGTTTTTTCATTAGCCATAATTAATAGACCGTAGCAGAAAATGACGCATCAACACGCGTCGGGATAACGATAGGGCTGGATTGCATCATGATCAGGCGTTGTGCCGGATCTTCTGTCACCCAGGTTTTTGGGGCATAAGCCATGGGACCGTAGTTAAATTTTGGGTCCATGATCTGTCCGAACGCACGTACCCCTAACAACTGCGAGCCGGTCATATAGAGCGATCCTGCCCCCATGATAGGTTGCTGAACGTTGCTAGCATCAACATACCAGTCGTTATAAACCCAAAGATCATACTGACCCCAGCGGCCTTTATAGATCGCGCCGTTTTTGATTTCAGCACCTGGATTAATAACGTTTCCGCTGGTGTTAAGGCCTGGGTAAATAATCGCTTCCTGTTTGATGTCAGGGTCTTTTTGAAAGGCGGACCAGGCGCCGGATGAAAATACGATGTCTTCAGCAACGGCGCCGGATACTTTTAACATTTGCTGTTGCCAGTCTTCTATATTCTGCTTAGCACTGGCTGTGCCTGCAGCAAAGTTTGCAGCCGTCCAGGTTGCGCCTGAAGCAAGGCCTACTGTTAATGATGCATCACGGCCAAAATCTACGAGAGTAGTTGGAAAGCCATCTCCTGCAATCGTAACTGTGCCGGTTGCCAAAGCAGAGGCGGCCATCCATTCCAGGGTACGATTAAGCATATCAACCTGATCGGCCATTTCGTAAGCCAGGTTTTGCATTTCTCTGACCTGACCAGTTGAGTCACCACCGATACGTTCGCCGACGGCACGCATAACGGGTCTGCGTAAATCAGGTGCGCGTTTGTCTTTGATGTACGCGGGTTTGAACAGCTTGGTTTGATAGCTTAATGCTTCTACTAGTTTGCCCTCAACAAGTGGCGAGCAAAACGGGGATAGACGCCGCTTGCCTTTTACGATATCGATCGCGACATTTTCAGAGTCAGCGGTAATGATGTTTTTAAAAAAGCGGTTCAACAGAAAGTTCTGCGAAACTAACAGGTTTGGGACCACGGCAACCAGGGTTGCGGTGTTAAATACTAAACTGCTTGGTAGCGGGGATGACATATTGATCTCCAGAAATAAGGTATAAAAAAACCCGCTTGGTGCGGGTTTTTTGGTAAAAGGTGTGTTGCTTTATGTTGGGGTTTGTGCGTTGACCACCCCTTTAAGATAAATTGGCCCTGATTTTCGCAATGCTGGCTTAAGGGTCACTAGCGTCCAACTGGAATCATAATTGATGTAATTGGCGTTAAATTCGCCTTGAATATAGACGCCGGCTTGAACATCACCCGTACTGGGATCAGCATTATCAGCCAGAATAGCGGCGGGTACTTGACTACCATCGGTAGCTGTAGCCACGCTGGTAATGTAGAGGCCGCTGGCAGTAATAGCGCCCAATACCGTGCCGCGTGGCAATGCAGCGGTTCCGTGCAAGGTGATCGTGTCAGAGACAACTTTTAAATCACCTGCAATCAGCTGATCGGGGTTATAAACAGCATCAATGGCGCTGGGTTGCTGGGTATTATCCCCAAAGTTTTGTACGATTAAAGTCATGGGTTGTTCCTGGTATAAAGGGATGGGTTAATGTTAAGCCGTTTTACCGATTGAAACGTTGTAGGCTTTAACGATTTCAGCAGCTTTGGCGGCATCGCTGCCAGGTGCATGGGTTTCGCTGCCCTCACTATCACTGGTTATGTTCGGATCTTTGCGGGCATTCATGGCATCAAATAATGCTGACTTAGGTTTTCTGGCACTGACTGATCCGGCTGCGTTTAACGCTGAAATAGCTGCAGAAGCGGGCATGTCAGTATCAAAAGCAAAGACGCCGGCTTGTTCGATGTTACTGGTTTTAATGCCATGCGCGATAATTCTTGCGCAGCGCTGGCGTTCAGCTTTAACGGCTTTTTTAGCTTTGTCGTCGTCCTCTTCTTTTTCGGCTTTTTTGGCTTTCTTGTCGTCCTTTTCTTCTTCCTCGCCTTCCTCCTCTTCCTGGTCTTCTTCGCTATCCAGGGCTTTGCAGCGTTTCGCGTAGTCGTCGTCGCTTTCGTCTTCTGCTCTTTCGTAGCGATCGTCTTCTTCGGCTTTTTTCTGCCAGTTTTTAAGGTCTTTACTAGCCTGATCGTCGTTTTCTTCAGTTTTTTTGCTGCTAATGCCTAATAGACTGGCAAAGCTGTATGATTTGTTTTTCATGGTTTCCCTCGGTAGTTTTATGAGATTTCTTTTAACAATAACTGGAAAGCCGCATCGGGAGCTAATACCGCATCTGCCAGACCGGCTTCAACGCCTAACGCCCCCAAAAATGTGCCGGCCTGTGTCGCTTTAACGGCTTTTGTTGATAGATTGCGATTACGGGCAACCGTCGCGACAAACAGTTCACCCATGGTATTAATATCAGCCTGGTAACGTGCTTCGGCTTCTGGCAATAAGGGTAGTTCGGGTCTGCCATCGGTTTTTTGATCGCCATACGCTATAAAAGTAACAACCAAACCGGCTTGTGCTATCGCTTTACTCCAATCAACATGGCAGGTTATGACACCGATACTGCCCACACCGCCGGTACGTGGCACAATAATCTTGTCGGTGGCGCTGGCAATGGCGTAAGCGGCGGAATAAGCGTTTTCATCCAGGATGGACCAGATCGGCTTATTTCCACGCGCCGCGTAGATCATGTCAGCCAGATCGAAACAGCCTGCCACTTCGCCGCCGGGCGAATCAATCATCAGACAGATTGCGCGAACATCTTTATCCTGAAGCGCCATGATGATGTTTTGACGGATACCGTCATAGCCAGTCATGCCAGAATAAGGGTTAAGTGAGCCAAGTTTTTGTACCAGGGTGCCGGATATTTCTATCAGTGCAATGCCTCCGACAACTTCATAACCCGCCCGATTACTGCCTTCCCAATTGCCTGATAGTGCTTGCGGTTCCAATGCAAGTGTACTGCCATCAACACGGTATATTTTGGATATACCCAGTCTTTCGGATAGCGAGGCAATGATCACTTCGGCTTTTGCCGGGTGCAGCGCTAACGGGGTATTAAAGACTCGTTGTGAAAGGCGTGCTAATTGATTCATAGGCCGGGTATAAAGTTAGTTTTTATCATGATTGTCGCGTTCATCGGGTTGTCTACCGGGTACGATATTGGCCCACGTTGGGGGTATTAAACCGCGATCAGTAAAGGCTTTGACTTCTTTTGCGCGTTGATCAAGTAGTTCTTCATAATTCAGGCCTTGATCAGCCGCTTCTATTTCAAGTGTAGATAAGCCGATTTCCATGGCCAGCATCGAGCCTTCGCGTTCTTTGGTAACATCGACCACCCCTTTGCCGGGGCCTACCCACATGCACCGTGCATACTGAGTTCTAAATTCCTGAAAGCTGGGTGCGTTTCTGGGCATCGGGTAATCGTCAATCTCCATAGATTCTTCCATGAAAGCGCTGCGTATCGGCGCGGCAAAGCCGTTGGCAAAGCGGGTGCGCCTGGGTAATAGGGTTTTCCAGGCCTCTAGCATGGCCGCTCGGGCTGATGAGTAATTTACATCTGACCAGTCGTTATGGACTTGCATGGCAGATAGACCGGTTGCAGCGGCCATGTTACGAAGAAATGCGGATTCAAACGCTTCAAAATTGTTGTTCGGGTTATTCGGTGCAGTCGTTTTTAAATCTTCACCGGGAAATAACTGGGGAATCTTTGCATTACCCAGAATAATATTTCGGTCTTTGTGGAACTCGGCTCGACCGGCCTGATATGTGTTTAGCTGATCACCATCACCTAAAGCATCCTCAACGAGTTGCTGATCGTAAGGGGAAGTGATAAAAGAGCCGAACAGTGCGCCAATAATTGCGGCATCCAGGGCGCTGCCATCATATTTATAGAGCATCTTGATGCGCTGAATAATAGGTGTCAGGATACCGCCACCGCCTCGGTGCTGTTGAGCGCGATCTGAATCATAATCATGGACGACGACAGGACGGCCCCAACTTGTTTCTCGCTCTATGCGGTCCCAGGTCATGGATAGGGATGCTGAAAACCAGTCGCCTTGATGGGCCCGGCGTATCCAGTAAGCAACGGCTACATCTTCAGAGTCTACTTCTACGCCACCACGCATGAGCTGTTGATCAAACTGGACTTGAGGGTTGCTCAACCGGTCGGGGTCGATAATTTGCACAGCCGTAGCATAGCTGGCTTTGCCGGGTCCAACCCGATCAGGTAGCCATTTCATGACGCCCAATGCATCACCGTCGATGAGTTTATGCCGAAAGGCTAGCCCCATCATTTCAGTAAAGCTTAATTTTCGTTGCGAGTGACAGTAATGGTTGATGTCACCTGCCCAGTTGCGCCAATAGGCATCTGCAGCTTTGCCAAATTCATCTGCCCATACTGCATCAAAAGCTTTGTTGCCGGTAGTGGCTGCCAGTGCCTGATAATCAGGCTTGGCAATAGGCCGAAAATTGGAGCCTATGGCGTTATCCAGTACCCGCTGAATGATGCCAGAGGCCCAGCCGTCGTTGCGGACCAGATCACGCGCACGACTAACCACGATATCGCGGTAAGGATTGTTCTGCCCATCAACTGACCATAGATAAGGCATCCAGGCTTCGGTATGCTGGCCATACATGTCGGCAGCATCGTAAGGTAGCGTATTATTCCCAGCCAAGCCAAGCGGCTTGAGTGGCGCTAAGGGTTTCCCGTTTGCGCCTAGAATGCTGACCGGATTATTATTGCTCATCTAAATACGATCCGTCCGGCTCTACGGGGGTTTTTAACAATGCCCAGCGCGGCTTGCAGGCTTTGAATGTAGGCATACAAGTCTATTTTATTGGCGGCTGTATAGGTCGCAGACGTTTCCGATCCGCTAGTGGTGTATTTTGTTTCCACCATTTTTGCGCCGGTCATCAGCTTGGCATAGGCTTCTTGCGCTATCGCAAGATTTGCCCGCAAAGCAGCTTGATCCATACCTGCAAAGGGTCCGCGATTAGGGTTATACATGTTTTCTCCTAGGCCAACCGGGTTGCTAATGCTTTCTTGGTTGAGCTATTGATTATTTTTACAGTCGTTTCGGGTGATTCCGATGCTGTTTTTAGTTGTTCTTTGTTGGGTTGCTGCGGCTCAATCGCCTGAATATCCATTACTTCAACCTCGGTATCCAGTAAATCAAGCTGGCTAATTCTAATTTCTTCTTGATCCCAGCGTCTTGGTGACCATAAGTTAATTCGTAAAGCGCGGGCAGCGTGTAAGCAGTAACATTCACAATCCAAAACCTCGTTTCTGACGCCCGACAAAGGTTGCCAGAATTTTTGTCGCCCAAATCCCCTGCGTGGTGCTTTGACTTCTGACACCAACTGTTCGAAGTAATCAGCTCTGACATCCTGATAAAAATGGATAACCCCCGGGCCGTTGCCGGTTAATTTTAAGCGTGCGCCTAAAATCAGGTCTTTTGCCATGCTAGTGCCTACGATGTGAACCTGCACACCGTATTTTGAGTATTTGTTGCTGGCTTTTACGTCAATGGCTTTGGCGGGGGTAAAAATCTCACGGCTGACATTGACATCTATCATTTTGTCTTTACTGGAGCCCTTGATTGCCATGACCAGGATGCTGTGCTTGCCATTCATGGCGCGAACAAACTGGTATACAGCATCACTGCGTTGACCGTCTGATGAATCGACACTGATGGCTTTAACTTTTAAAGAGCAACCCAGTTCATGCCGGACAGGCATGGTTAACAGCATCCATAAATCCAGCCACGGGCCAATCGGCTTACCGTCACGGATAGAGACGGAGGTATCACCGTAGATCTCTCCCCAATAAACAAGCCAGGATTCTTCACCCCGTCCCCAGGCACGGATAATGATAGCAATACGATCATGCTGTATGTCTACACCGACAGTAATGATTAAGCCGCCAACAGGGACAGTAAATTCGCTGTAATTTTCTGATCTTGCCTGTAGTTCATCCGTGGGTGGCGTATCTTTTGGGTAGTCGTAAGACAGCCCCATGGATGCGTTGGTAAAGGCAATCAGGTCAGCATCATCACCTTGGTCAAACTTTTTCTTGGCTTCTATCCATTTACGCATTAACTCGGATATGCGGCTGCCCCGAAAAGCGCTCATGAGTTCGTTGCCTGCAAAGCCTGCAACGCCTCTAAATTCTTTGGCGGCAATCCATCCAGCCTGGGTGTGGCCCTGGCGCTTTAACTCTCGGCTGTTGTATATATTGTTAATGCGCTGATTATCGCTCCATTCAGATCCGCAATAGGGGCATGAGTAAATGGTAGTTTCCCAGCGGTCACCTTCGCAATGCAGGTTTCTAAAGTCCAGCACATGCGATTCTTTGCAAGCGTGGCAGACAACCCAGTAGCTACGTTGATCACTGTTTTCATAGGCATCATCAATCTGTGACAGGCCGGTAATGGTTGGCGTACCACCAAAGATGCTTTTAGCTTCGTCAAATGTTTTTGAGCGCTCTTTAAGCAGTTTGATGGTATTGCCTTGGCCCTGGACGTTTCCGTTCGCGTCGTCAGGCTCTTCAACTATTGTAATCGGTGCTGAGGTAGATTTAACTTCACTGGGTGAGTTAGAGCCTACCAATTTAAGCATCACAACACCGATTGATTTTCGTAGAGTTGTATTGCCCGCACGTGTACCCACTCTTAGATCAACTTTTTCGCTTAAGCTGGGGGTGGCCTCTACCATGGGCCTGAATTTTTCCTGTTCAAAATCTTTGGCTGATTTCTCACGCGGAAACATAGCCACTATAGTGCCTTCATCCTGATGGTCGATTCGCTTGCCAATTACGTTGCAAATAACGCCATCTGTCCATGCCCATTGAGCTGATTTTTTGCAGACGATAACGGGTATGCCTGGATCATCAATCGCATTCAGAATATCATCCAGATACGGGACCAGATCCGTGGAAAATTTGCCGGGTCTGGCACAGTTTTTTGGACTTAGATAACGTTTAGTGTTAACCCAATCCAGTGTGCTCGACTTTTTTGGCGGTGCCAGCAGGCTGTACATGTCCTTCATCAGTATATTGACTGCTGGGGACGTGTCTAGCGAGTTCAGTAAGAGCATTGTCTATTTCATTTGTAATAATGTTTACATCAAAATCAATGTCGTAACGCGCGTCAATTAATGCTTTAAGTTTGCCTGTCATGCCTCGAAGCGAGGTTTTTATGTGTAGGAAGGCGTTAGCGATTTCAGGCCGCAACTGCTCCATATTGATGAGTTGAGATTTCTTCTCTGCAAGCGTAAAAAGCTTTAGCTCTCGATCAACGCGCTCGGTTAAAACGCGCTCTTTAATCAGGTCCATATCATCAGATTTATGGCCTGAAGCTAGTCCGCGCAGATGATTAATGTAAGCCAGACGGATTTCAGACATGGAGAGCGTCTTCCAGTCAAGATTGAGCCTTGACATGTGGTTACTTACTTCTTGCTGGCTAATACCTAAGTGTTCGGAAATATCTTTTTGTGTTGGCATCGCCTTATATCCATAAACAGCTTACTTTACAGCCCCCTAGTGAATTTATAAATCTAGTGCAAATTTCGCGCTCGAAACCTCGCGGTTTTGAACAGGGCTAGATGGGACCCTGGCAATCTAAGCGCCGTTATAAATGCTTGGATTATCAGGGTCTTCAACATTTCCAGCGAAATAAACGATTAAGCAGCCACAGAACTAGCAGATTGCCCAATATGATTGGGTGTAATAATCGCAGCAATAGCCCCTGCTAACCCGATCAGTGCCGGAACACCGGAAGTAATTGCTCCAACAATATCACCGGCAAGCGCCGCAGTGACAGCATTGATGATGAGAGGTGTAAGCGCCGCACCACCGGCAACACCGGCATGTGTAGATGTCTCGCTTACACGTGCAGATGTCCATGCTTTAGCTGTATCAATCAACGTTGTTGGCGCTTTATCAGGTTCAATTGATATCTCACCATTCACCACAACTACATGATAACCATCCGGTGCTTTTATTTGCGCCAAGACAGTTGGATCAATTGGACCACTCATTACGCCGCCGGTGCTTCGACGAATTGGGCTAAAAAATCAGCTTGCGCCACCAGCGTAGTAGTTTGATCAGCATTAAGCTCAACAAAATCACCGACAGCCGCACTATTGTCAACCTGGATGGTAGTGTCATCTTCAAGTGTGGCTACTGTAGTTACAGTCAGAGACTTAATTGATTGCGCAGAAACTTCCTGCTTGATAGGGATGTATTTTTTAAACGGCATTACATTTTCTCCAGACATAAAAAAACCGCCTTGCAGCGGTGTAATAAGGTGCAAAGCACCGATAAACCAAATATCATTTTCCTACACGGATATGATCAATGATAACGTAGAGCCCGCCGACCAACCCAACCAGTCCGACTACGATACCCCAAGCCACGCGAGCTAACTGACTCATGCGTATCAAACGCCTCATTTCAGCAAGCTCTTCTTGGGTAAGTTCTTCAGGTTCTGTTTCCGACATAAATCCCTTTATTTTGGGCATAAAAAAACCCTGATTAGATATCTAAGCAGGGTTACTCTGTATTATGGGAAATATTGCGCTAAAATGCGGACGTTGTCAAATGGTTATTATAGTAAACCCTAAAAAAAACATTATGGTCGATGTCATAGAGCATTGATTGCACCAATGAAAGCTTTTGTTTCCAGTATCTCCTAAAAGCCGCCTCATCAACTCCGATCACTAAAGCCATTGATCTGACTGACTCATGACCAAACCCAGAGCCGCCACAAGTACGGCAGGCTTTGTTTGATTTATGCCCTACGCCATTGCAGTTTTTGCATTTACAGGGTGCGATAGCTTCTTTAACCGCGATCTTTGAAAGCGCTTGCAGTTGAGTGGGTCTTACTTTCCATTTTAACCGCTTAGATAAGTCTTCTGTTTGCCGTAGAGTCATAATTAACAGGCAATTAACAGACGCCTCATCACCCATATACTTAGCCTGACAAAAAGTCATTTCAACCTCATTCAAACCACTTAGCAGCCCGGCTATCTCAGCACTGGACAGTCCATCACCCGTGCTGGATCGACCAGAGACAGCAGCTGGATTAATACCATGAGCGGTTAAGCGTGCCAACATTTCAAGACTCATAAACACTCCTATGTGGTGCATATAAAAACAAATTAGCGCGATTGATCCATCCAGATAGGAACACAGATTTGGAAGCATCCTTATCGACAATATCCCGATAATAACTTTTCCGTGCTAAGCAAACCGCTCTTAACACTTCGATGCTGTAAACATTACATGCGATTACTGCAGATTGCTTTGTGCGGGCACCCAATATGCCATCAATCCTGATAGGTGAACCCATTTTATGAATCACTGACTGTAAGAGCTTAATACCTTCTTCAGCACCCATAGCCAACACCATATCAAGTGCCACCGGTTGCAGCGTATCAGGTAAGTGATTAATACCGGTCTGAATAAAATACAGATCCTCATAAATCTCATAAGCTTCATGTTTGCTTAATAACTTAATATCCTCTTCAGCTACCTCATCATTTCGATAAGCAGCCAGATCAGCCAGGGTTAAACCAAACTTGGTGGCTGCGCCTGCCTTATCCACTTTAAAACCACCTTTAACCTCAATCAACTGCTTAATAATTTCAGCTATTTTCATCTATCACTCTCCTCATCAAAATTAAACCCCAAGCTACGGCAAATTTCACCACTCTTAATACGTTCACCACTAGCCAACTTGACATCAATACCCGCTGGCTTACCAAATACCGCGTTAATTTTTACCAAGAACTCAGCAAGATCAGGCGCTTGATCCTGAATTAACGCCCATTGTTGCCTTTTATTGCTCATAAATTGCCTGCTAGATAGCTATGACCACTATGACCGGGCTATGACCACCAGAACCCTTGATTTTATTGGTGTGGTCATAGCGGTCATAGCGGTCATAGGTCTTTTTAATAAAAAATATTAATAAGCTTTCTGTCATGGCTAAGCCCACACACAGCCACACAGGCATAGCAAAAAAAACAGCTATGACCGCTATGACCGCTATGACCAAGCCACGAAACACGCGGACTCCCATTTTTAGCAAGCTATGACCATGGACATATCCCAGGCTATGACCATTAACCCGAAAACGCTTCATACTCATGGCTTTCCCAAACGCTCGGGGGGATGGTGAACCGCGCGGAAAAAATCGCTTGCGCATCCTCCAGGCTAGGTAACTGATAAAACAGCTTACGGGTTGGATTGTCTCTTCTAGGTCTTGCTGTTTTTACACCCCAGTCTTTGATCTGATGACCAATCACCACAGAATGTTCGGGATGAATCACCTTATAAGCCATGCACCATTGCAGATAAGAGGATTGCAGCTCAGTTGCTATCAGATTTTCCGGCCAAACCAACGCATCTTCTTCTGCATAATGCGCATCAATTTTCTTGATCCAGCCTTGTTGCAACAGATCAAACCACCATTGCACGATAGAGCCGCCAGAGCGAATCTTTAGCTCCCAGCCACAGGACTGTAATACTTTAGGAATGTCTCTTGGATGCCAGTCTTTAATATCGACTGTTAATAGATACGCCATTAAGGCCGCGGTACCGCCGTTTTTCATTTCATTACGAATATCCTTAAAATACTCATAATCGCCCTTACGGGCATCGGAGACATCAGTGATCACATAACGCCGATCATCCGCACCCCGAGGCACTGCCCAATTCTCGTTGGTAGCAAATATCATACGGCGATAACTTCTTACCATAAATAAATCACGGCCCTTGTGCTCGATAGGCTGTACTTCATCGGTGATCATCGATTTCAGTACACCTTGCGCAGATTTATCACCACCCCAGACCGATTCGTTACAAAAAACCAGTAAGGCGTTGGCTAAATGCCCAGAAAAACGCCCGGTTATCTGGTTTAACGAAGACAGCATTAAAAAATGTTCACTGCCCACAATATCCCGAAGCGGCCTGATAAACGTATCTTTACCAATGCCCTCACGCCCCCGAAACACCAGCGCCGTTTCTGGCAGCTCATGAGGTCTCTGGACTAAATGAGCACACCAGTAAATGATGTAATTAAACAAATCAGCATCACCGGATGCTATTACATCAAACACAAACTCAAGATATTTAGCACACTTACCCTCGGCTGGATCAATACCCCAACCCGTCCACAGGTTTAAATAACCTGGCTGATCTTCGCCAGGTGAAAACACCATGCCATCATACTCGGCACGCCTGGCATGATTTAACCAGTACGTGCCCAGACCTACCTCTTCGCCCCGATCAAACATCTTGCGATTACAATAACGGGTTTCAAAGTCGGTTTTTGCCGAAAACGTCAATAATTGCCGTTCCATCACCGGATCATATTCACGGTTTAATACCAGAATACGCCCGCCAATGGGCAAAATAGCATGTTTAAGATTTAACTCATCAATACGGCCATCTGAATGATCAGGTGATTTGCCATCATCACCACCCCCTTCTTTATTTGACCGAATCACCTCTAGCAAAGAGCCTTTCGGCACCCCTGCTTTTTTGGCTATTTTAGACAATAAAAACTCAAAAGCAGGCCGGATAAACTCACCCAGCGCCACTTTCATGACCAGTTCAGTCGTTAACAGATCAAAGTCGTCACAGTCATCAATCTCTAACGCTAAACTTTGGCGAGTCGGTCGCACTTTTTCGGCGCGAACATCTTCACCCCCCGCAATGGTCTCTTCTTGCGGGGCTTCCTGCTTTGTTGTAACCGCTAAACGCACTGCATCCAATCCACACAGCCTGTGCAAGTCGTTAAAGTCCGTCGGAATCTTGCCATTAACTAATTGATCCGCATCAAATGTAGGTATTAAAACCCGCCCTCCTACCTGCTTGGCTGCATCTGTCGCCTTACTCAGTCCAGGATTGCCCTCCGTAGCCTGGTCATTATCCGCACACAATATGATGGTAAAATCCGGAAACTTGTCCCGTATTACCCTGGCAACGGGTATCAGATTGCCCGCATTAAACGCCACTGCCACCGCCAGACCCGAAGCCTCATATAAACTTGCGCCGGTTGCGTAACCCTCACAAATCAATAACGAGCCGACTGGCTTGCCGATTGCATAATAACAACCCGAAATTTCACCACCGGTCAGAAACTTCTTGCTGCCATCACCCTGAATAAACTGCAGACTGGTAATCTCTCCAGACGCGTTCCGAAGGGGAACAACCAGACTATTATTCAACGTTTTTAAGCCATAAGGCTTTACGCCTTTATCGAGCAAATAAGGATGTATCCCCGCCGGTGTATCGCCTTCTGCTCCATTGCTTCGATCAGCCGCCGCCGGCCTGGCAATGTCATAAAGTTTATTAGCCTTATTTTTAGCTTCCTGTCGTAAAACAAGCAACGCCGCTTCACGCGCTTGCGATGCTGCCTGCTGTTTTTTTCGCCATTCTTCACGCTCAGATGGCGAAAACGTGTGTTCAGACTTGGCACACCAGTTTTGCGAATCACCGGTTTTCCAACTGCCGAACGCACCCGCTGGCATAGCTCCATCGCTATAAAGCACATACCAGCCATTTGTAGCCCCTGATTTATCGCCCGCTATGCGATAGCGGTGAATTTTTCCATCAGGAACTAAACTCAGATTGCCATGCGCCTCTAATCCCAGAGAGCGCATGGCATTTAAAAAACCTGTTTCATCAGCGTTTGAGAACATGGTCTTTTATTGATTTATTGAAAATTTTTTAGCAAAAGACAGCTCGCTAATGTTTTGCTCGATCAGTAGATCCAGATCAAACAGAAAGTCTTTAACGTCGTCCGCGTCGTTATCGATAAATAGATCATCGTCATGATTAATAATGCCGCGTTCTGAAGCGTGGTGATCAGGATCAACCAGGTCATCACGATCTATGTGGATAATAATGCCGCCTTTATCGCGAATTAGTTCGGCTTCATTTTCAAAGCGGATATCGTCAAAGACGATGCGTTGATCACGGGTATGGATCAGTTTAAATTGTTCAGCTCTGATCCAGACATCATCACGAACGTGGTATCTACCCCATTCCGTGCCGAGGGTTTGCATAATCATTCTGGCAGTGCGGCCAATGAGTGGTATGGGCACCTCTTTACCGACTCTAATATAGTGATCTGTATCCTGATCACTGTAGCCAAAACTTTTGATGAACTGGAAGGCCATTGCCCTTATAGGATCTGCAAACGAGTGCTTAACAAAACCTAATTTTTGGCATAAATGTGTAGCGGCGGTTGATTTACCGCTGCTTTTTTTGCCTGCGAATCCTATTATTATCCTGGTCATGTTGTCCACCTGTTCGTTGATTCTTGTTTTTTTTGTTACTATCTAAAAAATATCGGTGAAGATATTAGCGAAAATGGTTTCTGGATCGCCTTCAAGGTCAAATGAAATACCTACAAAGCCATCACTATCAGGGCCAGTAACGCCACGCCATTCGGCAGGAATAAATGAATTAGGTATCGACATCGTTCTATCCGTTCTCATCGTTCTGTATTAATGTTTTTCAAAAATTGTTTTCATATAACCGTATTCAAATCTTTTCTTATCAACGTACTCAATGATGAGTTCACGACCCTTCTGAGATTTGTTTAAATTTTCAAGCTCAGCCAGCCGCTCGAACTCCATTTGATAGTCCGCTGGAAGATGAATGACGACTGATGAGTCGTTTTTATCGGGCATGGTTAATTTCCAGCTTACTGTTATCTGGATATATTTCTGGCCGCATTTCGTGTAGCGAGATGTTATGTAATCTATTTAGTGCAATAGCTACTTTTGGAGGTATTGGGCGCAAACCGCTTTCTATCTGATTAAGATATTGAGGAGAGAGCCCCACTGCTTTACAAAAAGCTGATTTGCTCGGATATTCGTTTATAGGTAGTTTTATCATGCATAAATTAAAGCATAGCTCTATGTTAAAGTCAAAGCATAGCTTACTATTTTTATCTGAATGTCCGGTATATATTGAAGCTATGCCTAAAAATACCTTTGAAGACCAACAACGACTAGCTCTCTCTATGCGAATTAAAGAAGCAATTGATTCGCAACCTAGAGGAGCAAAAGTTAGAATTTCAGAAAGCTGTGGAGTCTCTCCTACTGCCATAACTGGCTGGATAAAGAATGGTAGAATCGACAAAAAAAACATCGAAATATTAGCCAAAATGACAGGATATAATCTTCATTGGCTAATTTCCGGAAATGGTGAGAAGCGAGTTATTGAAAATATTAACAACTCACAGAGCAGGGAAAGCACCCTTGATCAGCCCCTATACTCATACAATCTTGGCAAACTATCTTTAGGAAGGATCCCATTGTTAAGCTGGTCAAACGCCGGAGAGTGGAGGCCAGCGATAGAAAACGGAAGCTTCGAAATGATAGGTGTAACAGAAATAAAGGTTGGATTAAATACGTTTGCCCTAAAAGTAGAGGGTGACAGCATGGAGCCTGAATTTAAAGCAGGAGAAACAATAATAATAGAACCCGATTTGGAGGCTAAACCCGGAAATTTTGTAATCGTTATGATTGCGGGCGAAGCTGTATTAAGACAATTATGGAAAGAGCCGGGCGAAGAGCTAGAGCTACGCGTGTTAGATAAGCGCTATCAACCAAGGCCGCTGGCAGATAATAAAATAATCGGAACTGTTATTGCTATTACGTCTAGTAGATCATTGATTTAATATGAATATAACTTGCATCACTACGCTTTAACCGTTAACTAGCCCTGTTAATTCAGGGCTTTTATTATTTAATAAATAATTACTGTAAATAGACAAGAAAAGATATGCGCTGAGTGAATGAGTGTTTTTTATCCCTAGAAGCTAGTCTCGGAAATAAAATGATAGTTATTAATCTAATTTTAATCACACTACTTATTACCACTATTTTTTTGCTTATTAAGATAAGAAGAAAAATTAAAAAACAGAACGATGAAATTAAAATAAATTATCTTCAAAAACTAATGGAAAGACAGGGACTGTCAGCTTTAACATTAAATAATGAAAATGTCAGCGATCACCTAGAGCCAGTTGTAATCCCTGTTGTAGCTTTTGAAGAGGAAATACCAGCTCATCTAATAGAACCCATAGAAGATAGCAGTAGTCTCGTAGTTATTGAAGGTGTCAGTGACAGCAATAGCTTAGAAGTTGATTCAGCCAATTTATTAAATAATTTAGAAAAGTTATTGGGAAATACTTACGAAATAAACTATTTAGACTCAAAAAACAAATTATCTTGTCGTCAAGTGACTGTTAAAAAAATCCATCAAGACAATGGGGCGCTATATATCAAAACGTATTGTCATTTAAGTAGAGCCCCAAGAACGTTTCGTATAGATAGAATTGTTGGTGATGTGATTAATATTGACACTGGGGAACTAACATCTCTTGTTTAATAAAAAAGCCGTCAACATCACCATTAGTGATTATTGTTAACCCTTATTGATTGCATGCTCCCCAGCAGTAATTCATTAAGCCGCCCAATCCAGTTCAATCTTAAACTGTAATCCTGCCTTGATAGCAAGTGTAAGCAGCATGTCCAGGCTAAACTTCTTCCAATGACCCCGAACTAAATTAGAAACCCTAGACTGGGTAATACCCAATCTTTCAGACGCTTCTTCCTGCGTTAAATTATTATCAATAATCCACAATCTTAGCTTAGCCATTAAGTCAGCTCGCATCTGCAATACTTCAGCCTCATGGGGTGGAAAGCCAAGGGCTATAAATAAGTTCTCACCCGCTTCAATAATCTCTGTCATTAACTTTCTCCAATTTGCTTAAAGCGTGATTTAGCTAATTCAATATCACGCGGCGCGGTTTTTTGGGTTTTCTTCTGAAAACAATGCAACACATAAACACCTTCAGGCCGTGAAGCTAAATAAATAACACGATAGGCCCCGCCAGCTCTTACCCGTATCTCACGTACTCCCGGCCCAATGCTTGGCATGGGCTTCCAGTCTGAAGGCTCAAGCCCTAATTGGACTTGATAAAGCTCAATACCCGAATCACGTCTCGCTTCTTCTGGAAAATCGCGAAGATCATTAAGGCTACTGCCTAAAAAAATAGTTTTTTTCATGTTGCCAAGTATAAATCATCATTAAATTTATACAAGTTTTTATATATTTATAAATACCAAAGCCGCTTTAATGTGGTTTTTTATGCCATTCAAACAATAAATAGAGCTATGCTTTAATATTTATTTGACTTTATTATGAAGCAATGCTCTAATTATCACCAACAGCCCACCAGCCTGTTACTTTACCATTCCTGGAACTCAACGAGGTTTAGCCGACCCGTCTTTTTCAGTACAACAAAATATAAATCGAGAACCATCATGAACATCATCATGAAAGACCAAAAAACCACTCAGGACAAGGCGTATTTTAAACCCGAATCCGACCCTAACAACACGCTTGAACAGTGGTGCAATCAACGCCTTAAAAAAGAAGTTAAAGACGGCCAGTCAGCCATTATAGGTTTAATGATTTTTGTGCTGATCGTTGTGTTTTTTATCTTACCTGCCATTGCAAAACATAACAGCTTGCAATGTGAATCGACTTACCCAGCGTTACCTCCTTCTGTTAGTTATCAACCCCTTTGTTGACCTAACAGACATGGATTAGCCGGTAGTGCCATGGTTGAGAAAAACACCGGCAGCCAACCCCTAAGAAGGCTTGAAAGAATAAGGGGAGAGATTGGCCGAGTGGTACACGAGACGTACCAAACTTTAATTAATAGGAGGCATTATGTCATTACCCCATTCAACCGCTGAAGTATTAGCTATTATTAATACTGTCGGCACATCCGGCATCACTTGCGCGGATATCTTTAAAAAAACCAAAGACAACAAAATTACCTTTGTCGAAGACCCTGCTCATGTCAGCAAGATCTGTTTTGCAGCACGAAACAAAGGCCTGATTACCTCATTTCTGGCCAACAAAAAAAATCACCAGGTCATTACCCCAAAAGGCACTAAGTTGCTTAGCGATTACCAAGCCCACATCGATGATCAAGCAGATCCTGAGTTAAATCAGGACGCGGAGCAAGAAGAAAGTGACACGCAACCCACGTCTGTTGTTATTGGTGATCACGGCTTAACGGATCCACTGATAGGCATGGCGGCTTTAAGTTTAGAAAGTGACACCCCAGCAGCTGCCAAGGTTACTTTAGATGCTGAACTGGCCGTAAAAGTAGCCAAAGAGCACGGATACACCGTGCTAGACCCGCTTGACGATCTACACAAGCCCTTAATTGATCTAATTACCATGCTGGAAGCGGCCAGTGCTCTACAGCCACCGGCTATCAGTGACAAGTTTGTAAAAATCGATACGCTTAAGCGCGTTGGAAATATCCTCTCCGATGACATTAAACATATCCTTGATGCCATCATCCCCGATCTTGAACAGCTTGAAGAATTGGAGCAGTTATCATAATGGAATTTATATCAGTCATTTCTCAAAAATCATCTTTGACAGCATCCACTGGAGCTTACAAAGACCTAACTTCAGAAGAAATATTCGATATCTTTATTAATAAACTTAAAGGAACTGATACCAATGAGTTTTTTTTACCAGAAGCCATTGACAGTAATGGAGGATCTAAACGCTTTTTTTGGTATCCCTTCCCTGTTTTTAATTCCGATAGAAGACATCATCTTTCTTGGAGGACGTTTATACCAATCAAGACACATATTTGTGAGATAAATAAAAAACGCCTCATTACTAAGATTGGTAATAGTTTCTCTAGAAAGCAGTTGGTCAGAAAGGCAATAGAAAGCTCCGGTATCATTAAGTTCAGAAATGGAAACAGAGGCTTCTATCAAGGGTTTTTGAAACATCTTGCGCCTGCACCCGTTAATCATTCCGCTGGCAGAGAGTATCTCAGGAAAAATGGGGGAGGAAAAATCGACAAACCAGTTATCTACTTGAACCCAACAATGAAATGGCATTTTTCCGTTTTGGGTGTTTGCATTTATTTCATTTGCAAAGACAAGAACAACTTCATTCATATTATCAAGATTATAGGCCGCCATCCCGATTTTAGGGTATGCGCTTAGACCGTAATGCACTCTTAATATTGCAGCACCTATAACATTAAAAGCAACGCAAGATTTTTTAGTATTTAACCCCATAGCTAAAAGGGCACCATGAATAGTTTGAAATATTCTCTGAAAATCCATTATCGGCAAGATCGGCTGATACAACCCCATAACACACCCGTTTTATGGAAAAATTATAATTATAACCCCGTCGGAGTATAGCCATGAGTAATCCAACAATAGAAGAAACCCTCGGCGAATTTGATGCAGGCGTATTTGTCAGCAAAGTCGCTTTCGCTTTAAAAACGGTAGCCTTGAGTGTGGTCGAAAACAGCAAAAAAGGCCAGGTTACCATTGTATTAGACCTTGATCGGATCGGCGATAGCTCAAGCGTGCAAGTCAAACATACACTCAAGTTTAACAAACCCACCAAAAACGGCAAAGCCACCGAAGAAACCACCACATCCACGCCGATGTACGTAGATAAATACGGCTATCTCACTATCAGTCCACAAACACAAACTGATTTGTTTGCGGCGGATAAATCTAACAACGTAACCCGATTAGGAAAATAAAATGGACGGAACAGCGATTAAAGAAATTAGTGATTTAGCGGTTTCCGCTGCCAGTGGAAGCACAAATATTATTGGTGCGGACTTTCCTACCATTGTTATCCCGGATAACTATGGTATCCAGGATCTTGAGCATCTTCAGGATAAGCCCTATTTATTTAGAGCGTCCTACTCCACCAACAACCTGGATGACTTTGTTGGTTATGTCGGTCAGTATCACTTGTTGAACTTATCTAAAGTGTTTGTTGACCCAGATCAAATCGAATCATCGGCTATCCTTGATTTGGGTACGCCCGAGAACCCACAATGGGGAAAACACAAAGCGGCTTTAAAGCTTGAAAAATCGCCTGAATACAGTGCGCTTTTAAAAGCAAACAACACAAATTACTCACAAAAGGACCTTATAGATTTTATGGAGGATTACGCGGATCATATTACGTTTATCGACGATGATCTTAATATAGTGCCTTTCAAATCTGGCATCCAGTCGTTACGTAAATTAAAAACGCTTGAAAATAAACAGCAAGAAAGCTCGGTTGGCAACTTTGCGCAAAGCCATTCAGCTCTTGAGTCTATTGAAATTAAAGCGGCGGGTGAGGCTATCCCGTTTGGATTTAAGTTTGATGTATTCCCGTATGAGGGCTTAAAACTGTTTACAGTTGTTTCCCAAATTAGAGCCTCTAATTCTGGTAAGGATGTCCTACTTAAGTACCGTATCAGCTCGATTGACAAGCTAAAAAAAGAAATCGCCGAAGATTTTAAGAAAAAAATCATTGACGCGCTTAAGAGTGAGATCGACGTTTATATCGGGCGCTTTACTTACCAATAAGCCCCATAGCATAGCGCGGCTAATCACCGCGCACTTTAGTAGCTTAAACATTATTACAAGATTAGATCGACAGGGGCAGGCAATGGTAACAAAAGAAATAAGCCGGGTTGACATATCTAATATGGCTAACATTCCAAAAAAGGCGCTTGAAAATTTAATAAACCGAGAATGGTTAGATTTTCCTAAGCCAATTCGCAGAGACAAAAAAAAGATGTTTTATTGTGAACAAGAAGTTATCTCTTTTTTTGTTAAAAATAACATTGCAATTCGCAGACAACAAGTTAAGGTTTGTGAGACTACTATCACATTCAATAAAATATTTTCAGGTCGCTTTGATTTGGTTGAAAAGCAGCAAGATTATTTAAAAAAACGAATCGCTTCACGGATTAATCAACCAAGATCAGTCATAGTTGCTGTTAAATCAGATTGGATGTGAATTATTATGTCTACCCTTGTTAGCCTTGAGCAACTCAAAGAGATAACTGGCTACAAAACTGCCCCTGCTGTTGAACAATGTCTGGTTAAAAATGGCGTTCGGTTTTTGTATGGCCGACATGGTATTTACACAACCTTAGACGCCATTAATGCCGCAATGGGCATTAATAAAGAAACTATCCAAGAACAGGAACAAGAGATTAATATATTGTAAAAAAACCTGTCCTAACTAAGGAGAGTGATCATGAAAAAAGCAGGGCGAAAACGTAGCTCAACAACCACGCCAAACCACATAGACTCATCAAAACTCCCTGATAGGGTCTGGTTTAATGCATCCGGTGCAGGTAAATGGATGCTTAGTTATTATGACGAGTTCGGAAAACGCAAAAATAAACGGGTGTGTGGACCAAAAGCCACGCTATCAGAAATATGGCAAGCCACAGAAGCGCAAGCCGTCAAGACCATCGACACCTTTTCCACGCTATCAACTGACTTTCAAAAGACTTTAATATGGCGTGAGTTAAGCCGATCTACCCAAAAGGACTACCTAAACTGTCATCAAGCCATCACTCAGCGCGATACGTCAAGCGGCAAACTGGGTGATTTACCCTTATCAAAATGGACAGTGGTAATTATCCGAAAATACCGAGACAAACGCGCCGAAGACTCTAAAAGTCGTGCCAACAAAGAGTTAAGTTATATTAAGCGCGTTTTTGCATGGGCTTATGAATACGGTGTTGTACCGATTAATCCAGGTACCGGCGTAAAAAAATTAAGAATCGAGCCTCGTCAACATTATGCCGAAGACCGAGACTACCAATATTTTTTAACTATCGCCAAACAATCCGGTTATTGGTACGTTGCACCCGCTATGGAATTGGCTTATTTATGCAGGATGCGCATGTGTGAAGTGCTTGATCTGACTGACGCCAATGAACAAGCTAACGGATTAATTATTTATCGCCGCAAGGGCTCCAAAACTAATATTACAGAATGGCAGCCCCGGCTTCGGGCGATCTGGGAAGATCTAAAACAAAAACGCACAGCTATTCTTTCTGAAAGAAAACAGCCTCACCCTATTCGAGCCGATCAACGCCATTTGTTTATCAGCGAACGTACCGGTGACAAGCTGGATATCAGCTCAATGCAAACCGCCATGCAACGCATAAACGTCACGGCAAAAGACCAGGCACAAAAAGACGGTGTTGAATTTACCCACTTTACTTTTCACGATCTTAAGCGCAAAGGCATAAGCGACACTAATGCACCTGATCGCATGGCTTCAGCCGGGCATAGATCGCCAGAAATGATGAAAGTGTATGACGTTAAGCCAGACTTGGTTCAGCCTACCAAGAATTAAGGCGAAAAAATCAACATTGCTTTAATTTGACAACCCCACATCAACCACCTATCTTAACGTCATTAAACGACGGAGATAATAATGACCACTATTACATTTGATACCCATAAATTTATTAAAAAGTTACGTGATGCAGGGTTTGAAGAAGATAAGGCCGAGGCGGTAGCAGAAGCCTTTCAAGAAGCACAAGCAGAATCATTACCTGTAACCCGTGATTATCTTGATGCTAAACTGTATGAAATGGAAAACAGAATGGTTAAGTGGGGTATTGGCTTAGCCTTAGGTCAGTTTGCCATGATTGCCGCGCTGGTGAAGTTGCTTTAATTTGACATCCCCGTTCCGTGAGTCTATATTATCCACACTGCCCCACATTGGGCGGTCGGGATTGGTCTCTCGGAATTTTACCGGCATAAATGCCGCGAAAGCGGTTTTTTTATGTCTATCGTTCAGCACCTAATATTATGTCGGGCTGAGCGAGGCCGTCGAAAGACGGGCCGGCTGGTAAAACCGGTAGACCAACCTTGTTCAGTCCGGCTCCATGATTGGTCTCATGTAGTCGGTAACTTAATTTTTACCGGAATCTACCATGAACACTCAATCTATTGGCGCATCTACACCAGCCGTATTCCAATTTAATGCAACTTTTCAAGTTCGTGTTGTTGTTATCAACAATGAGCCTTGGTTTTGTTTACGTGACGTTTGCAAAATTCTTGATCTTGATAGAACTTCAAATCTGATTATCTCGTTGGATAAAGAGGGTGTGGTTAAAAACCACACCCTTACAAATAGTGGTACCCAACAGTTTAATTTCATCTCAGAACCCAACCTTTACCGCGTTATTTTTCGCAGCAACAAACCTGAAGCAAAAACGTTTCAGGATTGGGTATTTAACGAAGTTTTACCTGCCATCCGCAAAACCGGCAAATACGAACCTGATAAAACCGTACAGCCCGAACCTATAACGCCAGATTATATAAACACCAATGATGACAAAACTATCCGTAGTATTATTTATAGTATAAGCCGTAGTATGCGCTATGAACAAGCATGGCTGCAAGGCTCATGGTTTGCCATCAGAAAATCGACAGGGACTCAATCGCCTCAGGCGCTTGAAACAAAACACCTGCCTATTATTGCCGAGGAATTAACTCGTATTTTAGGCATAGCGACTAAATTAAATACATTCGTAACCAAGATCGAAAAAGAAGTGATTAAAACCGCTCTTCGTGAAAGCGCTGACATTGATGATATTATCGCCAAAAACGAACTGGAAGTAGCTACCTTTCTAAAAGAAATAGGCGACGAAATAAAGCTTAATAGCTGGGACAAAAAACAGGTTGATTTTTTATTATCGAAATAACCTAATCATCGCGGCCATTTAGAAATGCCATAAACAGGGGGGGTGTAAGCATGATTAACCAAGCCACAGGGACGCGATCAAGTGAACTAAAAATTGATTAATTGTAACCAGTATTGTAACTACCTAGGCTTTC
>SESB01000234.1_pt1 | contig 41539 bp, 40 predicted proteins | sample 3171441 | NCBI WGS metagenome assembly SESB01 (sample SAMN06051867, study PRJNA518727) | freshwater metagenome | biome: subpolar coniferous forest; feature: holomictic lake; material: water; isolation source: holomictic Lake 227, 6 m depth | place: Canada: near Kenora, Ontario | collected...
GGTCTGTTGGATTACTGGTCACTTCCATTGCCTTATCCCCCCTTCTTGGCTCAGAGTTCTTGCCAAAATTAGATGAGGGCAATATCTGGCTCACCATTAGCATGCCCCCATCAACCAGTTTAGAAAAAACCAAAGACATCGAACGTAGTATTCGAAAAATTCTAACCAGTTATAAGGAAGTCAATTTGGTCGTGAGTCACGTCGGTAGACCCGATGACGGCACCGATCCCAAGGGGCCCAATAACATCGAAATCTTGGCAGACTTAAAACCTAAAGATACCTGGAAATTCATTAATAAAGATGCGCTGGTCTCTGATATGTCTGCAAAAATTCATCAGATTCCAGGGATTCCAACCAACTTCTCACAAGTCATTCAAGATAATGTTGAAGAGGCTTTATCTGGCGTCAAAGGGGAAATTTCCGTCAAGATCTTCGGCCCAGATTTGAATGTTTTAGAAAACAAGGCGGATCAGGTTGTCAGCGTTCTCAACACCATCCAAGGTGCAACAGACGTCGCTGCAATTCGTATCTCTGGCAACTCTGAACTCGATATTACATTAGATAGAAGCAAGCTAGCGCGCTATGGCATGTCAGTGAATGACGTCAACGCTTCCGTGCAAACTGCTTTGGCGGGAACCGCAGCGAGCACCTTCTATGATGGTGACCGCCGATTTGATGTCACCCTTCGCCTAAACCAAGAGTTCCGAGATGGTCTAGATGATATCGATGAGTTGCCCATTGCCTTGCCTAATAATGCAGGCACCATCCCACTAAGTGAAATATCAGACATCACCATCAAACAGGGCGCATCTCGTGTGGGCCGTGAAGGAGTGTCGCGCATTGTGGCGATCAAAGCGAACTTAATTAACCGCGATCAAGGCAGCTTTGTGAAAGAAGCCATGGCCAAGGTAAAAGATCAAGTCAAATTACCTCCAGGGTATGCCATGACATGGGGCGGACAATTTGAAAACCAACAACGCTCCATGAAGCGGCTCAAAGTGATTGTGCCGCTTTCACTCATGCTGATCTTCTTTGTCTTATTTACGGCATTTAGATCCGTATTAAATTCATTGCTAGTGCTACTAATGATCCCATTCACTCTGATTGGCGGCTTCGCTGGATTAGGGCTCGCTGGCCTCCATCTCTCCATCTCAGCGGCCGTTGGATTTATCGCGTTGGCAGGGATTTCAGTTCAAAACGGCGTGATTATGGTTGAGCAAATCAAGCATCTTATTTTAGAAGGGTATACGGTGGCGGATGCCATCTTAGAGGGGGCTGTAGTGCGTTTACGCCCCATTCTAATGACTGCTTTAATGGCTGGTCTAGGTTTGCTGCCCGCGGCGCTTTCGCATGGCATTGGCTCTGAAACACAGCGACCCTTTGCTGTCGTCATTGTGGGTGGATTAGTGACGGCAACATTCTTTACGCTGCTGCTATTACCACTCCTTTTCCCATCATTCTCAGACGAGGTCAAGGGTCGAAAGTGGGAGCCAAAAGAAGAGCAGGCCTAAGTAAGATTACACTTCATCACCTTTCTCGTAATATGTTGACTTAAAAGTAACATATATATTACCATTGCTTATGGTGATTAACGTTAAAGAATATATTCGAGAGGATGGAACTAATCCTTACAAAGACTGGTTTGACGGCTTAAATACACAAGCAGCAGTTAAAATCACCGTAGTAGTTGCGAGGATAGAACTTGGCAACACGTCCAACATTAAATGGTTTGATGGAATTGGTGAGTACGTTCTTGACTGGGGCCCTGGATATAGAATCTATCTAGCCAAAGATGGTGAAAAACTCATCATTTTATTGGGTGGTGGAACTAAGAAAAAACAACAAAAAGACATCGACCGCGCTAAAGAATTACACTCGGAATACAAAGCAAGAAAAAAAACGAAATAACTAAATTACACAAGACAAGACACGTGGAGATTTAATGGCACTAACAAGAGATTTTAAAGATACGATCGTAGAAAGAGTTAATCGTGATGCTCAATTCGCTCAAGCGTTATTAGACGAAGCTGCCACATTATTCTTAAATAATGAGACTGAAACTGCTCGACTCATTCTTAGAGACTTAGTAAACGCAACCATTGGATTTGAAGAGCTTGCGCGAAAAACAGAAAAACCAAGTAAAAGCTTACATAGAATGCTCTCACCAAAAGGCAATCCAAGCATGGACAACCTAGCCGCTATTTTTAGTGCGGTACGAACACGTCTAAATGTCGGTATCGAAGCGCATTCAGTCAAGCTATCAAGCCCTAAACAAAAAATCGCCATAGTTGCTGCTGCCTAGTGCCGCTTGAATTCTTTTCACTGGCACCGCTCGCCAATATTTACCAGGTCTAAGCGGCTTGAATTAGACACACCGCTTCAGCCGCAATGCCTTCGCCACGGCCTATAAATCCCAGTTTTTCAGTGGTTGTGGCTTTTACGTTCACCTGGCTTCTTTTAACACCGCAATCACTCGCAATGTTCACGCACATCGTTTCAATATGTGGCGACATCTTGGGCGCTTGCGCAATGATCGTGGCATCGACATTACTGAGCATAAAGCCATGCACTTTTAATAAGCCCGCCACATGACGCAATAAATCTCTTGAATCAGCGCCTTGATACTTGGCATCACTATCCGGGAAGTGCAGTCCAATATCTCCCAAGCCAGCAGCACCAAGCATCGCGTCACAAATCGCATGTAATAAAACATCTGCATCAGAATGGCCGAGCAAGCCTTTTTCATAAGCAATGTCTACCCCGCCAATGATGCACTTACGTCCTTCAACCAATGCATGCACATCATAGCCATGTCCGATCCTGATCATTTTTTCGCCTCTTGCTGATCTGCTGCAAGGATCGCTTCTGCCAAAGCTAAATCCTGCGAATAAGTAATTTTTAAATTACGTAACTGGCCTGTCACTAACTTTGGACTAAATCCTAGGGCTTCTACCGCTTCTGCCTCATCGGTTGGCTTGCCGCCCGCTTTTGTTAACGCGTCTTTTAAAATGCCATAACGGAACATCTGCGGGGTCTGTGCCTGCCACAACCCATCACGTGACTCAGTGCTCGCAACCCGTAGCTTCGCATCAGCACGCTTCAATGTATCTGAAACTGGAATAGCTAACAAGCCGCCCACTTCATCATCTTGCACTTCATCGAGCAAATGATCTAACAGTTCATGGGTCAATCCAGGACGTGCAGCATCATGAACCAAGACCCAATCAGCGTCATCAACATCCAACACTTTCAGGGTATTCAGCACGGTCACCGCGCGCGTTTCACCGCCACAATGCAATATCGACAATTTGGGATGATGGATTTGATGAGCCTGCCAATGATGATCGTCTGGACTTAATGCGAGATGCACTGAGGCAATCCGCTCACAAGCTAAAAATGTATCCAGTGTCCATGCAATCATGGGACGGTCAAGCAATGACACATATTGCTTAGGTAATACTGTCGCCATTCGGCTGCCAGAACCCGCCGCTGGAATAATCACATGAAATTTTGCCATGATATTTTTAGGTATAGTCTGGCAATGAGAAAATAGCGTAGGAATTAAGCAAGCAAGGCTTGATGCTCAATAATGGCATCTTTAACGATCGGCTCTAACCCTTGTCCTGCATTTTCTTGAGTATGTGCAATTAATTGCAAGCGCATACTCAAGGCCCAAAAACGTTTGAGGTGCATCGCAATATCTTTTTTTGCCTGTTCAGTATCAGGCGAAGACTTAAAAAATGTGCCAATTTGATTGGCCATGGTAATCAACTGCTCAACTTTCATGAATTTCCTCTATCTCAATCTTTTTACTTTATACAAGGCGCTCTGGATGGGTGTACACCACAAATTGTTCAGAACGCGCAAAACCAATCAATGTCACGCCACACTGCTCAGCCACTCTGATTGCCAAGCCTGTTGGCGCCGAAATTGCCACCAACATTGACACACCAGCCACAGCCACCTTTTGGACCATTTCATAACTCGCGCGACTAGTGGTCAGCACAAAACCCGCTTCTTTTTCTTTTCTTGCGCTCGCCCCAAGCAACTTATCTAAGGCGTTGTGACGACCAACATCTTCTCGCACCATCGCAATTTTACCATTGGCATCTACCCAAAAACTTGCATGCGTTGCCCCGGTTGTTGACTGCAGGACTTGGTGATCAACCGCATTTTCAAGCGCTTTAAGCACCGACTTTCTCTCAAATACCACATCAGAAACAATCAGATGCTCTGGCAAACGCAGCGCCTGTTCTAAACTTTCTGCACCGCAAAGACCGCATCCGGTTCGCCCCGTCATACTTCGACGTTTGTCTTTGAGCTGAGAAAATCGCTCGCTTGCAATCTCCATCCGTAATTCAATCCCTGAAGATTGATGGACGCTTTCAATGGCATACAATTCTTTTGAGCTACTTAAGATGCCCTCGGCCAATGAAAAACCCAAAGCAAAGTCTTCCAAGTCTTGCGGCGTTGCTAACATGACCGCATGAGAGATGCCATTATAAATCATCGCAACAGGGACTTCTTCAGCCACACAATCCTCAAGCGACCTGACGTCACCCACTTGCCACTTTTGAACCACCAAGCGACTAGTCGCCGATTGCGCAATGATGTCCGAATATTGAATGACTGGCTTTCTAGAGTCGGACATCAATGCATGCGTAAATTATACGTTGGCTTCATTTTTTGGGTGCTGCACAAAACCAATTTGCTCTTTACTAAATGTATTGTATTCACGCTGCCATTCAGAAAGTTGAGTTACTTTCGTTAATTGCACCGCCGTCACTTTAAACTCAGGACAGTTAGTGGCCCAATCTGAATTGTCAGTGGTAATTACGTTTGCACCAGATTCCGGGTGGTGGAATGTGGTGTAAACCACCCCAGGCTGAACACGCTCTGTGATTTTGGCGTGAAGCACCGTTTCACCAGCACGACTAGTAATGCCCACCCAATCACCATCATTAATACCGCGGTCTTCAGCATCATGCGGGTGAATTTCAATCACGTCCTCAGTATGCCAAGTCACGTTTTGAGTACGTCGTGTTTGCGCGCCGACGTTGTATTGAGAAAGAATACGACCCGTTGTCAAAATCAAAGGATATTTCGCATTCACTTTTTCAGTGGTCGGCACATATTCCGTGATAAAGAATTTACCTTTACCGCGCACAAATTCATCAATGTGCATGGTGGGCGTCCCAGCAGGATTTGCATCATCACAAGGCCATTGCACACTACCAAGTTCATCTAGTTTCTTAAAGCTCACGCCTTTAAATGTTGGCGTTAAGGCTGCAATCTCATCCAAAATATCAGATGCGTGTGCGTAATGCATAGGATAACCCAGTGCAGATGCAAGCTTAGCGGTCACTTCCCAATCCTCATAACCATTCTTTGGCGTCATCACACGTCTAACTGGTGAAATGCGGCGTTCAGCATTAGTGAACGTCCCTGATTTTTCTAGGAATGATGCTCCTGGGAAAAACACATGTGCGTACATCGCAGTTTCATTCAAGAACAAATCTTGCACGATCACACATTCCATGGATTCAAGACCATGGGTGACATGCTGGGTATTTGGGTCAGACTGAACAATATCTTCCCCCACACAATACAAGGCCTTGAAACTTCCACTAATGGCTTGATCCAACATATTGGGGATCCGTAAACCAGGCTCTTTACTGAGCGGTCTTCCCCATGCTGTTTCAAACAATGCGCGTGTCGCATCATCTGAGACGTGACGATAGCCGGGATACTCATGTGGCATAGAGCCCATGTCGCATGAACCTTGCACGTTGTTCTGCCCGCGAAGTGGATTGACTCCCACCCCTTCACGCCCCACATTAGCAGTGGCCATCGCTAGGTTGGCAATCCCCATGACCGTGGTTGAGCCTTGACTATGCTCGGTCACTCCCAAGCCGTAGTAAATCGCAGCATTCCCCCCGGTTGCATACAACCTTGCCGCTGCGCGGATATCTTCAGCTGGCACACCTAGCGCCTCACTAAGAGCTTCAGGTGAGTTTTCCTGCTTCGCAGAGAAGTCACGCCAGAACTCAAAAGACTCCCATTCACAGCGCTCTCTTACAAAGGCTTCATTGACCAACCCTTCGGTCACAATCACATGTGACATGGCAGCAATTAAGGCAACATTGGTGCCAGGACGCAATTTCAAATGGAAATCCGCTTTTACGTGTGGTGATGACACCAAGTCAATTTGACGTGGGTCTGCCACAATCAATTTTGCGCCTTCACGCAAGCGTCGCTTCATTTGTGATCCAAAGACTGGATGGCCGTCTGTTGGGTTCGCCCCCATCACAAAAATGACATCTGAATGCATCACAGAATCAAAAGTCTGCGTACCCGCTGATTCGCCTAATGTTTGTTTTAATCCATAACCCGTCGGTGAGTGACAAACACGTGCACAAGTATCGACGTTATTCGTGCCTAATACGGCACGCACGAGTTTTTGTGTCACATAGACTTCTTCGTTGGTGCAACGTGATGAGGTAATGCCACCCACAGACTCTTGACCATATTTGGCTTGAATACGTGTAATTTCGCTCGCAGCGTATTGAATAGCTTCGTCCCATGACACTTCCGACCAAGCGTCATGGATGCTCTTACGAATCATTGGTGTTGTAATCCGGTCTTGGTGGGTTGCATAACCCCAAGCAAAGCGACCTTTGACGCAAGAATGTCCATGATTGGCACCCCCATTTTTGCTTGGCACCATGCGAACGACTTGCTCACCCTTCATTTCAGCATCAAATGAACACCCCACACCACAGTATGCGCAAGTCGTTGTGACCACGTGCTCTGGCACACCATGTTGAATCACTGATTTTTCAATCAATGTTGCAGTTGGGCAGGCTTGTACACAAGCGCCACAAGAAACACATTCCGACTCCAAGAAATTTTCAGTACCAGAAGCAACTTTAGATTCAAAACCGCGACCTTGAATAGTCAACGCATAGGTGCCTTGCACTTCTTCACAGGCCCGCACGCAACGTGAACAAACAATACATTTCGATGGATCAAATTGGAAATAAGGATTTGAAGTGTCTTTTTCTGCCTGTAGATGATTTTCGCCATCGTAGCCATAACGCACTTCACGTAAGCCGACAGCCCCGGCCATGTCTTGTAGTTCACAGTCTCCATTGGTCGCACAAGTCAGGCAATCAAGCGGATGATCAGAGATATAAAGCTCCATGACGCCTTTGCGAATATCCGCTAATTTAGGCGTTTGCGTTTTGACTTTAATGCCTTCAGCAACGGGTGTGGTACATGAAGCCGGAAAACCACGACGGCCTTCAATCTCAACTAAACACAAGCGACATGAACCATAAGGATCCAAGCTATCCGTTGCGCAAAGTTTGGGCACCGTGACACCCCCAACCATGGCAGCATGCATAATCGATGTGCCTTCAGGCACGGTAATTTGCGTGCCATCAATCTCTAATGTGATTTGATTCGCTGAGGTTTTTGCTGGGGTACCGAAATCCGTGTATTTACTCATAAGTTTCTCCTTGCAGCATTAAGCTACTTGACCTTTCTTGAGGCCAAAATCTTCTGGGAAATGATTAATTGCACTTAGCACTGGGTATGGCGTCATGCCCCCCAATGCACAAAGGGATCCATTTAACATCGTGTCGCTTAAATCTCGGACCAATGTAATGTTTTTTGCGTGATCTTGTTTTGCGATAATTTTATCCATCACCTCAACTCCGCGTGTCGAACCGATTCGGCATGGCGTACATTTACCACACGACTCTATGGCACAGAATTCAAATGCATAACGTGCCATTTTCGCCATATCCACCGTATCATCAAACGCCACAATACCGCCGTGTCCTAATACCGCCCAAATCTCACTGAACTTTTCGTAATCCAAAGGGGTATCGAATTGAGACTCTGGCAAATAAGCCCCTAATGGGCCGCCGACTTGAACAGCGCGTATGGGCTTGCCGGAAGCTGACCCACCTCCAAAATCATAAAGCAGTTCACGCAAAGTGACCCCAAAAGCTTTTTCAACCAATCCACATTGCTTGATGTTGCCGGCCAACTGAATAGGTAATGTACCGCGTGAACGACCCATACCAAAGTCTTGATAGAACTTGCCACCTTTGTCTAACACAATCGGCACAGTCGCTAATGAGATCACATTATTCACAACCGTTGGCTTGCCAAACAAGCCTTCAATCGCAGGGAGTGGTGGTTTAAAACGGACCACACCACGCTTGCCTTCTAAGCTTTCGAGTAATGAAGTTTCCTCACCGCAGACATATGCACCAGCAGCGCGGCGCACTTCTAGATGAAAACACTGACCGCTTCCACAAATATCCTCGCCCAAGTATCCGGCTTGGTAAGCATTCGCAATGGCTTCATTGAGCGTCACCAAAGCATCCGGGTATTCTGATCGAAGATAGATATAACCTTGTGTCGCACCAACCGCGAGACCTGCAATCGTCATCCCTTCAACCAGCACAAGCGGATCACCTTCCATAATCATGCGGTCTGAATATGTTCCTGAGTCGCCCTCATCGGCATTACATACGATGTACTTTTGATCCGCTGGGGCATTGAGTACGGTATTCCACTTAATGCCCGTGGGAAATGCTGCGCCGCCACGGCCGCGCAAACCCGAGTCGGTGACTTCTTTTACAATCTCTGCGCCTGATTTTGTTAGAGCATTTTTAAGCCCTTTAAAACCATCATGCGCCACATAATCTTCAACAGAAACAGGGTCAGTAATACCAACCCGAGCAAAAGTTAAACGCTCTTGTTTTTTGAGCCATGCCATTTCATCTGTCAAACCAAGATGCAGTGGATGTGCCCCGCCATTGATAAAGTCTGCATCAAACAAACTTGCCACGTCTTTTGGCATCACCGGCCCATAGGCCACGCGACCTTTAGAAGTTCTAACTTCCACCATTGTCTCTAACCAAAACAGCCCACGTGAACCATTTCGGATTAAATGAATTTCAACGCCACGTTTATCCGCTTCAGCTTGAATATTTGTCGCTACTCTGTTTGCGCCTAATGACAGCGCACTAGAATCTCTCGGGACATAAATCGTAATTGCCATTATGCGCCCCTTGCTTCAGCAATAATTTCATTCACACGTTCAACATCTACACGTCCACACACTTGATCATCGATCGATGCTGCAGGAGAACATGCGCAGTTACCCAAACAGTAAACCGGCTCTAGTGTAATCGCCCCATCTGCTGTTGTTTGATGGTAATCCACACCCAAGGTTTTTTTAACGTAGGCTTCAAGCGCTTCAGAGCCCATTGCTTGGCAAGACTCCGCACGACAAATTTGCAGAATATGTTTACCAGGGGCATGGGTGCGGAAGTGATGATAAAAAGTCACAACGCCATGCACTTCAGCCACTGACAAATTCAAGGCCTTAGCGATACGCGAATAACTAATTTCTGGCACATAGCCAACATCATCCTGTATAGCATGAAGTAGCGGCATTAATGCCCCTGGAACATTGACATGGGCTTCGATATGCTGATCGATGTCCACTAAAATTTCATCTGACACAACGACTCTCCAAAACTTGTTTTTAGGCAACCATTCACTTGGATGCAAATAAGCTAAAAAAGTTACAAATTAATCGCCACATTGTATCAATCATTATGTTGCTTGTGTTCAGTATTGGCGCTGAAAAAACCACAAAAGCACATTTAAAAATCCACTATTAAAATGGGGTTTAAACTGAAAGTGCTTTCCCCAGAATTACTTTTAGTCTATTGCACAAAAAAATAGGGCATATTACCCGCTAAAAGAGCTTCATTTTATTTTAATTTGGAGTAAAGTTATGTGTGGTACTTAAGCAACATGGCAAACATAAATCAATTTAAAAAAACACGGAGATAATGAGAATGAGCTTAGAACTACTTAAAGGCATGGGCGTAAAAATCCCTTACAAAGCCAAATACGATAACTTTATTGGCGGAAAATGGGTTGCCCCTGTTAGCGGTGAATACTTTGATGTAATTACACCAATTACTGGTTTGCCATACACCAAAGCCGCTCGATCAGGCGCAGCTGACGTTGAGTTAGCATTAGATGCAGCACATGCAGCGGCTGATAAATGGGGCAAAACATCCGTGCAAGAACGCGCGAATATGTTGCTCAAAATTGCGGATCGTTTAGAAGCAAACCTTGAGTTATTGGCGACCGCTGAAACGATTGATAACGGTAAACCAATTCGCGAAACTATCAATGCGGACATTCCATTAGCCATTGATCATTTCCGTTACTTTGCAGGCTGTATCCGCGCACAAGAAGGCTCATTAGCAGAGCTTGATGAAAACACCGTGGCATATCATTTTCACGAACCACTAGGCGTGATTGGTCAAATCATTCCTTGGAACTTCCCAATCTTAATGGCTGCATGGAAGCTAGCCCCTGCTGTCGCCGCAGGTAACTGCGTTGTCATGAAGCCAGCTGAATTCACACCCATTAGCATCTTGATTTTGATGGAAACAATTGCTGACATCGTTCCCCCAGGCGTGATGAACATTGTTAACGGTTATGGCCGCGAAGTGGGCGCCCCACTTGCTAACAGCCGTCGTATCGCAAAAATCGCGTTCACAGGCTCTACTGCTACTGGCCGCGTAATTGCTCAAGCGGCAGCTGGCAACTTGATTCCTGCAACACTAGAGCTTGGTGGCAAATCACCTAACATCTTCTTTGAAGATATCGCTTCAGCTGATGACGACTTTTTTGATAAAGCCGTCGAAGGCCTAGTATTGTTTGCATTTAACCAAGGTGAGGTTTGTACCTGCCCATCTCGTGCATTGATCCAAGAATCCGTTTACGACAAATTCATGGAGCGCGTATTGCCACGTGTGGCTGCCATCAAACAAGGTAACCCACTTGATCCAAATACCATGCTCGGCGCACAAGCTTCTGCAGACCAGTTAAACAAGATCATGTCTTATATGGACATTGGTAAACAAGAAGGTGCTGAGCTACTCATTGGCGGCGAGCAAAATAAACTTGGTGGCGATTTAGCCCAAGGTTACTACGTGCAGCCAACCCTATTTAAAGGGAACAACAAAATGCGCATTTTCCAAGAAGAAATTTTTGGACCAGTGCTAGCTGTGACAACCTTTAAAGATGAAGCGGAAGCCTTAGCGATCGCTAACGATACCATCTTCGGTCTAGGTTCTGGCGTTTGGAGCCGTGACGGTAGCCGTGCATACCGTATGGGTCGTGGCATTAAAGCTGGTCGCGTATGGACTAACTGCTACCACGCTTACCCAGCGCACGCAGCGTTCGGCGGCTACAAAGAATCAGGGATCGGCCGTGAAACACACAAAATGATGCTTGATCATTACCAACAAACTAAAAACTTGTTGGTAAGCTATAGCCCTAAAAAGCTAGGCTTCTTCTAACTCAAAAGGGGTTAATTCCCTATTGAATTAGTCAAGTAATAAAGCTAGTATAAAGAGGCGGTTAATACCGCCTCTTTTTTTATGTCCGTTTCAGGAGCTTGATTTATGGCTGAACGTATTTCCGGGACCCCTTCTGCAATTGCGCTAATTCGTCAATTAACAGCGCAACATGGTCCGATTATATTTTTTCAGTCGGGTGGATGCTGTGAAGGCAGCGGCCCGATGTGCATGCCAGCCAATGAATTCAGAAAAACCCCCTCAGATGTCAAAGTCGGAGAAGTAGAGGGTGCAGCGTTTTACATGGGCCATAGCCACTTTCAGTTCTCCGAGAATACCCATACCATACTTGATGCCATGGACGCCTCTAGCGGCTCATTCTCACTTGATTGCGGGACGGGTAAAGCCTTTATTACTAAAGGCCGTTTATTCACTGATGAAGAACTAAAAGACTTGCCTCCGGTTGAGATAGGCTGACCATTCCGACAGAAACAAAAAAGGCTCAGATCATACTGAGCCTTTTTCAAAATCTGACCACATTAAAGCCTATTCGTCACCGCCACCCATGTTGGGCGTTGCCGTAATTTTATGAATCGCCAAATCCGCACCCATATACTCATCTTCAACATCCATACGTATCCCGACCACCTTTTTGAGTAAGCCATAAACCACAAAACCCCCAAACAAGGCAATTGCAATCCCCAGGCCTGTGCCAATCAATTGTGACATTAAGCTAACAGTACCGAGGCCACCCAACGCTTTGGCACCGAAGATCCCAGCCGCAATACCGCCCCAAGCGCCACATAGACCATGCAGTGGCCACACCCCTAATACATCATCAATCTTCCAGCGATTTTGAGTTAAGGTAAATGCCCAAACAAATAATGTCCCAGCGACTGCGCCAGTTACCAACGCACCTAGCGGATGCATCACATCAGACCCCGCGCACACTGCCACCAAGCCTGCCAATGGCCCGTTGTGTACAAAGCCAGGATCGTTTTTACCCATCAAAAGCGCGGCAATGGTGCCACCGACCAATGCCATCAGAGAATTTAATGCAACCAGACCGGTAACGCCTGTTAAGGTTTGTGCTGACATCACATTAAAACCAAACCATCCCACAGTTAAAATCCATGCACCCAAAGCCAAGAAAGGAATGTTTGATGGCGGATGCGCGTGCAAGCGGCCATCTTTACCATAACGACCATGGCGAGCCCCTAATAAAATGACCGCCCCCAAAGCAATCCAACCACCCATGGCATGCACCACAACAGACCCCGCAAAATCGTGGAACTCAAAACCGTAACTAGCTTTAAGCCAATCTTGAATGCCAAAATGATGGTTCCAAGCAATGCCTTCAAAAAATGGATAGACGAAACCCACCAATAAAAACGTTGCCGCTAGTTGCGGATTGAATTTTGCACGTTCTGCAATGCCGCCAGAAACAATGGCAGGAATGGCCGCCGCAAAAGTCAGCAAGAAGAAAAATTTGACTAACTCATAACCATTTTTAGCAATGAGTACGTCTGCGCCCTGTAAAAAACCAATGCCGTAGGCAACGCTATACCCAATAAAAAAATAGGCGATAGTCGAGACCGAAAAGTCCACCATGATTTTAACCAAAGCATTTACTTGATTTTTACGTCGTACCGTACCGACCTCTAAAAAAGCAAAGCCCGCATGCATCGCTAGCACCATAATGGCGCCTAATAATACAAATAACACATCACTTGCCGTTTGAAGCGCTTCCATATTTTCATCCTCATACTATTTTTTTAATTATTTTCAGGTCAAACTGTCACGCAGTCAGCCTTAATTTAACGATAAATCATAGCAATAAATAGGCCAGAACTTTTAATGCATTGTTTTAAATGACATTTTATTTCAAACAATAAAATATCATGCACCAAAATAGATCAATGTTAAGTGCACTGCACTTTTAATGTGCGAAATGACTTGGAATCGCTTCATATTTCGACAATTCGCGCACTAGAAAAATGCATGACCATCGAAACATGACGAATAGTGCTAGATTGATTAAACTGCCTGATTATTAAAAATAAGAGCTTCCTTTGGAAAATATATTACTCATCACCATTCTCTTGCTTGCATGGTACTGGTTAGATAGCCTTTCAGCCCGCGACCAGGCCATCACCAAAGGACACGACCTTACACAGCGCACTCAATTACAGCTATTAGATGAAAGTGTTGCATGCGTGCGTTTAAGGTTGGGTCGCAATGTCAAAGGTCATGTGCAAATCCAACGCACCTATGAATTTGACGTAAGCGCCAATGGTGGTGACCGCATGCATTGTCATCTTGTCTTACTAGGAAGAGACCTGCAGTCCTGGTATATCCCCCCTTATCTTCAGGCGGTCCACTAGCAAAGTAATTTCATGATAGGACGTTTCGCTCCCTCACCTACTGGCCCATTACACTTTGGCTCACTATTGGCGGCGCTTGCCAGCTATTGCGAAGCAAAAACTCAAGGTGGAACATGGCTAGTCCGCATGGAAGATTTAGACAAACCTAGAGAAATCACAGGCGCGGCTGACCATATTTTGCGAACGCTAGAGGCATTTGGATTTGAGTGGGATGGTGAAGTTGTCTATCAATCTGAGCGAAGCGCCCTTTATCAGGACGCCCTAAGCCAACTCAAAGCAAACTCGCTTATTTACGACTGCGATTGTTCACGCAAAGAAATTGCCGATTCAGCACAACATGGCATCGACGGCCTGATCTATCCTGGCACCTGCAAATATAAAGCCAATGTAAAAGCCCCATATGCAAGCCGCGTCATGGTGCATTCAAATCCAATCGCATTTATCGATGTCATACAGGGCGCCATTCAACAAAATCTTGCTCAGGACATCGGCGACTATGTTTTAAAACGTGCTGATGGCTTATATGCATACCAGCTCGCCGTCGTAGTGGATGATTTTGAACAGCGTATTAGCCACATTATCCGCGGCGCAGATTTGCTAGACTCAACCCCACGACAAATCTATCTGCAACAATTGCTTAACTACCCTACGCCTCAGTATGCTCATATCCCTCTAGCCAGCAACGCCCGAGGTGAGAAGCTAAGCAAGCAAACCCTAGCCCCGGCCATCGATGCATCGCAAGCTTCAATGTGGCTAAGTCAAGCACTCAAATTTTTAGGTCAACAAGCTCCAAAAGATTTAGAGGAATACCCCATCAGCGATATTTGGCAATGGGCCAAACAGCACTGGGACATTCAAAAAGTCGCCCCTCACCGCAACCACCCGGTCTAACACGCCGTCCGCCACCCAACTTTTACAATTTAAGCCATCACGGGAGTCATGATAAAATACCGGCCATGACGACATTCAAAAACTCAGCATTATCCAACGACCAACTCCACCGATTTGTATTTGATAACACCCCGATCCGAGGAAACACAGTCCGTTTAAAAAATACCTACAACACCGCACTCCAACACGTGAATTACCCCCCGCTCTTAAAGAGCGCTTTGGGCGAGCTCATGGCTGCTGCTGCATTGTTAGCGGCCACCCTCAAACTAGAAAATGGTGCGTTAATTTTGCAGATACAAGGACAAGGCCCCTTGAACTTACTAGTCGTGGAATGTAGCGCCTCACTTGAAATGCGCGCCACTGCTAAGTGGCAAGGTGAAATCACGGACCAAAGCTTTAGCGAACTGGTCGGCAATGGTCATTTCGTGATTACCCTAGATCCTAAAGATGGCGGTCAAACCTATCAAGGCATCGTCCCCATTGAAGGGGACAATATTAGCGAAATCTTGCAAAACTATATGCAACGCTCTGAGCAAATTGAAACACGCATTTGGCTCGCCTGTGACCAACAATCCGCTGCTGGCATGTTGTTACAAAAATTACCCGACTTGCCAGAACATGATGCCGATGCTTGGACGAGAACTGGTTTTTTAGCAGAAACCATCACGGACGATGAACTCATCACCCTGTCAGCCGAAACGCTACTGACCAGGCTATTTCACGAAGAAGATGTGCGCTTGTTTGACCCCCGCAACATCAATTTCCGTTGCAGTTGCTCACGCAAAAACGTCAGCAATATGCTTAAAATGCTAGGCCAAGCAGAAGTTGATAGCATCATTGAAGAGCGCGGTGAAATTGAAGTGAATTGCGATTTTTGTAATGCAGGCTATGTGTTTGATAAAGTAGATGCAGAGCAACTATTTGCGGCGGATATTATGCCGCCGGTTTCAAAAACCAAACACTAATTAAATCGTTTGCCTGACTCGCTCAAATAAGCAAATCGAGGTTGCCGCCGCCGCATTGAGAGACTCAACCCCTGACGCAATTGGAATAGTGACATGATGAGTCGCCGCCTTTTGCATTGAAGGACTTAGACCATTTCCCTCATTGCCAATAACTATAGCGGTTGGCCCACTTAAATCCATTTGATAGATAGAATCACCACGCAAGGTCGTGGCTAAGACTTGACCTTCAAAGTTGCTTGCTAAGCCTACCAAATCAGCACGCTCGACAATGGGCAAGATAAACTGCGCTCCCTGCCCACCGCGCAAGGCTTTAGGTGACCAAGCTTCAGTACACCCTTCAGACAAATAAACAGCATCCACCCCTGCCGCAGCCGCTGTCCGGAGCATACTGCCTAAGTTGCCTGGATCTTGAATATCCTCCAGCATCAACACAAAGTTGGGCGCTGCTAAGGGCTCAATCGATGGTGTTTTCACCAGTGCCAAAATTCCCGTTGGACTTGCTACTGGTGCCAACTCTTGAAACATTAAGGTTGGAAACATGACCGTTGGCACATCAGCAAGTTGCTGAATTAGATGTGATACTTCTAGGGTGCTTTCACCCTCAGCAATAATCAGCAAACGAGGCTCACCAAACACTTCAATATAATTTTCAACCAAATGCGCCCCATCCAGCAACGTCTCGCCCAATTTGCGACGCTCACGTGACGAATCAGCTAGCTTTTTCAGCTGCTTAAATAGACTGTTATCACGTGAAATAATGTGTTTGAATGTCATGACTCATTTACTTAAACTTAAAGTTCTCACCATTTTAACTTAAACTGCTTTCATTGATCCTATGCAAAGGCCATTCACATCATGATAAAACTTTACGGTTATCCACAAACCCGCTCAGCCAGGGTCGCCTGGGCACTAGAGGAAGTTGGCGTGGAATACGAATATAGTCTAGTCAATATTCAATTAGGCGAACACAAAAAGCCCGCGTTTCTAGCCATCAACCCTTTCGGGAAAATTCCTACCTTGGTGGATGGCGAGCAAATAATTAGCGAATCCGCTGCTATTTGTACCTACATTGCTGAGAAGTTTCCTGCTGCCAAACTTATTCCAACTGAAGCAAAAGCCAGAGCTGAGTATTTTCAATGGCTATTTTTTGTGGTTGCGGAGCTAGAAGTCCATTTATGGACAGCAGCAAAACACGACCGTTTTCTACCTGAAGACAAACGCATCCCTGCGGTAGCCAAGACCAGTTACTGGGAGTTTGAAAAGGCAGCCGCTGTGTTAAGTGCACACTTAAAAAACCGCGAACACTTATTAGGTAATCAATTTAGCGCGGCAGATATTATTTGCGTGTCAGTTTTACAATGGGCACACCACGTTAAAGTGCCATTGGATGATATTTTACTGAACTATATGAATAAGCTTTCTGAACGCCCTGCATTAGCTCGCGCCAGAAAGCGTGAAACACTTGCGCCTTAAGGATTAGAAAATGAACGATAAAGAATTAGTCGCTTTCGAAGCTGCCAAACTTGCTTTAAATGGCATGGTGATTGGCTTAGGGACAGGCTCCACCGCCAATTACTTTATTGAGCACCTTGCCAAACGCCAATCTGATGAAGGGCTAACCATCAGCACCGTTGCAAGCTCTACCATTAGCGCCATCAAGGCCGAAAGCTGTGGACTAACAGTACGATCAATCGCCCAACTTACCCATATTGATTTATATGTCGATGGTGCCGATGAAATCACACCGAACTTAAGCTTATTAAAAGGTCGTGGACAAGACTTAGTAATGGAAAAGCTACTCGCCAAAGCGGCAGATCAATTCATTGTAGTGGCCGATAAAAGTAAATTAGTTGGCCGTATTGGTGAAAAATTCATGATTCCGATTGAAGTCATTCCAAACGCTTGGCAAATGGTGAAACACCAACTAAACCAATATGGCGCAGAAGGCGATGTTCGTCTGAATGCCAGCAAAGATAACGTTGCCATCAGCGCTCATGGCAGCTACATTTTAGATATGCATTTCCCTGAAAGTATCAATGATGAAGCCCTAAATGCCATCCTTAACAGCACCCCTGGCATTGTGGAACATGGCTTGTTTTACAGCATCGCCAGCCAAGTGTTGATTGCAGATAATGGCACGATTGAGGTCATGCGGACACAAAAGCCTCTATAATGCCGGCATGTCAAAAAAAATATCGATAGAGCGCGCTTTACATTCCCAAGGCTTTGGTTCACGTAAAGCTTGTCGGATCTTAGTCAGACATGATGCCATCACCGTCAATGGCGACCCTTGCGACGATCCGTTTGCAGAATTTGACACAGAAAACTTGAATTTCACGGTAGATGGCGAACCGTGGCAATACCGAGAGCTGGCTTATTTGATGCTCAATAAGCCAGCGCATTACGAGTGCTCGCATAAAACTATCCATCACCCATCGATTTTTAGCTTATTACCCCATCCGCTGATCGAGCGCGACGTCCAGTGTATCGGACGATTAGATGAAGATACCACGGGCTTAATCTTGCTTTCTGATGACGGTCATTTCATCCATCGCCTCAGTTCACCGAAATGGAAAGTGCCTAAAGTTTACGAAGTGCATTGCAAGCACCCGCTAGATGAACCCCAGATCAAAGCCTTGTTAGAAGGCGTACAATTGATCGATGAACCAGCTCCGATTGCTGCACTGGCTTGCAAGCAAATCAGCAGTCACATCATTCACATGACCTTAGCTGAAGGCAAGTACCACCAAGTCAAACGGATGATCGCCGCCAATAGCAACCGTGTAGAAGCCCTTAAACGTATTAAGATTGGCGAAGTCACACTACCCAATGACTTAGCAGAAGGTGCATGGCGTTGGCTCACCTTAGAAGAGCTTCATCTGCTCACGCATACCGAAAAAATTTAAATTACTAGCTAATATAGCAATTGTCCGTATAATCAAATCTTCCCTGTGCCATACCAATCAGCACAGCGGCCTAAGGCGCCTTGCGCCAACACTTTTATCTCTTATTTGTTAGTCTCGATTGGTGCTGTTTTATAGACAGCAGGCCCACTTATAAATCTCCTTTAAGGAATTTACATTGTCTTCAGAAGTTACAAAACCTAGCCCAAATTTTAATGATTTAGGACTAGCAGAACCTTTACTCCGCGCCATTAACGACGCGGGCTATACCACACCCACACCAATTCAAGTGCAAGCCATTCCACAAGTATTAACAGGGCGGGATTTACTGGCTGGCGCACAAACTGGCACAGGAAAAACCGCAGGGTTCACTTTGCCTATCTTGCATATCCTGAGTCAAAAACCTCTTGCTGATTTAGGCAAAGGCCGCCCACGTTGCTTAATGCTCACGCCAACACGTGAACTTGCCGCACAGATTGAAGAGTCTGTTAAAACTTACGGTAAATATTTATCCCTTTCTTCTACCGTCATTTTTGGTGGGATCAACATCAACCCACAAATCTCACGCTTAAGAAAGCCGTTAGATATATTGGTGGCAACGCCAGGCCGTTTGCTAGACCTTGCCAACCAAAAGGCAGTAGATTTATCAGGGGTAGAAATTTTAGTACTAGATGAAGCCGACCGCATGTTAGACATGGGTTTTATTCGCGACATTAAGAAAATATTAGCGCTGCTTCCAAAAACTCGCCAAAACTTGCTGTTCTCAGCCACCTTTTCAGATGAAATTAAAGCGCTGGCAGATGGGCTACTCAACAATCCTGGCTTTGTTGAAGTGGCACGCCGCAATACAGCTTCAGAGCTCGTTGAGCAAACGGTACACATGATTAGTCAAAGCTTTAAGCGCGAGCTCGTTAGCCACTTAGTGACGCATCACAACTGGCAACAAGTCTTGGTATTTACCCGCACCAAACATGGCGCTAACCGTCTGGCAGAAAAGCTGGTCAAAGATGGCATTGAAGCTGCTGCAATTCACGGCAATAAAAGCCAAGGGGCGCGCACTAAAGCGTTAGCACAATTCAAGGATGGCACTGTACGCGTATTGGTTGCGACCGACATAGCCGCGCGTGGATTAGATATTGACCAATTACCTCAAGTGATAAACTTTGAGCTACCTAACGTGCCTGAGGATTATGTGCACCGCATAGGCAGAACTGGCCGCGCAGGAAGTAGTGGTGCAGCCGTTTCATTGGTAGACCGCGAAGAATTGAGTCTACTGAAAGACATTGAAAAGCTTATTAAGCGTGAGATTCCAAAAGTGCCTGCTGATGGCTGGGTACAGCCTGAAAAGGCAGAGCCAGAAGCCCCTCGTGCGCCTCGTCCACAACAACGTCGTTCACAAAATGGCGCCAAACCAGCACAGGGGAAATCTCAACAAAACCGGCACAATCCACAAGGACAACGTTCGGACAAAGTCCCTGCTGGTGAACATAACATCGCCTCGCAAAACCCATCAGCAAAAAACATGTCAGAAGCAGCAAGACATCAGTCTATGCCCCAACCAGCTTTGTTTGCTCCTAAACCACAAAACAGGGGACCCAATCCAAATGCGGGACGAAATGCTAGCCGAAATAACGGCGGCAGTCGTGGTGGGCACACAGGCGGCGGTGGCCGAGGTCGTTAATCACTAGCAAAAGGACACTCCATGTTCAAAAAACTGAGTCTATTACTGTGCTTTGTTTTACTTGCCTGCACGGGCGACGATGGAAAATACAAAGCCATTACTGGGTTTGAAGTCGACAAATACCTAGGCACTTGGTATGAAATTGCGCGTTTAGATCACAGCTTTGAACGTGGCATGGATAAGGTCTATGCTGAGTATAGCGTGCGTGAAGATGGCGGCCTAAAAGTGGTCAATCATGGATTTGATACCAAAAAGCAAGCATGGCACGAAGCCGTCGGAAAAGCTTACTTTGTAGAAACGCCCGATGTTGGCCGACTCAAAGTATCCTTTTTTGGCCCCTTTTATGGCGCTTACACCATTGTCGAGATAGACAAGCCCACTTATAGCTATGCACTGGTCACAGGCGGCAAAGATTATCTTTGGATACTTTCACGCACGCCACAAATGGCGAGCGAAATAAAACTAAACTTAATTGCTCAAGCAAAAAGTTTAGGATTTGATACGGATCGATTGATTTATCCCAATCAATAAAAAAGCGCAGTGAAATTTCAACTGCGCTTTTTTTATTATCTAATTTTTATAGATTTACTTGACTGGCGTGACCGTAAACCCAGCCGCACGCAAACGATTCAAAACCCCACCCTCACCTGCCAAATGGGATGCCCCTATCGCGGCAAATACCGGCTTTTCATTTGCTTCAGACACTAAGCCTTCGGCCATGCCAGCATTACGTTCATCAATCAATTTAACTCGCATATTTTCCCAAACAGCTTTAGGCAACATACCCCCAGTGATTTTGTCATCAAGGTCAATGATTTTCTTTAAATCGCCGGATTGGTAGGTCTTAAGCAACTTTTCGTAATCCCGTTCTTTGTCTTTTTGACTGCGTTTAAGCACCGCTCGCAGCATCACCATTTGTTCATCCATACTAACTGTATCGAGCACGGAAAAATGTTCGCTCGTTTTTTCCAAGCCTACGATTCTTTTATATTGCTCTTCGGCTTTTGCCATGAGCAGTTCATCCATGGAATAAAGCGCTTTGGGCTTAGGCAAATCAAAAATAACCGCTAATAGCCAAGGCTTCATCCGCATGGCTGCTTCAATATGCATGGAATGAAAGTCGGCCAACTCCCGTACCTGATCGAATTCTTTTTCAGTGAGTAACTCAGCCACTGTTCCTTGCTTCATCATAAAAATTGAAGGATCTCGCGGGGGTAAGGTTTCCATCATAAAAGCTTCGCTTTGATTGAAGGCCTCGATGATTTTTGGGGAGAACTCGGTCACGCGTTGGTCGTCCGTATGGATAGTGCCAAGTAAATAACTCACTTTGCCACTAGGAGTTTCAAGCTTCCATAGCAACCCATTATCAGACGCTAGGGCGACTTGAGATGCAACAAAAAGAATGATCGCGAATGAAAACTTAGAAAAAAATGAATACACGAATCGCCTCTTAATCATGAAATATGCTCTTGTGACAAACTTCATGCGTTCCAGTTCAATATGAACGAATTAACGTGGGCGGCGGAACGGCTTCCCTATCTCTATTTTTTTGGCTTTTGCCACTGCCGGGCGATTTCTTGCGCTTGCTTGCACGAGGCGCGGGGGTGTTTTATCTAGCGGTTGCCATGCAGGAATCAAGCAATGCTTGCCGTTACCAATTAAATCAGCACGGCCCATGTCTTTTAATGCCTCACGCAAAAGCGGCCAGTTTTTTGGGTCATGATAGCGAATAAAGGCTTTATGCAATCGACGCACACCACCCGCTTTCGGAATGGGAACATCTTCACTATCATCTGTCACCTTGCGAAGAGGGTTTTTACCTGAGTGGTACATTGCCGTTGCCATCGCCATTGGCGTTGGCGTGAACGTTTGCACTTGATCTAATCTAAAATCATATTTTTTAAGCCAAAGCGCAAGGTTAAGCATATCTTCATCAGTTGTACCCGGATGTGCAGCAATAAAATATGGAATCAAATATTGTTGCTTGCCGGCTTCTTTTGAGAATCGCTCAAACATCTCTTTAAATTGATCGTAAGCACCCATGCCTGGCTTCATCATTTTAGATAACACATTCTCTTCAGAATGCTCAGGCGCTATTTTTAAATAACCCCCCACATGGTTTTGCACTAACTCTTTCACATACTCAGGAGAAGTCACCGCCAAATCGTAACGCAGCCCAGAGCCAATAAGAATCTTTTTAATGCCTTTAAGATTGCGGGCTTTACGATAAAGCTGAATTAAGGCGGAGTGGTCAGTGTTGAGGTTTTCACAAATGCCTGGATAAACACATGACAACTTACGGCACGATTTTTCAATCTCAGGTGACTTGCATGCCATACGGTACATATTAGCCGTTGGGCCGCCAAGGTCTGAAATAACGCCAGTAAAGCCATCCACCTTGTCGCGAATTTCTTCAACTTCTTTCAATATGCTTTCTTCAGAGCGACTTTGAATGATTCTCCCCTCATGCTCAGTAATTGAGCAGAAAGTACAGCCCCCAAAACAACCGCGCATGATATTGACAGAGAAACGAATCATTTCCCAAGCAGGAATTTTGGCATCTCCATAAGCTGAATGAGGCCTACGTGCATAAGGCAAATCGTAAACGTAATCCATCTCCTTCATGGTGAGCGGAATTGGCGGCGCATTAAGCCACACTTCACGGTCGCCGTGCTTTTGAATCAGTGCGCGCGCATTACCAGGGTTGGCTTCTAGATGCAAAACACGAGAAGCATGAGCGTAGAGCACAGGGTCTTTTGCAACTTCTTCATAACTAGGCAAACGCACTACTTGCAAGGCGCGATCAGCCTTGGGCTTGCGAACAATCTGGACAGCTTGCGTGCCTTCAGGCAGCCCGGCTTCTTCTTTTTTAGCATCCGTCTCGCAGCTCGTGCCGGCACCCATTTTCATTTCATATGGGTCTATATGTGTTTCCACTTTCCCAGGGCGATCTAGATTCGTTGAGGCAACTTCTTGCCAGCCTTCTGGGATTTTTTTTCGTAAAAAAGCAGTGCCGCGAATATCGGTAATCTCCGCAAGATTCTCGCCTTTTCCTAACCGGTGACTCAACTCAATTAGGGCGCGTTCTGCATTACCAAAAAGCAAAATATCCGCTTTGGAATCCACCAGCACAGAGCGTCTAACCTTATCAGACCAATAATCATAATGCGCGATACGACGCAAACTAGCTTCAATGCTCCCAATCACCAACGGCACGTCAGAAAAGGCTTCGCGGCAACGCTGAGAATAGACCAAGACTGCACGATCTGGACGTTTTCCCGCAACCGCACCTGGCGTATAGGCATCATCAGAGCGAATCTTGCGGTCAGCAGTATAGCGATTCACCATGCTATCCATATTGCCCGCAGTAATCCCAAAATAAAGATTAGGTTTGCCTAGCGCTTTAAATGCTTCAGCATCAGACCAATCTGGCTGCGCAATAATTCCCACGCGAAAGCCTTGCGCTTCAAGCAAACGCCCTACGAGCGCCATACCAAAACTAGGATGATCGATATAGGCATCACCCGTAACCAAAATTATGTCGCAACTATCCCAACCAAGACCATCCATTTCCTCACGACTCATGGGCAACATTTTGGACGTGCCAAAACGCTTTGCCCAATAAGGGCGGTACTGATTGATTGGCTTGACGGTGGGAATGGTATTTATTTGCATAAGTTGAGTATTTTACTCTGGATTGCTTCATTTATAAAATCTAACGGGACTTCTTAATAACCGTCGCTAAGCCATCCCAATTACCATCTGATTTTAGTGTATAGCCAGTTATGTCAGCGCGCATGGCAGCGAACTGACCTTCGTACCAAAGCGGTACATAAGGCAACTGCTGATGAATATAGTTCGTTGCACTTTGCCAATCTTCTTTAACCAACAAAGCATCTAAATGCGTATCGCTAAAACGCCCGCGATTAAAGCCCTTTGGCGGCGCATTATCCGACCCAAACGCCTTAGCGTAAATATCTGGCGTATTGATACCGACCCACGTGAGGCCGTAAAGTTGAAAATGACCTTGTTTAACGTCCTCAAAAAACGTACCCCAATCTAGGCTTTTAATTTCAAGCGCAATCCCTGCGGCTGCCATTTGCGCTTGCATAATGGTGGCAAGACGAACACGTTGGGCATCGGTGGATGTTTTATAAACCAGCTTAAGGGGCATTTTCACGCCAGCTTCTTGCAGTAGTTGTTTAGCCAACGTTGGGTTATAGGTATATGGCTCAAGCGCGCCATTCCCTGCCCAATGCTCTGGCGGCAATATAGCCCCAGCCGATCGAGTTTGACCGACTAAGGCTTGCTCGATAATCTCTTGTCGATTGATGGCATGCGCCACCGCTTGTCGGACTTTTATGTTCGAGAGCGCTATATCTTGAAGATTAAAACCTAAGTAAGAAAAATTAGTGCCATTGCTTTCGCTCACCTTTATATTCGGCTGGCGTTTTAAATAACGCACCAGTTCTGGCGGCAAATCCCCCTGCAAAATATCAGCTTCGCCCCGTATGAGCTTGAGAACTCTCACCGTTGGGTCTTTCACCTCAAGCAAAGTGATCAATTTTCCGTCAGTCATTCGTTTGAATTGTAAGGTGCTTTGCCAGCTTACAAACTCAAGTGGGCCACTGCCTATTGGGTGATGACTAAAATCTCGCCCTTGTGAAATTTGACTGGCAGGCAAAATGCCAATAATAAGCTTAGCTGGAAAAGCGTTATCGGCTTCTTTTAAATAGAAATCCAATGTATTGTCGTCCAATACTTGAATCTGGTTAACATCAGAAAATTCTGCTGAAAGTGGCGAATCTTTTAATCCCATCAACGATTCATAAGTTGCCATGACATCTTTGGCATTTAAATGACTACCATCATGAAAACTGCGCCCCCCCTCTCCCAATGTAAAACGATAGTGGGTCGGACTAATAAGTTTCCAAGTCGCCAAATCAGCAATAGGTTTTGAAGACGCATCAAAACTCACAAGCGAGCGAAAGAGCAAGCGATTAACACGAGCAGATGCGGCATCAGTCGCATAACGCGGGTCTAGATTAATCGGTGCTTGAGCAACAGCAAATCGAATGTCTCGGTGTTGTGGAGTTGCTTCTTGCTTGTGACAGGCGGCCAAACTACTCAGCACCCAGAACAAGAGACAGATTTTTTTAAACATCAATGAGGTTAACGCTCGAACAAAGCAATGGACTCGACATGCGAGGTATGTGGGAACATATTAATCACGCCAGCAGCCATCATACGATAGCCTTTTTCATTGACCAAAATACCTGCATCACGCGCTAACGTAGCTGGATTGCATGATACGTAAACCATACGTTCCGGACCAAAGCTGGCATCCTCAGGCAAAGCACTGACTAAAGCCATTGCGCCGTCACGGGGGGGATCTATCAACCATTTATCAAAGTGACCCAAGCCTTTTAATAATTCAGGCGTCATATCAAACAAGTCCGCTTCAGCAAACTCCACTCGGTCAGCCAAATCGTTCAGAACAGCACTTTCTCGGGCACGATTCACTAAAGTCTCAAGACCTTCCATTCCCAACACAGTCGCCCCAGAGCGTGCAATTGGCAAAGTAAAATTGCCCAAGCCACAGAAAAAGTCTGCAATCCTTTCTCCAGCTTGCGGTGATAGCAATTGCATCGAGCGACGCAACATCACTTGATTGATATGCGGATTGACCTGCGTGAACTCAGTAGGATTAAATGGATAAATTAAATCAAACTCAGGTAATGAATAGCTAAGTTTAGCGCCATCTAATGGATAAAAAGGCTGTATCGTATCCAATCCTTTAGTCTGCATCCAAACTTGCACGTCATATGCATCCGCAAAAGCTTTAAACAGGGCCTCATCATTAGCACTTGGTGTTGCCATGACACGAAACACTAGCACAATCGCATGCTCACCCACTGCCAACTCAATCTGCGGAAGGCTGTCACGAATACTCATTTGCACAATCATTTCTTGCAAGGGCGTGATCAAGGCAGAAACGCGCGCTGGCAGTACTTCACAGCTATTCATATCTGCCACAAAGGGAGCAGATTTCTCATTGAAGCCAACCAATACACGATCTTTTTTAGGCACATACTTCACCCGTAAACGGGCTTTATGTCGATAACCCCAAGCAGGTCCATATATTGGGGGCAACATATTTTCGGGTTTTACTTTGCCGATATGGCGCAAATCATTTTCAAGTAAGCGTTGTTTAGCCGCCACTTGCGCAGAAAAATCTAAATGCTGAAGCGCACAACCCCCACACATCCCAAAGTGGGCACATTTTGGCGTAACTCTCAAATTAGAAGCTTTAATAACCGATTTGGTATCAGCGAACTCGTAGCTAGTTTTTACACGGCTAGATTGATAGGTAACCGTTTCATTCGGAAGAGCGCCGCGAATGAATATCGCTTTACCGTCAACATGAGCAACACCCCGCCCTTCTTGATCTATAGATTCAATAAAGGCAGTTCCAATAGGATTTTCGGATTTGAATTTTTTACGAGAACGCATTGCGGATAAACTTCACTAATCAATAATTAGAATTAAACTTTCCAAGCTGCTATAAACTCTTGCCAGTGCGGCGCAGCATCAGCGTTTAAAGTATCACGCACCAATGCAATTTCACGATCATAAGCAGCTTGATTCAACTGGCCGCGCATCAGTTGAAAGCGCAGATACACAAGATAGGTATTCACCACATCGGTTTCGCAATAATTGCGTATCGCTTCAATCTCACCTTGCTGATAAGCATCCCACACCTTACTTCCGTCCATCCCAAGTTTGCCTGGAAAGCCACACAATTGCGCCATATGATCTAAAGGCGCATTCGCACGCCCTTGATACATAGCGAGCAAATCCATCAAATCGGTATGACGTGAATGATAGCGGCTGATGTAATTATTCCACTTAAACTCTTTGTCATCTTCACCCATGTCCCAATAGCGAGGCGCTTGCACGCCATGGATCAGGCCACGATAGTGCAACACCGGAAAATCAAAACCGCCACCATTCCAAGAAACAACATTAGGCGTATATTTTTCAATACCATCGAAGAAACGTTGAATTAACTGACCTTCAGGTTCATCTGACACACCCAATGACCAAACTTTAAAATGATCACCTTCGCGCAACACACAAGAAATCGCCACCACACGATGCTGATGCAATGGCAAAAACTCAGTGCCGCTATGCTGACGACGTTGATGAAATGCAATCTTTGCCACATCATCTGCCGTTGTCTCAAGAGGCAACCCAAGTAAGCTTTTTAACCCTTCAGTATCGGGAATCGTTTCAATATCAAAAACTAAAGTAGGTATCAAGATGGGAAAATCCCAGTAGACAAATAACGGTCGCCACGATCACATACAATTGAAACTATGACTGCATTTTCAACTTGTTTAGAAATCTGCAAAGCTGCATACAAAGCTCCACCTGATGAAACGCCAGCAAATATACCCTCTTCACTGGCTAAGCGACGCGTAGTTTTTTCCGCATTAGATTGGCTTACGTAGATCAATTCGTCTATATTTTTTGCATTGTAAATCGTCGGCATATATTCTTCAGGCCATTTACGAATTCCCGGAATTTGCGAGCCATCTTCAGGTTGTACACCAATAATTTGAATTTTAGAGTCTTGCTCTTTCAAAAAGCGTGAGGTGCCCATAATGGTACCTGTGGTCCCCATGCTCGAGACAAAGTGTGTGACTTTTCCTTGGGTGTCACGCCAAATCTCAGGGCCCGTGCCTTCGTAATGCGCTAGCGGGTTATCCTCATTGCCGAATTGATCTAGCACAATACCCTCCCCCTCCGCTTGAAGCTTCATTGCCACATCACGCGCCAATTCCATACTGCCATCTTTAGGGGTCAGCAACAATTCGGCCCCGAATGCCTTCATGGTTTGGCGACGCTCTACGCTTTGATTTTCAGGCATCACTAACAGCATTTTATAGCCCTTCATCGCAGCAGCCATTGCTAGTGCAATCCCGGTATTGCCTGAAGTTGCTTCAATTAAAGTGTCGCCTGGCTTAATATCGCCCCGTGCTTCAGCATGCGCAATCATGGACAAGGCTGCACGATCTTTGACAGATCCCGCTGGATTATTCCCCTCTAGCTTCACCAAAATCGTATTGCTTGTATCACCTGGCATACGTTTTAATTTCACCAAGGGGGTGTTGCCGACAAAATCTTCTAAATGTTTATCCATATTAAATTCTTTTAAATTCGTTTTTTAGCTATCAAAAAGGCATAAGCTGCCAACATCAAAAAAGCCATGAGCGCTAATTGCGGAATGCTTAAGCCAACAAAAGTCCAATCAATCGCTGCACAATCCCCAGTTCCGCGAAACACCAACATGAATGCCTTTTTAAGGGGGAAGTTATCGAACATATAATCAAAGCCCACACCGCAATCCACCAACATTTCATCTTTGTGTACTTGCAACCACCAGTGGCGAATTGCCACAACAGCTCCGCCTAGTGCCGTAAGCATCTGTAATAATGAATAAAATTTTACCCAAGTTCGTTTTTGCGGATTGTGTATCGTGGCAATCAAAAACAACAGTCCCAATCCCATAAACACAATGCGCTGTGAAATACACAGCGGACACGGCTCTAATTTATATTGGGTTTGAATCACCAGCGCCAAAGCCACCAGTCCAAAGCTTGCGAAAAAGCCCATGAAATAACCGGTGCGGCTAGTGAGTATTTTGTTCAACATATTTAAATCCAATCAATGCGAATACCAGCATGCTCATCCTTTATAATAATGAGCAACCATTTAGCCTAGATTGTAACGGATAAAACCCAATGTTAGACACAGAACAAGCGAGTATCGCCCCACGCGTATTAAGTGTAAGCGAACTCAATCGTTTAGCAAAAGAAGTGCTTGAGCAAAGTTTTCCATTATTTTGGGTATCCGGTGAGATTTCCAACCTCACACGTGCTGCTTCTGGACATTGGTATTTCTCGCTCAAAGACGCTGGCGCACAAGTACGCTGCGTCATGTTCCGCGGTCGCAATAGCTATTTAGATTGGACACCTAAAGAAGGCGACAAGGTTGAAGCGCGCGCTTTAGTCACTCTATATGAGGCGCGTGGCGACTTCCAACTCACGATCGAATTTTTACAACGTGCTGGCGCTGGCGCGTTGTTCGAAGCCTTTGAAAAACTCAAAGCTAAATTGCAAGAAGAAGGCCTATTCGACGCCGCTTTTAAACAAAAAATTCCAACACATCCCAAACAAATTGGCATTGTGACTTCACCTGATGCAGCAGCCTTGCATGACGTACTAACAACCCTAAAACGCCGCATGCCCAGCATCCCTGTTGTGATTTACCCGACGCCGGTTCAAGGCAAAGGCGTTGCGGGACAAATTGCAAAAGCGATTGATACAGCTCATGAAAGAAATGAATGCGATGTGCTGATTATTTGCCGTGGCGGTGGGAGCATGGAAGACTTATGGCAATTTAACGAAGAGCTTGTCGCTAGAGCCATTGCAAATTGTCGCATTCCTACCATCAGCGGCGTTGGTCATGAAACAGACTTTACCATTTGTGATTTTGTTGCAGACACTCGCGCAGCTACGCCAACCGCGGCAGCTGAACTTGCATCACCGTCTCGTGAATCGCTGTTTAATAAACTGACGCAGTTAGGCTTTCAGCTCAATAAAACTAGCCAGGATAACCTTAGGCAGCGCGCACAAATGCTCGATTACTTAGCGCGCCGACTAGTGTCACCTGGGCAGCAGATTGCTCAACAAAAACAGCAACTGGCGCAGCTTGCTCATAGGCTAGGCTTGAATATCAAGCAACAATTGCAACGACAACAAAATAATCTAAATCAAATCGAACAAAACTTACATCATCTAAACCCCCAAGGTGTTCTGAGTAGAGGCTATGCATTTGCGCAAACAAAGGATGGAAAAATCATCAACAGTAGCGTTCAAATCAAAGCTGGCGAGACAATCAATCTGACTTTTGGGATGGGCGAAGCAGAAGCCGTTGTCTCAAAAACCTCATAAGCACGATCAAGTCGCCAGACTTTTATCATTCTGCTATTGGTTTAGCTCTCAAGTTGATTGATAATACCGTTTTGTCTTCAAGCTGATTTTTAATGTCATCCACCTCTGGCAATAAAACCAAACTTTCCGCATTAACCTTAGCTGCACTCGGCGTTGTATTTGGCGACATCGGCACTAGTCCACTATACACAATGAAAGAAGTTTTTTCGGTCGGCACACACCCTGTACCCCTTAATGAAGCCAATATGTTTGGAATTTTATCGCTCATCGTTTGGGCACTCATCATGGTGGTTTCAGTCAAATATGTGGCCTTTATTATGCGTGCAGACAACCGAGGCGAAGGTGGAATCATGGCTTTACTTGCGCTTGCCACTCGCCATGCTAGTGGCAATAAGAAAATGCAACACACCATTATGCTTTTAGGCATTTTGGGCGCATGTATGTTTTATGCGGATGGAATGATTACCCCAGCAATTTCTGTACTTTCAGCTGTAGAGGGCTTAGAAATAGCGGCTCCAGGCTTACATACGCTCATCATTCCTGTCACCTTGATTGTAATTATGGGTTTGTTCTGGGCACAAAGCAAAGGAACGGCCATGGTTGGGGCTTTCTTCGGCCCAATTATGTTGATTTGGTTTGGCTCACTGGCTGTACTTGGCATCAATGGTATTGCGCAATATCCAACTATTTTGCAAGCACTTAATCCCTATTATGCCTTCCAATTCCTGCATTCCGCCCCTTGGGTCGCCTTTGTTGCATTGGGTGCCGTGGTGCTTGCGGTGACAGGCGCTGAAGCTTTGTATGCTGACATGGGTCACTTTGGCCCATTCCCAATTAGGTTAGCCTGGTTTGGCTTTGTATTACCTTCACTGATTATCAATTACTTTGGTCAAGGCGCTTTAATACTCTCCAACCACGAAGCCGTCGAAAATCCATTCTATCTTCTCGCACCTGAATGGAGCCTTTTCCCATTAATTGCTCTAGCTACACTTGCCGCAGTGATCGCTTCACAAGCTGTGATTACTGGGGCCTTTTCCGTCTCACGCCAAGCCCTTCAATTAGGCTACTTGCCGCGCATGCATGTAGAACACACCTCAGAAAGTCACGAAGGTCAAGTTTATATGCCACGCATCAACTGGGGTTTGATGTTAGCGATTATGGTATTGGTATTAGGGTTTAAATCTTCAGGCAATCTAGCAGCCGCATACGGCATTGCAGTGACTGGCGACATGGTGATTACATCCCTACTTGCAGGGATTGTTTTCCACCATATGTGGGGTTGGGGAAAGTTAAGAACTGGTGCATTAATCCTAACATTCTTAACGGTTGATGTTTCTTTCTTTACCGCCAATGTCCTTAAAATTCCTGATGGAGGCTGGGTACCTCTCGTGATTGGCATCTTTATTTTCACCCTTATGGTGACATGGAAGACTGGCCGTTCTTTACTTTATGCACATCTTAGAAACGACGCAATGGAACTTAGCCCATTCATCGAAGCGATCGGGCAACATCCGCCTGCACGGGTTCCTGGCACCGCATTATTTATGACGCCAAATCCTGATGGCGTTCCACATGCAATGCTTCATAATTTAAAACACAACAAGGTGCTACATGAAAAGGTCGTTGTCTTAACTGTAAAGTTTTCCGATTTTCCACATACGGCAAAAGAAGATCTCGTGAAAGTAGAAAAATTACCCCATGAATTCTATAGAGTAACGGTTAACTATGGCTTTAAAGATGAGCCAAACCTACCGCGCGATTTGGAATTGTGCGCTGCTCAAGGCCTAGAACTCAATGCTATGGACACTTCATTCTTTATTGGTAAAGAAATTCTAATTGCCTGCGAAACTCCAGACATGGCCACTTGGCGCAAGAAAATATTTATTGGGCTCTTTAGGTCCGCAGAAACGATTACCAATCAGTTCAAATTACCGCCAAACCGTGTGGTCGAACTTGGCTCACAAGTAAGTTTCTAAATTTAACGACTAGTAAAATGATTAGAACTAATACCTTCGTAATATTTTTATTGCTAGCTTTATCCTCATTGCTTAATGGGTGCGCAACCACAACCAATTCTGGAGCAGTGGGTGTTGAACGAAAGCAATTCATGATGCTTTCTGAGAAGCAGGTAGAAAGCATGTCCCTGCAAAGCTACAATCAAACAATCAAGACAGCAAATGATAAAAAAACACTTAACACTGACTCAGTGTTAGTTGAGCGCATTCGTGGCATTTCTAATCGATTAATTGCTCAAACCAACGTATTTAGGCCTGATGCAAAAAATTGGAAATGGGAAGTAAATGTAGAAAAGAATGACCAGGTGAATGCTTATTGCATGCCGGGCGGTAAGATCATGGTTTATTCTGGACTGGTTGATAAACTAAAAGCAACCGATGATGAACTCGCTGCAGTTATTGGGCATGAAATTAGCCATGCGCTTAGAGAACATGGGCGAGAACGTATGTCACTTGCCTATGCGGAAAAAGGTGGTTTAGCATTATTAGCTGCAGTTCTTGGATCCACAAAAAATACACAAACTGGCGCAGCCTTAGGTGCAGCAACCCTAGGGACTCAATTATTCTTTGCGCTGCCCAATTCACGCACACAAGAAACCGAAGCCGATCGAATGGGATTAGAGTTAGCAGCACGCGCAGGCTTCAATCCAAATGCTGCGATTAGCTTGTGGACAAAAATGGCACAAAGTGGAGGCAAAAAACCTGCTGAGTTTTTGAGTGACCACCCCTCTGACAAAACCCGCATCGACGACCTTTCTAACTTAATTCCAACTGTAATGCCACTTTACGAACAAGCAAAAGTCGTCAAATAAACGTATTACCTGCTGGAATCAGGTAAAATCTCGCACTTATTTTACCTTTACTATTTTTAGACTATCGGAATTATTCATGAGCCAATTGCAAAACATCATTGAAGACGCTTTTGAGCGTCGCGCCGACATCAACCCAAGCAATGCTTCTGAAGAACTCAAAGACGCTATTGCTAGCGTTTTAAGTGACTTAGACACAGGAAAATTACGTGTAGCATCTCGCAAAGGTGATAGCCAGGAATGGGAAACACACCAATGGTTAAAGAAAGCCGTATTGCTTTCATTTCGTCTTCAAGACAATGTATTAATGGATGGTGGCTGCACGCAATATTTCGATAAAGTGCCTCCAAAGTTTGCAAACTACACTGAAGAAGACTTCAAGGCTGGTGGCTTTCGCGTGGTCCCTAATGCTATCGTTCGTCGTGGTTCATTCATCGGCAAAAACGCAGTATTGATGCCTTCATACGTTAATATCGGTGCTTATGTTGGCGAAGGAACAATGGTCGACACATGGGCTACCGTTGGCTCTTGTGCTCAAATCGGTAAAAACGTACATTTGTCAGGCGGCGTAGGGATTGGCGGCGTATTAGAGCCTGTGCAAGCTGGCCCAACCATAATTGGCGACAACTGCTTTGTCGGTGCACGTTCAGAGGTGGTTGAAGGTGTTGTAGTTGAAGATAACTGCGTCATCTCAATGGGAGTTTATATCGGACAATCAACAAAAATCTACGACCGAGAAACTGGTTCCGTGACTTATGGAAGAGTACCAAAAGGCTCTGTTGTGGTTTCAGGCAACCTTCCTTCTAAAGATGGTAGTTACAGCCTTTACTGCGCTGTAATTGTGAAAAAAGTAGATGAGAAAACTTTAGGTAAAGTTGGCATTAACGAGTTGTTACGGGGTATTTAACACACGTAAAGTTTATCAAAATAGCCCATACGTGGGCTATTTTGCATTGGGGCAATACTTTTTAGCATATTGCACAATGCGCTGTTAAAATATCTATCATGAAAATTTATGGGATACCAAACTGCAACACCGTCAAACGAGCCCGCACCTGGCTTGAAGAAAACGGCATTGCTTATGAATTCCATGATTTCAAAAAATTAGGTTTAGACGAAAATACGATTAAGCAATGGCTTACGCAAAAACCTTGGGATACATTGATCAATCGAGGTGGCATGACCTGGCGTAATTTAAGTGACGCTGAAAAAGCCGTCGTGACGGACAATACAACTGCCACACAATTGATGATATCCAAGACCTCGGTGATTAAGCGTCCGATTTTAGTCCAAAATAATGCCCTACTCGCTTTAGGATTTGACGAAGCTACCTACCAACAACTATTTAAACAATAAAAGTTACTCCTATGAGCAAAACACTAGATTTAGCTAAAGACTTAATTTCAAGAAAATCTAATACCCCTTTAGATGCTGGATGCCAAGACTTAATGATTAGCCATCTAGAGCCACTCGGCTTCAAAGTTGAGCGCATGCGCTTTGGTGATGTCGATAACTTTTATGCACGTCGCGGGACGACTAGTCCATTGCTTGTATTTGCAGGTCATACTGATGTTGTTCCTACTGGCCCTGTAGATAAATGGCACACCCCTCCTTTTGAGCCAACGATTAAAGACGGCATGCTATATGGTCGCGGGGCGGCAGATATGAAAACTTCTTGCGCCGCCTTTATCACCGCTATTGAAGAATTTATTGTAGAACATCCAGATCATCAAGGTTCAATCGGCTTACTCATTACTTCTGACGAAGAAGGGGTGGCAATTAATGGCACAGTGAAGGTCGTTGAGGCACTCAAGGCAAGAGGTGAGCACTTTGATTACTGCATCGTTGGTGAACCTACATCCAACAAAGTGGTGGGTGACATGATTAAAAATGGTCGCCGCGGCTCGCTCTCAGGCAAGCTTGTCGTTAAAGGAGTGCAAGGTCATATCGCTTATCCACACCTCGTTAAAAACCCAATCCATATGGTGGCACCAGCGATTAAAGACATGGTAGATACTGTATGGGACAACGGGAACGAATATTTTCCGCCAACTTCATGGCAAATCTCTAATATGAACGGTGGCACCGGCGCTACCAATGTGGTCCCTGGCGAAGTTGATATTTTATTTAACTTCCGGTTCTCAACCGCCAGCACTGAAGAGAATCTTAAAGAGCGTGTTTATGCCATTTTAGATAAACACGAACTGAATTACGATTTGGATTGGGAATACTCCCCACCTTACATCACGCCTAGAGGTAATTTGGTTGAGGCTATTTCTGAAGCTATTAAACAAAATTATGGGGTAAGCCCAGAGCTATCAACTACTGGCGGCACATCAGATGGACGTTTTATCGCAGACATTTGTAAACAAGTCATTGAATTTGGCCCACTTAACGCAACTATCCACAAACTCAATGAATGTGTTGCTGTGGCAGATATAGAACCACTCAAAGACACTTACCGTATTACGCTTAAGAAGTTACTGCTCACCTAATCAAATGAAATGATTATTGTCTTCATCGTTTTTGGATCTATAAATAGGCTTCTACCAAGCACATCCAAACCAAAAAAATAAAGAATCGAAAATACCCATGACGCCCAAACACATCACAGAAGCTTTGCTCACCATTCGCGATTGGGTACGCTTTAGCGTGAGCCGTTTAGAAGAAGCTGAGGTATTTTTTGGCCACGGCACTGATAATGCTTATGACGAAAGCGTTTGGCTAATCATGAGCGCCCTGCACCTGCCTTTAGATACCTTAGATAACTTCTTGGATGCGCGCGTCACCAAAGAGGAGTCTAAACATTTAGCGCATTTAATCGAACGCCGTGTTACTGACCGAACACCAACCGCTTACTTACTCCGTGAGGCTTGGTTGAGAGGCTTTAAATTTTATGTAGATGAGCGCGTCATTGTGCCACGCTCATTTATTGCTGAATTGCTTGAGAACGGCTTACACCCTTGGATTGAATATCAAGAAATGGTGGAAAGTGTGGCTGATATCTGCACCGGCAGTGGCTGTTTGGGTATCTTGCTTGCTCATGCTTTCCCCAATGCAACCGTAGATGTGATTGATATTTCACATGATGCCATTGCTGTTGCAAACATCAATATCAAAAACTACGGTTTGGAAGAACAAATTACTGCAATTCACTCTGATATGTTTGCAGCACTTACTAACAAGACCTACGATCTAGTTATTAGCAACCCGCCATACGTGGACGCACCGTCAATGGCACATCTGCCAAAAGAATATCGTAATGAACCACAAATTGCACTTGGAAGCGGCGCTGACGGATTAGACCACACACACACATTATTGAAAGATGCGGGCAAATATCTTAATGATGGTGGCTTGCTAATTGTTGAAATTGGCCATAATCGGGATGCTTTAATTGATGCTTATCCTGATGCACCATTTACATGGCTAGAAGTGGAGTCGGGCAATCAATTCGTGTTCATGTTAACAAAAGAACAATTACCCGTTAAATCCTAAAGTATTAAAACCACTTTAAGGTTGATGCCGTTTAGGTGGCTTTTCACCGGCCTTAACGAGATCGGTGCCTTGGCGAATACGGCGATTTGCTGGCTTTTTAGGTACTGAAGTTTTACCGCGAGAGTTCCGCTTGTCCCTTGCAAAATCAGCTCTATCTAACTTCTCTTTATCTGAAGCTGCATGCTCTGAAGATTTCCTATCAACAGAATTGGTGCCACGACTCTTACGTTGCGTCCCAGTCAAAGTCTCAGCCAAGCTTGGCGGCGCATTACGTTCATAATAGCCTTGACGTTCACTTTTATTACGGTCGCCTGCTGCAATCCGCTCACGTGCTTCACGTTTAGGTTTAGGTGTAAAAGCAGTGCCAAGCTTATCTTTTTCCCTTGCTGTAAGCTGGCGTAATGGGGCACTCGGTGTTGGCAGGCCAGCCCATTCAAGCAAGCCCACCACCTCTTTGGGCGATAGTTCTAACATCATGCCGCGCTTTAAACGTGGAGGGAGATTCACAGGACCAAAACGTACCCGCATCAAGCGACTCACTGGGGTTAAAAATGCCTCAAATAAACGACGCACTTCTCGATTACGGCCCTCTGTCAGAACCACCTGATACCAATGATTGGAACCTTCCCCGCCTTGTGGATTGATAATGTCAAAATTTGCAGGGCCATCATCTAGTTCAATACCAATACGTAACTGTGCTAATTGTTCATCAGTTAATTCACCAAAAATACGTACAGCATATTCACGCTCAACGCCATAACGCGGATGCATGAAATGATTGGCAAGCTCACCTGATGTGGTAAAGATCAACAAGCCAGAAGTATTAATATCCAGGCGACCAATCGCAATCCACTTAGCACCACGCACTTTAGGTAGTTTATCAAATACACTGGCACGGCCTTCAGGGTCGTCTTGACTAACAATCTCGCCTTCTGGCTTATGATAAATCAAGACTTTTGCTAATTCTGGCTCAAATGGCAAACGCACCGGCCTGCTATCCACACGCACAATGTCGGCTTCACTCACTCCTGCCCCTTGCGTTGCTAGTTGCCCATTAATCGTCACGCGACCATCGGCAATAAGTGCTTCCATGTCACGACGTGATCCTAAACCAGCTAAAGCCAATAGCTTATGTAAGCGCTGAGTTGGGACTGGCGGCGCATCAGGGTCTGCAGCGATAGGTGTGAAATTAGTCGTTGGGCGTTTAACTGGGCGCTGAGGATCACGCTGTTGCTTAAAAGGACGAGCCATGTTGTATATTTTGGTAATTGAATAGCGCTAATTTTACCGCAGATTGCTAAGCTAAATATTTTAATTAGCCGGAGGGTCCTTGTTATCAATAAAATCAGCTTGAACTGCCTGCTCTATGGCGATGGCTTCATCATCGGGAAAAATTTGTTCAACGAAAGTATCTATCGCCGGCAAGTCAGCCAATGATTTAAGATTAAGATCATCTAAAAAGGTTTTCGTTGTTGCATAAAGTGAAGGACGACCAGGGACGTCTCGCTGACCAACGACATCAATCCAATCACGCTCTTGCAATTGACGGATGGTATTCGGATTCACCGCAACCCCACGCAGTTCTTCAATGTCGCCCCGCGTCACAGGCTGCCGATAAACGATAATAGCTAAGGTCTCCATGGCAGCTCTCGAATATCGCTGAGGACGCTCTGGATTAAGCCTAGATAAAAAAGGGGCCAACTCAGGCAATGCTTGAAAACGCCAGCCACTTGCCACTTCCACCAATTCCATACTATTCGGTTTGCGTGCCAGCCAATCCTGCTTTATCTCATCAAGCAACATCCTAAGTGTTGCACGCTCTACACGTTCAGAAAATAAGCGCAACATAAGCTCTAATGACAAAGGACTTGGGCTAGTCAGCAAGGCCGCCTCTAGCATAATCTTCATCTGAGTTGTATTGTTTAGTTCCACCATTAATTGCTTTGATTAATTTGCAAGTAGATCGGCGTAAACGCAGCTTGCTGCGTAAGCTTGACCAACCCTTCACGGGCCAATTCCAATATCGCTAAGAAGCACACCACCAATTTAGGAATACCTTCATTTTCTACATCGAACAAAGCAGAAAATTCCATCATATTGTGCTCTTTTAATTGGCGCAGAATTTGGCTCATATGTTCTCGCACCGAAAGCTCTGACTTGCCCACTTTATGATGCGCAAAATGGCTGGCTCGCTTAAGCACATTTTGCCAAGCCGATAGTAAATCTTCCATAGAAATTTGCGGAGCTTGTACCTGAATAACTTGCTCAAAATAAGCATTAGCTACCATCAAATCCAAACCTACTTGCGGCAACTCATCAAGCTTCTGTGCCGCCGATTTAATTGCTTCATATTCCATCAATCGACGCACCAACTCAGCACGCGGATCATCCTCTGATTCCACTTCAACTGGCTTAGGTAACAACATTCGCGACTTTATCTCTATCAACATCGCAGACATTAGCAAATAATCAGCCGCCAATTCCAATTTGATTGCCTGCATCTTTTCAACATAGCCCATATATTGGCGCGTCAATTCCGCCATCGGAATATCGAGAATATCGAGATTATGTTTCCGAATGAGATAAAGCAATAAATCAAGCGGCCCTTCAAAAGCCTCTAGGTAAACTTCCAATGCATCAGGGGGAATATATAAATCATGAGGCAGTGACGTAATCGCCTCGCCATGGAGACGTGGTTCTGTGTGAGCTTTAAGTTCTGTAACGAGCGTAGTCACGCGCTTATGAGTAACTTAAACCCATGACTTCGCGCACTTCGCGCATGGTTTCACGTGCCATTTTTCGAGCGCGTTCACAGCCCTCAGCAACAACGTTTTTAATCATCATGGGATCTTCCGCGTATTGTGCGGCACGTTCTTGGATAGGCTTCAACTCCTCCAATACGCTTTCAATCACTGGACCTTTACATGCGATACAGCCGATGCCAGCGCTGCGACAGCCTTGCTGAACCCATGCTTTAGTTTCATCGCTTGAATAAACTTCGTGTAGTTGCCAAACAGGACATTTGTCTGGATCGCCCGCATCAGTCAAACGAATACGTGCAGGGTCAGTTGGCATAGTCTTAATCTTCTTAGCCACGCTGTCTGGTGATTCACGCATCGAAATTGTATTGTTATAGGATTTCGACATTTTTTGACCATCTAATCCAGGCATTTTTGATGCTGGTGTAAGCTTATATTCTGGCTCGACCAATATCATCTTGCCACCACCTTCTAAGTAGCCAAGTAGCCGCTCACGGTCGCCCAAACTTAACCCTTGCTGCTCTTCAATCATTGCACGGGCGGACTCAAGGGCTTCATCATCTCCGCTTTCTTGGTAACGGGTGCGAAGTTCTTCGTACAACCCACCTCGCTTACTACCTAGTTTTTTAATGGCAGCTTCCGCCTTTTCTTCAAAGCCTTTTTCACGACCATATATATGGTTGAACCGGCGAGCAATTTCCCGAGTAAATTCAATATGCGGTATCTGGTCCTCGCCAACAGGGACTTGCGTTGCTTTATAAATCAAAATATCGGCGCTTTGAAGCAACGGATAACCTAAAAATCCATAAGTAGATAAATCTTTCTGTGCAAGTTTTTCTTGTTGGTCTTTATATGTTGGAACACGCTCCAACCAACCTAGCGGGGTAATCATTGAAAGCAAGGTATGAAGTTCCGCATGTTCTGGAACACGAGACTGAATAAAGATGGTTGCTTTAGCCGGGTCCACTCCTGCTGCAATCCAATCAATCACCATTTCCCAAACGCTTTCTTCGATGATTTCAGGCGTGTCGTAATGGGTAGTCAGTGCGTGCCAATCAGCTACAAAAAATAAACACTCATGTTCATGCTGGAGCTTAACCCAATTCTTTAATACCCCATGATAATGCCCAAGATGCAAGCTTCCCGTAGGACGCATACCCGATAAAACGCGCTCAACTGCCATAGTGTTCAATTGCCATGAATAAAGATGAATCTATTATACGAAAAGGCACGCAATCACGCCTAAAAAATTAAAAAATGAATCGGATAAAATGGACCACTGCGCTAATAAATGGATCCATAATCCGTCCAAGAATTCCTGTCGCAAGCAAGCCAATTAAGATAATGAAGCCGTAACGTTCAATTTGAGCGTACTTATAGGCCAAATGATTAGGAAGCAAGCTTACCGCAATTCGTCCGCCATCTAATGGCGGCAATGGCAGTAAATTAAGCACCATCAAAACTACATTAATCATCACGCCAGCTTGCCCCATTAAAGCCATAGGTTCGGAATAAACGCTAGGCGCAGCAACTGAGACCTTAATCACAAACGCCCAAAATAAAGCCATCACAAAGTTTGATGCTGGGCCGGCAGCTGCAACCCACAACATGTCTCTTTTTGGATTACGCAAACGTGAAAAATCTACGGGCACTGGTTTTGCCCAGCCAAATAAAATACCCCCTAAAAGTAGGGTTAACGCAGGCAATAAAATTGTCCCTACTGGGTCAATGTGTTTTATTGGATTTAAAGTAATACGACCAGCTCTGTCGGCGGTCATATCCCCAAAAAAACGTGCAGCAAACCCATGTGCAGCCTCATGAACAGTAATTGCAAAAATAACTGGAAGTGCGTATACGGCTATTTTTTGTATATAGGTTAATTCCATTTTAATCCTTAAAATAAATGAGTTACTCTTACCCCGACAAACCAAAAGGTGCCAAATCTCCGGAACCATATCTAATTAATTGGGGTTGGTCCGTCGTCAAATCAATCACTGTTGTTGGCAAAGCAGAGCAAGTTCCAGCATCTATGACCAAATCCAATTGATGCTCTAAGCGCTGACGAATTTCCCAGGCTTCATGCAATGGCTCAGAGTCATCCTTCAAAGATAAGGTCATACTTAATAAAGGCTGATTGAGCTCAGTCAATAACGCTTGCGTTACTGTATGCTCAGGCACTCGCAACCCTAGAGTGCTTCGCTTAGGATGCT
>SESB01000236.1_pt1 | contig 41377 bp, 42 predicted proteins | sample 3171441 | NCBI WGS metagenome assembly SESB01 (sample SAMN06051867, study PRJNA518727) | freshwater metagenome | biome: subpolar coniferous forest; feature: holomictic lake; material: water; isolation source: holomictic Lake 227, 6 m depth | place: Canada: near Kenora, Ontario | collected...
TCAAAGGACGATAAGGAACGTCCAGGCTAGTGACGTTCGGCCTTTAACCGAAAACGCTTTAATTGGTCGGACAAACTGGCGGTGGCGGTGGGATTTGAACCCACGGTGGAGTTTCCCCCACACACGCTTTCGAGGCGTGCTCCTTAGGCCGCTCGGACACGCCACCATGGGTGACGATACCTCAGCAGTTATTTACTTGCGAAACTGTTCAAAGAACTCAGTTAAAAGACCGGCGCATTCTTCAGCCATGACGCCAGCAACGACTTCTACGCGGAATGGCGACCTGGGATCACGCAAGACATCCCAAACCGAACCTACGGCTCCGGCTTTCTCATCCCACGCCCCGAAGACGACTGTCTTTATTCGAGATTGAGATATGGCCCCTGCACACATTGCACACGGTTCTAGGGTGACAACCAACGTGTGGTTATCAAGACGCCAATTGCCAACCGATTTTGCTGCCGCACGAAGCGCCACTATTTCAGCGTGGGCGGTGGGATCGTTATCCACTTCGCGACGATTATTGCCGGTGCCAACAATTTCACCGAGTGAATTCATAACCACGGCACCAACTGGAACATCCCCAGTTGAGGTTGCTTCACGAGCAATCAGAATCGCCTTGCGCATGGCGATTTCGTTGAAAGTACTCAATCGTTACGCCTTAGGGCAGTTCATAGAGTTCAACGAATTCATCGCCGAATCCTAGACGAGCTGCGATCGCATCGATTTGTTCATCAGGAAAAAGTTCGGAGTCATCGCAGAGTGCTTCCAATTCCATCGCGCTCATCCCAAGATCCGCTAGCAAATCAATATCTCCGCCTGGTTGAGATTCGTCGTCATCTTCCGGAAAAGGGAGGTCGATAATTTCAACAAGTTCGGCGGCGACTTCGTAATCTGTGGCGTAAGTGACATCGCTAATCATCATCTGCATACTGGTGCCCAATGATCGTGCAACTATAAAAAATTCATCTTCAATGGCAATTAAAGCGACAGCGCCACCATTAGTTTGGTGGGACTTGAGTTGATCAATAAGGAAACCAATATCTCTGGTTTCGTCGAGAACTGAAAGCGTCCAGCGGCCATCTTCGTGCCAGGCGATAACTCCAAAATCTGCAAGCATGGCGAGCCTCACTTTGCGATCCGGTCGTCCCCTTAAGTCCTCCTTAAGGCGTTCATAGTGACATCGAAAGGGGCTGTGCGACAAGCCTCCAAAGGGTGAGTAAGGTGGGAAGGTGAAAATTCATGTTGTTGACCATCCACTGTTGACCCACAAATTGACGGTTTTGCGCGATGAAAGAACCGATTCGCCCAACTTTCGAAGGCTTACTGAGGAAATTGTGACTTTGCTTGCCTACGAGGCAACTCGAGACGTACATGTCACGCCTGTGACTATCAAGACGCCAGTCACCACGACCCAGGGCAAAGTCCTGGCCAAGCCTCGCCCGGTCGTTGTTCCAATTCTGCGTGCGGGTCTGGGAATGCTCGAAGGTATGACTCGCCTTATTCCCACAGCCGAAGTTGGCTTTCTTGGAATGGTTCGAGATGAGAAGACGCTTCAAGCTTCGACTTATGCCAATCGACTTCCGGAAGATCTCACTGGTCGCCAGTGCTACATCTTGGATCCCATGCTTGCCACGGGCGGCACTCTGATTGCAGCCATTAACTATCTCTTCGAGCGCGGTGCCCGCGACATCACGGCGATCACGATTCTTGCCGCACCTGAAGGTATCGAAGCAGTTAAGAAAGCCTTCGAAGGTAGCAACGCCCCTATAACTATTGTTACGGGCGCACTCGACGAAAAATTAAATGAACACGGATATATCGTTCCCGGACTGGGTGACGCAGGCGATCGTTTATATGGAGTTGTGTGAAATAGATGGCATCAACTAGCCCCGGCTATGCAATAACAATTCGTGTTGATGGTCCACCATCGGCCCAACCTGTAGCAGAAGTCACCAATGCAATTACTGCAGCTGGTGCCAGTATCACTGCGCTGGATGTTGTCGAGTCATCTCTCGAACATGTAGTCATCGATGTAACTTGCGATGCGATTGATGCCGAGCATGCCGAAGCCATCACTGAAGCCATTGCGCAAAATCCAAATCTTCATGTTCGCAAAGTCAGCGATCGCACCTTTTTATTGCACCTTGGCGGAAAGATTGAAATACATTCCAAGGTCCCCTTGAAGACCCGCGATGATCTATCACGTGCTTACACACCCGGAGTAGCTCGTATCAGTATGGCGATTGCGGCCGATCCTTCTGATGCCCGTCGCCTAACAATCAAGCGCAACACTGTCGCTGTGGTTACCGATGGATCTGCAGTCTTAGGTTTGGGAAATATTGGCCCTGCTGCCGCCCTGCCTGTTATGGAAGGAAAAGCAGCGTTATTCAAGCGCTTTGCCGATGTGGACGCTTGGCCCGTATGTCTTGACACTCAAGATGTAGACGAGATCGTTCGTACCGTTCAAATTATTGCTCCTGTATATGGCGGAATTAACCTCGAAGATATTTCGGCGCCACGTTGTTTTGAAGTCGAACGTCGCCTGCGCGAACTCTTGGATATCCCAGTTTTCCACGACGATCAACATGGAACTGCCATCGTAGTTTTAGCTGCTTTGAAGAACGCACTCAAGCTGGTCGACAAGACTTTAGAAGATGCCAAGATCGTCATGAGTGGCGCTGGCGCTGCCGGAACCGCCATCGCACGATTGCTTGTTGCCAGCGGTGCGGGACACATCATCGGATTTGATAAAGATGGTTTGGTCAACGCCCACAAAGAAGGCGATGACCCCATGCGTACTTGGTTTGTAGATAATTGCAATCCAGCCGATTTCGATGGAGATATCTCCGCAGCAATGCACGGTGCTGATGTCTTTATTGGCGTCAGCGCTCCAAACGTATTGAAAGAATCCGATGTTGCCAGCATGGCTGCAGGTTCGATCATCTTCGCTTTGGCTAATCCCGACCCCGAAATTGATCCGGTGATTGCCCGCAAATACGCGGCCGTAGTAGCAACGGGCCGAAGCGATCATCCGAATCAAATCAACAATGTGCTGGCTTTCCCCGGGATCTTCCGTGGACTACTAGATGGAAACATAACCAAGATCGATGACAAAATGCTGGTAGCTGCGGCCAACGCAATTGCCAACTGCGTTTCCAGCGAGCAGTTAAATGCCAACTTCATCGTCCCAAGCGTTTTCGATGCTCGTGTGGTTGCCAGTGTGGCTCTAGCCGTGAAGAGATCTGTCTAACCGCTCGTGACGCACTATCAAGTATTGGCGGCATCTTTTAGCCACCAACTGACGCCACTGGCACCTTTTCTTTTCTATTTCGTTGCTGGACTTGTTATTTTTGTTGAGACCGGCCTGCTGATCGGTTTTTTCTTCCCTGGGGACTCCTTGTTATTTAGCGCCGGGCTAGTGGCTGCTAAAAGCCATAATTTCAACGTAGTTATTCTGCTTTTCGTAGTTTTTTTTGCCGCATTTATGGGCGATCAGGTGGGATACGTGATTGGCAGAAAGTTCGGTAGACCGTACCTGGCCAAAAATCCTAAGTATGTGAAGTTAGTGACTCGCTCGGAAACCTTTTATGAGAATTACGGCTGGTGGTCAGTGGTTGCAGCCAGGTTTTTCCCATGGATTCGAACTTTCGTGCCACCTATTGCGGGCATCGCAAAGATGAACTACTACAAATTTCTCTGGGCAAATTCCTTAGGTGCGCTCTTGTGGGGAAGTGGAATCACTCTTGCAGGATTTTATTCGGCAACTCTTCCTTGGGTTAAAAATATTTCATATGGGTTGGCCGCTTTCTTCATTTGCGGATCATTTGTCTCGGGGTTTTTACGCTACCGTCGAAATAAGCGAGACTGACCACCCACCACAACGCCAACATAAGTCATGGCAATTCCCGCAAGCAAATATCCGGTCACATGTCCGCCATTTGTGGGGGACACCAGATCAATCAATAGCGACCCAAGCAATTGTCCGCCAACACTAAATAGTGTGAAAGTTAAGACACCTAAGTGTTGAACAATGGTCGAGGCAAAAGCAATGTAAATAACCCCAGTAACGCCACCTAGATAAATCCACCACGGGCCACGAGGCAAGGCGTAAAGGTGCCCGTGTCGAAATATCACGAGGTAGGAGAGAAGGAGAGCCAGTAACGTCGTTCCCATAATGAAGTTAAGTAATGAAGTCGCAAATTGTTGATGTGAATGTTCGTTTATCAATCCATTAAATGATCTTTGAATACCAATCAGGGCACCTGCAAGTACGGTGGCAACCACACCGCCAATGGCGAAGTTTTTGACTGAAAGTTTGTCTAGGACCGAAAGTAGAACTGCCAGGATTGTGATCGCAGCGGCGATCACACGTCTCGGTGAAATATGTTTCTTCCCACCGCCAGTGATTCCCAGCCGATCAATTACCAATGAGACCGCGGTCTGTCCGGATATTGCTGCTACCGAGTAGATCGCAACGCCAATAGCTGGGATGAAATGAGTTTGCATTCCAATCACGATTCCACCCAAGGCGCCAGCAAATAGCGCATATTTAGGTAGGTTTTTGGCCCTAACGGACCGCCTCATCTCTCGAATTCCTTGTTGCATCGACTTGGAGAAGAGTGCAGCAACGCTGACAATAAGTAATCCTGAGCTAAAAGATATAAGTGCAGCTTCCACTGAATTGTGAACAAGACGAGAAAGTTGACCATTCGCACGTGCCTGAATCGCAATCAGTAGTCCCGATATTGCAGCCAAAAGCTCCAGGCGCGCGACGGAAGTTTTATGGCTAATTTTATTGCCCTCCAAACTCTTCAAGTTTGGATGTTGCTTTGAGCCAGGCTTCTTCATAATCTGCAATGCGAATATGAATTTCGGCTAATTCTTTCATAATATTTATCAATCGCTGATGGTCGGCCGCAAAGGTAATTTGGTCTTCGCGTAGCGTGCTCTCTTCGGCCGCCGCCTTCTCCATCTGCTTCTCCAACCGGGCAAGATCTTTCTTTACAAGCCGTGCTTCTGCAGCATTCGATTTATTTGATGCCGTCGCCGTAGTGACTTGGTTGGCTAAAGATGCCCTGCGCAGATTTAAGAATTGGTCAATGCCACCGGGCAGATCCTGCAACTTTTGATCTCCCAGCAACCCTACAAAACGATCGCAAACACGCTCGAGGAAATATCGATCATGCGAAATGACCAGCATTGTTCCACCATAAGAGTCCAATAAATCCTCTAGCGCCGTAAGAGTTTCAACATCGAAATCGTTTGTTGGCTCATCCAACAAGAGAACATTGGGGCTATCCATCAACAGCCTGGTCAACTGCAACCTACGTCGCTCTCCACCAGATAGATCTCCTACGGGAGTCCATTGTGAATCGGTATTAAAACCTAATTTCTCGCATAATTGACTGGCAGAGAGTTCCTTGCCATTACCTAGTTGAACGTGGTTAGCAACATGTTCAACCGCTTCAAGTACTCGCCACTCGGGATCTAGCTCTTCCAAATGCTGGGAAAGGAAAGCAGGTTTCACAGTCACACCTGTAACAATTTTCCCAGCGGTGGGCTTGATGTAGCCCAAAAGTGCCCGAATTAAAGTGGTTTTCCCAGCACCATTGACACCGACAATTCCGATGCGATCACCGGGGCCAATATTCCAATACACATCATCCAAAATTGGTTTGTCCCCAGCCTTGATAGAGGCTTGGTGCATTTCGTAAACAGTGTTGCCCAGACGGTTTGCAGCGAAGTTAAGAAGTTCGGTTTGATTGCGTGGCGGAGGTTCATTGGCAATCAAAGTATTAGCCGCTTCGATACGGAATTTCGGTTTGGCAGTTCGGGCAGGTGCCCCACGCCGCAACCATGCCAATTCCTTCCGAATCAACATATTGCGTTTGCCATCTTCAACCGATTGCTGGCGACTTCGTTCAGCTTTCGACAGCACGTATGCGGAATAACCTCCCTCATAAGAGAGAACATCTCCGTCTACAACTTCCCAAATCTGATCCGAGACTTCGTCCAAAAACCAACGATCATGGGTGATAACAACGACAGATAATTTCGTTCGAGATTTCAGATGCGCTGCCAACCAAGCAACGCCCTCGACATCGAGATGGTTGGTTGGCTCATCCAGCAAGAGCAGATCTAATTCATCGATTAATAATTTCGCCAGGTTTACGCGGCGTCGTTCACCGCCAGATAAGGAGGCGAAAGGTCGATCTAAGAGATCGTCGGTAAAACCTCCAAAAAGACCCGTAAAGATTTCCCGAACAGCTGAGTCGCGGGCCCATTCGTGGACTTCGCGATCTCCCAAAACTACTTCGCGTATCAAGGCGCCTGGACGGGCGTTGTCGACTTGGCTAAGAATTCCGATGCGAACTGAACCCGCCTTGGCGACCCGTCCAGCATCCGGCGTCTCTATTCCAGCCATTACCTTTAAAAGCGTGGATTTACCGCCACCATTTCGTCCAACGATCCCAATCCGTTCACCTTCATTGATGCCTAATGAGACAGAGGCCAAAAGCGGACGTATGTCGAAAGCCTTAGAGACTGCTTCCAGATTCAATAAATTCTTAGCAGCCATAGGAGTAAGCGTATTTCACTATTGCTAGAGTGGGTTAATGACCGTGACCGACCGCTCTTATGCACTTGCCCTGGATGAAAAAGACCCATTAAAAGCCTTCCGCGAGCAATTTGTAATTACCGATCCCAATATTTGCTATTTGGATGGCAATTCATTGGGACGTCTTCCAAAGCAGACCATTGATATTGTCAACAAATATTTGGTGGATGAATGGGGCACCCAAGCTGTTGAGGGTTGGGCACATTGGATTGATGAAGCTCAGAGCACAGGTGACTTAATCGGTCGTGCCACATTAGGAGCCGCCGCTGGACAGGTGTTGGCATGTGACACCACATCAGTAAATTTCTTTCAGTTGGTTGGCGCGGCTATTGCAGCACGACCCGGTCGCAAAACCATGATTATTGATGCCGCCAACTTTCCAACGGATCGATATATCTTGCAAGGCATCGCTGATCGCCATGGCATGAAACTCATCATTATCGATAACGAATCTGAAGGCAGCGCGGAATACGAGCGCATCACGCCGGAAATCCTCGAACGGTATCTGTCAGATGATGTTGCCTTCGTAACGCTCGAGGTCATTCAATACCGATCCGGAGCTCGAAGTGATATCAAAGCAATCACCGATTTAGTAAGAAAGTACGGCGCATTCACCATATGGGACGCTAGTCATGCTGTCGGCGCCATCGATATGAACTTTGATGACAACGGCGTGGATTTGGCAGTCGGTTGCACGTATAAATATGGAAACTCCGGACCCGGTTCACCCGCTTGGCTTTACGTCAACAAGCGAGTTCAGAACGAATTACAAGTACCGATTCAAGGGTGGTTTGCGCAAGCAAATCAATTCGAAATGGGCCCAGATTTTCAGAAGAACCCAACAATCCGTGGCTTTCAAATTGCCAGTCCATCTCTCATCGGTCTGCGTTGTATTCAATCTGCGTTTTCTATGATTGAAGAAGCCAGCATCGAAGCCATCGCCCTAAAGTGCGCAACTGGTACTGAGATGATGATCGAACTTTTCGATGCGTGGTTAGCTGATCTAGGTTTTACTTTGAATACGTCACGCCATCCATCAGAGCGCGGCGGACATGTCTCGCTGATTCACCCAGATGCGCTGAAAATCTCGATCGCATTACGTAAATTTGCCGATGTGGTGCCGGATTATCGGGTTCCAAATTCGATTCGCCTAGCAATATCTCCGTTGCCGACGAGTTATGTGGAAGTTTGGGATGGCTTCCAGAGGTTGCGAGATTTAGTCTCCACCCGTCAATACGAGAAGGTCGAGATCGAAGGAACCAACGTCACATGAGCGAATTTGACTCTGCTCTGACCTATACCTCTTACTTGAAGGTCAATGAACTTCTGCAATTGCAAGAACCGCTCTCAGAAGGACCCGAACATGATGAACTGCTCTTTATTGTTATTCATCAAACGTATGAGCTTTGGTTCAAGCAGCTGATCCATGAAATTGTAGGCGCACAAGAATCACTCGAAAGCGGTGACAGTTTTATTTCGCTGGCAATTCTTGGGCGAATACGAACAATATTGAAGATTTGTGTGTCTCAGGTGGATATCTTGGAAACAATGACGCCATTGCAATTCAATGCCTTTCGCGGTCGATTGGAATCATCCAGCGGATTTCAATCGGCACAATTCCGCAAAGTCGAAGCTCTCTTTGGCCGACGCGATCTACGAATGGCCAGCCACTTACCGGCAAAAGAACAGAGCGAAATCGCCTCGATCACTAGTGGTCGGTCTCTTTGGGACTCCTTATTGGCATACCTTTCAGAGCGAGGCCACAAAGTCTCAGATACATATTTGCATCGGGACTTCGGAGTTGCCTATGTACCGAACGAAGAAGTCCAGAACCTCCTCCTTGAAGTGCACCGTCAGGACCCCGAAAGTGCCATGGTTTGCGAACGACTTCTCGACATCGACGAAGGACTCCAGGAATGGCGATATCGCCACGTAAAAATGGTGGAGAGAACTATTGGCCGCAAATCCGGCACAGGAGGTTCCTCTGGTGTTGGATACTTAAGCTCGACGTTATTTCATCCCACTTTTCCTGATCTTTGGGCAATCCGAGACCGCTTCTAGAAGGGACCACCATGCACTTGAGTGAACTTGCAGCGCGTTACGAATCCGGCACACAAGCCGTGCTCGATGCCCTTGGCGACTTTAAGGAGAAAAATTTGGATGCCAAGCATCCGGAAGGTTGGAGTGCCCGCCAAGTCGTTCACCACTTGGCAGATAGCGAAACTAATTCTTATATACGGTTACGCCGACTAGTTGGAGAAGAAGAAGGCACTCTCTTGTCAGGATATGACGAAGGTGCTTGGGCTAAGAATCCCACTTTGGGCTACGAAGAATTGCCGATCGAACCTTCGCTGGCACTTTTTGTAGCGGTGCGCGCGGCATCCCTAGTAATAGTGCGGCGCCTCAGCGATGCAGATCTCAATAAATCTGGAGTGCATTCAGAGGCTGGTCATTATTCGGTCGAAAGTTGGTTCAGCAGTTATCTTGCGCATCCCTTTGACCATGCCAGCCAAATAGAACGAGCATTCAAACACCAGCTTTAATTCACTGAGAACTCGGCAAGCGGTGCTCCAGCCAAAACAATGTCAGTTAAGGGAAGCCGAGTTCGCTCTGCCACTTCACGTTGGCGCAAAGTTTCATTGGGTAAGAGATCGGCGTGAGCAGCTTTTCCTATAGCAAGTACGACTATGGTTTGAAGACCTTCATCAAGATTGAGTGACAACGCGATACCCGCATGATCGAAGCCACCAATTTGGTGAACTGCCAAACCACGGTGATGCGCTTCAATTGTTAACAAAGATGAAGCTAGACCCGCGTCATATTGGGCGGTTGTGCGGGGGGTCCCATCATCTCGAAATTTGAGAACAGAAACCAAGATGAGCGCTGATGATTTTTCGGCCCAAATCTTGTTCGCTGGCACCAAACTATTGGATATATGCTGAAAAAGAGCGTCGCCCTTTCGTCCCACAACATAGCGCCAGGGTTGGCCGTTGCCGGCTGAAGGCGACCAACGGGCGGCTTCTAGTAAGCCCGTTAGATCTTCATCAGAAAGCGCTACGCCCTCATCAAATGATCGTGGGCTCCATCGCTGGGCCACGATCGGGTGTAGTTCGACTAATGAAGATGCACTCTTTTCCATATCTACTAAACCCGCGTAAAATATGGATAATTCCCATTTTTGTATGTGACTTACGTTATTAAATCGTTACAAAGTTAAATTCTCACGCTATTCCAAGGAACTGGTGGTTTAGGTACATTTTGCGCGGGACGCGAGCCACCCCCCGAGCTCGGACCAAAACAACAAGGTAAGGTCACATGAAAAAAACCATGAAACTTACGGTTGTTGCGAGCCTCGTTGCCTTAACTGCAACGTTGTTTACCGCCACAACTGCGAAAGCCTGGGACTGCGCGGGTTATGACGCGTACAAGGGTCATTCAGGCACTTCTGTAAACGTCTTTGCCGGTATCCGCGATCCTGAAGCTACTGTGATGCAAAAGATTTTCGCTCACTTTACTGCTTGCACGGGCATCACGATCAACTATGAAGGCACTGATCAGTTCGAAACTCTCCTCCCTGTGCGCGTTAAGGGTGGAAATGCACCAGATATCGCGATCATCCCTCAGCCAGGACTTGTTGCCACCATGGTTGCAACAGGCAAGGCAGTTCCCGTAACTGCAGCCGTGCTGTCAAATATTGATAAGTACTACAACCCAGCATGGAAAACCTTCACCACTGTAGGCGGTCAGGTTTACGGCGCACCATTTGGTGCTTCATCTAAGTCTTTGGTCTGGTATTCGCCAGCACTATTTACAAAGTTGAAGTTAACAATTCCAACAACTTGGGCGCAAATGGATGCCGTTGCGAAGAAGATCGCAGCAGCAAAAGTAACCCCTTGGTGTGCTGGTATCGAATCTGGTGCAGCTACTGGCTGGCCAGCAACAGACTGGATCGAAGAGCGTGTACTTCGCGATCTTGGCCCAGATGCTTACAACCAATGGTGGCAAGGCAAGCTCAAGTTCTCTTCACCTCAGATCCTCGGTGAGTTGAATGCTGTCGCATCATGGTTAGGTACCAAAGCACAGGTTGGCGATCTAAAGTCAGTCGCTACCCGTAAGTTCCAAGATGCTGGTGTTCCAGGATTGAAGAAGCAGACCTGCGGAATGTTGCAGCAAGCTTCCTTCTACTCCTCAATGTTCCCAGCAGGAACTACTTTCGGTCCTAAGGGCGATGCAAACGCTTTCTACCTTCCACCTACCAACACCAAGTTTGGCAAGCCAATCGAAGGTGCTGGCGAATTCCCAGTAGCTTTCAGTACTGCACCAGAAGTTGGGTTAGTACAGGCTTACTTCTCATCTCCACTATATGGAACAGAGCGAGCCAAAGAAGGTGGCTGGACCTCCGCTAATAACGGAATCCCATTGGATGCATACACCGATCCAGTCCTTAAGGTCGTTGCGAAATCCCTTCAAGCCAAGTCCGGCGCTATCGTCTTCGATGCTTCTGACTTGATGCCTACTGCAGTAAACGGTGCTTTCTGGAAGGAAATCACAAAGTTCTACGCAGAAGGTAAGTCAATGAAGGCTGTTGCTGCGGCTATCGACGCTAACTGGTAACTCACAGCTAGTTTCGCAGGTTCAAATGCATGGGGCTCGCCGTTCGGTGAGCCCCATGTTCAAATCTAAAGGAAGTGAGAAACACTTTGTCCGTTACTTGGTCTAGTTTGTTCCACAGTTCGTGGCCAAAGATTTGGCAAATTACCCAAGTCCTTGTGGTCTTTTTCGGGATTTATTACGCTGCATTTGCTGCTGGAGCAAGGATCAAAGGCAAGAAACAATCGCGGGTTGCGTTAATTGTATTTCTCGTTCCAGCTCTAATTTTGGTAATGACGGGCCTAGGCGTCCCCGCAATCCAAACAATTATGGAATCTTTCAAAAATGCCGATTCTTCACACTGGGTGGGCCTTCGAAACTACCGCGTCGCATTTTCAGATTCCGAAGTTCGACTAGCTTTATTCAATACGGTTCAGTGGATTGTGATTTGTCCAATAGTCGTCACATCCCTCGGGTTGACGCTCTCGGTAATGCTTAACAAGATGAAGCGCGAGGCTTTTGCCAAAGCACTGATCTTTATGCCAATGGCAATTTCTTTCGTTGGTGGTTCACTCATTTGGAATTTAATGTATGCCTACCAAGATCCTGGCCAACCTCAAACCGGCTTAGTAGCTCAACTTTTGACCTGGATTCACGTCACTCCGCCTCATTTGCTTTTGACTTACCCGCTTAATAACTTTTTAATTATGGCTGTCTATATTTGGGGTTTCACTGGATTCGCCATGGTCATTCTTTCCGCAGCCATTAAAGCGATTCCGACCGAAATCGAAGAAGCTGCCCAGCTTGACGGCGCTGTCGGATTCAAAATGTTCCGGTTAATTACTATTCCGATGGTTCGCACCACGATAATCGTGGTGTTAACCACCGCCATGGTCGGCACATTAAAACTCTTCGATGTTATTCACACGATGACCGGTGGAAACTTCAAGACTGACGTTTTATCGAATCGAATGTTCGACGAAAACTTCGTCTACCTTAATTATGGCCGGGGTTCTGCGCTGGCCGTCCTAATCTTCCTTGGGGTTATCCCAATTACTTATTACAACATTCGCGCAATCCGTAAAGAACGGACCCACTCATGAGCCTCCTTTCCGCTTCCCGCAAAAAGAGCCCGAAGCCCGTTACCTCTCATGGCGCCGAACGAGCATTTACCTCGCCCATCTCGTCAATAGTTGTGACCGTGATCGCATTACTTTGGACGATTCCCACTTTCGGCTTAGTAGTTACTTCATTCCGAAAGAAAGAAGACATTTTGACTGACGGGTGGTGGAACGCTTTTCTTCACCCCCACTTCACTTTCGATAATTTTCATGCGGTGCTGTTTAGCGCTAGCGGTTCAATTGGTGCACAGGGGTTAATTCCTTTCGCCATGAACTCATTGGCCATTACGATCCCAGCGGTTGTACTTTCTGTCGGAATTGGGTTGATGGCAGCCTACGCTCTCTCTTGGATTCCATTCCGATATAGCGATCACATTTTTTACGGGCTTTTTGCGCTTCAAGGCGTGCCGCTCCAGCTTTCTTTACTACCACTTCTAACTTTCTTTGCCACCGGAGTTAAATTATTCGGTCATACGATCTTCCCGCAGTTACATATCGTTGGAACCCTCGCCTCGGTCTGGCTGCCGCACGTAATGTTTGGTCTTCCGCTGGTTACCTATCTATTGCACAATTTCGTTTCTACTTTGCCGCGAGAGATTATGGAGGCGGCACGCGTTGACGGTGCCAATCACTTTGAAACCTTCCGTCGCATCGTCCTTCCTCTTTCTACTCCAGCCATCGCCTCAATTGCGATTTTCCAGTTCCTTTGGATTTGGAACGATTTACTCGTCGCTTTGGTCTTCGCTGGCGGCACCGATAAAGTCGCGCCACTTACACTTCATCTCTCCAATTTGGGTGGAAACCTTGGTTCACATTGGGAGAATGTTGCACCGGCGGCACTCTTCTCAATCATCATCCCGCTGATCGTATTCTTTTCACTCCAACGATATTTTGTTCGAGGTTTGTTGGCCGGTTCTGTTAAATAATTCTCGACCTTGGAAAGAAGGTTCAACATGGAACGCTCGGCACTTGAAATTGCAAGACGGCTTCCGAACGATTTCGTTTTCGGAACCGCAACCTCTTCGTGGCAGATAGAAGGAGATAGCAAAGGCCGAGGGAATTCCATGTGGGATGATTTTGCAAAGATTCCCGGAAATATTATTGACGGCACTACTGCCGACCCAGCATGCGATCACATCCATAACTGGAGAAAAGATCTAGACATATTGTCCTGGCTCGGGGTTGATGCCTACCGCTTCTCGGTCTCTTGGCCACGAGTACAGCCAGAGGGCACCGGAAAAGTTTTAGAATCAGGGCTGGCTTTTTATGATCAATTGATTGACGAGCTACTTCTGCGAAACATTAAGCCGGTTCTTACCCTTTACCACTGGGACTTGCCAAGTCCCTTGCAGGCGAAAGGTGGCTGGGTCTGGGAAGGCATCTCCGACATCTTTGCCGACTATGCGGAAATCGTTGCTAAGAAATATGCCGACCGCGTTGAACGATGGATCACTCTAAATGAACCTTGGTGCTCTGCCTTTCTTGGTTATGCCTCTAAAGTTCATGCTCCTGGTGCTGGAAAGCCCGCTCAAGGATTTGAAGCTGGCTACCGGTTGATGTTGGCACATGGCAGAGCTATCAATGTTTTACGTTCAAATAGCGCCAAGAATCTTGGAATTGCCTTGAATTTAACTAACATCATTGGTGACGATCCAGAAGTTGCGGAAGCAGTTGAACATTTGGATGGCTTGCAAAATCGATATTGGCTGGATCAATTGGCGGGACGAGGGATTCCGCAAGATATGGTTGCTCGAACTTCAAATTTTGTGGATTGGTCTTTCGTAAAACAGTCAGAGCTAAAAGAAATTTCGCAGCCTATCGATTGGTTGGGAATTAATTACTACACCCCAACCAGAATCGCAAAGCCCTCAAAAGCCGACAGTGGAAAAATTGTTGGTCAATCCGGCGATGTTAATCCAGGAACTCCCCCCGCTAGTTATATCGCACGGGAACCACGTACCGAAATGGGTTGGGAGATTGATGCCAGCAGCTTAACTACGACGTTAAAGCAGACTGCAGAGCGGCTGCCCGGTGTTCCACTCTATTTAACCGAGAATGGCGCGGCTTTCCCAGATCAGATCGTAAATGGCAAGATAGTTGATAACGATCGAATCGATTATTACTACAACCATATAAATGCTGCGTTGGACGCAATGGACCAAGGCGTTGACCTTCGGGGTTATTACGCTTGGTCGCTCTTAGATAATATTGAATGGGCCGAAGGTTGGACTAAACGCTTCGGACTTATTTATGTTGATCAATACACTCAGGCGCGTACCCCAAAAGCGAGTGCTGAATTCATAAAAGAAATTTTGGCAAACCGAACTAAAGACTAGTTAGACAACCAAACAGTCGAGTGTGGTGGGATAGTTAAAAGCCCATTTTCCAGAGTCGTGTCACCATTGGAAGCCAGCAAGATCTGCGTGGCGTGTTCAGGGAGTGAGAGTTGCTCTCCGGTTGTGTTTGCAACAACTGTGAGAGATTCGCCGCGCTTAAAGCTGAGCACTCCCTCGTGCGAATAAAGCCACGTTAACTCGCTGCGTGCACCCAAATCTGGATGGCTCTTACGAAGACCCAGACTCTTTCGATAGAAATTAAGCATGCTGTGGGGGTTGAGCTCTTCAATATCAACTGAATGTAGTCCGTATTCAGAAGGCAGAGGCAGCCACGGTTTACCGGAGGAGAAACCAAAATTTGCTTCGGCAGACTTCCAAGGCAAGGGTACTCGTGCACCATCGCGACCTTTATCGGCGCCATTAGTGCGGAAGAAGACCGGATCTTGGCGAGCAGAATCTGGAATGAGGCCATCTGGAAGACCTAGTTCTTCGCCTTGGTAAACATAAAGACCACCAGGAAGTGCATGAGTCAACAACGCAAGTGCGCGTGCCTTTCCTTCATCACCAAGCCGGGAGACCACTCGAGATGAATCATGATTGTTGAGAACCCAAGTGGGGACGGCACCGACGTCAGCGAGTTCAGAAGATGTCTGTTGAATCGCCACGCGCATCTCTGCTGCGTTCCAATCAGCCAACATGAAATCAAAATTAAATGATTGGTGAAGTTCATCGGGACGAACGTAACGAGCAATACGCGAAGAGGGGCTAATGAATGCCTCGGCAACTGCCATGCGATCACCTGCGTAGGAATCTAAGATCTTGCGCCACGATCGGTAAATCTCATGCACGCCTTCACGATCAAAGAACGGCATATTGGAGAGCAGATGCGCTCGGTATTCCTTATCTTCAAACTCGGCATCAAAACGCAGTGCGCGAGTTAAACCTTCGGGATCTGGATGATCAACTGAAATACCTTCTTTAACCAGGCCATGCGCAACATCAACTCGGAAACCATCGACTCCTCGGTCTAACCAAAAGCGCAAAGTTTTTTCAAAATCTGCTGCGACTTCGGGGTTCTCCCAATTGAGATCAGGTTGAGAAGTATCAAAAAGATGCAGATACCACTGGCCAGCCGAACCATCTGCTTCGGTAATGCGCGTCCAACATGAACCTCCGAAGACGGAGTTCCAGTTGTTGGGTGGGATGCTGCCATCTTCGCCCTTGCCTTCATAGAAATGAAAGCGAGCGCGCTCTGGTGAACCAGGGCTTGCCGCAAGAGCTGCCTGAAACCAAAGATGATCGCAAGAGAAATGATTGGGGACTACATCGAAAATTATTTTCAATCCATGGCTGTGGGAGGCTGCAATGAGTCGCTCTGCCGCAGCATTATCTCCGAAGCGTGGATCAACCAATCGTGGATCAGCTACGTCATAGCCACCGTCTCGGTTCGGAGATTTGAAAAAGGGGCTGAGCCAAATGGCATCAACGCCTAGGCGCTGAAGATAAGGGAGACCTTCGATAATGCCCGCAAGATCACCTTCACCATCCGCATTGGTATCGCGAAAAGAGCGTGGATAGATCTGGTAAATCGCTGCGTCTCGCCACCATGGAGTACTCATGGTGGCGATACTAGAGCAGGTAGGTAATTTGTACTTAATTAATTGGAAGGTGCCGAGCCGAGGACGATCGTGAAGACCTTGGTTCCACCTGCGGGTAGGGTCGCCGTAACGGAAACAGTAGCGCCGGGCTTGTATGCACGAATTCGAACAATTGCCTCGACGTAATCGGCAATCTTGTAGGTATCAATGCTGGTGATAATTGCTCCCACTGGTAGGCCTGCTTTCTCGGCACCAAAACCAGTAGTAATAGCTCCAACCTTGGCACCCTTGCCGGTGTAATTGGAATCGAAAGAGACTCCCAAAACTGGGCGAGTAGATTTGCCGGTGGTAATAATTTCATTGATCACGCGCTGCGCTTCACTGATGGGAATTGCAAAACCCAATCCAATGCTGCCAGAAGTAGAGCTGGTTGAACCAAGCGACGCTATTGCTGAGTTGATACCAATCATTCGACCTTGAGCATCGGTCAGCGGTCCGCCAGAGTTGCCTGGGTTGATAGCAGCATCTGTCTGGATAGCATCGATGTAGGCCTCGGAGCCGGTTGATCCAGTAATCACGGGGCGATTAACGGATGAAATAATTCCGGAAGTAACGGTGCGAGAAAGTCCAAGAGGTGAGCCAAATGCAATCGCAGAATCGCCAATGCTGATGGAATTAGAATCCCCAAGTGCAATTACCGGTTCATTGCCGATAGCAATCTTGAGAACCGCTAAGTCATAAATGGGATCGCGGCCCACAAGTGTCGCTGGATATGTGTCGCCGTTGTCGAGCTCAACAGTAATAGTGCCGGTACCCGTGGCTGCGGCATCGATAACATGGTTGTTGGTCACGATGTAACTAGAGGTGGCGTCGGTCTTGTAGATAGAACCAGAACCGGTATCTCCGCCACCAGGAATGGTCACGTTAACTGAGACAACTGATGGTGAAACTTTTTGAACGGTGGACTTAATGGTGGTCGTACCTGATCCGCCGAGATCGACGGCAGTTCTGGTAGACAGACACTTTCCATCGGTAGAGGCGTAAAGGGCGCCGGTGCGGTTGTCGGCACAGGCTTTCACTACGGGGTTCGAAAAAGTTACGGCGGTGGCAACTCCACCAATCGTTGTTGCTCCCAGAGCGAACCCAATCATGACCTTAGCTGCAGTACTGCGCATTCATCTCCCCGTTCATAAAAATACTTGGACTCTTGACTGCCTATATAAGAGGAATAACTTCGAAATTCTAAGAGAAGAAACTCTAAGTTGCCTGAGAATCAATTGCGCTAGAGTCCCAATATGAGAGATTTCGACCTCCTGATAGCCACCCCACGCCTTGAACTCCACACAGTCCGCCCTGAGGACTACGAAAAGTTGGCCCAAGATCGGTCAGATCCCACCCTTTGGGTCGATCGCGGCTTTAGCAATCCTCATCGCCATCTTGTGGAGGACCCGGGGCCTCTGCCCTTTCGGATCCCACGAATTCGCAATAATCCCGAACAAGCCAAATATCTGCTGAGAATGGCAGTACTTCGACAGAGCGGTGAAATCATCGGAAGCACCGGTTTCCACGATGCCCCCGACGAAAACGGGATGATCGAAATTGGACTCGGCGTTGAGGAGAAATTCCGGGGTCAAGGGTTTGCACAAGAAATGCTGCACGGGATGTGGGATTGGGTTACCACCGATCCGAATGTGAGGGTATTGCGATACACCGTAAGCCCAACTAACGAGCCCTCACAAGCAATCATCAAGAAATTGGGATTCGACTACCGCGGCCAACAGATCGATGAAGAAGATGGCCCGGAAGATATATTCGAAATGAGCGCGGACCGTTACCGACTAAAATTCGGAAATGGCAACGTTGCTCAGTAACTTGAATCTGCGCGAGCGGATTCGCAAAGCCCTGCCTAATTCTCAAGTCCTCAAAGTGATGTCGATCAGCACCTTCATTAATACCTTCGGCAATGGTCTCTTTTTTACTGTAGAAATTATCTTTCTGACGAGGTCTGTCGGTCTTACCCCTCATCAAGTCGGATTCGGCTTTACTCTCGCTGCGCTCTGCGCGTTCCCAATGAGCGTGCCGGCCGGACAGTTCGCACATCGAATTAACATCAGGAAGTTTGTTGCCATCTCACAAACAATTCAAGGAATGGCTGCCGCCTCATTTATTTTTATTCACAGCTACTCCGCCTTCTTACTCCTCACGATCTCAGTCGAAATATTGGTTTCTTTTACTCAAACATTTCGCATGGTTTTGATTAATCAAGTTGGAGGTGCAGGAGAAGCACGTGTTGGCTTTCGCGCTTATCAGCGAGCAGTTACCAACTTAGGCATCGGAATGGGTACGGCTTTTGCCGGTATCGCTCTGATCATCGACACTCACGCAGGTTATGCAACCATCGTTGTTCTTAACGGCATTACCTTCATCGTTGCCGCCCTGGTCTTTCTCAAGGTTCCGTATACGGGTGCGGAAGAGATCGATGAGGAACCACGTACCGGATCACGATTCATCGCGATAAAAGATAAAAAGTATGTGACTGCTATGTTGCTCAACGCCATTTATTCCAGCCACTTTATTATTCAAGGTGTTGCTTTGCCGCTCTGGATCATCAGGTATACCAAAGCCCCGCATTGGACGATTTCTGTTGTCTTTCTCATTAACACGATCGCATGCGTTCTCTTTTCGGTGCGAGCCAGCAAAGGCACTAGCAATGTCGTGGTCGCATCGAAAGTTTTCTTTAAATCCGGTCTCTACGTGGCTGCCGCCTGCGTTTTATATGCACTTGCGCAGGGAGCCAATGTTTGGCTGGCCTGCGGACTTCTCTTTCTTGGAATGGGGCTGCACACGGCTGGCGAGTTATTGGGATCAGCTGCCGGCTGGGGGCTGGGATTTGGACTGGCCGACGAGCGCTACCAAGCACAATATCAAGGCGTATGGCAGATGAGTTGGAGCTTAGGCGGCATCGCGGGACCAGCGCTCATCACGGCCGCAGTCGTAGACCTACATAAAGTTGGCTGGTTAATCCTGGGTGCGGTATTCATCATTGCAACTTTTCTCTTCATTCCACTGGTTAATTCGATGAAGAATCGTCACCATTCACATCTTGCTTAAGCGGAACAAATTGCATGTTGCGCACTTCAGGCACACAAAGCATCACAATAATTGCTAAGAAGCTTACCCCTGCAGCAATCTCCATCGTTCGAGTAATTCCAATGACACCTGCCAGGGGCGCTGCAACAGCTAGGCCAACTGGCCGAAAGAGCATGGTGCCCAATGCATCGAAAGAGGAGACTCTAGATAACGCTTCTCGGGGAACCATTCGTTGAAGGGCTGTCGACCAAATTGATCCCCACAAATCTAGGGTGACTCCCCAGAGAAAAGCAGTGAAGGCGATGATTGCCAGCGGCATAGGTTTGGCAAGTGACCACATATAAAAGGACATAGATGTAGAAATAATCACCAAGGCGCGCATCGGGTATTTGAAATTTACTTTCATTGCCAAGAGCGATCCCACAATATATCCAACGGATTCAGCAGAGAGTACAAATCCCCAAGATTTAGGACCGTTAAAGTGTTTCAAGGCGATGAGCGGGCCCAGAACATTTTCGCCAGCTGCCCAACACATCACAACGAAGGAAAAACCAAAAACGATAACTACGATCCATCGGAAGGAGAGAAATACCTTCCAGCCATGTTTGAGATCATCGAGCATCGAATCTTGGTTTTCAGCGCGCGCGGGAACCACATGCGCAAAACTCAAGAGCATCAAACCGGCGATAAGAAAGGAGATGGCATCGATAGCCAACGCCAATGTGCTGCCATATGCGCTGACTAAGAATCCAGCGGCGGCCGCACCTGTCAGATAGGCAATATTGGAGACAAATTGATTGACAGCATTGGCTTTCTGTAAGGCATCTTCCGGGACTATGGCTGGCAACACCCCAGAAAAGGCCGGCCACCAAATGCCCCACATCAGACCAAAATTTATGTTGGCGGCAAGCAAAACCCACATGGGTACATTTCCGGTGGCGAAGAAGCCAACCTGAACCAATAAACCAATAGCTCCCCACGTATCGCAGAGGCCGACCATCTTTACTCGTCCATATTTATCAGCGATCACACCGCCGAACGGACTCATAAGAATCATCGAAATAGTTAGCGCACCCAATACCCAACCCAACTGCGTCGCATTGCCGTGTGGAAGATGCAAAATTCCAAATGCCAAGGCGATGGGTCCGATCCCATTTCCTAAATTTGAAATGAAACGCGCGATAAAGAGGCGTTTTACATACCTCTGGCGCAAAAGAACTTTCAATTCCATAGTCGTTACTTTCTAAAGGTAGGGAGAAGCACTCCAAGGCCGAGAGCTGACTCAATGCGCGACATGGCTCGTACTAAGTTCATTTCATCGTTGGCACGAGAGACAACTCCCATGGCAACGGGCAATCCGTCGACTAAGCCCATTGGCAGAGCGCCGATTGGGGTACCGGCAATGGCGGGCGCCATCGAAATCCAACTAGCCGAGGAATAGTCATCGCCCTTGCCTAAAGCGCTAACCCAAGCCGGTGCGTAGGCCGCCCCAATGAGTACATCCACGCCATCGAGAGCCGAGTTCAGTAATGAGTTTGCCCAGAAAAGATTCCGAGTTCGAACTTCACGATACTTTTCTCCACGACCACCGAGTTCGAGAGATTTATCGAAAAGTTCCTGCTTAAAGTACTGCATTTCACTCTCGCCATGAGCAAGATTAAATTCCACAACGTCCTTTAAGGTCTTCGCTCCGCTACCTGGCCTGGTCTCAAGATATTGCGCCAGATCGTCATGGAGTTCATACATCAAAACATTGAACTCGCCATCGGAAACGCTTTCTTCTGGGGAAGGTATGGCCACATCAACAAGCGATATTCCGAACTTTTCCAAAAGTTTAAGGGAGTCTTCAAAGAGTTGGTTAGTTTTCTCGCTCTGGGTCATCCATTCCCGAACCACCCCAATACGCAAATTGTCGTTATTTTCCGCCACTTTTTGGTAGCCCTCGGTCGCGGTCATAACCTCCAACAGCAGAGCGACGTCGCGAACTGAACGTCCCATCGGGCCAGGCGAATCTTGGCTGGAACTAATGGGGATCATGCCATCGCGAGGAACTGAACCCACCGTAGGTTTGATTCCGACGCAACCATTTACTGAGGCTGGGCAAACGATCGAACCATCGGTTTCACTTCCCACCGCAAGCGCTACCAAACCGGCAGAGACCGCAGCACCGGAACCGGAAGAGGATCCGCCAGCGCTATGTTGGTGTATCCAAGGATTGGCGGTCAGTCCACCTACTGCTGACCATCCACTGGTCGATTTTGTGGAGCGAATATTCGCCCACTCGGAAAGATTTGTGGCACCAACGATGATCGCGCCTGCCTCACGCAACCTGCGAACTAAGGTCGAATCGCGCTCCACCGTTCTGCCGGCAAGAGCCAAAGAGCCAGCGGTAGCTGGTAATCCCCGCGCTTCAATATTGTCTTTGATGAGGATAGGCAATCCGGCAAGAGGCCCCGAAAACTTTTTGCTATCTATATCTCTCGCGCGATCGAGCGCATCTGCAGATACCGCCAAGACAGAGTTAAGCTGGTAACCACTTTGATCTATCCTGTGAATTCGCTCTAGGGTTTCGGTTGTTTCGGCAGCGGCGGTGATTTTGCCCGTCGCGATTAATTCAATAGTTTCATGAGCAGAGGAGAACTGGCCCACTACTTCTTTCCTTCGACATCGCGCAAGAGTTGATGCATTTCTAGGGCAATCTTCTTGAGCTCGACGAGTTCTTCTTTTGCTAATGCTCGAGCTTCTTTTGCCAATTCAAATTCTCCCAAGCTAGCGGTGTGAGTTTCGGTAATTTTTTGCTCGACCGAAGACGAGGCAGCGTTCTGGCCAACCATAATGATGGATAGCAAGACTAATTGCAGAAAAGTCTGAGCTACCCAGGCGACGATGATAATTGGATCTCCAGTTTTGAGAGCCGAGGGAAGCGAGATGAGAGCGATGAGGGCAAAGGCGTACGCGCACCACATAGTGGAGACGCCTGATGTTATTTTCGCCGCCAATTTAGCGTTAAATTCATTCATTTTGCTCATGCGGTCATAGTAGAGCCGTGGTCAATAGACTTCGTGTACCTACTGCTTATTTGAATGGAGAAACGGTGCAAACGAGAAACTTGGGACCTTGGGAAGTATCGCCAATCGGACTTGGGTGTATGCCCCTTTCGCAAAACCGCGAGTCACGTCCAGAACTCCTTACCGACCGAGCATTGAGCATCTCGGTAATTCATGCTGCCTTGGATGCGGGCATCAATTTTCTAGATACTGCAGATATTTACGCACCCTCCTGGCGGGATTTTGGACATAACGAAAAATTGGTAGGCGAGGCGTTGCGTTCTTGGAGTGGCAGCGTGGCTCAAAAGTCAAAGGTCGTTATTGCTACAAAAGGTGGCATCACTCGCGGACCTAATGAGAGTTGGGGACGAGCCAGCAGCCGGGATTACTTCTTGCGCGCAGCCGAAGCATCGGCTCTGCGACTGGGAGTGGAAAAGATTCAACTATGGCAACACCACCGCATGAATCCCGAGATGCCTTTTGAAACGCAATTTAAGAATGTAATGGTCTTGCTGGAACGAGGTTTAGTCGAACATATCGGCTTATCTAACGTAAATCTTGAACAGTTGAAATTCGCCGTTGAAATCGGCGGGTCCGTATCTGAAGGCGGAGTCATCTCCGTTCAAAATGAGTTCAGTCCACGCTATCGGCTCGGTTCAGATGTCATTGAGTACTGCCAATCCCAAGGAATCGCTTACTTACCTTGGTCACCACTTGGTGGAGTTGGTCGCAGCTCTGGAATTGCGGATGGAAAATTCGGACTCTTTAACGAGTTGAGTCAGGAAAAAGACTGCTCACCTTATTCATTAGCGATCGCCTGGCAGTTAAGCCAGTCCAGCACCATAATTCCAATTCCGGGCGCATCGCGACGAGAGCAGATTGCAGATCTCGTGGCGGGTTGGTCGCTGAAACTATCTGATGAAGAACTAACTAAATTGAACTCAAACCTTCCGGAGAATCCACCACTGCATCCGGAACTCGTGGATCAACCGCCACTTCGCGCTCCGGCAGTTTAAGTCTCAGCGCGCCTAACGAAACCACCGCTAGCCCGCCTACCAGTAGCCCGATCCAGAGCCAATGCAGGTGCGCCCCCAGCATCACGCCAGCAAAGCTGGGTCCAATGATGGAAGCGATCTGCCATGCGTTAGTGCCGGCTGCGTTGTAACGACCGCGCAAATGATCTGGTGCCAATTGATTGATGACAGCTGGGATAACTGGTGACCAGAACATTTCACCCCAACTAAAAATTACCTGGCAGAGAATGACGAAGATCAAACCCTGAGCCGGCAATATCCCAGCAAAGCTGAGCGCTACCCACGCGCCCATCCAGAAGAAGGCAGCAATCGCCATGGCTTTGCCACGCCTGACCTTCTCGATCTTTTTTACGATCCAAAGTTGGCAGGTAGCGATCAAGGCGGTGTTGGCGGCATATGCATATGCCAAGTGCGACGGGGAGACTTTTCCGACAGAAGTTGCGAATGCAGCAAATCCAACTTCAAGTTGGCTATACCCGAAAAGGATGGCAAGAAAGCCGATAATCCAAAACTTCACAAAGACGCGGTCGGCGATTACATCTTTCCAGCCGCCTTCGAGTTCCTTGTTGGCTGCTCGCTGCACTTTGGTTCGGTGACCCGCCTCGCGCAGAACCAGAACTGCAACGAAATAGAAGAGATAGGTGAGGCCGTCGCCAATCATCAACCATTCGAAGGTCTTGGGCTTAGAAATTGTTACAAAGGTCGATGCGATGAGTCCGCCAATTCCAATTCCAACATTGAGCGCGGCAAAACTGGATGCGAAAACTTTTTCACGCAAATGATCGGGCGTGAGTTCGGCCAAAATTGCGCTCTGCGCCGGCCACATGCCGGTGTTGCCCATTGCGCAAATAGTGGTGGTGAACAAAGCCATTGGTATGGAGTGGACCAATGAAAGCGATGCATATCCCACGGTAAGGATCAGGAGCGAGACCAAAATAACGGGTTTGGGACCCCAATGGTCAATCTGATGGCCGACTAGTGGAGAAAAGATCAAGGAGGCAAGGGCGCCATAGCCGATGATCATTCCGGAATAACCAGCAGAGATCCCGCGGACATTGTGTAAGTAAATAAAGAGGTATGGCAGAACTAGACCATTGCCAATTGCTGACAAGGTGTTACCCAGCAAGACAATCTTTACCTTTGTGGGCATCCTCGTTGACATCCGTAGAGCCTACCTATGGTGGCTGACGACAAGTTCGTGTTTTAATTTACAGACTAACGCGATCGCCTTCGTGATACGTCGCCGCTGGTGCGCCCTCCAGGATATGGACCCCACCAAGGCCATGAACCTCCCAGAGACGATTTTCAAAAGTTGCGCCTTCGTGGAGCCCGGTTACGAGCGCGGTGGATTCATCAATTCCGATAACAATCGTGTCTTCGGGAGCTCGAAGCAGCACCTTGGCTGCGCTATCTGGAACCCAACCAAAGAATTTGTTGTAGTGGGGGATGGTGCGAATGTGCCCGACGACGGCTAGACCCTCGACTCCGGCCTTGCGCATCTTCATAAAATTGGGAACGTCGCTTCCCATCGCCATAGCCCCAGCGCTACATCCGGCCAAAGAGGAGCCTGCCTGCCAGTTGCGCTCTATTGCTTGCCACACCACGGTGCCGCGCAGAGTATCGGCCAGATAGCCAGGGTCACCGCCGGACAGATAGATCAGGCCGGCATTGTCGATCAGATCGGCCAGGTCCTGGCGTTGGGCATCTTCACCATTAAATATGGGTAGAAAAACTGCCGTTGTCTTAAGTCGCTCGGCTTGTTCGGCACCGATACTCCGCCAATAATCCAAACTCTTTTCACCTTCACGGCCGGCGGCTGTTGGCAGCTGAACGAAGGTATTGCTCTTGCCTTTATTGATAGCGGCGCTGAGTAACGCATTCTCCACGGGTTCCATGACAGGCAGATATTCACCCGATCCGACTAACGCCAGCGCCCCGCTCATCTCTTCACTGTATCGCTTTCACGCTCGCCAATCCTGAAAATTGGTTGTGATTTAAAGGCTTAGCGCGTGCGGGCGTTAGTATTCGGCATATGCGTGGACGCCTTTCAAAAATAACAGCAGGAGTGTCTATCGCCATAGTTCTGGCCTCTGCTGCCTTTGCTTTCTTTAGTAAGACCGCGACCTCGGCCATTCCTAGATCCGATGTCCTCAAAGGGCAGAAGACATCTGTTTACGGCGATACCAATATTCTCTTGCTTGGTCTCGATAGCCGGCGCGATAACGACGGCGCAAATCTGCCTAGGGCATTACTTGACCTCATGCATGTAGGGTCCAGCAGCTCCATTGGTGGTTACAACACCAATACGATGATCGTGATTCACATTCCAGCGAATGGAAAGAGCGCGGTGGCAATTTCCATTCCGCGCGATGACTATGTCAACGTTCCAGGTTTAGGTATGAAGAAAATCAAAGAAGCATACGGCTACGCAAAGTATGCCGAAGATTCGCGCCTGTACAAGCTGGGTGTAAAAGAACCCATGCGCGAGCGCCTCAGTCGTGATGCTGGCCGAAAGGCAACTATCGCGACCATTACCGAATTATTGGGAATACCAATTGACCACTTTGCCGAGGTAAATCTCGTGGGCTTCTACGACATTGCTAATGCCATCGGTGGAATTCAAGTTTGTCTCAACAAAGCGGTAAATGACAAGCAATATTCTGGTGCGGTTTTTCCTGCAGGCTTGCAGACAATTACTGGAGTCGATGCCCTCAAATTCGTACGCCAACGTCATGGTCTTCCCAATGGTGACCTGGATCGAACCCACAGACAACAGGCGTTCATTACTGGCGTTATCACTAAGTTCCGCACGCAGGGCATATTCGGAGATCTAGGCAAGCTTTCAGCGCTCCTGAAAGTTGCAAAGAAGGATGTCACTATCGACAGCGGTTGGGATGTCTTGGGCTTTTTGCCGCAAGCCAAAGCGCTTACTGGCGGACACATCACCTTCCATACTTTGCCTATCGAGGGTTACGTCATGCGCAACAGCCAGAGCGTTAACTTGATCGATATCCCTACTGTTCGCAAGTTCACTCATGACTTGTTCTTTCCTCCCAAGCCAACCCCTAAACCAACAATTTCCGGCTCGGCAAAAGCAACTACTTCGGCTACACCTAAGCCAAAGCCAACGAAATTCAATTATGCACACATGGCTAACGGAACCTCCGTAAATGGCTCAGCAATTCCTTGCGTCAACTAGCTCAATTAAAGAATAGAGAAGACTTTGCTGGGACTACTTACAATCTTTATTGGGGCGCTCGTTGCCCTGCAATCCAGAATTAATGGCTCCTTAGCAACCTCTGTTCATAATGGAATTGCCGCAGCACTACTTTCAAATATTGCTGGCTGGATCTTCTTGTGGGTCTTGGTTTTCGGTTCCAAGAAAGAACGAGCAGGTTTAGCGTTAGTTCGTGATGCCTGGAAAGCAAAGAAATTGAAATTGTGGTTTCTTCTCGGTGGCGTTGCTGGTGGATTCTTTTTATCAATTCAAAGTATTACTGTCCCTGAACTTGGCGTCGCTATTTTCACCATTGCCACAATTGGTGGTCAAACAGTCACTTCTCTAGTCGTAGACAAAATGGGGATCTCACCAAGTGGAAAGAAGCACATAACGCTTCCTCGAGTACTTGGCGCCGTAGTAACTCTGGTTGCGGTCACTATCGCTGTCTATCCCAAGTTAACTGGGGCGAACTTCAAATTATTACCTGTCCTACTAACGGTACTTGTCGGAGCAGTTGTAGCTTTCCAGCAAGCGATCAATGGTCAATTAAATGTCGTCACTGGTCGACCGTTGGCAACGGCTTGGATCAATTTTTCAGTGGGAAGTCTCGTGCTGACAATTTCGCTCGTTATTAATCTGCTCAACGGTGGCCACATTGCACACATCCCAACAAATCCGTGGGTTTACCTTGGCGGACCTTTGGGTCTTATTTTTATTGCGGTATCCGCTTATGTCGTTAAAGCTATGGGCGTGCTCAACTTCATTCTCTTCAGCGTGACTGGCCAACTCGTTGGCGCGCTGCTTTTGGATTGGTTGGCACCCGCGACAAAAGGTGGAGTCAGCAGCTATCTGATTTTTGGAACACTTTTAACGCTTGGTTCGATCCTGTTCTCACAAATAGCGGAGAAGAGAATCGCGGCTTAGTCGTCTGACTCTCCGCCACCAGCGATGCTGGGCTTGGTGATCGAAGAAATAGGGGCGGCTGGAGCAACAGAGGTGTTGGTCGAAGCAGCGGGGGCTGTGCTCTGGGAAATACTGGATGATGCCGAATTAGTCACCGCTTGTGGGGTGAGCTGAGCATAGGTAACCGAGCCGGCTACGAGGAGTCCGAAGGCGAGGATTGCTAGGTGGCGTTTCATATCTTGAATATGGCCTATCGGGCTGGTGTGAAGCCGAGAACTTCCTGAGAGCCTGCTGGTAATCCATTACACAGGTAAGCGTGGAAAGATGCGCTCATGCCTAAGCTTCAAGCTCCCAATTTGGCCGCCCACCGAGAATTTCGGCGCCAGCAGTTGGTTACCGCAGCCATGGAATTAGCACTTGCCGAAGGCGCCTCTGCAATAACCGTGGCTGCCGTTGCTCAAAAAGCCGGACTCTCTAGATCTTCGATTTATGAATATTTCTCCAGCTCTGCTGACTTAGTCGCCGACCTTGTTGTCGAGGAGCTCGATTACTACACCCTCCGTTTGGCCGATGCCATTAAAGATGCCGAAGATCCATTTGAAAAACTTTCTCTTTGGATTGCTGAAGGATTGCGCTATGTAGCCGATGGCCGACACATGTTGGTCAAATCTCTCAACACTGTTACGACGCCTGATTATCGAAAAGAAGAAATCGCACTCGGGCACCGCAAACTGATCGCTCCTTTGCGCGAAGCACTTGTGGCTGCTGGCATCAGCGATGTTGCCACCGCAACGGCGTATATCTCTAGCGTCACCGACGCAGCAAGTATTCGAATTGAGTCCGGAAATGACTCAGAGCCCGAAATCCGCAACGCGACTCTCTTCGCAATTGCAGGACTCCGAGCCCTGGTTACACAATAACTTTTAGACGTTTACCTCTGTTTTTTATTTGGTAACAGTCAATGCAATCTTTGACGAGTAAGCACTGTAAAGACCAGACCGCGAATTCGCAATAGCAACTAGCGCACAAACCCCACTCTTATGTACTTTGATGGAATTTGCGGAGACGGTACAAATCTTTGGAGTCGTGGTCTTGTAGGTAATCTTTTCGCCGAAGTTTGTTTCTTTTGCTAGAGCGATTGTTTTCCCAACTTTTGCCGATGCCTTCAATGGGCTTGCACTTTGGGCACCTAAAGCCAAATTAAAAGGATAGTGAGATGTCTTTGGCCCCACGGTGGCGTTTCCTGGTGATGCTACGGCGATATCACATTGCCCAGCACCTTTAAGAGCCGTAATTACGAATCCGCTAACCGCACACTCTGGAGTGAATGAGGTAAGTGTTACCGCTGCACCGGATCCGGTGGTTACTACGAATGTAACCGGTGCGCGATAAGCCAAGGTCCCAGGGACGTTGGCAGGAACCACAGAGCCATTTACCAAAACTGAAATCGTGTCTGGGGCAAGTACCGGAGCGGAAGCACCGGCTTTAAAGGAGATTGGGAAGAATTGATCTTCCGAAGTATCGCCGGGGGCGGTGTGATCTAAGCGAAAGAAAAGACCGCAAATGGCAACGTGGCAATCGATAGCCGTTCCAGCCGCATTAGTGAATGCGCCAACAACATGTATTTTTACATCGCTTTTTGTGGGTGAGAGCGGGGCTGGAAAATTGGGAATAGCAGGTGATTCAGAAACCCAGATGGTGGATTGATCAAAGAGCGAAGTTGCATGTGCGCCGGAGGTAGGCTGAACTCCTTCAGAAATATAGAGCCCATGATTTACCGGAAAATTCTGCAGACCCAGATGAATGTCAGCTCCAGCGGGGTCGAGATTTGTGAGCGGACTACTTTGAGCAGAAATTGTTGTCGCAGCATTAGCGGTGGGAACGAGCGTTGCTCCTAGAACCACTGAGAGTGCGATTATTCCAGTTGTATATCTCTTCTTCATTTCTCCTGCTTTCTGGTTTTACTTGAATGAAATGGGCAAATACATGTCGTAGGTGCGATCGTCGCCGCGAGTGTGGTCGGCCCGCACATAAATTGCGCATTTTGCTTTGTGGCAATCAATTTTCCCGATTTTGGCGGAAACTTTTATCGAGGTACTAAATCGGCCGCCTGCCTTGTAAGGCAGTGCCAACCCGATTCCATAATTGGGAGGGTTAGAGGAAATCCACACCGAGGCGCCACTGCTGCCAGTCTTATCCGCTCCGCCACCACAAACAGAGGGGCGAACGCCTTTCGCAACTATCTGACACATTTCGATATAGATGCCAACAGTTTCATCGAAGCGCGACCCTTGAATTGTTAGTTTTTCGCCCAACTTGATTCCACTAGTTTTAGTTATCGTGAGGATTTCACCGTGGGTGCCAGAAATAGAGGAGGCGCTGGCCGCATTGGGCAGCATCATCACTGTCACCACGCTAAATGCGATCCATTTTCTCATTCTCGCAATTTAACCCACCCACGAATTTCTTTTGCTAGACAGTCAGGTCCTCAATTGTCGGATTTTTAGGCTACATAGTGGCGAATAAAGTCAGATATATCGGTGTGATAATCGACCAGTGAAACCATTGATTGCGCTGGTAGCAGCCGCTCTGCTGCTCAGCGGATGCGGCGCCAAGCCCCAAGTGGTTTCCAATATCTCAGATACCGATGTAACTCTCACTGTTGTTCACTCGGGCGAGATCCCCAGTTATCACCGCATTGTTGCACTGGCCAACGGAAGTGCCGAAATAGTTGCCGCCCTAGGTTACAAAGCTGAACTCGTTGGCCGGGATATCGCATCGACAATGCCGGAATTAGCCGCAATTCCGATTGATACCGACGCTCACCAAGTTTCCGTAGAGCGGATTCTGAGCCAGAAGCCAGATCTCATCCTCATCGATTCCAACACCAGTCCGGCTTCGGCGCTCACGATCTTAAAGAACTCGGGAATTGCCATTGTAAAAATTCCCGATGCTTGGACACTCAGTTCGGTCTCCACCAAGGAATCAGCGATCTCTGCCGCTTTGAAGACGCCTAAAGCCCAGAAATTACTGGATGCACAGCTCTCCAAAATCTCTTTTCCTGCCGAACATATCAAGGTCGCCTTCCTCTACCTCCGAGGGACCGCGTCGATTTACCTTATTGGCGGTAAAGGATCTGGGGCAGATTCGATGTTGAGCGCAATTGGAATGACTGACATTGGAGCCACTACCGAGCCACATCCTTTCAATGCTTTAACTGCTGAGGCGTTGATAAAGATGGAGCCAGATGTGCTGCTGCTTATGACAAAGGGACTCGCTTCGGTTGGGGGGATGAAGGGCTTGAAGCAATTACCGGGGATCGGACAAACACCCGCTGGCAAGAATGGTCGAGTCGTCACTGTGGATGATTCGCTGCTCCTTTCTTTTGGACCCAGAACTATCCCGCTCTTACCCTTACTTCGAAGTAAAATATTGAAGGTGATGGGCAAATGAAGCGTCGCCTGATTTATATTGCACTTGTAGCACTCACTATTGGACTCTTTCTCCTTTCCTTGCAAATTGGAATTTTGCATCTACATACCTCAATTTTTTCATTGATTGGTAAAAGTAATTCTGTAGATGCAACAACGGTATGGGATGTCCGATTTCCCAGAGCCCTCGGTGCGGTAGTAATTGGTGCAGCTCTTGGAATTGCCGGTGCCTTGGCGCAAGGTGTATTCCGCAATCCTTTGGCCGAGCCCACCTTGATCGGGCTAACCAGCGGTGCCACTTTTGGAACGATTCTTGGAATAGCTTCAGGCTTTGCGGGGTATGGGTCGGCATGGAACTGCGTCGCGGCAACTCTGGGCACAGGTGTGGCTGCTGTAATCACTCAATTTCTAGCGCCAAATAAGAACTTTAGCTTCCTACTTACTGGAATCGCCTTCTCTTCTATCCTGACTTCAATCTCCGGAATGGTTATCTCTATTTCTGGCAAGCCCGGAATTCAATCACTTTCCTTCTGGAATTTCGGATCTCTCTCGCTTATTAATTTCTCCACCGTTCTCATAGTTGCTCCCTTTATTTCCTTGGGAACCATTTTGGCATTTGCTCTTTCGCGGGGGCTCAATGTGTGGAGCCTGGGGGAGAACAGCGCGTTCTATCTAGGTTTAAATATTCGTCGATTCAGGTTGCTTGCAATAATCGCGATCGCTCTTTTGATCGGACCCGCCGTAAGCGCCGTGGGATCCATTGCCTTCTTAGGTTTATTGGTTCCCCATTTGGTTCGACTTGTTGTTGGCCCGGACCACCGACACCTCTTGGCGTTATCAGGGATTCTTGGTGCGCTTGTGCTGCTTATTGCGGACTTACTTGCTCGAGCCGCTTTTCAGCCACACGAATTGCCTTTGGGGTTGCTGACCTCAATACTCGGTGCGCCAATTCTTATCATTTTGCTTCGAACTCGTCGCGCGCAATGGGTGAGTGAATAATGATAAGAATAAATTCTATTTCGGTGCACAGAGGTAACTCTCTCGTTCTTAACCAGTACTCAGCGCAGATTCCTGAAGAAGGCATGACACTACTGACTGGTCCAAACGGCGCTGGAAAAACAACGCTGATCAACGCTATTGCTCGGTCCTTGCCACTTTCAGCCGGGAAAATTGAAATATCTGATCGCGATATCGCGCAAGCGTCCGCCAAGGAATTGGCACAATTACGTTCAGTATCCCCACAACGCAGAACTTTTACTCTCGCTTTCAGTGTCGCCGAGATTTTGAGCTTTATTGATGAAGCAGAACGAAATCAGCATTGGCAATCCACTGTTGAATCGCTGGGTCTCAATGACATCATGGCTGCGAAAGTCACCGAACTATCAGAAGGACAACAGCAGCGAGTTAGTGTTGCCCTCGCCTTAATCCAAGAATCCCATTTCTATTTACTAGATGAGCCGCTTAGCGCTCAGGATTCTCAATTCAAAGAGCGGATTTTGTCGCACCTTAAAATCATTGCAATAAATAAGGGAGTGCTGGTTGTCAGTCATAACACTGACTCCCTGCACTCCCAATTCGATCAAGAGTTACGACTTAGTTAGCGTGGTGTGCGCTTACTGGGCGCTGCCTTCTTAAATCCACCTTTGCGATGTTCAGCAACGAATGGCTTGCCTGACTTCTTGGCAGATCCACCAGCGCGGGCACGTGTGCTGCGCTCGGAAAATTCACCTGAACGCTCTTCGGTCTTGGCGCCTGGGCGGGCTACCTTGGCTGGGCGAAATGGACGTTCGGCCTTAGCGGCTTTAAATGGACGCTCACTCTTCTCAGCTTTGGCTGGACGATTGAACTTCTCGCTCTTTTCAAACTTGTCAGCGCGTGCTGGACGGTCAAATTTGTCGGCCTTGGCTGGACGATTGAACTTGTCATCCTTCTCAAACTTTGCGGGACGGCTGAACTTTTCAGCCTTCTCAAACTTTGATGGCCGGCTGAACTTTTCGGTGCGAGCTGGCTTTTCAGCGCGTGCTGGACGCTCGGTGCGATCGATTGGTGCTGGACGATCGGTGCGACCGGTACGAGTTGGACGTTCAAACTTTTCGGTGCGAACTGGGCGAGCTACATATTCGGTACGAGCTGGACGCTCTTCCCGAACTGGACGCTCGTAGCTTTCATCGCGAGATGGACGCACTGGGCGATCGTTGCGCACTGGGCGCTCGGCGCGAGCCGGACGATCAGGGCGATCAGAACGATCTGGGCGTGGTCCACTGGAACGACCGCCGCGGAAACCACGATCTCCACCACGACCGCCACGGTCGCTGCGAGATGGCTTCTCCGGTTCAACAATGACAGGAATACCGGAAGGCTCTTGCGCACCAGTGATGCGGATGAGTTCTTCATCAGATGGTCGGACATAACTTTCCGAGAGCTTTACGCCAGCACGGGTAGTTAATCCGTAGACGCCCTTCTTCTGCTTGGAGGTAGCCAGGGTTACAACAACACCAGTGGCGCCTGCACGAGCAGTACGGCCTGCGCGGTGCAAATAATCTTTGTGATCAGCAGGAGCATCGACGTGCACAACGAGAGAAACATCATCAACGTGAATTCCACGAGCAGCTACATCTGTGGCAACAAGAGCTGAAGCGCGACCATCTTTGAATGCGGCAAGTACGCGGGTGCGCTGTCCTTGAGATTTTCCACCGTGTAGCACTCCGACTGGAACGCCCTTCTGCAACATCTTGTCAGCCAACTTGTCAGCACCATGCTTGGTGCGAACGAAGAAGATAGTGCGACCTTCACGAGCAGCAATTTGCGTGGAAATCAAGTCTTTGTGAGCTTGATCCATAATCAAAACGTGGTGGAGCATGTCGGCCGAACGTGACTTCTCATTTTCCAACGAATGGGTAATTGGATTTTTTAAGAAGCGCTTTACCAAAGTATCGACATCGCGATCCAAGGTAGCGCTAAATAACATTCTTTGACCGTCGTCCATGGTTAATCCAAGGATCTCTTTTACGACAGGCAAGAAGCCCATATCGGCCATTTGATCGGCTTCGTCGAGAACGGTGATTTCAACTTCATCAAGTTCGATGTGGCGCTTCTCTAGCAAATCGATGAGACGACCAGGAGTAGCAACAATGATGGGGACGCCGCGCTTGAGCGCTTGAATCTGTCCGGTGTAAGAAAGTCCACCAGCGACTACTTGGGAGTTAAGGTTGACGCGACGAGCCAAAGGGGCGATGACATCATTGATCTGCATCGCGAGTTCGCGAGTAGGAGCAAGAATTAAACCCAATGGGTGGTGTGGGTCAGCAGTTTTGCCAGCGAGACGAGTAAGCATCGCCAAGCCAAAGGCCAACGTCTTACCAGAACCAGTTTGTCCACGACCAAGAATGTCGCGGCCAGAAATGGCTTCGGGCAGGGTTGCGGTTTGGATAGGGAAAGGGGCTGAAATACCTTCAGCATCGAGCGCCTGTACCAGCGCAGAGTGAACACCTAAATCTTTAAATGACATGGATCTACCAATCGAGACATCAAGCGTGTCTCGAGATGATCCGATTTCGATCAAATTATTAGCTAAGACTCGCAAGTAGAACGCATTTTGCGTTCTTATGGGGAGTGCTGCGGTTGCAACAACTGGCTAAGGGTAACCGATGCTCTGAACTTTCCCCAAATCGGGCAGTTAATGGCTATCTAATTACAAATGCCACGCTCTCGGTGGAGTCATCGATCTCTAATTGCCACTCGTATCGACCAGATGCCAATGAAAGATTATTGATATTGAGCGCCATGGGGAAAGAAATTGGAGCGCCTTCAGGATGACCCGGAGGGCGTCCGACTTCAATTTGCCCCGCGGTTCCGACGACATTTCCGGCATCATCTGCAATGGAATTTCCGTCTTCGTTGACTAACTTCAAGGACCAATTCAACTTCTTGTTGGTCGATGTCCAAGGAATTTCTGCTTTGACTGCGACAGACATGGCGGGGATAGGTGAACCAGCAACATCCCAGCCACCACCCAAAATGAAGAGCTTTCCATTTACTTCTTGAGCAGCATCGGCCAAAATCATAAATATCTTCATGTGGATCCCTTCGACTGTCCGCTAACTCTAGCGCGGAGATGTAAAGAGCAACCCAACCGCCAGAACTAATATTCCCGCAGCGGAGAGTGCGGTAAGTGAACGACGAATTTTTGGCCTCGCCAGAAATACCGACGCCTTATCCACTGCCTTAATCAGCGATCCATACCAAGCGGTCGAAACGCTAGCCTGCACCAAGCTAAGGAGAAATATTCCCCAACCTAGAGAAAAATTCTTTGGTACAAATTGGGGGATAAAGGCGACTGCAAAGACGGCTGCCTTCACATTGGTGAGGTTAGTCAAGAGGCCTAAACGATAAGCAGAAAGAAAGCTCGTTTTTGCCTTGCCCGTGAAATCAAATTTTCCAAACTCATTCTTAAGTTGCAAAAGAGTCTGCATGGCCAGTCCTACCAAGAACGCGACTCCGGCGTATTTGAGAATGGAGAAGGCTAGATGTGACTTAGCAAATATGGCCGATAGACCAATTCCAGAAAGCGATCCCCAAACAATCAAACCTGAAGCATTTCCTAATACTGAGTAAAAAGCGGCGCGCGGTCCACCAATCAGGCTCTGCCGCAAAACCATAGCCACGCCTTGCCCAGGAACCACTGCAAGTAAGAGTGCGGTCAACGCAAAGGCAGGTGCAACGCGCAAGAGATCTAGCAAGTTACTTGGTTACCTTCCGACGCCACTGGGCATATTCAATGGCCAAGTCATCTGAATATTTCATTTCGGAATCAGTTGCATTAGTTAGCAGGTGATCTGCAAATTCAGGATTTCTTGCTAACAACGGACCGTGAAGATATGTGCCGTAGATATTGCCAGAAATTGCTCCATCTAGGTTTGAGTAGCCATTTCCGTTACCTACTAACACTTTTCCAAAGGGTTGCACCGAAGAACCGATCTCGGTGGCACCTCCGTGATTTTCAAAACCAGTAAATTCACAATCGAGAATCGTCGAGGCAACTTTGATATCTCCGACAAAACGAGATTTTCCTGGGGTGGTTGTGACTTCGAGCAGACCCAAACCGGAAATGACTTCACCCTGACCATTGGTGAAACTCTCGCCAATAATTTGAAACCCAGCACAGATCGCCAGCAGCGTCGCACCTCGCTCAACAGCTCGGCTCAGTGAACCAGTCTCTTTCAGGGCCATTAATGAAAGCGATTGAGCGGCGTCTTCTGCCCCGCCCATCAGGTAAATATCTGCCGATTCTGGCAGTTTTTCGCGGAAGGAGACATCGACGATTTCAGCGCCAATTCCATTGAGATGCGCCCGGAAAGCTAAAACATCAGCATTGCCACGATCACCGTACGTACCAAGTAACTCGTTATGAATGCGAACAATGGTCAGCATTATTTGCTCAACTCAAAAAAGGCGGTGTAAGCAGATAGGACTTGAACCTGATCGCCTGTACGGAAATACCCCATCGCCGAATCGAAGTCCGATGCATGTACCGAAGTTATTCCCTCTACGTGGAGACGATATTGAATGTCCAATGCGCGTTCGCCAGTGACAACAATTTTTCTACCTTGAAGAATTTCAAAAGAAACATCAAATAGCCAAGAAGTATCAATGCCGTCTACTTCTCGAGAATTGAGAATGAGAATTACGTTTTGAGAAGTGACTCCACGCAGCGCTTCTGTCCAGGAAGCTGGATTCTTGGTGAGCCGAATATCCGCATGTACTCCTCGAACTTCGCGGACAATAGTGCGCTCTAGTTCCCCAAGGGACGGTTCCAGATATGGTGCTGCTATTAAAGAACCTGCGATATTAGCCAGAGCTGCGTTGCGGGCAGAGGCATCAGCGGCTACAAGTAAACGGTCGTAAACTCGATTTGTTAAACCGCAATCCGAGTCGTAAACGCCCTCTTTCCAAGTTAGGTACGAACCACACTTGGGGCAGACCGCACCATCGGGGTGTGAGCGGCCACCGAACGAAACCCTAATAACACTTTTGGCGGTACTGGTTGCGTAATTAACATAAGGATCATCGATGTCCACAACAAAGGTGGTCTCGTCAGCAACATCAGCAATCTCGTGCCATTTATCTGCAACACGTTTTACTTCATGCATGCGATGAAGTTGATCTCGAGTTAGATTGAGAAGAACAACTACTTTTGGATTGGTCTGAGCTAAAACTGAAGGCAAATGCAGTTCATCTATTTCCAGAACGGCATATTCATCAGGTTTCATAAGGGAACTTGCGATTCCCCAATTCAAATTGGAGCCACTTTGGCTAGTTGCAACGCTGCCCTTTTGTTCGACAATTCGCTTTAGGAAGCGAGTGGTACTGGTTTTCCCGTTGGTGCCGCTGACAAGAAAGATAGTTCGTCCGGGCGCTAATTCTGAGATAGCGGTCGGGCGCAGAGCTAAAAGAACACGACCAGAAATGGTTTCGCCGGATTTTCTTGCAAAGGTTCGTGATGCCCAGCCAGACACTAAAGCGATAAGGACTGCACGCTTTAATCCCCGATGTGGCATCTGCTCTCTCTTCTTTAAGTTAGTTCGAGCCACCTGTGAGAGTCGAACTCACGACCTACGCTTTACGAGAGCGTCGCTCTACCGACTGAGCTAAGGCGGCGGGTGGTGCTTACAAACTAATCTAGACGAATTGTTCCAGTAGGTGTGGCGAGATGGATAGCAACCACACCAGTGATGCCATCATTCTCTTCAACATCAACCCATTCGATATTGATACCTTCAAGTGCGGTTGAGATATCGGTACCTAGCCAGTTTTCTATAGTTTCAACATCGCCAGCTATTTCAATCTTTTCAATTTCAGCAACGGCTTTACCATCTGCCGAGGGGTGGTCATCTGAAGTCCACTCGATAAAGAACGGAAGTTGGGCATCATAAATCGTGGCGAGCACGCCGATCTGCTTCCAATGTAAGTCTGTGCCGTCAGGGCGCTTGCGATGTCCTTCAGCAGATTCGCGACCAAGACGAGATTCGATGGCGGCGATATCTTCAGTAGAAACAACCCATGTGAGCCATCCGCCACCTTCGTTCGCACGCTTAGAAACAGCCTGACCAAATGGCGTCTGATCTGCAGCGGGGTGATTGAGTGGGCAAACAACCTCTAGGTAGTGACCGTTTTTCAGAGGTAAAGTGAAATTTCGCGTTCCGAAGCGTGGGTGGATACCGCCATCGACAAAGGCCGAGCCAAGTCTGGAACCCAACCGTTGAACGACATCAACGAGTTGGTCATGTGAGGCAACATAGGAGACGTGGTCTAAACGCATAAGTAAATCTTGCCCTATCTCGGGGAGTGCTTTTTACCATCGAAAAAGCAGGCTATGCGCTGCACGACACCGGTTCGGCGGGGGTTTTGCCCGTTAGGAAGTAGGCATCGACCTTGGAGTCAATGCAGGAACTGCCGCGGTTGTGGCCAGTATGGCCATCGCCATTAAAGGTGAGCAGGGAAGAACTCAAGAAAGCTTTATGGAGCGAGAGCGCCCATTCGTAGGGCGTGGCAGGGTCGGCGGTGACGCCAATGATCAAGATAGGGGGGGTTTTGAGGCCTGAGAGCGGCTTGGGAAAGGCAACCACACCCGTGGACCAGTAATGGCAGGTTAAACCAGCGAAGGTAAGGAAGGGTCCGAATATTGGGGCGGTTTTAGCAAAAACAGGTTCATCGGCCTTGATCTGAGCCAGAGTCCGAGAGTCTCGAAAATCAAGGCAACTGATGACTTGGCTAATATCATCTTGGTTATCGGTGTAATGGCCATTCGCGTCCCTGTGGGAATACTCATCCGCCAGATCCAACAAGAGTTGACCTTTGGAATTTGTAATTGCTTTCAGCAGGGCCGGCTCCAACCTGGGCCAGCCTGCCTGAGGGTCGTATAAGGCAGATGCAACTGCGGTAATCAGCAAAGCTGGCGTAACAATCCTGTGGTTGTCACCACTTATCGGCCGAACTTCGGCTTGTGACAATAGTTTTACTAACTGAGCTTTTGTAACGGTTTTGGATTGTTTAAAGAAATCATCAAGAGCTAAATCGAAACCCCGCGCTTGAACCAAATTTTGATTTCGGATTGAAACATTGGGATCAACCGCACCATCGAGAACAAAACGACCTACATGTTGAGGGTACAACGAAGCATAGAGAGTTCCTAAAAATGTCCCGTAACTTTTTCCCAGATAATTCAATTTATCTTCGCCCATTGCACTGCGCAAAATTTCCATATCTTTAGCGGTCTCAACCGTGCTGTAGTGACCCAATCTTTTTCCCGCAACTTTCGCACAGGCAGTAGCAAACATTTTGGCTGCAGAAATGAGTTGGGCCTCAAGCGCAGCGGAACCGGCTTTACCATCGCTGGCCAAATAAATATCTTCTTGCTTATCAGAAAGGCAGCGGATCGGATCAGAGAGATTTACTCCCCTAGGATCAAATCCGACGATATCAAATCTTTGATTTATTTCTTGAGAAACTATGTACTCGGCGTTATAGGCATAGTCAAAGCCAGAGCCTCCTGGGCCTCCAGGATTAACAACGATAGACCCAATGCGTTTTGCTGGGTTAGTTGCCTCGTGCTTGAGAACTTTGAGATGAAAGAAATCTTTCCCCAAATGGTTGTAGTCAACTGGCACCTTTAACGTCGCACACTTAAAAGATGAATAACAAACTTCCCAGTTTAATTTCTGGTTCTGAAGTTCTTTCAATGTGTAACTCTGTTGGAAAAAACCGCGCACCGAAGGGGTTACGCCAGCTATCAGTAATAACGCTACAAATAGCGGAATTAGCAGGCTTTTCAAGGGTTTGCGGATCATCTCAACTGCACCATCAGCGCTTCAATCGACAAAAGTGTATTGGCATTGTGTCCCAGATTTGTTCTGGTCCGCATAATTGCTTCGATCTTTGCCAATGTATGTTCTGGAGTCGTTACCCCGGCAAGACGATAAATTTCAACAGCCATATCTGAGTTAATAATTGCGTCAGAAACATCTACACCTTGAGATTGCACCAACAAAATATCGCGATAGAAAGAAGCGATATCCAGAAGAGCGCGATCCAAAAAGTCTCGAACCATTCGGGTAGAGCGCGACTTCTGTTCCTTTTCTAATTCCTTGACGGCTTTTGAGCCACCTTGGGATAACTTGGATCCAGTCTGTCCCCAAGCCTCTTTTAAATCATGAATTTCTTTGTCATCGCGTTTTTCGGCTTCTTCCTCCGCTTCTTTCTTCGCTGCATCAACCAAGAGTTGTGCTGCTTTGTATGCCGAAGAGATATCTGAGATAGCCATTGGAAGTTTGAGGATTGCTGTTCGTCGATCGCGAGCTTCTTGGCTTCGGGCTAGATATCGAGCACGTCCAACATGGCCTTGAGAGGCTCGGGCGGCGAACTCGGCCATACTTTGAGAAACCTCTTCACGTTGAAGGAGGTCGGAAACTGCCCGCGAGGATGGGGTACGCAACGTTAAATTTCTGGTTCGAGACCTAATGGTTGGCAGAACATCTGAAAGCGTTGGAGCACAGAGCAGCCATACAGTTCTTAGTCCAGGTTCTTCGACTGCTTTCAAGAGTGCGTTGGCAGCAGATTCGGTTAAACGATCTGCATCCTCAATAATCACAACACGATACGTGGCAACCGATGGTGACCACGATGCCCTGACGATGAGCTCCCGAATTTCATCAATCTTGATAGAAAGTCCTTCGGTGCGTATAAGTTCAACATCAGCGTGTGCGCCGGAGAGCGCCGTTGTGCAGTGATTACATTGCCCGCAACCGGAATCTGGGCATACCAATGCGGCAGCAAATGCCAGCGCGGCGTTCGAGCGGCCAGATCCTGGCGGCCCTGTAAATAACCAAGCATGAGTCATGGCTTGAGTCTCATCAGTACTGTCTTTGGCTGACTTTGTCGCCTCTTGCAGGATTTCAATGACAGGTGCTTGATCGATCAGGTTCGAAAATACCTCAAACATAGAACTTACTTACTTTTCTTGGCTTTTTGATTGATCTTCAAGAGTGGAAGTACGGAAATGCGTTCAACAATTTGGGCGTGAATGGATTCTTTACTCTGCGTCGCATCGACAACGAAATATCGTTCTGGATCCACATTGGCCAAGTTAAGAAATTCTTGTCGGACTCGCTCGTGGAATGCCAGTGGTTCGCTTTCGATACGGTCAGTGGACTGAAGGCGAGAAAGGCCGATTTCAGCGGGTAGATCCATAATGACAGTTATGACGGGAGTCAGGGTTTCTGTCGCCCACCGTGAAATGCGAGCAACCTCAGCTGGTTGTAGAACTCGGCCTGCGCCTTGATAAGCAATGGAAGAATCGAGGTACCTATCGGTTATTACCACCTCGCCCCTGT
>SESB01000238.1_pt1 | contig 41220 bp, 66 predicted proteins | sample 3171441 | NCBI WGS metagenome assembly SESB01 (sample SAMN06051867, study PRJNA518727) | freshwater metagenome | biome: subpolar coniferous forest; feature: holomictic lake; material: water; isolation source: holomictic Lake 227, 6 m depth | place: Canada: near Kenora, Ontario | collected...
CGACGCACCTAAAGCGGAATTAGCGGTGTTCCTTCATTACTGCCAGCGCACAGGGTTAGACCCGTTCGCTCGTCAGATTTACATGATTGCACGTGGCGGGCGATACACAATTCAATCAAGCATTGACGGGCTTCGCATAGTGGCACAGCGTTCTAATCAGTACGCAGGACAAACACCCGTGTACTGGTGTGGTGCGGACGGTGCATGGGTTGACGTGTGGCTTGCTAATACGCCACCAGTTGCGGCAAAGGTGGGCGTTTATCGTGTCGGGTTTGCTGAACCATTATGGGCGATTGCAAAGTTTGAATCGTATAACGCGGGCAGTTCTATTTGGAAAAAAATGCCTGACTTAATGATTGCAAAATGCGCAGAAGCGTTAGCACTTCGCAAAGCGTTCCCACAAGATTTATCAGGTATCTATACTGGCGATGAAATGGCGCAAGCGGAAGTTATTTCAACTGCGACTATTGCACCAATTCAAAAAGCGGTATTAACAATTGCGACGGAAGGCGAAAGCGATATTGCTTCACCCGAACTTGCTAAAACACTTGAAGCCGAATGCGAAAAAATATGGGAAACAAATGACATGAAATCTCTTACTGTTATTTTTAATGAGAACAAATCTTATTTGGATACTAAGTTTTCACTTGCAAATGGCGAAGATAAAATTACGTTGCGTGATGAATTAAATCTGCGTCGCGTTATTGTTCTTGATAAAGAGGCAAACAAATGAGCGAAGTTTACTTACCTTATGCGGGAACATCGGGTTGGTCAGGCTCGGACACCAGTGAAGAACGTGCCACCCTTAGAGATAAGGGTGGCACAACTGGGCGCAATCAAACTTACGCGTTGTTGATAATTAACTCATTTGCTAATTACGGCGTCACTTGGAAAGAATTGTCTGACCGTACTGGCTGGCATCATGGAACCGCGTCGGGTATTTTGTCTGTTCTTAATACTGCCAAACAAATTGTTCGCTTGAAAGAACAACGCAATCGGTGTGCAGTTTATGTATTGGCTGATTACGTTAATGGTAGGGAGATTGCAGTACGCAGAAATAAATCATGCCCGAACTGCGGACATGACCTACGAACAAAGGGAGAAAACAAATGACAATCACAATTACTAAAAAGTACATCAAATTTCTACAAACAATTCATGGCAATACAACTACAACTGGTTATATTACAAAACAAATTATCCCAACTGACGATGCCGTACTTGGCATTCCATTGGATAAATTATTTGAGTTGTATGGCAATTTAATCCTTAACGGATTTTCACCAGACGAAGCAACACATATAACAGCAACGGTGGCGGCTAATGCAACAAGAACCGTTTAGGTGTTGGTATTGCGCTAACTGGAAAGAACATGCGATAGATATTTGTTCACTATGCGGAAACGCGGGGAAGGAAAAACCAAATGGTTACACCTCTGGCTATCGAAAATAGATTGATGGCATTAAGTAAAGAAGTTGACGAAGCAAATGATTTTCTTAGCGCTTCTGAAATGAATTATCACAAAGCGAAAACCGATTATGAATTGGCTATTGCTAAAGTACGCCTATCAATGCGTGAAAGTAAGTTGCGCGTTCAAGACGTGCAAGATACTGCGTTACTGTCCTGCGCTATTGAGTATCAACAATTAAACATCAATGAAGCAATCGTTAAATCTGCCCGTGCCAATGCAACGCGTATTAGAACGCAGGTAGATATTGCTCGCTCTATCGGGACTTCCGTTAGGGCTTCACTAGAAATATAAAGGGAGAAATAAAATGGAAATACAAGAATTGTTAATGAAAGCGTTAACACAATTTAATCAAAGTCGAGCGCGGTCAATGCAGACCGAAATTGGCGTTTCACAAATAGGTGGTTGCAGAAAACAAATATGGTTACAAATGCAAGGCACGGAAAAAACTAATGCGACTATTCAACTTCCCGCGTTAATGGGAACCGCTATTCACGCAATGATTGAAGAAGCAATTATTGCTTACTCGTGGGGCGAAAACGAAACAGAAATAGAAGTTGAATACGAAGGGTTAAAAGGGCATATTGATTTATACATTCCAGAACTAGGCGCAGTTGTTGATTGGAAAACTGTTAAGACTAAAGGATTAAAAGACTTTCCAAGCGAACAACAAAGATGGCAAGTTCAGATTTACGGGTACTTGCTTGAAATGAACGGGCGCAAAGTTGATACTGTTTCGCTTGTTGCAATCCCTAGAGACGGCGACGAACGCACGATAAAGACACATACAGAGACTTACAATAAAAACATAGTCACAGACGCGCTTGCATGGCTAGCAGACGTTCAGACGCGTGTAGATGCGCCTCTACCAGAGAAATACAAGGCGTTTTGTAATCTCTATTGCAGTTACTACGGCGACTCTTGTGGGGGTATGTAATGACATGGGTAAAGATTGATGACGCATTTCCAGACCACCCGAAAGTGTTTACGCTATCTGATTTAGCATTTCGTGTTTACGTCACAGCATTATGTTATTCAGGAAAATACTTAACAGATGGATTTATTCCTATGGCATTAGCAAGTAAGTTTAGCAATAACAAAATAAAAGTCATTGTTGAACTTTGTAATGCTGAATTATGGGTAGAAAAAGTGACAGAAAATGGGTTCCAAATCCATAATTATCTTGAACATCAAGCCAGTAAGGAGCGCGTCAAAGAAGTTAAAAAACTTAATCTAGAACGCGTAAACAAGCACAAAAATAAAAAAATTAACGCAGACGTAACGCGTTTTAATTTAGAAAGTAACGCGTTATTAACGCGCCCAGATACACATACACATACAGATACAGATACAGATATAAAGATAATCGAAGATTCAAGATATAAAGATTTGGCAAATCTGTTAGCGTTAAAAATATCTGCTAACGGTTCACGAAAACCTGTCGTAACGTTAGAATGGATAAAAGACATTCGTTTAATGATGGAAAGAGATAACAGAACTTATGACGAAATCCATTACATTATTAACTGGTGCCAAGATAATTCATTTTGGCGTTCTAACATTCTTAGCCCAAGTAAGTTAAGAAAACAATTTGACCAATTGATGTTAAAAGCAAAAGATGAAAACACAAGAAAAGTGCCACAAGGGGAAAAGTTTCTTAGAGATTATTTCGCCGAAGGCAGTAACGTAATACAAAGGGGGGAACTTGAATGATTACTAAAGCAGAGATGGCAGGTTGTTTATCGTTAGCGGTTGCACTTTACCCTTCATTTCCATTCGGGGAACCGCAATTGTCGGCATATTACGCTATGTTTCAAAATCACGACATAACACGGCAAGAGTTTTTAGATGCGTTAAAAAATGCGTTAAGAGAGTCCACCTACTTTCCTTCTGTAGCGGCAATCAATGACGCGTTAAAGAAAACACCACAACCAAAACAGTTTGACGCATTGGAGTTCTCAACCAAGAACGCCGTTGCAATGCCAACTGAATTAAAAGCGTTAATGGTTAATGCTTTTGCCCTAGAGAAAGAAGGCGAACAATGAAATCAATGACTGTAGTAACTATTGACAAATGTGACAAAAATATTGTTAGCGGAAAAATTATTTACTTTTCTAAATGTGAAGACTGCGGAAAAATGTATGAATTGGTAGATATGGAATTAACAATCTGCCCTAAATGTGATGACAGAAAGGAAAGATAATGAAATTGTTATGTAAAGAAAATCATTGGAAAGTGTACGAAGGCAAACTAATTTTAGATACGCCAACCAAAAAACAAGAAGAAATTTCTATGCGTATGGTTGCCGCAATTGAAGCGCGTGTACGATTAAAGATTTACGACGAAATCTGTGCGTTACGTTTTACTGATAATCGTAAAACAATTGTCAAAGCAGGAATTGATAATGCTTTGTTAACAGTTCAAGCGTTATGCGCTGACGCAGTATTTGGTGACACCAAATGACACACTATGAATTGCTGAAAAAGATAGAAAGAAAAGAAGAGAACTATTACGCTGACCCATCATCTCTCAATGCGCTTCGTGCAGTAGTGGAATTGCATAAGCCATTAGAACTGATTAGCAGTTCAATGTGTTTAGAATGTTCATCAGATGAACAAACAGTTGCATATCCTTGCCCAACTATTCAGGCTATTGAGAAGGAGTTAGGATGACACACGATGAGTTGTTACTTTATTACTCTGATAACTCGAAATTCACGAAAGAAAGTAACATAGAGAAGAAGTTGGGATGAGCAATAGCCTTGACTACGCAGAATTCATGTTCATCCAAATAACTAAAGTAAAACCTGATGGGGTATTTACACACTGGGAATCAGCAATTTATGACAATGACCTAAAGATTGTATCTGAATGTACGGGTCCAACATATATAGGCGTAATGGATACAGCACTTGCTTATATCTATGATGAATATTCAGCATGGGTAGAAGAAGATGCAAAGGAGTTGGGATGATAATGAATAAAGACGAACTAAAGTATGTCGTCTCGTGGATTATAGGCTTAATAGGAGTTATCCTCTTTGTTGTTTTCAGTCAGATGAACGCACCCAAGGAACCTACAAGTCCGATAGATGGTTCGACACGGGTCACAAATTCCGATATTTATAAAATCTGCGATGGCGCAGACCTTATTTACTCATCTGGGGGTGTTGTTCTTAACAGCCCACAATGCAAGCGATAGAAGACCTTCAAGTAAAAGTAAAGGAAACAAAATGAAAAAATGTTGTGACGATGGTTGGATTATTACAATTAAAACCGTTAATACTAATAGAGTAGTTAAAGGAAAACTATTTACTAACGTTAGGGAAACTGAAACTTTACAACCTTGTCCGATTTGTAATGTAGAAAAATCATCAATCACCCTGTAAGGGGGAAAAATGAAAACTCAAAAAGCAGTAATTGTTTTAACACTTTGTTTTACATGGTCGCTAGTAATACCAGCGCAAGCGCATGCACCAATTATGAAACATGTTCCACGATTAAATGCACAGGCATTAGCGTTCAAACAACCTAAAGCGTATGCACGTCTGCTTATAAGAGGCAGAGGGTGGACGCGAGCCGATTATGTTTGTGTAGTCAAATTGTGGACGCATGAAAGCAATTGGAATCCTAAATCAAAAAACAAACAAAGCACAGCGTTCGGTATCGGGCAATTATTAAATGAAACTTCCAAGTTGCCAGCAATACAAATAAGTAACGGGTTGCGCTATATTAATTCTCGTTACGGAAATCCTTGTAATGCTTGGAAACATTGGAGAACTCATTACTGGTATTAGAGCGCATTACTTTGTTAATGGGCGACCAGTTCCGCAAGGGTCATTAAAGTTTATTAACGGTCATGCAATACACGAACGAGCGCACGACTTAGCAATCTGGCGTTCGGATATTTCGCGTGGCGCTAAAACAATAATTGGTGAACAGATAGTCGGCGCGGTAGAGGTACACCTAGTTTTTGTTTTCAATAAACCAAAAACGGTTAAACGGGACGAGCCTTTTGTTCGCCCCGATATAGATAAACTTGCCCGTGCCGTATTAGATGGATTAACAGATAGCGCATTTCACGATGACCAACAAGTTACAAAATTGATAGCACAAAAAATATATGGCAACGTTCAAGGAGTTTGGATAACACTTATAGAACGTTCACTTACAACTGCAATTGTTCCCGCAACCGACTTGAACGGTTATACCAATTGACTCGCCAATCATCTCGGCGGAAACAATTAACTGTGGACTGGGCTCAATTACGGGAACAAGTTCTAGCACGTTGCCAAGGTTATTGCGAAAAATGTGGCGCGGGACTTTCCGACACGTTTGCTTTACATCATAGAAAATTAAAATCGCAAGGCGGAGAAAATACAGTTCAAAACTTAATAGCATTACATCACGAGTGTCACAATTTGGGAACTAATTCTGTTCACCTTAACGTAAAGATTGCAATGGAAAATGGTTGGATAGTTCCACGCCACGCCGACCCACTAACGTATAAAATGATGCTTGCAAATGGTTCCTGCGTTACACTAACGGACGATGGTTCTTACAACTATTTAAGAAGGGCAAATGATGGCTGGTGAAGGCATACTCACCGTTACGGGAAATCTCGGTAACGATGCGCAATTAAATAAAACACCGACAGGCGTTCTTGTAACTTCTTTTTCGCTTGCTAATACTCCACGCGAAAAGAAAGACGGCGAATGGATAGATGGCGAAACAGTTTGGTTTCGTTGCTTTGTATGGGGTAAAGACGCAACAGGCGCGGCTAATGAATTGCGCAAAGGTTCACGCGTAATTGTTACAGGACGCTTATCTCAAAACACTTTCATTGACAAAGAAAGTGTAGAAAGAAAATCATTGGAAATTAATGTTGACAGTTATGGTGTTACACCAAAGAATGTAGTTGAACCAATAACAATTAATCCCGAAATTAAAACCGAAGACCCAATAGAAGACCCTTGGGCTTAGAGAGGTTATGAAATGACTGAAGAAACAATTGATTCAATAGGCGCAGCACAGATGCTTGGAGTTACTTCCAACAATCTGCGTCAGTTTGTATTTCGTAAACTTCTTTCTCCTATCGGGAAAGATAAACGCCGTTCATTGTTTAACTTGGGACAGGTTGAACAGTTGAAGGCGAGTCGCAATCCGATTGTTAATCCGTCGGAATAACGGCACTAGGGGGCGCGTAGTTAATCCCTTTTCTACGCGCTCCCGCTTTTTAATTTCTAACGAAAGAAGGCGCAAATGAAAATTGAAATTGTAAATGTTGCAGACTTAAAATTAGACCCAAACAATGCTCGTAAACATTCGTTGCGAAATTTGGACGCAATTAAAAATTCATTAAAAGAATTTGGGCAACGTCGAACAATTGCCGTTACAAAAAATAACGTGGTTGTTGCTGGTAATGGAACACTTGAAGCGGCAAAAAGTTTAGGTTGGAAAGAAATAACCGTTGCTCGTATCCCTGACGCATGGACAGACACACAAATAAAAGCGTATGCACTTGCTGACAATCGTTCTAGCGAATTAGCAACTTGGGACGAAGACATTTTAATTTCACAATTGCTAGAATTAGATATAACGGGTTGGGATATAACGCAATTAGAATTTGATGCGTTAAAATTAGATAGCAAAATAACCGATGCCGATGTTTCACCGCAATTAGGAGAAACAAAATACGCAATTATTCTTGATTGCGATAATGAATATCATCAAACAGAAACATTGGAAACATTGGCGGCACAAGGTTTACGCGTTCGCCCATTAATGCTTTAGAAAGGAAAATAATGCCAAACATTAAAATTGATATTGATAGCCCAATCTCAACAAGTGTTCGCGCTCGTCAAGTTGCTTCCATGTTTGATATACCGCCACAAGATAGACAACAACTTTCGTGGTCAATTGATGCACCGTGGGAAGATAAACCTTGGAACGTTGGATTAATTGTTGGCGCAAGCGGTTCAGGTAAATCAACTATTATGAAAAAAGTATTTGGCGAACCACAAAAATTTATATTTAACAAAGAAAGCGTTATTGATGATTTTGATTCCGTTAACACAATTGATGAAATCTCTGCTACTTGTGGCGCGGTTGGGTTTAATACAATTCCAGCATGGTTGCGCCCGTACAAAGTGTTATCAAATGGAGAACAATTTCGCGTTAATCTAGCGCGTTTAATGTTAGAGACACCTAAAGATGAAGTTATTGTTATTGATGAATTTACAAGCGTTGTAGATAGACAGATAGCAACAGTAGGTGCTAACGCAATTCAAAAGTTTGTACGCAAAAATAATCGGCAGTTTGTAGGCGTAACGTGTCATTACGACGTTATTGATTGGTTACAACCTGATTGGATTATTGATGCGGCACAACAAACGTTCGTTTGGGGGTCGGTTCAACCCCGTCCACAAATTAACATTGAAATCAGGAAAGTCGGATACGATTACTGGAATTTATTCGCTCCATTTCATTATTTAACAAAAGACTTAAATAAAGCGGCACAATGTTTTGTAGCGTTTGTTAATGACACGCCCGTAGCGTTTGCTGGCGTATTGCATAGACCGCACCCGAGCGCGAAGAACATCAAAGGATTATCTCGTCTAGTAACGCTTCCTGATTGGCAAGGACTTGGAATTGCGTTCGTATTGGCTGACGCATTAGGCGCGGCGTACAAAGCAAGCGATATGAGATTCAGAACTTATCCTGCGCACCCTGCGTTAATACGAGGCTTCGATAAATCACCGAATTATTCATTGAAACAAAAGCCCGGGTATCAAAGCACATCAGGTAAAGGTTCAAACAGAACAACAACTTTAACTTCAAGAGGTGGCAATACGCACGGTGTAACGCACGGTCCCAATGCTAAGTTAGTTGAAACTTGGCGACATGGTTCAAGACCATGTGCTGTATTTGAATACGTTGGCGAAGCGTTACAAGATAAACAATTAGCAAAAAACTTCTTACAATTAAAAAATTAACAGGTATTATGTTACAAAGAAACATTAGTAAACGCATAGGGAGTATAAATGGCACACAGTAAATTAAATCCTGCAACGTTTGAGAAAGAAGCGCAGGTGTTAAAACTACGTCGCCTTGGATTAACGTTTGATGCGATTGCTAAACAGTTAGGTTATGCAAACGCTAGCGGTTCATATAAAGCATTTGGTAACGCATTAAAAAGAATTATTTACGATGAAGTTGAACAAACGCGCAAAATGGAAATGGATAGATTAGACATGGCGCAACAAGCAATCATGACTAAAGTTTCACAAGGCGATGTACCTGCTGTTCATGCGTTAATTCGATTGATGGAACGCAGAGCAAGATTACTTGGATTAGATATGCCAACAAAGGCGCAGATAGAGGTAACACATTATGATTCAGACACAATTGACGCCGAAGTTATCCGTCTCGCCGCTCTCCTTGATGGTGGGGCGCAGAAGGCATTGGACGCACGACCTAGCGAGAGCAGAACAAATACCAATTGAAGATAAATCTTGGTTGGTGTATTTATTTCTTGCTGGTCGTGGTGCAGGAAAAACTCGTACTGCCGCAGAGTGGTTAGCGTGGCAAGCAAGCCACTATCCTAAAACTAGATGGGCGATTGTTGCACCGACTTATTCAGACGCGCGTGATACATGTGCCGAAGGTGAGTCTGGAATCATTAACATCTTGCGTGCTTATGGAACGTTAAAAGATTACAACCGTTCTATCGGGGAAATCTTTCTTATTAACGGTTCACGCATTAAATTATTTTCAGGTGAAGAGCCTGACCGCTTACGCGGACCACAATTTCATGGCGGTTGGTTTGATGAACTTGCAGCATTCAAATATCCAGAAACTTGGGACCAGTATCAATTCGGTTTACGTTTAGGTGTTCACCCGCAAACAATCGTTACAACTACGCCACGACCAACTAAATTAATTAAAGATTTGATAAAGCGCAAAGGTGTAATAGTAATTCGTGGTTCGACATTTGATAACGCTAAAAACTTAGCAGCGTCCGCGCTTGCAGAATTGAAGTTACGTTACGAAAACACGCGACTTGGTAGGCAAGAGTTATACGGCGAAATCCTTGATGACGTTGAAGGCGCATTATGGACACGAGAGATGATTGAAAAATCTCGCGTTGAAGCGTCACCTGCATTGGTACGCATTGTTGTAGGTGTTGACCCTGCTGTTACCAATAACGAAAACTCTGACCAGACTGGCATTGTTGCCGCTGGTATTACAGGCGATGGTCACTATTACGTCTTAGATGATAAATCGCTCAACGCTTCGCCTGACGCGTGGGCGCGTGTAGCAGTTGAGTTGTATCAAGAAAGAAAAGCAGACCGCATTGTTGCAGAAACAAATAACGGCGGTGATATGGTAATTCTTTTAATGCAACAAGTGGACAGAAGTGTTAGCACAAAAAAAGTAACTGCAACAAGGGGTAAAGCGTTACGCGCTGAACCAATATCTGCATTGTACGAACAAGGTCGCGTTCATCATGTTGGTTTGTTTCAAGAATTAGAAACGCAAATGTGCGAGTGGACACCAACAAGTAATGATTCACCAGACCGATTAGATGCGCTAGTATGGGCGCTTACTGAATTAAGTACGGGCGGGTCTTCAATGATTGCGCTTGCTGGTATGGCAAGATTATGTTCAGCGTGCGGTATGCCATCGTCAAAAAGTTCTACTGTTTGTTTCTCATGCGGAGTTAAGTTAGGTGGAGATGAATGAGTGCAGGTACAGAAAACTTAATCATTGACCAAGGCGCAGATTGGTATGTTAATTTTACTTATTACACAGATAGCACTTTAACAACTCCCGTTAATTTAACTGGTTATACAGCGGCGTTACAATTGCGTTCTAACTTCGGTGATGCAACTTCCGCGTTATCTCTTTCAAGTCCTTCTAACGGAATTGTTATCACAGGCGCAACAGGTTTAATTTCTATTCACGCAACCGCAATTCAAACTGGCGGAGTTGCCGCTGGTTACTATGAATACGATTGCGAAATAACTTCAAGCGGTGGAATTGTAACGCGTCTTATTCAGGGACAAATAACAGTTAAGCCACAGGTTACGAAGTGAGCGATAGCGTTGTAGTTGTTCAACCCATTACGAATTACACAGTAGTTCAACCCATTACGACCGCTGTAACTGTTGCAGGGCAAGGCGAACAAGGCATACAAGGAATTCAAGGACCACAAGGTATTCCGGGAACAAGCGGTGCGGGCGTTGTATTTTTTACTTTTACACAAAACACACCAACCGCCACATGGGTCGTCGTTCACAATTTAGGAAATTACCCAACTGCATTAGTCTATGATTCAAGCGGCAATGAATGCGAAGGTAGTATTGTTCAAGATAGCATTAACCAGATGACAATAACTTTCAGCGCCGCATTTAGCGGTGTTGCGTACATAATCTAGGAGAATAACTATGGCAAGAAAGTTTCTAGTACCGATTGATTTAACTCAACAGGAATTGCAAAATGCCCGTATTCAAAACCTAGCAAGTGCGCCGTCATCTCCTGTTGCTGGACAAATTTATTACAACACATCAAGTAACACGTTTCTTTATTACAATGGAAGCGCGTGGGTAACGCCATCATCAACTCAGATTACTGTTGGCTTGTTATCTGCTCGTCCACTTGCTACTGCTGTTGTTGCTGGAAGTTTTTACTATGCAACTGATAACCAATTAATGTATGAATCAAATGCAACTGTTTGGGCACAAGTAAGCAACTTCGGCACAGGTGTTTCATCTGCCAATACTGTTGCACAGGCTTCCGCAGATGGAACTTCAACTAACTATGCACGCGCTGACCACGCACACGCAGGTGAAGGATTCGCTGCCCCTACCGCGACAACGACTTACGGATTAAGTGCTGTTACTGGTACTGCAACAACCTTGCCACACTCAGACCATACGCACGGAACGCCCGCGCTAACTGCGGTTAACCCAACTGCTATTACTATTGCGGGAACTGTTGCAGTTGGAACAGGTACAGCACCAGCAAGGGAAGACCATGCGCACGCGGGTCCTGGTTTTGCTGCATCAACTGCCACTACAACATATGGACTTAGCGCAGTAACGGGAACTGCAACAACTACCGCGCACTCTGACCACACACACGGAACTCCATCACTTTCAGGAACCGCTGCTGGTGCCGTAACAACTTCAACAGGAACCGCTGGTGCTGTTGGTACTGCCTCAGATTCAGGGCACACACATGGATTAACTGCTAGCGGATTTGCTATCTCTGCTTTCGGTTCACCAACGACAGACGTTGCTTGGGCTTCACACAAAATTACAGGATTGCTTGACCCAACTGCTGCACAAGATGCGGCTACAAAGGCGTACGTTGATTCAATCGCACAAGGATTAAACGTTCACGATGGCGTTGAAGCAGCAACAACTGCCAACCTTGCTTATACATACGTCGCTGGTTCTGCTGGCGCTGATGGCGGTACTGGTGTTGGTGCAACACTTACAAACCCATCTATCGGAATTATTACTATTGACGGACACGCAACTATTCTTGGCGACCGAATATTGTTTAAGAATCAAACAACCGCATTGCAAAATGGTATTTATGTTGTTACTACAGTCGGAACTGCTGGCGTTGCAGGTATTTTTACTCGCACTACTGATTACGATAACCACATCGCAGGTCAGGTTATGGCTGGCGACTTTGTATTCATTGCATTAGGAACAACACAATCTGCAACAACATGGGTTCAAATTAATACAGGTACTTCAACAACCCCAATTAACGGAATTAAACTCGGAACCGACTCGCTTGCATTTACACAATTCGGTGCTGGCGCTACTTATACTGCTGGCAACGGTATCACTCTTGCTGGTAGCGCATTTTCTTTCGCTCCGTTATCAACTGGTGGTTTAACTGTTGGTGGCACAGGTGCAACCGCCGCGATTCTTTTGCCTACAAACTCAGGACTTGGAACTTCTGGTACTGGTTTAGCAGTAGGAGCAGGAACAGGAATTACAGTAACAACAGGAACGGTTAACATTGATACAACAGTTGTTGCTCGTAAGTTTTCACAAACACTTTCCACTTCATCAACTTCATACACCGTTACGCATAACCTTGGAACGCTTGATGTTCACGTTCAAGTTTATTTAATTTCTGACGGTTCAGAAGTTTCTGTAGATAATCTTCGCGCAACAACAAACACAGTAACAATTAACTTCTCTGTTGCTCCAACTTCATCGGCTTATCGCGTAGTCGTAATCGGTTAGTACTAGGAAGGAAGGCACCAACCTATGAGTATTAAGGCATTAGTACCCGCAAACATTCAGTATTTGGCTTCTGCTCCAACGTTGCCAACGCTAAGTGCTGGCGACATGTATTACGACACAACGCTTCCTGCGCTTCGTGTTTATACGGGTTCGACATGGGTTAATGCGAATACGGGTGGAAGCGGTGGAACCGCATTTACGTTTGCCGCTTCGCCATCTGTATCGCCTACTCTTGGCGATAGGTGGGTTGATTCAGCGACAGGTAAGGAGTACACCTACTATAACGATGGCACAAGCGCACAATGGGTTGAAGTTACCGCAGTTGCTTACGCGCCATTAGTTACCGCTTCGCCAACTTTTACAGGCACAGTTACTTTGCCAACAGGAACATCAACGACTGCACCGCTTGATTTTTCAACTGGTGTAAACTTATTAACTCCAAATCCAGGAACAATGGAATACGATGGCGTAGTTCCTTATTTTACAGATTCAACAACTACTGGTCGTGGGATATTAACTGCGCCAGTATTTGCTTCTAATGGATTGTTTGGCGCACCGCTTCGTGCTGTAACAACCGCACAACCTTTATTTGGTGCTTTTACTTCTGCAACAGGAACCGTTGGAACAATTGCAGGTACTGGACCTTGGACAGCGACATTAACTGCGATGACATTTACTGGCGGTTGGAAAGTTGGAACTTCGTTTACTGCAACTGCTGGCGCGGGTTCACTTGGTACTGGTGGCACTTATGTAGTCACGTCAATCGTTTCAACATCGTCAATCACCTTCTCTGCAACAGGCGGAACAACACCAGTAGCGGGTGCGGTAACAAATATCCTTAGTGGTACAACGGGCGCGCTAGCACTAAACGCTTCAACCACATACTTAATAGATGGATATATTGAACTAATTCTTGGCGCAACAACAACGCGTACAACATCATTTGGTTTTGGTGGAACACTCGCTACAAATACGCCAAACGCAATTTATTACAGCACAATAAACCAAAACTCTGCTACAGGAACAACAGGAACAACGGCAAACTTTACTCACTTTATTACTGTTGCTGGCGGAGTTATTAACGCAACTGCAACAACTTCAACCGTTTGGTTTACCGTTAAAGGAATGATTAGAACTAACTTGGCTGCAACAATGATTCCACAAATTACTTTCTCTGCTGCACCTACGGGAACACCTGCAACATCTTCAATCGCACCAAATACTTATTTCACAGTTACGCCGATAGGCGCGGCTTCCGTGACAACAGTTGGAGCGTGGTTGTAATGGCAATTGACTTTCCTTCAAGCCCGACAAACTTACAGTTCTACACTTATGGAAACAGGACGTGGCAATACACAACAGCCCTAACCGCGTGGACAGATGTAACGCAGGTTTATCCAACGTTTCAAACTAACTTCGTAGTTACTGGCTTAATGGAAACCGCGACTACGGTAGCGAGCGCGGCAACAGGAACGATTAACTTTAATGCGACAACAGGAACGATTCTTTATTACACAGTAAACGCAACGGGAAACTTTACGCTTAATTTTCGCGCAAGCGCATCAGTAACGTTAAATACTTTACTCGCTATAGGGCAATCCATTACTTATGTTTTTATGAACACAAACGGCGTAACCCCATTTTATGCTTCTGCAATTACTATTGACGGCGTATCGGTCACGCCTAAGTGGGTCTCTGCAATTGTGCCTAGTGCTGGCAACGCTTCTGCTATTGATGTTTATTCTTACAATATCGTGAAAACTGCAACATCAACTTATACCGTATTTGCTGCACAGAATTATTTTGCATAATGCCATTAATCGCAATGCTTGCAGATACAACTGCGAACGCATGGGGGGAACTTTCTCCTATTGTGATGCCCAATTGGTTCGCTATTTTAAAAGGCTCACTCTCAACACCTGTTTCGGGAAATCAAAGTGGTGCCAATACAAACATGATAGCCGTTAGTCCGTCGGGCAATATTTTTATTTTAATGCAATGCGCTAATGCAACGCACCCAGTTTTAATAAATAATTTGGGCGCGTTTATTACTGAACAAACTATTTCAGGAACGCCAACGCCTAATTCGGCGGGTGCGCTTTGCACAGCAGACAATCTCGGTAATTATTATTATTTTAATGATTTCAGTAAAATGCTTGTCAAATTGGATAGCACGTTAGCAGTTGTTTGGGCGTTAGATTACCCAGCATCGATTGCTGCTTCTTACTCTCAATTCTATTGTGATTCGGCAAACAATTTAATTTGGTCTCCTGCATCTGTTATAATTTTAAGTATTTCCCCAACGGGTGCAATTAACTATCAAAGAAGTTATACAGACCCACTTACCACCGTAAGTGGTGGTGTTTTATCTCGCCCTGATTCCGCTGGCAATACTTATCAAGGTTGGAGCATTTCTCTATCACCAAAAAGCGGTTTAATACAACGCAACAATTTAGGTGTTGTTCTTAAATCAATTTCATTTATAAGTGCCTCACTGTCTAATTATGCAACATGCGTTGTTAGCGCTTCTGTTGTTTGGTCAGTTTGGCAGGATGCTGCTGCTAGCCTTCCTTCTTATAGTATTTACAAGGTTAATGTTTCAACAAATACAGTATTAAATCAAGCCATAACAACTAATACGCTTACGCTTGGTGTAACGTTGTCTCAATTTACACCAAACTCCGCAATATCAGACGCTTCAGGAAACTTGTATGTTTCTTGTAATAGTTTAGAGCCTTCAGGTTTGATTACCACTATCCTTACAAAGTATTCGTCAAGCGGTGTTCAACAATGGTGCAATGGAATAACATCTAATCCATTTATCGCGGGAGAATGGTGGGTAGATGCGGGACTTTCTTTTTCTCAGAATGGGCAATTACTTGTTGCTTTTACTGCTTCCTCAAATAATGCTGGCGCAATCGGAGCAAACGCAATATATGTTCTTGAATTGCCAACTAACGGAAAGAAATTGGGTACTTACACAACATCAACTGGTTACTCTGTAACTTATGCTTCGTATGCAAATATGAGCACGTCAGCGCAAACTCCGAATACGGTAACGGTTTTGACCGCTGGAACGAATTATGTGGACGCAGTTGATACGACTTTTGCGTTTACGGTAAACGCAACATACGCAAGCATTACATCAGGATTTACAGTGACTTCTACCGTTGCAACCTTTTAACGATACACTTCCACCACGCTGAAACATGAGAGCAGGAGAACAAGATGGGTTTGTTAGATAACTTCGCTAAGCGAGTTGCGAACGAGATTACTAAAGCACCTGGTATTCCTGTTAACGCAGTACCAATGACAATGACACAGTTACAAAATCCGTCTAACAATAATTCAGGTGTCGGTACTTTTAATCCGTTACCAAGAAATGAAATTGCACCGACGGTTCCTTTCGGTCCCGCTAATCCGTTAATACCTGCCGCGATTAACCCGACTGACCCTGAAACAGGACGACCAGACCCACGCCGATTCGAATATCAAGTTGCACAAAACATTAACGTAACTGAAACACGTTTAATTCCGTTCATAACATTACGTTCAGCCGCAGACCAGATTGATATTTTACGCAAGTGCATTGAAGTATTGAAAGCAAAAATAACTTCAATGGATTGGGACATTACATTAGGCGAAGACTCGGCAGAAAAGATTGTTGCAGAAATTGGTGGTACGCAAATTCGCGCTATGACTATTGCGCGTGAAAGATACACAAAAGAAATAGACCGCGTTCGTGCGTTTTGGGAAAACCCAGACAAAGCAAACGGATTAACTTTTAGCGATTGGTTAAATACTGCACTCGAAGAAATCCTTGTTATTGACGCACTTGCTATATGGCCTCAAAAGAGCGTAAGTGGCGACCTGTTTGGATTACAAATCTTAGACGGTTCAACAATCAAGCCGCTTATTGATGACAGAGGTATGCGCCCAACTTCTCCTAACCCTGCTTTTCAACAAATCTTATATGGGTTTCCGCGTAGCGAATTTAGCGCAAGCATTGAAGATGAAATAGCAGACGGTGAATTTAGTTCAGATGAATTAAGTTATATTGTTCGCAACCGTCGTACGACTTCTGTTTATGGTTACTCTCCAACCGAGCGCGCATTACCAGTAGCAGACATTTATCTACGCCGCCAACAATGGTTACGCGCAGAATTTACAGATGGCGTTACACCCGAACTGTTGATGGCGACAGATGCTAACTTTGGAAATAACCCTAACCTGTTGCTTGCTTACGAAAATGTATTTAACAATGACCTTGCAGGACAAACAGAACAACGCAAGCGCGTTCGTTTACTTCCTACAGGTATGACTCCAATCCAACTAAACAGTTACGATGCTAAGTTCAAAGAAACATTAGATGAGTACTTAATCAATTCTGTTTGCGGTCATTATGGTGTTATGCCTTCCGAAATTGGGTTTAGTCCTAAAGGCGGATTAGGTGGAGCAGGGCATCAAAAAGGTCAAGCAGATTCATCAGATGTTATTGGCGTTAAACCGTTAGCCAACTGGTTAGAAAAAATCCTTACAAATCTTTGTTATACGTATCTTGGTATGCCACGTGAACTTGAATTTAAGTTCATGGATACAGACCGCGAAGATAAATTAACAATTGCACAAGTACGCGATATGGAATTAAAAAATGGTGGCATAACAGTTAACGAAATGCGTTCCGAGTCTGGACGTTCGTTAATTGATTCACCTGAAGCAGATTCGCCAATGATTATTACTACACAAGGCGCATTTATGTTAACGCCAACAGGATTAGTTCCTTTTGATACTGCGTTAAATGGCGAGTTTGCTAATCAACAACCAGCGCAAGTATCAATAGACACTCCTGACACTATTGATTCAATGCCTGCGCCTGAACCCGAAGAAGCACAAAAAGCGCAACAAGAAGTGAAACGTTTTTTACGTTGGGTCAAAAAATCACCTGACCGTCCGTTTAACTTTCAAGAAGTTCCAACTGTTTATGCAGAGGTACTTAACAAGTTTGTATCTGTTAAGGATTATGATTCGGCGCGTTGGTATGCTGAACGTTATCTTGCATGAACAAAATCTGGAAGCAAAGACAAGGCGCAAAATTACGATTAGCAGTTGACCACGCCGACACGATAAAGAAAGCAATAGAGGATTCAATTGACGTTTCTAAAGTGGTTGACGCATGGCTTAATGCTCATTACACGAAAGAAGTAACTGGCGCACAAGCACGTCAATGGGCAAAAGTTAATATCCATGTTGATAACCGACCAATGGACAAAGCATTAAAATATCTTTACGCAGATTCTTATGTACTTGGTCAAGACATAGCAATACAAACGTTAGCGCACTTTGCAATTAAAAAAGCGGCAACAATTACTCTTTCACAAATGCAAACGGCACAAGATACACAATGGGCAAAATGGAAACCAGGTTATCGTGCCGCTTCGCAATTACTTAAACCGTCGAGCGGATTAAATCGGTTAATGGAATCGCGTGGCGTGACACTTGTTGGCTTAGGCGATACAACTGTTAGCCGTATTGGAACAATTCTTGCGGGCGCGTTACAAGTTGGTGCAACTCCATCAAGCGTTGCAGGGAGCATTGAAAGTTTATTAGCACCGTTAAGAGAAGACATTGCGGCGCAACTTAACGCTGATATCAATTTAATGATGAGTGACAGCGAACGCGCTTTAATGATTGCACAAACAGAAATGAGCAGAGCGGTTAGCGTTGCTAATCGTGAAATGTATATTGATTCAGGCGTTGAACAAGTTGAATGGTTAACTGCCGACCCTTGCGACGAATGCCAAGAAAATGAAGATGTTTCGCCTATTGGAATTAATGAAGAGTTTCCAAGCGGGGATACAGAACCGCCCGCTCACCCTAATTGTGTTTGTGCGCTTGCACCGTATGAAGTTCAAGTAACAGTTGTTGACGATAATGCACTACAAGCCGAAGCGGATACGCCAGTTGATACAGGAAACACAATAATTCAAGATTTAATTGACCAAACAACGGCAAGTCATGTGCCCACCGTTGAAGCAATTCCTACACCAACAGCAGCAATGGAAATTATTTCTAATGCAGGCGTTCAACCTCTTATGCCTTACGAGTGGAACCCAACTATAAGGGGCAGCGCAGAGTTATCGCCAGCAGATTTTGTTCAAGCGACTAAAGATATTGTTGAAATTGCTAATTCTCCTGTAGTTATTCAAATCCAAGAAGAAGCGTTAATGGGTGTTTTGAAAGATGGCGTAATGAGAACATTAGATAATGTGACAGAAAACTTAGGTGGCAGAACTATTTCTACATATTATAGAGACGCAAGAGAAGCACTTGAAAATGACATGTGGAACATACCAAGAGACGAAGTTCAACCTATTTACGGTTATATGGATACTCCACGCGCTATTAATACACCAGACGTTTATCAATACGGCAACATAAAAATGATATTGAAAGATGAACTCAAAGGTAGAACTACATTTACTATCGGGGATTCGCTCAATAGTCGTTTAACGCCACTTCAAATTACAGATGCACTTGCTGAAAAAGTTACTAATGAAATGTTATCCGCCGCGCAAGACGGATGGCAATGGAAACCAAAAGGAACAGACTACATTGAAGCGCAAATACATGGTGGCGTATCCGTTACAGATATTAAAGCAATTGACCTTACAATTAAAAATAGCCCATTTACTGTAAATTTATCCGAAGAAACAATAAATAAACTTATTGCATTAGGAATTGAGATAATAACAAAATGAATACTGTAACGATTCACAATCCGAACACAGGTAAAACTGAAACAATTGGTCAGGCGGAGTTTAATAAATACATGTCTATGACCAATGGTGCGGTCTTAGAGTGGATAGTTGACGAAAAGGACACACCCGTTAACAACAAATAAAGTTATTAAATGGTTGTATAGTTTCAGTCAGGAAAACGTGTCTTGTTTTGCGATATTAACAAGAACATCGGAAGTGAGATATCGGAATCAACATTATCCGAATTGGAGAAACAAACAATGGCATTTAACCACGTCAACGCCGCAACATTTACAACTGCTAAGCCTTTAATCATTATGGAGTCTGGCTTAATGCGTAACACTCCAATAACAATTTACAATGGTCACTCCGCTTCAATTTTTATCGGAGACGAAACTATTGCGACTTCAGGTGCAACAATTGGGCGCACACTTACCGCCGCTAACTCGCAAACTTTTTATGTTAATTCTGGCGACGTTATTTATGCAATTTCTGCCGCCGCGTCTGCCGCAGGTGCAATCGTTATTACTTACACAGGAAATTGAGGACAAATATGGCAATGGATTTCGCTACTTCGTACGCGGCAATCATTAAGCAAGAAAAACAAGAAGATGGCTCGTTAATGGTTTACGGTAAAGCGACAGACGATGCTATTGATATTGATAATCAAATCTGCGACGCCGCTTGGTTAAACAAAGCAATGCCAGATTGGTTCAAATCGGGTGGCAATATCCGAGAACAACATTCTAATATCGCTGCTGGTGTTGCGAAGGAATTAGATAGCAAAGCAGATGGGCATTACATAACAGCACATGTTGTTGACGTTTCTAGTGTTAAGAAAGTTGAAGCAGGAGTTCTTAAAGGATTCAGTATCGGTATTCGTGCGCCCCGTATTGTGCGTGACGAAAAAGCCGCTAACGGTAGAATTGTTGACGGAACAATTGTTGAAGTTTCTTTAGTTGATAGACCAGCGAACCCAGGAGCAAAGTTGATGCTCGCAAAATCTAACGGAACAGAAATGGTACAGGTAGAAGAAATGATTGAAGACGCAATTGAAGTCGCTGTTGAAGTACCTGTATTAGAAGAAGTCGTATTGCCAGAAGTTGAAACAACAATTGAAGCCGTTACAGATGAAGTAATCGCTGATGAAATTATTGTCGAAGAAGTAGAAGTTGTTGCAGAAGAAAAATCTGTTACTGCTACTTATTTAGTTCAAGTTGCTAAAGCGTTAACGCCTGATGTAGTTAAGTTTGATAACGCGATGTACGAAACTGCTCGCGGTGCGCTTGCTTCACTTATTGCAATGGAAGCAACAGACCTTGCTAACGGAGCAGATGAACAAGAATCTTTGAACTGCCTTATGTCAGCGGTTAACGCGTTGCTTGCTTGGCGCACAGGCGAAGATTACGAAGAGCCGATGGCAGATACAGATGTTGAAATGGCAATTGAGCCAGAGGTTGAAAAGTCAACCATTACACCGTTACCAACAATTGAACGCGTTGGCGATGTAGCAGATGAAGATATCTTTGAGTCTAACGATTCATTAAAATCTGATGTAAGTGATGAAGTTATTAACTCCATCATTGAACGAGCCGTAAAGAGTGCAACAGAAAGTGTGCGAATCGAGATTGATTTACTTAAATCCGCAAATGAGGCGGCGCAAGTACAAGTTGATAAGTTGCAGACCGAGTTGGAATCGGCAAATCAGAAAGCAATAAGTGGCGGACCAAAACGCGCAATGATTGTTAACCCTACAAATAAAACTTTAGATGAGTTTTCTCGTATGGCTGACGATTATCGCGCTAAGTCAGCGGCAACAAGTGACAGACTTCTAGCGCAAGGTTACAAAGAACTTGCAAAAGAATTTGACGCTAAAGCATTACAAATTAAATCCAACTAACTCTTTACGAAAGGAATTACCTAATGGCTCTACAAGCCCCTAGCGCGCGCGATTTATTCGCAGATGCAACAAGCGCAAAAGCAGCGGCAGAGAACATGGAAGAATTTTCAAGCGTACTCAATAAGTCGTTTAACAATCCTTCTACAGTTCCAGGACAAGCACCATCACAGTCCGACCCAACAGCAATGTTGGAAAGTCTTATCGCTAATAAGTCAATGAGCGCAGATGCACTTGCAGGTTTGAACTCTGCACTTGCTTCACAACGTTCCGCTTCAGCAGATTTGATTAAGGACATTACTCTTACATCTCCACTTAGCACTTCGTTCGCGGCGTTTGACTTGGAAGCACCTGCAAAGTTGCTTACACCACGTCCAACACCACTTCGTAACAAACTGCCACGCAAAAAAGGCGTTGGCACTTCTCACCGTGTAAAACGCATTACTGGTTACACAGGCACAGGAACAGGCGGACAAGGAAACATCTGGCCTGGTATTACAGAAACAACAACGACTGCTTTTGGTTCAATCAACTACGAGCGCGGTCCAAAGATTTCTTACACAGCAGACGATATTGTTCTTCCATATAACACTTACTCGCTCAGCGATTCTGTTTCATGGGATGCAAATTTCTCTGGTCAAGGATTCCAAGACCTTCGTCAACTTTCTTCAACATCTGTTCTTTATGCAACTATGTTGATGGAAGAACGCATGATGCTTATGGGTCGTGGAACTGCTTCGGGATATGCAGGCGCACTTGCTGCTCCTGTATTTACTAAGGCTGCTCCATCAACTTCAGGTTCACAGGTTGCACTTGCTGCCACAACTTATTACATCAACGTTACAACTGACGCAGGTGTTTCTGGTTCTGGTTTCGGTGAGTCAATTATTGGAACTGAAACATCTCAGGTCGTCGGTGCTGGTGCAGTTCTTACTGTTACCGTTTCAACTCCTGTTACTGGCGCACTTGGTTACAACATCTACGTTGGAACAACAACTGGCGCTGCTAACTTGAAGTACCAGGGAACACTTCGCGGAACTGGAACATTCACAATCCAGGGCGCAGGTACTACTGGTCTTGTTGGTAACAACGCCGCGTTTACAACTACAGGAGCCGCCGCTACTCGCGCCGCCGCCGATACATCTGCTTACGCAACTGGTTACGATGGAATTCTTCCAACTGTTCTAGGTGCTAACACAGGTTACAACAACGCAATCAACGGAAGTTTTTCTACTTCTAACCCAGGTAATGAATACCAGGTTGCATTCGGAAAGATGTACGACGCAGTTAAGGCTGACCCAGATGAGATTTTCCTCAATGGTGCAGACCGCAAGCAACTTTCAGACGCAATTAAGAACGGCTCAACTGCTAACTATCGTTTGAATCTCACACAGACTGAGGCTGGCGATTATGTCGGCGGTGCAGTTATTGGCGGACTTCATAACGAAATTACTGGCAAGTTGGTTCCTCTTACTGTTCATCCTTGGCTACCACAAGGTGTATCTCCAATCGTTTCTTACGCACTTCCAATTCCTGATTCACAGGTTTCAGACGTGTGGAGTAACTTTATGGTTCAGGATTATGTTGGCGTACAATGGCCTGTTAATCAGTTCTCGTACGATTTCTCAACTTATTTCCGAGGAACATTCTTCTGTACTGCCCCAGCATGGAACGGCGCAGTATCAGGAATCGTTTCTGCCTGATAAGTAATTGATGGTGAAGGGTGCGTCATATAACGGGCGCACCCAACACTTCACTAAAGTAGGAAGGAAAATAAATGGCGAAGTTAGTAGCACCAGATAAAGGCGTAAAAAGTATTGCAGTTAAAACAGAATTAGGAACAACAGGTTACAGACCAGACGGCGGGGGTTTGTATAACGTTGACAATCCAAGTCATGCAAGGCGCATGAAAGCAGAAGGTTTTTTTGAAGCGTCTTTAATGGGTCCCGTAACCAATAGAGAAAATCTTGGTTACACATGTTCAAATTGCGGTTTTGGTTCTTGGTTTAGAAAATGTTCGCGTTGCGGAGTAGAAACCGAAACGCAGAGAGACGGTGAATAAATGTCCGTAGGTATTTCACCAATCACGCCGTTCAATGAAACTGCTTATGTAACAGTAGCGGAATACATTAACGCCCCTACTGCTATTGATTACAACAATCTCGTTTCAGGCGGAAATGAATTAGCGCAACAAGCAGAATTGTTTAACGTTATCTCTCGCGCTAGTTCTTTTATGAACGAATACCTTAACCAAAGTCTTAACGCTAACGTTATTACTGAAACGCAAAGAACACGCATGACTCCGCAGGGGTATTTAGCGATACACCCTAGTAATGACCCCGTTATTTCTCTTTCAAGTTTTCAATATGGCGCGAACCCTAATCAACTTGTAACACTTAGCGATTGTTCGCAAGCATGGTTTGAAGAACAACAAATAATTATTCCTGTTTCACAATTTCCTGCTTCGTCGGTTGGCGCGCTTTCTTTCGCAGGAGCCGCACCGTCACGCGTTCAAATATTTTGTAAATACACTTACGTTGCTGGTTACGTTAACACTTTTATTAATACTGCAACTGCTGGTCAATTAACATTAACTGTTACAGATGCAAGCGGTATTCTTGCTAACGGTATTTATCGCATTAGTGACGGCGCTGGTAATGAAACAGTTACCGTTGCAAGTTCTTATACATACGGCTCCACTACCGTCCCATTGGTCACAGGATTGGTTTACAGCCACGCAAACGGCATAGCAATAGGAAACCTTCCAACGACAATTAAACAAGCCTGTATCCTTGTCACAACCGCTTTTTTGAAAGTGCGTGGTGATAGTTCTATGACTATGACAATGACTTCTTCGCCAAGCCGTAACGCTAACAACGCGGTCAATCTTTACGGTTCAGAAATGGCAACTGCCATAACAATGCTTGACCTTTATCGTCGAGTACGTTAATGAGCAGAGCGCAAGTACGCACAGCCGTAACGGATTGGATTGTTTCCGCTAACGTTACAAACTTAAATCAAGTGTGGACTTCATTTCCAAAGCGCATTGACTTTCAGACTAATTCAATCCCAGGACAAATGACACGCGCCGCTGGTGTTGTATTTATTAGTAATGAAACAGAAGGACGTATTGCAGTAGGTGGCGCGTACAACGGTTGGAAACGTATTGATTATTCAGTTCAATTTCAAATCTTTACACACTCTCTTAGAAATAATGCAGAAGAAGTTATGGACGATTTTGACGCGATTATAGATGGGGTTAAAAATCAATTAAGAAGCGGTGGGCATACACTAGGATTGCCAGATGGTTCAGTAATTTGGCAAGCGGCAGAACCAGCGATTGACGTAAGTTATAGCGAACCTGCCACGAACGACAATGGTGCTACGGAAACGTGGGCGTCCATTGATTTTATTGTGACCCAGATGATTCAAGCATAAGGAGAAACCCGTGAGTCAATTTCAATATAACGGCGAGAGCGAACGCGTTATTGCTTCGCTTGGCATTGTCGTTAATCAGGGTGATAAGTTTGAAGCCCCAGAAGATTTTTCGGCTTACGATTTCTCACTTGTTACAAAGAAAATAAATACAACCACGCCAGAACCAATCGTAGGAGAGTGAGAAAATGACAGTTCAGAATAGCGTACGAAGTTATTTAGGTATCGCAAAAGAAGCAACGCACGGAACTGTGGTTGCTCCAACAGATTTTATTCCTGTATCAGTTGGAAAACTTTCACCTGCTGATGTTATTGGCGCGCTTTACGATGATGGCTTACGTGGCTCAATGGTTAAGAGTTACAACTACATTCAAGGTCGCACTAACTCAACGTTTGATTTTGGTGGACCCGCTTTCGCAGACACAATCGGTTACGCAATTGCTGGTTTACTTGGTGAAGTTACAACGACTGGCGCTTCCGCTCCGTACACGCATGTAATCAGTTTGCTTAATAGTGCAACTGCCGCCGCAGACGCGCAGCCAAATACTTTTACGTTGACAGATTTTTATGCCGCCGCAGTTCGTTCTTATCCAGGTTGCAAAGTGCATGATTTTACATTGAAGTTTAGTTCTGAAGGATTGCTTGAATACGATGCAAAAGCAACTGGTTGGGCTTCTTCAGCAGTAGCAACTCCAACACCTACTTTCTCAACTGTATTGCCTACGCCAGTTTGGGCGGCGTCGGTTACTGTAGGCGGTTCAACTGTTTCAAATACTGTTGACGGTTCGTTAACTATGTCGCGTCCTATTTCAGCAATCTTTGGAATTGCAACAACACAAAACCCTTATTCTATTTTTCAAGGTGCATTAGAAACTTCTGGTTCGTTTACTTTTGTAATGGAAGCGGATACAGAACTGACTCGCTACTTAACTAATACTCAACCAGCAATAGTTCTTAACTGGTCACAAGGTACTGGTGCAACTGCAACACAAATTCAAGCAACAATGACTAAAGGCGCTTATACAGCCGCAGTTATTCAACGTTCTAAAGATTTTGTTGAAGTCATGATAACTGTTAACGCCCAAGGTAATACCACAGATAGAGGAACAACAGGTTATTCCTCAATCAAGTGGACACTACAAAATGCTAAGCCTTCTGGAACGTATCAGTAGTCTTAGGACAAATGTGACACGGGGGTTAACGGTTGTAGCAGTCGCCTTCCCTGTTCCCGTTCCCCGTGTCGCTTCTTTATGTGAAGGCAACCAACAAACGAAAGGCACATCATGTCAAGCAAAACAGTAACACTTCCGTCAGGTGCAACAGTTGTACTTCGTGACCCAACTACATTGAGAGTTAAAGACCGTAAAAAAGTTTACGCCGCCGCTAATGGTCAAGAAGGAATTATGCAAGCGTTATCGCTTGTTGACGGGCTTATAGCAATTCTTGTTGAGTCATGGTCGTTTGATTTAATTATTCCTTCCGTTAAATTAGAAATGTTAGATGAGTTAGAAATGCCCGATTACGATTTTCTTTCAGCACAGGTACAAGAAGCACAAACAATTCTTTTCCCGACATTAACAAAAACAAATGAAACAGAGACAGACCCAAAAGCGATTACCGCCAACTCCAACGAGTAAAATGGTTGCTTGAAGGCGGCGAGCGTCATGTGGATTTTATTTATCCAGATGATGAGTGGATTTATTATTTGTGTGCAGATAGATTTGGTTGGACACCAAATGAAGTAGATGAGCAACCCGCTCGTTTAGTTGATTGGTTGCTAGCATTGGACGCTACGGTGAAAGAGGTGGAACACGATGTTAACAACAAATCTTAACCTTGTCCGTAAATCGTTAAACAAAGAAATTGCTAACGTTGATATTGGTTCCCGTTTAGCGCGTGATGAAATGATGCGTGTAATACTTCAACTTAGCAAAAAAGAATTTAGACAAGATAGAAAAAGCGGAATATCTAAAGCGGGCGGTCCACCTGTTGTTAGAACTGGCAACTTGCGTAACTCTATTCACGGAGAAAAATTTAATCTTGGGTTTGCTAAATACTCTGCAATTGTTGGTCCTGGAATGGTTTACGGACGCGCAGTTGAACTAGGTGGAAAGTATTCGCCTGCAAGTTGGAAAGGAACGCAAGCAGAAAAACTTGGTTTCCCTTATCTTGCTCCTGCTTACAAAAAGTTTGTAACATTAATGCCAGAAATACTTGCTAAGTATGTGTTGCACCCATGAGTCTTACGGGATTTTTACCACCTGCAATAATTGAAATTCAAGTCATTGCAGGCGAAGCGATTGCCAAATTGCAAGAAGTTAACGCGCAGATGGCAATTCTTGAAAAACAAGCAACAATGACGGGCGCTTCAATAACCAATATGGAAAAGGCAACCGCATTTACGGGAAAAGCAATGAAAGTTATGGGCATTGCTGCCGTTGCAATTGGCGCGTTATCTGTTAAATCCGCAATGGACGCTCAGACTTCTTTTGCTCGTATGGGGCAAGCGATGAAAGATGCAGGGGTTAATAGTCAAGAAAATGTAAATCACGCAAAAGAACTTGCCGACAAAAATATAAATCTTGGTTTTACTGTTGAACAAACCGCCAATGCTTACGGCACTTTAATTACTGCAACACATAGCACAACAGAAGCAAATTATTTGCTTACAGATGCAATGGATTTAGCCCGTTATAAAGGTATAGATTTATCAACCGCTGGAACTATTATGGCACGCGCAACGCAAGGTTCAGCAAAAGCATTTAAGGAATTAGGCATAACACTTGATACATCATTGCCTAAACAACAAGCAATCAATAAAGCATTAGATGAATTCAGACAACGCATTGGCGGTCAAGCGCAAGCGTTCATGGGAACTTTTCAAGGCAAGGTTCAAGGCATGACTGCACAATTTGGAAAGTTAACAGAACAAATTGGTATGCACTTAATTCCAATTCTTGAAAACGCAATGACTCTTTTAAGTAATTATGGTGGCGTAATAGTTTGGTTTGTTGGCATTGTGGGCGGCGTAATTCTTGCGTTCAAATTAGTTGCATTAGCGCAACAAGCGTGGACAGTAATGAGCGCGTTAACGGGTGCGGCTTTAGCAAAACAAATTGAATTAGAAACAGTATTAACCGCCGCGACAGTTAGGCAAATGGTGGCGCAAGACGCATTAAATGCGGCGATAAATTTTGGCATGGCAGACCAATTAGGAATGGGTATTGCAACCGAATCAATGACGGCGTTACAACTAGAAGCCGCCGCTGCAACTGAAGCGTTAGCAATTGCTGAAGGAGAATTGACTATTGCTTCCAAAGCCGCCGCTGGTGCAATGGGATTTTTAAGCGCCGCAATGGACGCAAACCCAATTGGTGTTTTTATTGTTGCCGTTACTGCATTAATTGTTGTATTAAAAGAATTGTTTAGTTGGTTGAATAAAGAAACCGACCCAAATAAAGTTATGGTTAAAAATCAACTTCGCGGGGCTAGTGGACGCGGTTCAACGGCGGGTAACGTTATCGCTGTTGATAAATCATCTTACGGAATAATGTCAGGACACCATATTTCCGATTCGGGAATTAAAGAAGCGAATTTACATAGTTATACAGGCAAGGACACAACGGCTGTTATCCCGACTGTTGTAAAAACTTTAATGGATTTAATGAAAGAAGAATGGAAAAAACAAGCGTCTGTAGATGTTGGTTCTTTATTTGCGCCGTTACTTGGTATTGATGCTAACGGAAATTTATCTGTTACTTCTAAAGGCATGATTCGTACTTCAGTTTCTTTATGGGGTAAAACTGTTGGTACTGGTATCGAAGGCATGATTACAGCGCTTAAAGATAAATTAAGCGCGGCAAAAAAGTTTAATGCTGACTTGAAAAAATTACTTAAAGAAGGGTTCTCAATTGATTTTGCTACAGAAATTATGGCGCAAGGTGTTACTGTTGGTGACAAGATAGCACAAACGTTATTACACGGAACTGCAAAACAAAAAAATCAAATTATAACTTTGTACAAACAAACAAAAGATGAAGCAAGTCAAGGATTTAACAAAGCACCAACTGTTACAAATAATCACATAACAGTTAAAGCAAAAACAGACGCTAAACCGCATAACATTGCTAAAGACGTTCTTCATGCCGCTAAGTACGGCATAACACAGAAAGGTGCTAAAGGTGATTCGTAATGACATTTCCAAGTAGCCCTACACCGCCAACAAGTCTTGCACTTTATGGATTTTCGTTTAACGGATTTAATTTCGGTGGCGGTAGTTCTGTTTATCAAGTTATGTCCGTCGAAGGAATTGAATCTGCTCCTGACTTGCGAATTCAAGATGACAACCAGGGCTACAACGACGGAATGTTTTCGGGTACAGATTTTTATTCCGAACGAACAATTACAATTGTCTTAAACATATTTGGAGACGCAACACATACGGCACAAAATAATTACCACACATTTAGGGCAAGCATAAATCCTCAACAAACGGGAACAGGTTATTTGCAGTTTAAGGTTTCACTTGACGCTGGTATGCAATGGGTTAACGCTCGCGTTCGTAAAGTTACAACGCCAATAACCCCTGACTACACTTATGGCTTAATCACAACCGTTTTAGAATTGTTTTGTCCAGACCCACGCATTTATTCTGGCGTTCCGTTTACGCCAAGCACGGCGTCTATCTCTGTTGGCGGTTCTGCGGCGGTTTCTAATACTGGCGACATAATTACTTACCCAACTTTAACCGTAACTGCCGCAAGTTCAGTAAGCAATCTTGTAGTTACAAACTCAACTCTAGGATTAAGTTTAACAATGAAATATGCACTAGCAACAAGCGATGTTCTTGTTCTTAATACTTTAACTAGAACAGTAACGCTTAACGGAACAAGTGCAAGAAATATTTTGTCAAGCAGTTCTATATGGTTCGGAGCGCAACCAGGTTCTAACACGTTCGCGGTTACAGGTACGGGTACTGCAACCACCGCCGTGTCCTGGTATAGCGCTACGATTTAGAGTGCATTATGTATAAGAATTATGTTTACATATTTAGCAATTTACAGGTTGATGAAAACTCTGATACGAGTACCGTGCAATCAATCTTGGGAGAACTTGCGTTAACCAATGTTTCGTTCACAAAAGAATTGAATGCAGCGGGAACGCTAACTGGTGAACTACTTATTTCTGGCATGGATACAACTGCGTTAAATGTATTTACAGCAACAGAACCATCAGCCGTAGGTGTAACTGTTTACGAAAATGGAACACCAATCTGGGGTGGCGTTGTATGGAGTCGCTCTTATGATTCCACTACGCAAAAAATAACTCTTACCGCTAACGAATATATTTCTTACTGGGGCAAGCGTAAAACATTGTGGCAATGTAATCCTGTTTTAATTGCTGGAAGCGGAACTGCAATTACTTATACGGCTGGCGGGTTTATCGTAGGACAAACAGTAACTATCACAGGCGCTAATCCAAATACATATAATTTAACTGGTGTTGTTACTTCTGCGACTTCTTTTTCATTTGATATTGCAGGAACAATTACTACCGCATTTGTTGCACCAGCATCGTCCGTAGTTACGGGGGGCGTTGGTAGTGGAACTGCCGTTACTTACACAACTTCAAGCGCGCACGGATATGTAACGGGGCAAGTGGTTAGAGTTTTTGCTGGTTTAATCGGTTCCAATATTTGGAATTTAACGGGAGTTATAACTGCTAAAACTACAAACACGTTTACTATCGCTAATCAAACCGCTGGAAGTTATTCTGCAACGGGTAGCGCAATCGTTGATTATCCTGTTGCAATAGCACAAGAAGCAGTCTTTACTAACGTTGACCAATTCGCGGTAATCAAAGCATTAGTTAATGCAAGTAAGTCTGCCGTGTTTGGTGATATACAAATTGAAAATTATTCTGGTGCAAACTCTGGTGTAACGATTAGCAAAACTTATTATTCATACGAAATGAAAACAATTCTTGCCGCGATAGATGATTTGTCAAAATCAGGCAACGGATTTGATTACGAAGTTGAAGTTTATACAACAACAACATCTGGAATTACTCGTACACATAAACGATTAAATCTTTACTATCCACGCAAGGGCGTTATTTATAGTTCGACAAGTACGAACCCGCTTGTTCCTGTTTTGGAATTTCCTGCTGGCAATGTAGTGAGTTATGAATATCCTGAAGATGGAATTCTTGCCACTAATACTTTTTACGCAATCGGTGCTGGTAGTAATGAGGGACAACTTATTGCGACCTCTACAAACACGGCAGTTCTCGGTGACAGTATTTCAGGCTACGGGTTCTATCCCGTGTTGGAAGATTCAGGAAATTATGCCGACATAACAGATGGCGCTTTACTTGGTTTAATTAGTCAAAGTTCCGTTACTAATCTTTCTTATCCACCTGTCGTAATTAAAATGATTGTCAGTGGGGCAGTTACGGATACGCCTTACATCATTGGAGATGATGCGCGAGTAAGAATACAAGATGCACGTTTCCCTTATGGCTTTGATGAAATTTTTAGAATTGTTGCCATCACAGTTGAACCTGGCGAAGATGGACCAGAACGAGTTACGTTAACACTTGCTAATCCAACAGGCGCGGTGGTCGGCTAATGGGATTTATAAATCACGACCCAAGTTTACAAACAATCTTTAATGGTATTTACAAGCGACTTCTAAAATTAGAAACAGCAATTAGATTTACTGCGCCGTTTATTACCGCCGACCCTACCGCACCCGTTAAAGGCGACATTTGGTTGAACTCAACTAGCAATCAAATGAAATATTTAGATGGAACGGGGGCAGTCGTTGTATTTGGTACTGGCGGTGGTGGTGGTGGAACTCGTGAAACGTTCACGTCGGTAACGCTTGGAACGCAATCGGGATTATCAAGTACGTGGATGGAATTTGAACTTACAAGCGTTGCGGCTCGCGGACTTGTTACATCGTTTATTGTTACACCTTCCGCATTAGGTGCTTATTACAATTTAGAAATTCGTTCTGCAACGACAGGTGGCGGGGATATTTATTTGTCAGCCGACCACATTGCCAACGCGTATTCAATAACAAATCCTTGGTATTATGAGGCATTAACTGGAAGTTCAATGTGGATTAGAGTCAAGAATTATGGTCCTGTGTCTGCTACATTTGTCCTGACCTTCATGCGAATAGAAAAGTGGGCGTAATGACTTATTACACACAAAGTTATTCCTCAGTCGCTAATGGTGGTGCCGTGTTACAAGCGCAGATGAACACTTGGCTTACCGCTAATCATTACGTTTTGGTTGATACAGTCACAAGCGGAACCCAAGTTTCTAAAGTTTACAAATCGCCAGCCGCATATAATTTTTTTGGTCAAGATTGGTATTTAATTACCTATACAGCCGACCAAACTGCTAGTAACGCATTACAGTACGGAATTTGTCAAGCATACAACGCAACAACACATAAAGCGACAAAATATGCACCGCGTATCGTTCCCGCAACTGTTCCAGATGCGAGTGATTACACAGTTGTAGATGCAACAGGGTTGGACCCGTACAACAGCATTTTACTTTCTGCTTATACTTCACAAATTGCATCAAGTGGAGCCACAAACGTTTACGCATCAATAACCGCAGACCGAGTAATTATCAATGGTGGTTCGTCAAACACTCCGCAATACATAGGATTGTTTGATACTTTATTGGCGTCCGACCCATTTCCACTTGCTTGTACGACAATGGGGACTAGTAATAGTAGTAGTTACAACGCAAACTGGGGAACAGTTACTTGCGAACCTGGACAGACTGCCGTTGATGTTGCCAACTGGCATACGGCGGTTCCTTATCTTAATGGTGGTCCTATTTACGGGGCAACTAATCCTGGTGGAGTTGATTTATACAGCGGAAAATCTTTATTGCAAAGAATGGTTTTCGGTACAGGTCGTTCTTTTACTGGTTTAGTTTATGGATACAGAGGACTTTTTAGAGATATTTTACTAACTTGGTCGCAAGGGGGAACAGGCGCGGCTGGTGACACGCTTTCTTATACTGTTGGCGCGACAACTTATACTTACACTTGTCTTATAGGTCAAGCCTACAATATTGGTTCTACTTATTATGTTTGGATGCTTCAAACATGAGCGTTCTTACAACAGTTCAACTTCCTAAAGTTCCTGTCCCTGCTTATATTTGGGCTAAGAAAAATTTAATAATTATTAATCAAATCGCAACACCCTGGGTTCCTGCTTACCCTGCACAAACAACTTATCCGTATCATTCACCGCTCAATACTTCGTTCCCGTTAACGCCATGACAATAATGGACTGGGCGGGCTTAGCAGTATCCGTCACTACTTTAATTGGAGCGTTAGCAATTAGCATTAGATTTCTAGTTAGTCATTACTTGAAAGAGTTAAAACCTAACGGCGGTTCAAGTTTGCGTGATGAACAAAATCGTCAAGGGGAAGCAATCCAAAGATTAGAAACGCGCATTGATTCAATTTACGAATTATTATTGGAGAAAAAATGAGTGTAGTTGTTGAAAATCTTATTGCTATTGCCAAGAAAGAAGTCGGTACGAAAGAAGTCGGCAATAATGGAACTAAGTACGGCATTTGGTTTCATTGGAACAATGTTCCCTGGTGCGCGATATTCGTTTCATGGGTATTTGCTGAAGCGGGTGCAGGAAACAAACTTCTTAAAACTGCGGGTTGCATTGAATTAGAAGCATGGGCAGTTAAGAACAAGTTAACAGTTCCCGTCAAATCAATTCAGGCTGGCGATGTAGTTTTATTTGATTGGGATAAATCAGGTAAGCCAGAACATGTTGGAATAGCAACGGGCGTTATTGACCCACACACGCATTTAGTTCCAACGATTGAAGGCAATACAGGACCAGACCATATTGGCGTAAATCAAAGTAACGGAGATGGAGTTTATGCCAAGGTAAGAAACCCAATTTGTATTCGTACCGTTATCCGCCCAAAATACTAAGGAGAAAAATGAAACTTTCATCAAATCAATTGGCAATGATTAAAGCGTACGTTCATGGACTTGTTGTTACGGTATTGCCTCTTGCAATTGCTGGCGTTACTAATCCAAAGTGGTACGCATACGCTGTCGTGAGTGCTGTAATCGTCCCAGCGTTACGCGCTCTTGATAAGAAAGATAGTGCATTTGGATTAGTTGCTGATGCGATTGAAACCAATTTGCCTACACAGACCAAGCCATAATAGATTTATCTCGTTACAAAAAAACTTAATAGCGTTTGTTCAGTTGACGTAATGGGGGAAGTTGCGTCAACTGAACGGAGCATTGCATGAGTATCGTTACAGATTTAGTTCCATTGTTCAAAGATATTGATAACGCTATTGACAAAGTTCTTGAATTAGATTTCTGTTAAGTGTTTCTATTTGGCTTTCTTGTCCTTGTTTCTGATATCTTTTTCTTATGGCACTCTCCGATTCGATTGTAATTTATAGCCCAAAACCTCAAAGTGATAATTTTTGTTCTACTGCTAAGTTAATTGTTGAACTAAATGAAGCAGATAGAACCGCGTTACTAAACGCAATCGAAAAAGGAATATCAACTACAACTTTAGTTTCTGCCTTACGTGCAGAGGGTTACAAACTTGGTGACGACTCTCTTAACAAACATCGTAAACAAAGATGCAAGTGCATAAAGACCGCGTAAGTAAAGTTCTTGCGGAACGTCAAAAACAATACGGCGACGCTACGAAACATTTTGCTACTATTGGAATTATCTGGGGCGCATTATTAAAACGCGAACCGATACCAGCGCATGAAGTGGCGTTAATGATGGACGCATTAAAAACAGTTCGCTTATTTAATGACCCGTTGAAATTAGATAGTTGGGACGACAAACTCGGGTACATAACACTTGCGCTTAATTCTTTGGAGATATCGTGAGTCTGAAAAAACAATTAGACGACATGTCAGACGAAGTTGAATCACGCGATGTAGTTGAACTGCGTAAGGCTTTAATCAGCGCGCAAAGACAATTAGCAAGAGTTAAACAACAACGCGAAGAAATTACCGTAGCGGTAACGCAAGCAGTTTATGAGGCGATGCTTGCAATGGGACCAGTCAAACCAGTTGAACCTACCGTGTTAAAGAAAACTAAAACAAAAACAGAGGTAGCACTAATTCACGCTACCGATTGGCAAGGCGCAAAAATAACTACTTCGTACAACTCTGAAGTTATGAAAAAACGTGTAATGGAATTTGCTAATAAAGCAATACGGATTACAGAAATACATAGACAAGACCACCCAGTTAATGATTGTGTAATTATGTTTGGTGGCGACATGATTGAAGGGCTTTTTAATTATCCTGCACAATTATGGGAAATTGATTCAAGTTTGTTTGAGCAGTATGTAACCGTATCTAATCTCATGGTTGATTTTGTTCGCTACATACTGACTAAGTTTAATAAAGTTACAGTTGTTGCAGAATGGGGCAATCACGGAAGAATTGGAAGCAAGCGCGACCATGTTCCTAAAGGCGATAACTTTGACAGAATGTGTTATGAGTTTGCTCGCCAATTACTTTCTACTGAAAAAAGATTAACGTGGGAAGACTGTCCTGAAGATATTCAAAAAGTTGAGATTGGAAACTATCGTGCATTGTTAATGCACGGTGACGAAGTTGGTCGTGCGGGTTTCGCTTCCCCTTCCGCATGGCAAGCGGCAGGTAATCGTTGGAAGGCTGGCGCGTTCAAGTGGCATTTCCAAGATATTTATTTAGGTCATTATCATCGTTTTGCACAGGAGCCAATGAGCGACCAAACTGGTTCAATTTATTGGACTGGTTCAACAGAATCAGATAATAGATACGCTAGAGACTCAATGGCGGTTAGCGGAATTCCTTCGCAACGTTTGCATTTTATTGACCCAATCAAAGGACGCGTAACTGCTCAATATCAAATCTGGTTAGATTAATTACTCATCATCATCATCGCCGTAATCGCTAGTGTGAAGTGACATGACAGTTATATCAATATCATTTTCTTTAGCAGTTGCAACACCTTCTTTGAATAAAGAAAGAGTGCGAGCGCATAAATCATCTATGGCGTCAGGATAAGCCAAATCAGTTTGCACGTTTACAATTAAACCGCCCAAGCGCATTTCAATAGATGAATAACTCATGTGCTAACTCTAATTGCGTTACACCTATTTAATGGCATCGCATTTGAGGGCGTGTCCTGTTCTGTATTAACCCCGAAGGCTAGAAAAACCTGAAAGCCCCGCAAATCGCCCCGTAAGGCTCGAAACAGGGCAAAAACAGGGGTATTTATGCGTAAAAATAGATAGTGTACTTTTGTTAGTCCTATCTGTATGATTAACGCAAGGCACACGCGGTTCGGGTATTCCCAAGGGAAGCGAACCAGAAGTGAAAAAGGCAAACATTAGGTTAAGAAACTTAGTGAACATATTCAGAACATTATGAATCCCTAGGGAATCTGAATAGGTGATAAGAATTAACGCTAATGAAATTAAATAGAGAAGGCACGAACTAATACGGTTTAAGCGCCATCTGATTATCCAAACATAAAGGGAGAAATCAAATGGAAAGTAATTTCTGGAAGAACCGAGTTCAACTAAATATCACAACACTAAAAAATAGTTACAAAATCGTTCCACGAAACAAGTCGGGCGATTTAGAAGTTGTAACAGTAAAAACGTTAGACGAAGTATATGAATACGCACAGTCACTTAGAACTAACAAATCAAAGTTAATCGTAGGAATCAGTATCCACTAACCAAACAAATCAGATGGCGTTCAATCCGTATTAGTTCAACATGTAACCAGTTACGAAATTGAAACCCACGAGTTGCCAGCAACATCAGGTTAAAACAAATGGACGATTTCAATAGTAGTAATTCCAAACAAAATAAAGCACCGCACGGTACCAAGTACCTATAGTCACGAAACGCGAAGACAATGTAAATCAAATGCGAAGACCCCTCATTACGGCGAGCAGGAGAATTGAGCGATACAGATTTCACGACTTAGCGCAATGCAAATAAAAGTTAATGGAAGATGGTGAACCAGCCTTAACAAATAATTAAAGGGAAAACAAATTCGAAACACCGTGTCACTAAAAGGCACGGTGTATAACGGAACAGGCGAACCGTTACTGATGAGAATAGCCACTACAGAAAAGGGAATAACAAATGACTACAACAACTTCAATCCACGACGCAAGCAACAAATCAATCGAAAAGTTTTATACAAAGCAACAATGCGCACTCGACGCAATTATTTCTATCGCTGGTGAAAGTCCAGAAGGCGCAAAGTTAGAACGTACAGCAACACAATTAATTTTCGAATACGAAGTCAACGGCAACCACGCTTTCACAATTTTCGTTAAGTATTACGCAGAAGGTTACAAAGTAAATGCTTACCGCAAGGGAATGGAAGAGTACGACTTCAGAAACATTCCTAGTTTTTCAAACGCAGTAAAGATTATCAAGTTAATCGCTTTCAAAATGAAATCAGAAACTAAATAACTAAGAACGAAACACCCGAAAGGGTGTCCAACCGTAACGGCGGTTGCTGACGAGTTCAGTTAAATAAAGGGAGATACAAAATGTTATACACAAGACTAATTGCAAAGCGTTTGGGGATTTCAATTATCGCAGCAGAAGTCGTAAAAGATTTTATTGATTCTTGGTTAGAGATTGATTGGTCAGAAGCAAGTAAGAAAGAAATAAATAGAGTTATAGACGAAGCAGCAAGCGAAATGAATATCAACGCAGTAACTACAGTAAAGGGAGCAAAATAAAATGGAAATGATTTACAACAATCACAGAGCATGCGAGATTGATTTTTCTTTTGATAAAGATGTAACGTTAAAAGATATTCAGCGCATACAGAAAAAAGTTACAACAGTTATTTCAAAGATGGATTACGTAATTGTTGCAAGTATTTTTACAAACCGTCACAACATACGCATAACGCTTACTTTTGAAGTTGAAAAAGGCGACAACGTTTACAAAGAGTTGAGCGCACCGCTAACTCGTTTAATTAACACTCACAAACAACCTGCTTCATTCGGCTGGGCATTGAACTCATTTACTAACAAGGGAGAATAAAAATGGAATATACAAAGTCAGATGTTCGTAGCGGTTTCAAATACGCACGAGAATTAATGCAAGAAGCAAATAAAATGATGAAGGATAAAACAATTACCGATTTCACTAATGATTCCGATTTCGGTCAACTCGCTAACGAATTAATAGCGAGCGTTACAACACTCCAATGCTGGTTAGACGAAATGATTCAGAAAGGTAATAAGTAAATGACAATGACAAGAAAAGATTACGAGTTAGTTGCACGAATCTTAAAAATGAACTTAGAAAATAGTTCAGACAACGAAGCGGTTCAACAAGTTATTTACAGCATGATTGGAGCGTTTCGTGTTTATCCAAACTATGACGAAAAAATCTTTAGAGACGCGTGTGGCGTTAAGTAAAGGCGAAACCGTCGCAAGACGGTCTGAAGTTGAACGACTTCACTGATGAGCCTCATCGGAAATAACTAACAAAGGGATAATAAAATGACTACAGAAAACACAACAGTAGAAGCAGTAGAAATAGAACTCACACCAGAACAAATTGCAGAAAACTTTATCAAAGAAAATACATCTTCAATGATAGTTGAAGAATTTGTAAATCATTACAACACAATCGAATCTCTAAAGAAGGAAGTTGATTACAAAGACCACTTAGCAAATGTTTACAGTACAAAATTACGCGCGGTTGTAGATACGATTACTGATTTCATTAGGGAACACGTCAGCGAAGAAGACTCAGCCTCAGTTGAAGAGTTAAAAGAACTTGCGCAAGAACTAGACATCGAACTGACAAAAAATGTCACCGTTACGTTCTCAATCGAAGTAACAGCAGAGTTCACCGTACCGCTTGATTTTGTCGCAGACGATATTAACGACGGTGATTTCGAGATTGATATTGAATACAAGGGCGACCACGATGAAGTTGAGTGCGACGAAGTTTCTAGTGACATAGATGATTTCGTAGCAGAAGAAAATTAAGGAAAAAAATAATGTATAACGCGGAAGATTTTGACGACGATATAGAAATGGCTATTGCCGTCAACAAAGAAGTAACTGACAGAACGCAAGGGCAACAAGATTGCTACTGCACCACTCACTTTCTTTGTGCACCGTGCGCAAAGAAACTTTGAAAGGGAGAAAGTAAATGAAACACGCACCTTCTTGTCGTTGCAGGATTTGCTTGGGATTGCCTCCGCTTCCCGTTCATGTCCACACTTGGTACAACCTTCCAGGAAATTACACGCGTGAGTGTGAGACTTGTCAGATGGAGGAAAACATTAGATGACAATTAAACGCTCAGGATTTATTACATGCGGACAATGCGGAAAAAATGTTGTGATAAGCGTTCACAACGGATTGTTCTTTTGTCCCGATTCGTTATGTATTAACTCGGAAGAAAATTACAACAACTAAGAACGAAACCCCGCAAGGGGTCGCGTAGTAATTGCTACGCCTGACGAGTTCAATTATGAAAGGGTGAAAAAATGGAGAAGGTAATCGCAAGGCTTGATTTAACTAAAGACATTTTGCGCAAGGCGGTTTCATGATGACAACAAAAACAGAAATAAAAACCGCTACAGAATCCGCCCTGCATGACTTTTGGGCAGATATAGCGAAACAATTCCCAAACATAGAGACGGGAGAATTCCCAATTCAAGAAACGCACCGTATGTTCTTATTCATGGAAGAAATGGTCGAAATTTGGTTAGAAACAAATGCGCCCAAGGTTTGCGATGTCTGCCAAACGAATCGAAATCTTTTAACTAAATCCGTAAAATCAAATCTCCGCTGGGCGGGTGTTGATTTTTGGGCGGAGAAACGATTTTGCGCGAACTGTTGGGAGATACGAAAGGCGACACGATAAAGGACGAAACCCCGCAAGGGGTCGCGTGTTATGTGACACGCCTGATGAGTCCATCAGATACGAAAGGGAAAACAAAATGGCACATGCACTTGAAGAGTTCGCAGACGGAACAACAGCGTTCTTTACCGCCCGTGAAGTTGCTTGGCACAAACTGGGAACAGTAACAGAAAATGCTTTAACGGCTGAAGATGCTCTGAAGACCGCTTACCTTGATTGGGAAGTTAAGAAGTCAGTTGACCCTGTTAGTGTAAAGATTGATGACCAAGTTATTACCACCAAGGATAAGTTTATTACTTATCGCTATCACCCTAAAACAAATAAACCCGAAGCGCTTGGTGTAGTTGGCAATCGTTATACACCCGTACAAAATTCAGAAGCATTTTCTATGCTTAACCAAGTTGCAGATGAATCGGGCGCGGTATTTGAAACCGCTGGCAGTATTGATAACGGCAAGAAAGTTTTTATGACAATGAAAATGCCAGAAAATTTACAAATTGGTGGAGTAGATAAAATTGATTTGTATTTGATGGCATGGAATACGCATGATGGAACCAGTTCATTTCAGATTGTGGTAACACCAATTCGTGTCGTATGCCAGAACACATTAACGGCAGCAATTCATAATGCCAAAAGCACGTTCGCGTTACGCCATACACCAAAGGTAAGTGGCAAAGTTCAAGCGGCGCGTGACGCACTTGGATTGACTTTCAAGTATGTTGAAGCATTTGAGAAGGAAGCAGAAATGCTAATCAATCAAACAATGACCGATAAGCAATTCTGGTCACTTATCGAAACCGTTGTACCGATTGACGAAGAAAGTGACCGTACGCGAAACCTTGCAGAACAAACTCGTGGCACATTGATGGGTTTGTGGAAAGCGCCAACACAAGCAAACATCGCTGGTACTAAATGGGCGGCGTACAACGCGTTCGCTGAATATAGCGATTGGGCTAAGCCAGTTCGTTCAACTGATTCACAGGATACTGCTCGCGCTATCAGAATTGTTACAGGCGCAGGAGATAACTTCAAAAACAAGGTGCTTGCACTTTTGTAATACTACTAACAAAACAGGAGTAGGCGTAGAACGTTGCGCTTACTCCTGTTTCTATTAACTAAATAAATAAATCAAATTAAATTATCCCGTTATAATTATCAATGGAGGCAACCACAATGATTATTCTTTATCTAGCGACGGCGTTTATTTTTAGCGCGGTCATACTTCGCACGATTGCAATTAACGGAAACCCTAATCACATAACACTTCTTGGCAAACGTATTTTATTTGCAGCGTTAGTTGTATTTGGATTTGGTGTTTCACTTCTAACGACTTCACTTTATTTGGTGACGCGATGAACAAACGATTAGAACTTAAAATCAAAGAAATAATTTCCATTCTTCAAACCACACTTATTAAAGATGACGCAAAATTAAC
>SESB01000239.1_pt1 | contig 41217 bp, 31 predicted proteins | sample 3171441 | NCBI WGS metagenome assembly SESB01 (sample SAMN06051867, study PRJNA518727) | freshwater metagenome | biome: subpolar coniferous forest; feature: holomictic lake; material: water; isolation source: holomictic Lake 227, 6 m depth | place: Canada: near Kenora, Ontario | collected...
TTTCGGCGATTTTTGGAGGCAATATTGGTGAATATTGACCCGAAAATCGCCGAAAAATGGCGCAAAAAGCCGAAGTGGATGACCTCCGAATCTCGTGACGACACTATCTAAGCGGTGTCATTTTTATTTTTGCAAGATGGTATAGAGCATCTCTCAAAAAGAATTTCCGTTATTCGATGGGAGCGCCGTGGGTTGGCGCGCAAGGCGCAAGCGAAGCGGCTGTATTTTCCATACTGCCCGAGCTTGCAACGCAGCGCGACGGCCCACGCCGCCCCGGCGAATAGGAAATTCTTTTTGAGAAACGCTCTAAGTTTCGGTACCAACTTGGATGATTCTTCTCAGGGCCAAAGGCCCGACTCCATATCAGCCTGGGGCAACGCCCCAGGACTCCCAGCAAACAAACGCTCAGGGCTGAAAGCCCGCACCATCCCCTCGGAGAGGTTTATGGTACGGGCTTTCAGCCCTGAACCAGTTTTTCCAGAGGCATGGGGCGGTGCCCCATGCTGGTATGGTACCGCGCCTTTGGCGCCCAGGAACCCAGCCTCAATCCACTGATTCTTATTCGCGTTTGGTATAAGAACGGCGCTTCTTTAGAGCATTTTACAAAAAAATGTGGCCAGTGGCTTGGGAGCGCCGAAGGCTGGTGCAAGGCGGCTTGGCCCGCAGCGGCTGTGTTTGTAAACACAGCCCAAGGGACAAACGGTTTGCAACGGCCTTCGCCGCCCCAAGACGCGGCTATAGTTTTTGGTAAATTGCTCTAGCTCACCCGCGCCAGGGCCAGCTTGCGTTTTTCCGCGAGCAGTTTGCGGAAGCGGAGGTTCCCGGGTTTCGCCAGTTCGGGATCATCGGCAAAGAGGCGCTGGGCGGCGGTTCGGGCAAGCTGCATGAGGTCGGTATCGGCCAGCACGTCGCCGATCTTGAGCGGCGGCAGCCCGCTCTGGTCGGTGCCCAGAATGTCGCCCGGCCCGCGCAGCCGCAGGTCGGCCTCGGCGATCTCAAAACCATTCGCCGTGGCTTCCAGCGTCTTCATTTTCTCCAGCCCCTCGGGCGTATCGGCGGCGTGGATGAGGATGCAGTAGGATTTGTGACTCCCGCGTCCCACCCGGCCCCGGAGCTGGTGCAACTGGGCGAGCCCGAAACGCTCGGCGTTCTCGATGAGCATGATGGTGGCGTTTGGGACGTCGATGCCGACCTCAATCACCGTTGTCGCCACGAGCACCTGGCTCTGGTTTTTGCGGAAGCGCTCCATGATGGCATCCTTCTCCTCGGGCGGGATGCGCCCGTGCAACAGCTCGCAGCGGTGGGGGGCAAAGACGCCCTGCCATTTCTCAAACTCCGCTGCGGCGGCCTTGGCTTCCAGCTTGGCGCTCTCGTCGATGAGCGGGTAGACGACGTACGCCTGCCGCCCGGAGGCGAGGTGTTTTTTGATGAACTCGATCGCGTCCGTCAGTTTGCTCTCGTCGCGTGCGGCGGTGATGATCTTTCCGCGGTTGGCGGGCAGCTCGTCGAGCGTGGAGACGTCGAGGTCGCCAAAGAGCGTCATGGTGAGTGTGCGCGGGATGGGCGTGGCGGTCATGACGAGCACATCGGGGGTGACCGGCTGCGTCTGGCCTGGCTCGCTGCCTCGCGTGAGCGCCGCCCGTTGGAGGACGCCGAATTTGTGCTGCTCGTCAATGATGGCGAGGCCCAGCCGCGTGAAGGAAACGCCTTCGTAGAGCAGCGCATGGGTGCCGACGAGGATTTGCGGCTCGTCGCCGTTGCGCTTGAGGAGTTCCGCGCGGCGCGCGTGGTCGTCATCGAGAAGGGCGGCGCTCCAGGCCTGCTCGTCAAAGAGCGGCAGCGCGGTCTCCTCCTTGCGCGAGCCGGTGCGCAGGGCGATGCGCACGCCCAACGGCTCCAGCCAGCGCTTGAAATTCAGGTAGTGCTGCTCGGCCAGGATTTGTGTGGGCGCCATGATCGCCGCCTGGAATCCGGCTTCCACGGCCAGCAGCATGGCGGAGAGGGCGACCACGGTTTTGCCGGAGCCGACGTCGCCGTGCAGGATGCGGTTCATGGGCCGGGGCGAGGCGAGATCGGCGCGGATTTCCGCAATCGCCCGGCTCTGCGCGCCGGTGAGCGGGAACGGGAGTTCGCCGTGGAACGCCTCCAGCAGGCGGCCCGGCCCGCAATGGGCTTCGCCGGGGCGCAGGACGATCTCCGCGCGTTTCGCCCCCACAAAAAGTTGCAGGGTGAAGAACTCCGCCAGCACGAGATCGCGCCGCGCGGTATGGAGTGTTTCCCAGTCTTCCGGGAAATGCACGGCGCGCAACGCCTCGGCGTAGGGCATCCCGGCCAGACCGGGCGGCAGCGGGCTGGGAAGCTCGGGCATGTTGGCCAGAAGCCGGTGGATCCAGCTTCGCAGCATGCGCGCGGTGATCCCTTCCGTGGCCGGGTGAACGGGGGTGATCCGCCGCAGGTGGATCGATTCCTCCTCCGCGTCCGGCTCGATCACTTCGAATTCCGGGTGCTCCATGACGAGCTGTTTGCCGCGCCGCCGGGGCCGCCCATAGACCACCAGCCGCTGGCCCTCGGCGATCATCTTTTTCACGAAATGGACGTTGTACCAGCGGCAGACGATCTGGCCGCTCAAGGCGTTGGCATTGGCCTCCGCCAGGGTCACGTCGAACAGGAACCGCCAGCCTTGGAAACGGCGGGAGGCGGTTTTGAGGACGTTGCCGCAGATGCAGACCGGCTTGTCGCTTTCCTCGCGTGGAAAACGGTCGAACTCCCGCCGATCCTCATAGCGCCGGGGAAAATGGGTGAGCAGGTCTTCAAACGTGTGCAGCCCGAAGCGTTGGAGCGCGCGGACGCGCGGCGTTTGGAGCCATTCCAGCGACTCCAGAGGCGTCTCCAGCCAGGCCAGCCCGGCGGGAAGCGGGGCGGGGCGTTTGGCCGGGCGGGGTTTGGGAGCGGGATCAGGCATGGCTTGCTGGGGGGCAAGGTTAACCACGAAACAGGAGAAAGGCACGGAAGAAGACTGCGAAACCGATGAAAGAAGGAATGGCTCGTTTCATCGCTCCTCTCATGAACACCGGGCTTCAGCCGGTGTTCATGAGAAGGTTTGGGCAATTTTTGCCGTGTTCTTCACAGAGCACTCACAGGATGAGCACCGGTTGCCAACAAGTTATTCACAGGCCGTTTTCTCACCGGGTCAACACGTAGCCGGGTGTCGTTGTTCCTCCCCCGGAGGCAACGGGGGTGCTCCGATTGTGGGAACTCCCGCTGGCTTCTAGGCTCATGGGCAACCGAAAGGAACTCCAATGCTCGATACCATCCATGATTTGTCTGAAGTAGAACCCCTCGACGAGGTGCTTGCTGAAACCGAGCCAGCCCTCCCCCTTCCCGCCCCGGTGGTGGAGCAAGGTGCCATCAGCGATGAGGCGCTCATGCAGGCCATCGCCCACGGCAACGCCGCCGCCCTCTCCACGCTCTATGATCGGTACTCCTCAATCCTCAAAGCGCTCACCATCCGGGTGGTGCATGACGAAGCCGAGGCGGACGATTTATTGCAGGAAGTGTTTATGCAAGTCTGGCAACAGGCCAAGAACTATTCGTCCGACAAGGGGAAACCGCTCGGGTGGATTGTGACTTTGACGCGCCGCCGCGCCATCGACCGGCTGCGCAAGCGGCAGGCGTATTGCCGGGCCAAAGACCGCTTTGAGGTGACCACCGACCGCCAGCCGGAGTCCTGGGTGCATAACCGGATCGAGGAAGACATCCACTTGGAAGACATGCGGACGTTCCTTAGGGCGAAGATCGACGTGCTCCCCCTCTTCCAGCGGCAAGCGATTGAAATGGCGTTCTTCAAAGGGATGAGCCAGCGCGAAATTGCCCTGGCCACGGAAACCCCGCTGGGCACCATCAAAACGCGCCTGGAACTGGGCCTGCGCAAGCTCTCCGAGTCCATCCGCGGCATCCGGCACAAGATTTAGGCGGAAGGACTCGCCCCTTTGCGCGAAAATTCATTGCCGATTTTAGGTTTAACGCGGTTTATTGATAGACGATGGCGCACTGTTGAAGATCTCCTCATAGAGGGCGAGCTTGATGAGGAAGGCCAGAGGGAGGGTGAAGATCACGCCCACTCCCAAGCCCAGCACGCCCGCAAATCCCAGAATCTCGGCGACCATCACGAGCACGGCGATCCGCCACGGGTGCTGGAGCACTTTGCGGCGGCTCAGTTGCATGGCGGGCCAGAAGGCCATCCCCTTGTCCACGATCAGCGGGATGGAAAACATCCAGCAAAACGAAAAATAGACCGCCGGGAGCGAGCAGGTCAGCAGCACGAGCAGCCAGACCATGGTTTTCTGGGGATCGGCGCTCCACGTTTGCCAGAGGAGGGTGAAGGCTTGCGCTTGGGACTGGGGCCCGGCGGTCAGCAGCGCCTCGAAATTCGCGGGGATCATGCCCATGACCTCCGTGGCGATGCCTGCTGGGATAAAGCACAGCGCCGTGACGAGGAAGGAAACCAGCGTGGTGAGAACCAGCGGCTTGAAGAGGGCCATCCCCAACCCGGCAAACAGATCCCGGATGAAAGCGGTCTCGCCGCGCAGAATCCGCAGGCAAACCAGATACAGCCCCCCGAGCAGCACCCCCTTGAGTCCCATGGAGAGCGCGGTTTGCACCACGGGCACCTGCGCCCCGACGAGCGTGAGCGCGGCAATGAGGAAAATCGAGCCAACCAGCATCCAGAAGTCGGCAGTGAACGCCGCCCAGGCGCGGGCGATGCAGCGGGAGAGAGGCACCGGGTAGTCGAGATCGACCACGCGCGCTGCAAAGGCTTGCGGGTTTTCCTCCTCCGGCAACTCTGGCGTGGGCTCCAAGGCGGGCGGCTCGGCCTCCGGTTCAGAGGGCGGCGTCATCAGCCGGTAGGGAGTCCATTTTTCAACGCCCTCGTGCCAGACGAGCGTTTCGGGCGTGATTTTGCCGCTGCGCACCAGTTCCGCCCACTCGGTTTCGTGGATCGGGCCCACCCGCAGCGGGCCGTCGATGTAATACCAATTCATGTGTCCTGTATGCTCATGAGGCGGCGCAAAAACGCAAGCTCGAAGCAGGGCATCCCCGTTTAAATAAAGACAAAATCTATCAGGAACTCAGGAAATCAGGAACAAGACAGAAAATTTCGCGCAAAGCAAAGAATGGAGAGGTTTCATGAAGGGACTCTGCTTTTGCATCCCTTTGCGTTCTTGGCGCAACACACCTCTTCCTTTCCTGATTTCCTGATTTCCTGATAGATTTTAGAAGCGTTTGTCTCACACGCGGGGCGAATAGGTCTTGCGAGTCGGGCCCGGCTCCGCTTTTCTCTTATTGCACGAATTTCCAGAACGACCTTTACTACTAAGAACTATCACAACCATGAGCGACGCTTTTCATACTCTGCGCACTTTTGATCTCGGGGCCGGACGCCAGGGCCAATTCCACTCCCTGCCCGCCCTGGACGAAGCCCTTCCCGAGACGGTCAATCTCTCCCGGCTGCCGGTCAGTATCCGCATTGTCCTGGAATCCGTGCTGCGCAACTGCGACGGCAAAAAGGTGAGCGAGGAGGCCGTGCGCCAGCTTGCCTGCTGGAATGCCAAGGCTCCCGCGGAGGAGGAAATCCCGTTCGTGGTGGCCCGCATCGTGTTGCAGGATTTCACCGGCGTGCCGCTTTTGGTGGATCTCGCCGCGATGCGCACCGCCGTGGCCGGGCTGGGCCGCGACGCGAAGATGATTGAGCCGCTCGTGCCGGTGGATCTCGTGGTGGATCACTCCGTGCAGGTGGATTACGCCGGGAGCCCTGAATCGCTCGACCTGAACATGGCGATGGAATTCCAGCGCAACCGCGAACGCTACCAATTTCTCAAGTGGGGCCAGCAGGCGTTCCAGACGTTTGGCGTCGTGCCTCCGGGCATCGGCATTGTCCACCAGGTGAACCTCGAATACCTTGCCAAAGGGGTGCTCCACCAGGGCGATCTCTACTACCCGGACACGCTTGTGGGCACCGACTCCCACACCACCATGATCAACGGCCTCGGCATTGTCGGCTGGGGCGTGGGCGGCATTGAGGCGGAGGCCGGGATGCTCGGCCAGCCGGTTTATTTCCTCACGCCGGAAGTGGTCGGCGTGCATTTGACGGGCCGCATCCGCGAAGGTGTCACCGCGACCGACGTCGCCCTGCATGTCACCCAGATGCTGCGCGCAAAGAAGGTGGTGGGCAAGTTCGTGGAGTTCTACGGCGAAGGCGCGGCCTCGCTCCCGCTCACCGACCGCGCCACCATCGCCAACATGGCCCCGGAATACGGCGCGACCATGGGCTTCTTCCCCGTGGACGCCGAATCCGTCGCCTACCTGCGCGCCACCGGCCGCACCGAGCAGCAGTGCGCCGCGTTTGAGAACTACTTCAAGGCGCAGCAGATGTTCGGCATGCCGCAAAAGGGGCAGATTGATTACTCCGTGGATCTCGAACTCGACCTCGCCGCCGTGCAACCCGGCGTGGCGGGGCCGAAACGCCCGCAGGATCGCATCAACCTGCCGGAATTGGGCGACACCTTCACCCAGATTTTCTCCAAACCCGTCCCCGAAGGCGGCTACGGCAAGCCCGTGAACGACCTCGCCTTCCGCGTGCCGGTGACGTTGAACGGCAACCTGCACGAAGCGGGCGCGAGCCAGCCTTCCACCGACGACAAGCAGAACCACCCGCAGGAAGGCGCTTCGCGCAATCAAGCGGAGATGGTGACCAACCGCCCCACCGCCACCTCGGCGGAGGCTTTGCCGGTGAACCCGTTCCACAACGGCCAGAGCCAGGTGGGCAATGGCAGCGTCGTGATCGCCGCCATCACGAGCTGCACCAACACCAGCAACCCGAGCGTCATGATCGGCGCGGGGCTGTTGGCCAGGAAAGCCGTGGAGCGGGGGCTGCGCGTGGATCCCTCCGTGAAGACCTCGCTCGCGCCCGGCTCGCGCGTCGTCACCGACTACCTCGCCAAGACCGGCCTGCAACCGTACCTCGACCAGCTCGGTTTCCAAATCGTCGGCTACGGCTGCACCACCTGCATCGGCAACTCGGGCCCGCTGCATCCGCAGATTGAGGAAGCGATCCTCAAGCACGATCTCGTCACCGCGTCCGTCCTCTCCGGCAACCGCAACTTTGAGGCGCGCGTGCATCAGAACATCAAGGCGAACTTCCTCATGTCGCCGCCGCTTGTCGTGGCGTTCGCGCTCGCGGGCCGGGTGGACATCAATTTGGACAAGGAACCGCTCGGCACCGACCGCGACGGCACTCCGGTTTACCTGCGCGACCTCTGGCCGAGCCTCAAGGAGATCGGCGACGCAATGGCCAGCGCTCTCTCGCCCGAGGTCTTCCGCAAGCTCTACACCGGCTTTGCCGACCAGAACCCGAAGTGGAACGAAATTCCTTCCACCGTCGGCGACGTCTACGAATGGGACGCGCAGAGCGACTACATCCAGCAACCGCCGTTCTTTACCGGCTTCGGCATGGAAGCGGGCAGCATCAGCGAGATCAAGGGCGCGCGCCCGCTCGGCATCTTCGGCGACTCCGTCACCACCGACCACATCTCGCCCGCAGGAGCCATCAAAGCCAGTTCGCCCGCAGGCCGCTACCTCGTCGAGCGCGGGGTCGCCCCCGCCGACTTCAACTCCTACGGCAGCCGTCGCGGCAACGACCGCGTCATGACGCGCGGCACCTTCGCCAATGTCCGCATCAAGAACCTCATGGTGCCCGGAGTGGAGGGCGGAGTTACCAAGGTTTATCCAGAGGGCGAACAGCTTGCCATCTATGATGCCTCGGTGAAATACCAGGCGCAGGGCACCCCGCTCATCATCATCGCCGGGCAGGAATACGGCACGGGATCGAGCCGCGACTGGGCCGCCAAAGGCACGCGGTTGCTCGGCGTCAAAGCCGTCATCGCCGCCAGCTACGAGCGCATCCACCGCTCCAACCTCGTCGGCATGGGCGTCCTCCCCTTGCAGTTCGAGGAAGGCACCACCGCGCAGACGCTCGGCCTCGTCGGCTCGGAGACGTTCGACATCGTTGGGATCAGCGAAGCGCTCCAGCCGCGCCAGAGCGTAGAGTTGGTGATCCACCGCGCCGACGGCAGCCGCCAGACTATCCCGGTGAAAGTGCGCATCGACACGCCCATCGAGATCGACTACTACCGCCACGGCGGGATTTTGCCCTTCGTGTTGCGGGAGATTTTGGCGAAGTAGGCTGAGGCGTCAGGGTAGGGACGGAGTGACGTCCCTACCGCATCGCCAGTGCGCCGGTGGGGCACGCCTTCACGCATTCGGCGGCGATTTTTTGCAAGCCCGCCTCGATGGTGTGATCGAACGGCGCGGCGATGCGCACGTTGAAACCGCGCCCGATGAACGTGAGCCCGAGCGGTTCGCCCGCCTGCTCCGTGAGCTTCACGCAGATGCCGCAGAGGATGCACTTGCCCGGCTCGTAAATGACGCCGCCGGGCTGAAGTTGCTGCTCAAAGGGCGCGCGCGCGGCGCGGAACCGGCTCGCGTCGGCCTCATAGACTTGCGCGTAGTGTTGGAACGCGCAGGCCCCCGCCGAGCGGCAGTCGCAATGCAGACAGCGCGCGGCCTCGCCCTTGGCTTCGGCGGCGCTGAATCCAGCGCAGGTGTCGCACGGGACATGCCGCTTCTCGCTGCTTGCGCTTTGCAAAAAGAGTTTCAGCTCAGGCGCGTCCAGTTTCCCCATGACGCTGGAGAACGGTTTGCCGGAACGGCGCACGGGCTCGCCCATCAGGAACCGGTGGACGCATTCCGCCGCGCCCCGGCCCTCGGTCATTGCGCGCACGAGTTGCTTCACCGGCTTCACGGCGGCTCCGGTGGCGAAGACGCCCGGCACGCTCGTCTGCGCGGTGGCGGCGTCGGTCTTGATGCCGGAGGCCGAGACGGTGACCGCGAGCTTTTCACCCTCGGACGCGCCCCGTTCGCCCACAGCGAGCAGCACGGCGTCGTAATCGCGGCGCAGATCGTCCAAGGAAACACGGACGCCCAGTTCCACGTTGGAAATGATTTCGACGCCCAGCCGCTCCAGTTGCACGACTTCAGCGGTGAGCACTTCGCGCGGCAGTTCCGCCTCCGCTACTGCGCGCAACGAGCCGCCCGCGCGGGCGTGCCGGTCGAACACCGTGACGCTGTGCCCTTGGAGTGTGAGGTGGTAAGCGGCGCCCAACCCCGCCGGGCCCGCTCCCACGATGGCCGCTGATTTCCCGGTGGCGGCGCGGCACGGCGTGAGATGCGGGGAAGGGAGGCGCAGATCGTGGTCGGCGATGAACCGCTCCAGCCCGCGAATGTCCGCGGAGTCATCGGCGGCGCCGCGTCGGCAGCCTTGCTCGCAGGGGTGATGGCAGAGCCGTCCCAAAACAGCAGGCAGCGGGAGCGCCTGGCGGACGGTGGCGACGGCTTCCTCCAGCGCGCCCGATTCGATCTGCCGGATCATTTCCGGGATGTTGAGTTGCAGCGGGCAGAGGCGCTGGCAGGGTGAAAGGCAATCGCCCACGTGGTCGCTGAAGAGCAGTTCCAGGGCGGTGCGGCGCGCTTCATGCACTTCCTCGGTCTCGCTTTCGACCACCATGCCCGGCGCGGCTTGCGTGGCGCAGGAGGGGAGGAGCTTGCCGTTGATTTTGACCAGACAGACCAGGCACGTCGTCAGCGGCCCGCATTCTTTCAAATGGCACAATGTTGGAATGTCGATGCCGATCTGGCGCGCGGCCTCCAGCACGGTCCGGCCCGGTTGAATGGCGACTTCCTGTCCGTCGATGGTGAGAAGCGTGTTCATAGCACCTCAATGGCGTGGTAGGGACATACTTTGCGGCAGGTGTCGCAGCGTGTGCAAAGATCCATGTTAATATGGTGGCGGCGATAGGGCGTGAGCGGGATGGCGTCCACGGGGCAGCGTTGCGCGCAGATCGTGCAGCCGGTGCATTCGGCGGTGACGCGATACGTAATGAGCGCGCTGCATTTGCCCGCCGGGCACTCGCCGCGCAGGTGCGCTTCGTATTCGTCGCGGTAATAGCGCAGCGTGGTAAGCACCGGGTTGGGCGCGGTCTTGCCCAGCCCGCACAAGCTTCCCGCGCCGACTTGATGCGCCAGCCGCTCCAGCTCTTCGAGGTGCTTCCGTTCCGCCTTGCCCGCGCAGAGGCGCTCCAGAATGTCGAGCATCCGGCGGGTGCCGACGCGGCAGAAGGTGCACTTGCCGCACGACTGCTCCTGCGTGAACTGGAGAAAATAGCGGGCCATGTCCACCATGCACGTGGTATTATCCAATACCACCAACCCGCCGGAGCCCATGATCGCGCCCACGCCGCCGAGCGATTCGTAATCGACGCTCGTGTCCGCCAGCCGCGCCGGGATGCAGCCACCGGAGGGGCCGCCGATCTGCACCGCCTTGAAAGTGCGCCCGTCCGGCACGCCGCCGCCGATCTCCTCGACAATCTCGCGCAGAGTCGTGCCCATCGGCACCTCGATCAGCCCGCCGCGCCGGACATGCCCGGCGAGCGCAAAGACTTTCGTCCCCTTGCTCTTGGCCGTGCCGATGGCGGCGAATTTTTCCGCGCCGTTGCGGAGAATCCACGGCACCAGCGCCAGCGTTTCGACGTTGTTGATAAGCGTCGGACGCCCCCACAACCCTGCAACGGCGGGGAACGGCGGACGCAGCTTCGGCATGCCGCGCTTGCCCTCGATGGAGGCGATGAGAGCGGTCTCCTCGCCGCAGACAAAGGCTCCCGCCCCTTCCATGATGGTGAGGGTCAGCTTGTAATCAAGGCCCAGCAACTTCTCGCCAAGCCAGCCGCGCGCTTCGAGCTGTGCAATGGCGGCGCGGACGCGCTTCACGGCCAGCGGGTATTCGTGGCGGATGTAGAAAATGCCTTCGTGCGCACCTGCTGCAACAGCGGCAATGGCCATGCCTTCCATCACGCGGAATGGGAACGATTCGAGGATCATGCGATCCATGAACGCGCCGGGATCGCCCTCGTCGCCGTTGCAGACCACGAATTTCTCGTCGCCCGGCTGCTGCTGGACAATGCGCCATTTGACGCCGCTGGGAAATCCCGCGCCGCCGCGCCCGCGAAGGCCGGATTGCTCGATGCGGTCGATCACCTGTTCGGGCTGGAGTTCATCCAGCACGCGGCGCAATGCCGCGAACCCGCCGCGCGCGAGGTATTCGTCCAAGTCGAGCGGATCCACTGTGCCGAAGTGTTCGGTGGCGATGTGCACCTGCCGTCCGAGGAACGCGTTCACCTCCGAGTCACGCGGGCTCATGGCGTTGCGCTCCACGCCAGGCTCCGTCTCCAGGAGCAGGGTGTCGAGAGCGCGCGTCCAGAGGCGGCTGGCGCGGTGAAAAATGCCCCGCGTCGGGAAATGGCGGCGGACAAGTGCGGGGGCTTCCGCTGCGGTCAAATCGGCGTAATAGGTGCTCGCCTTCCCGGGCGTGATCACCTCGACCATCGGCGTGCGGTGGCAGATGCCCACGCAGCCGACGCGCTTTACCTCGACCCTGACAGAGGCTTGCTTGACCGCGTCGCGCAGCGCGTGAAAGAGGCTGTCGCTGCCTTTGGCGATGCAGCACGAGCCAAGGCCCACATGAATGGCGGGCTTCTCCTCCTCGGCGCCGCCGGGTTCTGGGGGCAGCTCGGTCGAGGGTGTCGCGGCGGCGGCTCGCCGATTTTCCTGATAGGATTCCATCATCTCCGGAATGGCTTCCGCGCTGGCATGGCCAAGCGTTGTCTCGTTGATTTTGACCACCGGCGCGAGCGTGCAACAGCCGAGGCAGGCGACCGGCTCCACGGTGAATTTGCGTTCAGGGTCGGTGTCGTCGCCCTCCGGGATGTGCAGGTGCCGACGTAGCGCGTCCTCCACACGCGTCGCGCCGGAAACATGGCAGGCCGTGCCGCGACAAACGCGCACCATCGATTCGCCCACCGGCTTGTGCCGGAACATATCGTAAAATGTCGCCACGCCCGCGAGCGCGGCGGGGGTGATCTCGGTCGCCTCGCAAACGCGCTGCAACGCCTCCTGCGGAAGGTAGCCGAAGTGATCCTGCAACGCCTGGAGAATCGGGATCAGCGCCTCGGGGCCGCGCCCGATGCGCGCCACCGTCTCGTCAATAAATGGAAGGTCAAGATCGGGCATGGTCATTTCTCTCCGATGCAATAAAGGCTGCCGTTCCCGCGCAGGTAGAGGCGCTTGCCGACAAACGCAGGACTGGCGAAAAACTTGTCCTCCAGCGCGCCTGTTCCGAGTTCCTTGAACGCGCGCGCGGCCTCGACGATCCAAGCGTGGCCGTCGGTCGCCACAACGTAAACGCGATTCCCGGCGATGCCCGGTGAGGCTTGGATTTCCGTCCCGAAATCGTGTTCCCACTGCTTCTTGCCATCCTTCACGTCGAGGCAGGTCAACATCCCGCTGCTGGTGACGTAAAAGACCAACTCGCCGTTGCCGGTTGGGCTGGTAACATCCGGGATGTTCTCGTCGCAAGTCCATGCGATGTGGGTCGCGGTCACGTCGCCCGAACCGTCGGGCCGCAGCGCGATGAGTTTGTTCGAGGGGTTGGCAATGCAGACCAGCCCGCCTGCGAGAATGGGCGAGGGGGCCACATCGCCCTCCAGCACGTCGGCGCGCCAAAGCTCCGCGCCGTCGTTCGCGTCATAGGCGATCACCGACGGAAGCGCCGCCGTGATGATCTGCGCCTTGCCCGCCGCCTCGACGACGATGGGCGAGGCCCACGAGCCGGGAACCTTGCGCGGTTTTTCCCAAACGACGTTCCCCGTTGCCCCGTCGAACGCCGTCAGCCGGGAATTGGACGCCGCATCATCGCCCTGATCCAACTGCACAATCAGCTTGCCCTGCCAGACGGCGAGCGAAGTGGCGTGGCCGTATTGGTTCTTGGGCGAACCGAGGTTTTTGAGCCACGCCACCGCGCCGTCGAAGGTCAGCGCGGCAAGATCGCCATTGGCAAATAGGGCATACACGCGCCGCCCGTCCGTGGCCATGGTGGGTGCGGCCATGCCCGTTTGCTCAAGGACTTCCGGCGCTTTTGCAGGACTGCCCGGCACGTTCTCAATGGCGCGCTGCCACAGGAGTTTGCCGTCGCCGGCGTTGTAGCAATAGACCTCGCGCTTTTCCGCGTCGCCGCCGGAAATAAAAACGCGCTCGCCCCAAACAAGCGGCGAGTTGAAGCCGGGCAGGGGGATCGCGGATTTCCACAAGAGGTTGGTTTGCGCAGCCTCATCCCATGCGAGCGGAGCGGCGGCGTTTGGGCTGAACCCACTGCCGTCCGGCCCGCGAAAACGGGGCCAGTTTGCCTGGAATTCCGCGAGCGGGGGCAGATCGTTCACTGCTGCCGGAGCCTTTGCAGCGGGAACCGGTGCGAGAGCGGATTGCGCAGGAGCTTTGCGCGGAATATTCAGTATTATAGCCGTCGATTCCGCCGCAAAAAAGACGGCGAATCCCGCCACCGCCCAGCGCGCGCGAGCGGCTTGCCGCAGGATTTCGCTGGCGGCAACGGGATCGAATGGAGGAGCCGGGGGCGTCATGCGGAGAGCCGCTGCGCGCCGTGTCGCCATCAGGAACAGCGCCGCTCCGCCCAGCAACAGCCAGCCGCCGGTGCGGTTCATCGCGATGCGGCGAAAGTAGCGCTGTCGGAATTTCAGATCGAGGCCGCGGATTTGCGCCTTGATCCCGGCGTCCTTGGGCGACGCGGCAAGCGCGCTCTTGAGCGCAAGCAACTGCGGGGATTTCCACGGATCGTTCGTCGTCGCCGTGGCGTGCTGGCAGACAAGCGTCGCACAAACCGCCAGGCAGAACAGGCCCGCAATCCAGGCGGTTGCAAGCCACAGCCTCCTCTCGTTTCCTGAGTTCCTGAGTTCCAGATTCATTCCTCTTTATGCACAGGTTCCAAGGGTATCAAACCCCGGCGCATCCGTTCGCTGGGGCAGGTTTCAAAACAGCGCGCGCAGGCAAAGCAGGCGCTGGAGTCCGGCTCAAAATCGGTGCGGTTGTGGCGCACGGAAAGGGCGGTCAGCTTCCCGCCGATGACCAGTCCCGCCCACGCGCCAAAGACCCAGCCGCCGAGTTCCGCGAAATGACTGGCGAGTGCGAGCTTCGAGCCGCCCCACGCGCACAGTCCCATCAATACAGGCAGCAACAGCAGCAGCCCGGCGAGACGTCGGCGGGCGCTGGGGAGCGGTTCACTTTTTTGCGGCGTCGGCTCGCGCATCGCGCCGAACGGGCACGAGTGCTGGCAGAGCGCGCATTGCGTGCAGGTGTCCGGGGTCACGCGCACCCGCCATTTTGCCGCCACCGTGACCAAGCGCAGCAGCGCGCCGTAGGGGCAGAGAAAGCGGCAGTAGGGGCGGCCCACAAACATTCCCACAACTAAAAACGCCCCGCCAAGCGTGATCATCAACAAGCTCCCGCTGAAGCGGAAGAACGGCACCATCGGGTCAAACCGGCAAATAAGAAAGCCATTGCCGGTGGCGGCGAAGATCACACCCGCGCCCAGGAAGAGATGGGGGATGATCCCAAGCGCCGCTTCCAGCCAGGCCGGAACCTTGATCGGCCGGATGAGCACCAAATCCTGAAGAGCTCCCTGGGGGCAGACCGCTGCGCAGAACGCCCGGCCCGCGAACAGCGCCACGAGGAGCGGCGCGAGAAAGAAGACCAACACCGTGAGGGGCAGGACGTAATGGGAATCGCACAACGCCAGCGCGACATTCTGCACGGAGCCGATGGCGCACACGCATCCCTTGCGGTAAAAGCCAAAGTAGGCGAGCGAGAAGATGGAGAGCGCGGTGATGCCCCGGCGCGAACGGCTCCGGTACACAAACCAGAGCGCCAATGCCAACGCACCAAGCAATACCATTCCATCCACATACTGCATGTATTCCGCGCGGGGCGCGGGTGTGGCGGTGGGGGGGAGATGATAACCGCTCTCGAAATCCGGCGGCGGGAAACGCTGCTCCGCAAACGCCGTGGCGTTGAGCAGCACAAAACCCAGAAATATGCTCACGCAAAGACGCAAAGGCGCAAAGAAAGGAGAGACCCCTTCGCGTCTTTGCGTCTTTGCGTGAGATATAAAAAGCATGGCGCTATGAAGTGGTGGGCGTGGTCTTGATGAGATACGGCTTGTCCACCGGGACGCGCACAAAGGCCTGGCCTTCACAGACGCGCGCGATGGAGCACTCGTTGCAGTTCACACAGCGGTCATGGCGCACCTGCAAAAAGAGCGAGCCGTTGCCGTAGCGGTTGCAACCGTCCACGCATTTCGCGCAGCCGATGCAGAGCTTCTCGTCGATGTGGTATTGATAATACGGGTCCTCAACGTAAGTCCGTTGGATCGCCGCCGTGGGGCAAAACTGGTTCTCCGCCGCCGTGTTCAATTCGTTGGGCTGCGGCCCAAAGTAGCCGGTGCAAAGATCGCAGTAGCCGCAGATGGCAAAGGCGTGCACGCATTTCACGGCGGATTGCTCCAGCACGCAGGCGGTCGCGCATTTGCCGCAACGCTTGCACTTGGAGGGGTCAATCTGCCAGACGGTTCCCTTCGCGGCGCTTGCCCCGGCCAGCTTGCCGAGCAGCGCGCCCACGCCGGTCATCGCCGCCACGCGCGCGGCTCTGCCGAGAAAACTCCGCCGGTTGACCGGCTCTTGGGGGTTGGGCGGATTCATCATCAGGCTTTGGGTTGAAGAATGCGGATTTCGCCGGTGACGTGATCCAGAATGGCGATCCGCCCGCGCGAATCCACCGCGACACCCAGCCCAGCCAGCGCGGCGTCGGCATCGCCACGCGTGCCCGAGCCGGCTTTCGCGTTTTCCGGGAACGCGCTGGGAGCTGCCACCACGGACTCGAACTCGCCCGCCGCGTTGTAAATTTTCACGCGCGGCTGCCCCTTTTCGCAAGTGATCACGCGCCCGTCGGGCAGCGGGGCGAGCCGGATCGGATTACAGCAGCCGCAGAAGCCGTCCATTGCCGCAGAAGCCTTGCCCCAAGCGCCTTCGAAATCGCCGTCAAACGTGTACGCCTCCACGCGGTGCCGCCCCGTGTTGTTCACCCGCAGCAGTCCATCCGGGTGGATCGCCACGCTGAGGTAGGGGCTCGGGATGACGAAACCGTCGATCCCGCGTTCGGCATCCTTCTCGCCGATGCGCTTGAGGAGCTTGCCCGCGCGGTCGAAGCGGAGCACCACACGGTTCCCGGCGTCGGCGGCAAAGAGATCGTTCGCGCCCACGGCCAGCCCGGTAAGCCAGGTGCGCTTGCCGGGAATGTCCCAGGTGGAAAGGCAAGCGCCCCGGGCATCGAATGCCACAATCCGGTTGCGCAGCCCCACAAAAGTCGTCCCATCCGCAACCACCGCCACGCACCGCACCGGAGTATCCAGTGTGAGCACCCGTTCGCTCGCGCCTTTCTGATCCAGGGTGATCACGGCATTCCCGGTGGCGAGGTAGAGTCGGTCGTCCGGCCCGAATGTGATATAGCGCGAGGCCGTTTTGCCGCCGGGAATGCGGATGACTTCCTCATAAGCGCTTGCCGCCTCGGCCGCCGGTGCGGCTTGCTTGGCCGAGAGCGCCTGCGGCAGTTCGCAGCCGGAGTAATCCGGGCAACCGCGGCAGATTCCTTGATTGGAGCACGTCTGCTTGCCCAGCCGCCTGCCGGAAACCGAGCGCGCCGTCACCGCTGCGAGCCCGGCCAGCACTCCGTAACGCACCCCGCTGCGCAAGAATGCGCGCCGTTCAACAGGTTGATTTTGGAATGGATTTTCCATAGCTATTTTCCCGCCACATCAAGGCAGAGAATCCGGGTGAAATCACGCACAATGAGCCGCCCGCCCGCCAGAGCCATGGGCCCCCAGCATTCGTGGCCTTCCTCAAAAACATCCGCCTGAGCCAGCGGAATGCATTGGCCGGGAGAGGCCTCAAACAGGCAGAGCCGCCCCGTGTCATTCATGGCGTAGAGGAACCCGCCCGCCATCAGGAGCGGCCCAAGCCCAAACTGGAGTTTCGAGCCGCTTGCCCAGACCGGCTTCCCGTCCAGGTCAATGCACGCGAGCTGTCCGTCGGGCCGGATGCCGAAGATGCGTTCCTTGTGCAAAATCGGCGTCTGTTGTGTCGCTCCAAACACATTTTGGCCGACCTTGAACACCGTTTTCGCCACCAGCTTGCCCCCTTCCTCTGAGAGCTGGAGCATGAGGCTGCCCGCGTTGTAGCCGCCGGAGAAAAAAATCCGCCCGTCGGCGAGCGGGATCGGCGTGGCAACCGTGGCGATGTTGATTTTCCAGTCGGTCGTATCCCAGAGGATCGCGCCGTCCCGCGCGTCCACCCCCACCACCCCGCCGCTGCCGCAATAGACAAACATGCGGCGGCCCGCGAACTCCATCGCCACTACTGAAGAGTGCGTCATCTTCCAGCCGCGCGGATTGGGCGTTTTCCAGAGCGCCTTGCCGGTTTCGATGTCCACCGCCGTGAGCAGAACCTCCGGGCCGCCGGGCGCGAGCACTGCGGTGTTGCCGTCAATCAGCGGACACTGGCCCGCATACCACGGGGGAACCGTGGTGCCGAATTCACGCACCAGATTCATCCCCCAGCGTAGCGCGCCGGTTGCAGCATCCACGCAGAGCACGTTGCACTTCGGATCAATCGCCACCACGCATTTTTCCGTCACCGCCGGAACCGTGCGCGTGACGCCATGGTTGCGCTTGACCGAAAGCGGGTAGGCGTAGCGCCAGATTTCCCTGCCGTCCGCCAGCGAAAGGCAGCGCAACACGCTCTCATGGCTCTCACGGGCGTAATCCATCAAATACACCCGACCCGCAAGCACTGCCACTCCCGCGTAACCTTCGCCCGCCTCCACACTCCAGAGCGCGCGCGGCCCGGATGCAGGCCACGAGCGGGCCAGCGGCGCGGCTTCGGGGCTTTTGGCATCCCGGTTCGGCCCGCGGAATCCCGGCCAGGAGCCCGGCAGAAGCGCCGGTTCGCCCGCACCTGGAATCGCTTTGCCCGCGAGCACCGGATTCTGTAATGAGGCCGCCCCTTGCATCTCCGGCGGAAGATCCGTGCCGGGCATGCGCGGGTGCAAGCCCGCCTCCGGACGCCAGAGCCAAAAAGCGGCAAGCGCAGCCATGGCCGCAAGAGCGGTCAGCACGGGAAGCGCAAGACGGGGGGGAGGGAGATTCATCGCAAAGCGATTCACAAAGTAGGCCCGCAGCGGGGGAAAAACAACAGGAAATCCGAAAGCGGGCGGAAGGACTCGCGCAAAGGAACGCAAAGAGCGCAAAGGGAAAACTTGGGAACGAGGGGTAGTTGATGCTCCTCCCTTCCAAGGCGACTCCGGTTTTGTGTTCTGCGCCCCCCTCCAAGATTCTGTCTTTGCGCTCTTTGCGTTCCTTTGCGCGCAATTTCATCGCCGGATTTCGCATTCAAAAGCTGCTTTTTGCAACCGGGTGTGATTGGCTGTTTCCAGCGCCTTATGCCTCACGTTCCGTCTGTATCACCGATTCTCTCCGTTTCCGGTCTCACCATCGTCCGGGAGGGGACGCGCATCCTGGACGGGATCGACTGGCGGATCGCGCCGGGAGAACACTGGGCCATCCTCGGCGCCAACGGCTCGTGAAGCGCAACGGGCGCTCTACATTGCGGGTGGAGCCAGCGACTCGCCGGATATTCAAGGCCCTCTAGAGCATTTTACAAAAAAATGTGGCCAGTGGCTTGGGAGCGCCGAAGGCTGGTGCAAGGCGGCTTGGCCCGCAGCGGCTGTGTTTGTAAACACAGCCCAAGGGACAAACGGTTTGCAACGGCCTTCGCCGCCCCAAGACGCGGCTATAGTTTTTGGTAAATTGCTCTAAGGCCGGCTAGCTGGTATATGGCGTTTTTCGGAAAGAATGTCCGAGACGCAGAAGGGGGATCGTGCGCTCCGCGCGCGATTCCGGGGATGGGCGTTGCCAACAAAATCAGCTCGCTGCGCTCGATCTGCTTTAAAGAATCGCCCGCGGAGCGGCCGATCCACCACTCGCCGCCACGGAATGTGTAAAGACATTCAGGGAAAACGCTCTATCCACCGATATTCGCGTTTGGGATTATTGCGCCTGCCAGCGGGCGAAAATGCCGCACGGCAGCAACCGCCCTCCCTTGGATTCCAGCAGGGTGAGTTCGCCGGATTCGACGCCGCCCTGATGCTTTTGCATCATATCCTGTAGGTTGTACCGGTAGGCCAGCTGCGAGTAGCCCGAGGCGTAGCCGTTGAGGGCAAAAAAGAGCGGCTTCTCGCTCAAGAGCCGCTTGCAGGCGTCCACCAGCGGCACGAAGTCGTCCTCAATCTGCCACACGTCCCCCTCGGGGCCGCGTCCGAATGCGGGCGGATCCATCACTATGGCGTCGTAGCGGTTGCCGCGCCGCAGTTCCCGTGCGACGAAGGCCTTGGCGTCGTCCACGATCCAGCGGATCGGCTTGTCCGCAAGGCCGGAAAGCTCCGCGTTGTCACGCGCCCAACCGACGCTCGCCCTGGAGGCGTCCACGTGGCACACCTTCGCGCCCGCCTGGGCGCAGGCGAGCGTGGCGCCGCCCGTGTAGCCAAAGAGATTGAGCACGGAAACCGGCCTGCCCGCCGTGCGGATGGCTTCCCGCATCCGATCCCAATTCGGCGCTTGCTCCGGGAAAATGCCGGTGTGCTTGAAAGCCGTCGGGCGAATGTGGAATGCGAGGCCCGCGAAACGGATTGTCCATTTTTCCGGGACGCCTTTTGTAAACTGCCACCGCCCGTCGCGGCCCTCGCGCACGAACGAGCCGTGGGCCTCTTTCCAAAGGGCGGGGGCGGTTTTATCCCAAAGCGCCTGCGGGTCGGGCCTGCGCAGGATCACTTTTCCGTAGCGCTCCAGCTTTTCGCCCGCGCCGCTGTCGAGCAGTTCGTAATCGAGCGACGGCTCGGTGCGGAGGATTTGCGGTTGGATGGGCTGGTTCACGCGGGCGGTCAGCTTATCACAAACCCGGCAGGCAGTAAGAACAAAAAGGCGCGAATAAACGCGCAACAAACCTCGAAGAAGGGGCTTCAATAACCCTGAACCCGCTGGGCGCCGCAAGAAGGTTCGCCAACGCCCCCCGTACATTAAGTGGGACGGGCTCCCCCGATACCCGTCCCACTGCACCGGACCCCATTTTCCGGTGAATTGTTGTCTGCTTAAGTTTCGCACCAACCGGGAACTTTGTCTGGGAAATCTCTTTCCCAAACACCCGAGCGCACCCCCGGAGAAAAGACCGCAGGGGCACCGGGATTTTTTGTGTCGTGCACGAAAACCGCAAAACTCGCTTGAAAAATCGTTTTCTGTGCCGATTCTTATGGCATCGACACCCCGCTCTCCATTTCCCTCGCCGAGCATCTCACCCCGGAGGAACGCGAACAGATTCTCCAGACGGTCGAGACGCTGAAGACGATTACCGAGGCCAACCCGGACGACTACCAGTCGCTGGAGATCCTCAAGGATGCGTATTGGCGGCTGGAGGATCAATGCGCCGGGCTGGCGGTCACCCGGAAACTTGCAGACACCTACCTGCGGCTCGGCCAGTATTCCTCCGCGCTGCTGGAATACGAGGGGATTCTCCTCCACGAGCCCGACAACGCAGATGTGCGCATTCTGCTCGAAGACCTTGAAACCAAGCTCAACCGGGGCACTTCGGCGAATGCCAAGACGGCCATCGCCCTGGACTTCGGGCTGGTGGAAATCCCCGAACCGGCGCCCGAACCCGGCGCCCCGGAGCCCGCGCTCATCGCAACCCCGGAAACGCGGATGCCTTCCAAGCCCGCCCGCAAAGCAGCCGATGTTTCCCTGGAACAGGACGCCAACGAGCCGCTCTCGCGCTTCCTCATCCAGCATCGGCTGGCCACGCGGGAGATGGTGGAGAGCGCGCTGGAGCGTGTGCGCAGCCGCAACGCCGCCATCCAAGCCGATCCAGCCACCCCGGCCCTTGCCGCAGGATTGCTGGAAGAAGTGATCGAGGCGGGCGTGGAAGCCGAGCCCTTGCTCGCGGCGATTCTCGACCGCACCAAGTTTGCCTATGCGCCGCTGGAGTGTTACGACATTGACCGGCAGATCGTCAAAATTCTTCCCGAGGAACTGACCTTGGGCCGACGGGTCGTGGCCTTCGACATCGTCAGCCGCACGATGATGGTGGCCATCGACAACCCGTTTGACCTGGCCGTCAAAGCCGTCGTCCAGCAAACGGTGGACTACCACGTCCAATGGCATCTGGCCATGCCCGGCGTCCTCCACCGCATCTTGCGCGACAGCTACCGGCTCGCCAGCTAACCCCCCTTCACCCCTCATGGCCGCTAAAACTTTCGGAGAACGGATCGCGGATGTCCTCATTGAGGACGGTCTGCTCCTGCCCAGCCAGCTTGAGGAAGTCATGGGGCTTCAGAAGCAGCAAGGCGGCCGCATCGTCAAGATCCTCACCAGCAAAGGCTACGTCACCGAGCAGGACATGGTCATCTCGGTGGGCCGCTGCCTGGACGTTCCCCCGCTCAACCTCGCCAAGGTGCATCCGCCCGAAGCCGTGGCGAGCCTGATCCCCAAGGAGATCGCGCGCTCCTACAAACTCGCCCCGGTCTGCAAGCTCGCCAACAAGCTCTTTGTGGCCATGGCGGACCCGATGAACGTCCTCGCCTTGGACGACCTGCGCCAGCGCACCAAGCTGGAGATCGTCCCGATGATCGCCACGGAAAAAGCCATCGAGGACGCCCTTTCCGGCGTCAACTCCGGCGGCCTGGCCATGGATCAAGTGATGCATGACGCCGCTGAAGAGGCCGAGGGGAGCTTGGAATCCGTCCAGGAAAACCGCGACCATCTCGATCTGGACAAACTGCGCGACCAGGGCGAAGACGGCCCCGCGGTCAAAATCGTCAACATGATCCTCGTCCAGGCGCTCAAGGAAAAAGCGTCGGACATCCACATTGAGCCGTTTGAGAAAGTGCTCAAGCTGCGCTATCGTGTGGACGGCAACCTCATCGAGGCCAGCTCCCCGCCCAAATCCCTCCAGTTGCCCATCGCCTCGCGCATCAAAATCCTCTCCCGGCTGGACATCGCGGAGCGCCGCCTGCCCCAGGACGGCCGCTTCCGCATCCGCATCGCCGGGAAGGAAATCGACCTGCGCATCTCGTTTCTCCCCACCATCTACGGCGAGAAAATCGTCATCCGTCTGCTGGACAAAAGCGCCCTCTCCGGCTCCGTCCAGACTCTCGGGCTGGACGAGCGCACGCTGGGCATCTTCAAGAAAGCCATCGACGCGCCCCACGGCATGATCCTGCTCACCGGCCCCACCGGCTCGGGCAAAACCACCACGCTCTACTCCGTGCTCCAGGAACTCAACAACCCGGAGTACAACATCGTCACCGTCGAGGATCCGGTGGAATACCAGCTCATCGGCATCAACCAGGTCGCCGTGCGCTCGGAAATCGGCCTCACCTTTGCCGGGGCGTTGCGCTCCATTTTGCGGCAAGACCCGGACATCGTGATGATCGGCGAAATTCGCGACCAGGAGACGGCGGACATTGCCGTCAAAGCCGCCCTCACCGGCCACCAGGTCTTGAGCACCCTGCACACCAATGACGCGGCGGGCGCCATCAGCCGCCTCGACGACATGGGCATCGAGCCCTTCCTCATCGCCTCCTCCGTCCTGCTCACCTGCGCCCAGCGTCTGGTGCGGCGCGTCTGCCCGAACTGCAAGGAAGAGTTCGTGCCCGAGCCGGATGTGTTTGAAAAGTTGGAGATCCCCGAATTGATCGGCGAGACCTTCTACCGGGGCGCGGGCTGCGAGCGCTGCAAGGGCCGCGGCTACTCAGGCCGGGCCGCCATTCTGGAAATCCTCCCCATCAGCGAATCCATCCGCCGCCTCATCGTCAAGCGGGCCAGCGCCTCGGTGATCAAAAACCAAGCCGTGCAGGAGGGGATGAAAACCTTGCGCATGGCGGGCATCGACAAAGCCCGCGAAGGAATCACTACCCTGGAGGAAGTGCTGCGGGTGACTTCCGAAGATCATTAAAAAGATTGGCCGCAAAAAGGCGCAAAAAGCGCAAAAATCTCTGTTCGCAGAAAGGTCACAGATGGGCACAGCTTTTCCCAAATCCGTATCGACTTTGGTCGTGTTGTGCCTGCTTGGATTATTTCCACATCCGGCGCAGTCAACGCCAGGCAGTTGGTATCAAGATGACCTTGTTTGCAAAGCAAGCGTTATTGCGATTATCGAGATACGCAATCAACAGATGATTCCGTGGGAGATCAAGGTCGTCGGCGAGCGAGGCGATGTTCCAACACTATTGACGGTATATGACTCCCTTGTTTCAAAGGTCATCAAGGGGAAAATCCCCGAAAATCCCTGCATCGCGCAGCTTGATGGTGCAGGAGATTTGAGTCCATTCGAGAAGGGTCGTTACCTCGCTTTTCTGGAAAAATCAGGCTATTTTTATTTTCCCCTTGTTACATCGTTCAAAATTACCGGCGATCAAGTGCACTGGTATACGAAGCCATTCCGACACGGAGATTATGGGCCGTACATGGGTCTTGTTCCTCTCGAACAGGCACTTTCGGATATTAACGCTATCCTGAATGAAAAAAAGAAATGATCCCAACTAGTCCACTCAACGGCACACGAAGCCATACCCACTTTTTGCGCCTCTTGCGCTTTTTTGCGGCTATCCTTTTCGCCTCTTTTCGGCCAGGTTTTGGCATTCCCATCTCCCACCCATGAAGAATGACCCCTCCCTCGAAGCCCGGATTCTCACGATCCGCAGCCAGAAAGTATTGCTGGATGCGGACTTGGCGACAATCTATGGCGTGCCCACAAAGCGGCTGAACGAACAGGTCAAACGCAATGCTGGGCGTTTTCCTGGAGACTTTATCTTTCAGCTCACTTCAGAGGAAAAGCTGGAGGTGGTCGCAATTTGCGACCACCTCGCCCAGCTAAAGTTTTCCAAGAGCCTGCCTTATGCTTTCACCGAACACGGGGCGATCATGGCGGCAATGATCCTGAATAGCCCCGAGGCGGTAAAAATGAGCGTTTTTGTGGTGCGGGCTTTTACCCAGATGCGCGAGCAACTTGCCGCCAACGCCACCATTCTCAAACGTTTGGCCGAGATCGACAAGACCCTGCTGGAGCACGATCAGGCCCTCGGCTTGATCTGGCAGCAGATTCAACCCCTTTTGGTTCCGCCGCCGGACTCACCCAAACCACGCATTGGCTTTCACTCGGTGAGCAAGGCGTGATAAAACCTTTGCGTCTCTTTTTCCTGCCTCATTTAGGCCAGCATGGCATCCCTCTTGCTCCTTAAAGACGATACCTCCAGAACCTTGGCAACCAGCACTTTCCCATCCCATGGCACGCATTGACACGTTCTTTCGCTTCATGATCGAGCAGAAGGCCAGCGACCTTCATCTCTCCACCGGCAACCAACCCATCCTGCGCATCAACGGCGAACTGGTGCGGGTGGACGCCCCGCCGCTGGAAAACGACGACCTCAAGGCGCTGGTCTACGAGATCGCCCCGGAAATCAAGATCAAGCAGTATGAGGAAACCGGGGATGTCGATTTCGGCTACGAATACCCCGAGGTGGCCCGGTTTCGCGCCAATTTTTTCAACCAGAAAAACGGGATCGCCGCCGTCTTCCGGCTCATTCCCAGCAAAGTCCTGACCATGGAAGACCTGGGGCTCCCCCCGGTGCTCAAGAAATTCGCCATGCTGCGCAAAGGGATGGTGCTTGTCACCGGGCCGACCGGCTCGGGCAAATCGACCACGCTCGCGGCCATGGTGGACTACGCCAACCTCATGCGCAAGGAGCACATTATCACCGTGGAAGACCCGATCGAATTCGTCCACCGCTCCCAAAACTCGCTGGTCAACCACCGGGAAGTGGGCGTCCACACCCGCTCCTTCGCCTCGGCGCTCAAGGGGGCGCTGCGCGAAGACCCGGACATCGTGCTCGTGGGGGAAATGCGCGACCTGGAGACCATCGAGCTCGCCCTCACCGCCGCCGCCACAGGCCACTTGGTCTTTGGCACGCTGCACACCTCCAGCGCGCCCAAGACCATCGACCGCATCATCGACGTTTTTCCCACCAACCAGCAAAACCAGATCCGCACCACGCTGGCCGAATCCCTCAAGGGCGTGGTGGCGCAAAATCTCTTCCGGCGCATCGACAAGCCGGGGCGGTGCGCCGCGCTGGAAATCCTCGTCGTGGACAGCCCCATTGCCAACCTCATCCGCGAAGGCAAGACCCACCAAATTCCCGGCATGATGCAGGTGGGCAAAAAGAAGGGCAACCAGCCGCTCGACGACGCCATCACCGACCACCTGCGGGCCGCCCGCATTTCCCCCGAGGAAGCCTACGAAAAAGCCATCGACAAAAAGAAATTCCGCGCCCTGCTGAAGGAACCGCCCGATGACTGGGATGAATAGGTCCCATAAGACTTATACGTCCTATAAGTCCCATCTCCCAAAAACAATCTCCCACCATGAGAAAACCTGAACTCGACGCCCTCCTCAAATGCATGGTGGAGTCCCATGAAGGCATTTCCGACCTGGTCTTTGCCGTGGGCCGCCCCTTGCAAGTGGAAGCCCAGGGCGTTCTTAAAGCCGTGCGCACGCCGCACAACATCCATGTGCTGACGCCCACGCAGATCGAGCGCATCGCCTTGACCGTGCTGCGCGACGACCATCGCCTCATCCGCGACCTGCTCCGCAACGGCTCCTGCGACTGCGGCTACGGCATCGACGACCGGATGCGCTTCCGCGTCAACATCTTCCGCCAACGGGGAAACTGGGCCTTGGTCATGCGCAGGCTCCAAACCAACACCCCCTCCATTCAAAGCCTCAACCTGCCCCACATTTTTTATGACATGGTGGAGGAAAAAAACGGGCTGATCCTTGTCACGGGGGCCACAGGCAGCGGCAAAACCACCACCCTGGCCAGCATGCTCAACGAGATCAACCGCACCAAGGCCGTCCACATTGTCACCTTGGAAGACCCGATTGAATTCGTGCACCGGCACCAAAAAGCCACCTTTAACCAACGCGAACTGGGCACGGACTTCGATTCCTACCCAAATGGCCTTCGCGCCGCTCTGCGCCAGGCGCCCAAGGTGATCCTCGTGGGCGAAATGCGCGACCGCGCCACCGTGGAGATTGCGCTGACGGCCGCCGAAACGGGCCACCTGGTTTTGAGCACCATCCACACCATCGACACAGGGCAGTCCATCAGCCGCATCCTGGGCATGTTCAACCGCGAAGAGGAAAAGCAGTTGCGGCTGCGGCTTTCGGAAATGCTGCGCTACGTCGTCAGCCAGCGCCTGGCCCCAAAGCACAACGGCGACGGGCGCAGCCTGCTCCTGGAAATCATGGGCAACAGCCTGCGCACCAGGGAAGCCATTGCGTTGGGCGAAGGCGACGGGCGGGATTTTTACGAGATCATCCAAGACGGGGCCCCCTATGGCTGGATGACCTTTGACCAGTGCATCCTGCGCGCCTATGAAGCCGATACGCTCTCGGAGGAAACCGCCATGCTCTACGCCTCGCGCAAGGGGGTCGTGCAACGCCAGATCGACCAACTCAAAAAACAGCGGGGCATTGCCACGGAAACCAGCACCGGGCTGAGGCTGGATGGCACCCGCACCCTCAAGTAAAACGCTTATGAACCCGTTGCGCAACGCCCCTTCCGCCTCCCGCAATTTCACGGCACTTCTCTGCATGGATGCGCCGGAGGTGCTGCAAGCCGCCATCGACCAGCTCGACTCGCTCGGGTTTGAGGTGCACACAGTCGCCACCCCCGAGCAGGCCCTCGCCGACTTGTATTCCCATTCCTACGACGTGCTGCTGGTTTCCGATACCTTCGGCGGCGGCGACGCCGAGGCGCATCCCGTCCTCGCACAGCTTGCCTCGGTTCCCTTGGACTTGCGGCGCAAGCTCTTTGTGATCCTCCTCGGCCCAACCCTCACGCCCCACTCCACGATGCAGGCCTTCGCCTTGAGCGTCGATCTGGTGCTCCACCCCAAGGATGTGGCGAATTTGAAGGGGATTGTCGGCCAGGGCCTTGCGTCGCACCAGGAATTCTATGCCGCCTTCAACACCGTCCACGCCCGCCTGCGGGAGGAAGGCTAGCTTCCCTAGCACCAAACTTGCTCCAAAGGCACGAGCACTCCGCACACCATGATCACCTACGCCTATCAAGCCCGCAATCCCGAGGGGAAGACGATTAGCGGCGTCGCGGACGCCATCAACGAGGAAAACGCAATCAACACCCTCATGGCCCGCGGCCTGATGGTGCTTTCGCTGGAGCAAAAGGCCGTCCGCCCCATCTCGCGCAGAGGCGTCAAAGTGAGTGATTCCGATCTGGTGCTCTTCACCCGCCAGCTCGCCACCATGGTGGATGCCGGGTTGCCGCTCCTGACGGCTCTCACCGCGCTGTACGAGCAGTCCGACCCCCGCAAGCAAGCCGGGTTGAAATTGATCGTGGGCGAAATCATGGCCCGGGTGCAACAGGGCGACACCTTCACGGAAGCGATCTCCAAACACCCAAAGATTTTTTCCCGCCTCTACATCTCCATGGTCAAGGCGGGAGAATCCGGGGGCATGCTCGCGGAGATTCTCGACCGCCTGGCTGGGTTTCTGGAATCCGCCTCGCGACTGGCGAAAAAGGTGAAATCCGCCATGACCTACCCGATCTCGGTCATTTGCATCGCCCTCGGCATCACCACTTTCCTGCTCGTCAAAGTTGTTCCCACCTTCGCGGGCATTTTCTCGGGCTTTGGGGCGAAACTTCCCGCTCCCACGCAGTTCCTCATCGACGTGAGCGAGGCGATTCGCGGCAACTGGATTGCGATCGTTCTGGTCATCGGCGGCGGCATCTACGGCATCCGGCGTTTTCTGGCCACCCCGGCGGGCACGGAACTCTGGGATCGCTACAAACTCAAGCTCCCGGTCATGGGGCCGCTGGTGCACAAAATTTGCATGAGCCGGTTTGCCCGCACCTTCGCCCAGCTCATCCGCGCGGGCGTGCCGATCCTGGAAGTGATGGCCATCGTGGGAGAGACCTCGGGCAACACCCAGGTCGAAAAGGCCATCAAAGGCGTCGCAACGGAAGTGGAGAAGGGCGACGGCCTCGCCGCAGCCATGATGCGCCAGACGATTTTCCCGCCGATCATGCTCCGCATGGTCTCCGCCGGTGAGGCCACCGGAAAAATCGACGCCATGCTGGAAAAAATGGCCGATTTTTGGGACGAGGAAATCGAGGCGATGCTGGACGCGCTGACATCCCTCATCGAGCCGTTCCTGATCGTTTTCCTGGGCGTGGTGGTCGGCGGCATCGTCGTCGCCATGTTCCTGCCGATCTTCAAGCTCAACGACATCGTCTCCGGCGGGAAATAGCCCGCGCGACGGTTTTTTCAATCCATCAGGAACTCAGGAAGGGCAGGAAAAAACTTCCCGGATGAATGGCTGTTTTTCAGGCTGCATGCAACCATGGCCATTGTCTTCTTTTCCTGATTTCCTGAGTTCCTGATAGATTCTGCCTTTATTTAGACACGTTGCCCGCTTTCCGGCATTGACCGGCTTGCTCCCGGAATGCCAATGTGGGGCGTCTCGGAATATGAACCTGCCCAACCGCCTCACCGTCACCCGCTTTTTTCTGACGCTCGGCTTTGTCGCCGCTCTGAGCGTGGACTGGCGCTTTGGGCACACGGTGGCGCTGGCGCTGTTTATCATCGGGAGTATTACAGACTATGCCGACGGCTACATCGCCCGCCGCTATGGGCTGGTTACGGATTTCGGCAAACTGATGGATCCCCTGGTGGACAAGATCATGATCGCCGGGGCCTTTATCTGCCTGGTGCCCCCGCCCTCGAGCGCCATTCCGGCGTGGGCCGTGGTGGTCATCATCAGCCGCGAATTTCTCATCACAGGGCTGCGGCTGCTGGCGGCTTCCAAGGGGATCGTGCTGCCTTCGGAAGCTCTGGGAAAACACAAAACCGGCTGGCAGATCGCCACCGTCATTTTCTTTCTGGGCATCCTCTCCGCACATGAATTCAGGGGGCTCGGCCTGAGCCCTGCATTTCTGGACGCAGCCCAGAACCGGCTCGGCAGCCCGCTCATCGGCATCGCCCTCGGGCTCACCCTCTATTCGGGCGTGGGCTATTTGTGGAAAAACCGGGAGCTGCTCAAGACGCAGTAGCGCCGCCATATTCCGGCTGCTCCCACCGGCCCAGCCGCTCGGGCATGGCGCAACGGGCGCAGTCGGCGTCGCAAGCCATGCAAAAGTCCTCGTAAATTTGCAGCAGCCCTTGCTGTGTCATGGCCCGTTTGCAAAGCTGGCGACCCAGGGCGCTTGTCCCGAAGAGCCGCCGCGCGGCGATCTCCACGCGTTGATTTGAATCCGCCGCCGACAGCGCGCGGTAGGTTTCCCAGAACGTTGGCGCCGCTGAAACCGCGCCGGGAAAGAAGACATTCAGGAGCAGATCCACAATACGCGCCTCGCCCACGAGCGCCATGCGCGAAGCCGAGCGTCTGGAGGTAAGCGTGTAATGAAAATCCCAGTAGGGATGTTGCAGTTTGGTGAAAAATTTGCGGATCGCTGACACGTTCGCCGTGCGCGCCAGCGTTTCCAACACCGGCCAGTGGCGCACGATTTCCGCCAGGGCCGCCACCCGCCGCTGGGGATGGTTCACCGGGCGCTGGCTCCGCAAATTCCAAAGGCTCGCGGGCACGGTCAAGCGCTCGTAGTCGGTGCGGTGGGGCCACCATTGGGCCCAGACCTCCCGCAAGTAGCTGCGGGTGTCGCCTGGCATCGGGCTGAGGTCGGTGGCGTTGAGAAATCCGCTCCCGGCGAAAAGGAGCGGCTCGATCTCCCCGCGCCGCGCGCGCAACAACTCGAGGGGAAAACGCTGGGCCAGGAGCGTGAACGGCAGCTTGTTGTTCCGGTAGCCGAGCGCCTCGGCGACGCCTTGGTAGAGCGCCTCCTGCGGGCCAAACTGCTCCGCGCGCCGCGCCTGGCGCGCGGCTTTGCGGCAGAGCCGGTATTGGGCCGCCGCCTCCACGAGTTCCAACACGCGCGCCGGGGGCATCTCCGCAAACGCCTCGCCGCAAGCGGTGGGTGCTGCGCAAGGCGGGGGATCGACCGGAAGAAATTCGAACCGCCGGACATCCAACCAGAGCTGAGGCACTTCGCGACCCAGGGCGGTGCAGGTCGCGGGAATCGCCTGCCCCCGTTCGCGCGCCGCTTCCCGCGCAAAAACATGGAGAATCGTCCCTTCGTACTCCGGGCTGTGCGCGGCGCATTGCTCCCATTCGCCGGCATTCCAATGCACCTCCACCCCGCCCCGAACCCGCGAGCTTCCGAACAAAATCTCCGCGCCCGTGAAATGCGGCCCGGCTTGGCGATTCCACGCACCGAACCGCTCCACGCGCACCTGCCCGCCGGTGGTGGTCGTGAAGTCGCGCCCAAATTCTCCCGCCATCCAGAGCGTTTGCAGTTCAATGGCCGGGATTTCCCGCGCGGTGCGCAGGGGTGGGGCTTCGGCTACAAAAGCCTCTTCAAGCCAGCGGGCGTAGCGGTCAGGGAATTGCATCGGGGGAAACCGGGGTTGGGCTTGGGGAAGGCGGCGGAGCGAGTTCGAGTTGGATTGCCCACAGCCGCGCAGCGGCGTCTGCGCTGCGGAATTTTTTGCTTTGTTCGCGCGCAAGGGCCAGCGCGGCGTCGGTTTTGCCCATTTTGCGCAAGAGCGCGATGGAGTGCAATGCGCAGCGGATGGAGTCCGCATCCTGCTTGTTGTAAAAACGGCGGGCCTGATCCCAGGAAGCCAGTGCGGCATCGGGATCGTTTTTTGCGGCCTGGAGCAAGCCGAGCCCTTCATAAATCACTCCGCTCTTGAGCCCCCGCCCCCTTGCCTGTAGCGCGGGCTCCCCCACCTCCCAGCCATTTTGCGCCCAGAGGTTCGCCCCTTCCCTGTAGGCCACATATTCGGCGGCAGCTTTTGCGGGTTTGGCCATGGCCTGGGGGTTAAAGGGCCGGTAAAGCGGGTCTCCGATGAAGGTTGCCATCCAGGAGAGCACCGGCTGCGCGGCGTAGGCGGCGTCTGCAAACGTGGAGCCGGTTCGCAGCATCCGCTCAAATATGTCCAGATGCGTGGTGAGCGGGAGGTAGGGCTCATACACATTGCCGAGCGTCGCGGCGGCTCCCATTTCCAACAACGGCGCACACCAGTTTTTCAACGGCATGCGCAGGGTGGACGCGCTGAAGGAATGGAGATGGACGGCCACCGCGCCGGGAACAAAGCGGACGTTGTTTTTCGTGAACACCCCCTGCACCTCCTCGCTGTACCATCCAAAATAGAGGGCGGCGCGGCTCATCGGGTAATGCTCTGGAAAAAGCGTGGGCTCTTGGTCGTGGATGCACACCATGCCGTGGCTGGTAATATCGGCGGCCAACTCGCGAAGCCAGGTGTCCCCGTCATAGTGGGGTCCACTGGCAAGCCCCCGCGAATCCACATACGCGAACCCCCAGAGACCGGTTTTTTCCGCCGCGAGGGCATCGTTAATCATCCGGCGCACCGTGGCCTCGTGGGCTGCGTCCAACCGGCAAACCCGCAGCAGCCAGGCGGGGGGTGCTTCCTGCGCTCTGGAAGAATTTTGAAAACAGGGGTTCTCCACCGGCCCTGAAATCTGGCGCGTGTTCAGGCCAAGCGTCGCCAGTTCGGAATCCACAGCCGCCTCATTGTGGTTGAGCTCCACGGGGCGCGCCACCGGCTTGTCTCCCTCCCACTCAGGCACCGGGGCGATCTTCAGCGGAATGCCCCGGATGACCGCCAGGTAGCGGATCGTGCTCTTCCAGACGCGCCCGTTGTCCAAGTCGGCTTCCTTCTTCCACCAACCATGCGCAAGGAACGCTTTGAGCAAGGGCGCAGCAATGGTGTTCTCGTAATCCACCCGGCTGATGGTTTCATCCAGCGTGCAGGTGAGGCCGATGAGATGGTCGAAGGGAATGCCGCGCTTCTCCGCGTAATACCCGGCGAGGCTGACGGACGAGGGATCCGTTTCATTAAACACGACCACCGTAGCCCGGGCGTCCGGGATCGCGGCTCCACAATGCAACGTCAGGAATAAAAAGCTCACGCAAAGACGCACGGAAGCAAAGAGCCCCGTGCTTCTTTTGCGTCTTTGCGTCTTTGCGTGAGCCCTCTTCATGGCGCCAGTCGCAATCCGTCATAGGCGATGCGCACGCCGGGGGGTAACGCGGCCTCCGTTTCCGCATGGCCCAGATCATGGCAGAGGTGGGTGAACCACGTCGCGCCGGGTTGCACGCGCTCCACAAAGGCGAGCGCCTCGGCGACGGTCATGTGCGTGGGGTGCAAGCGATGGCGCAGCGCGTCCACAATGAGCACCTCCACCCCGCGAATCCGCTCCGCCACGGCATCGCCGATTTCCTTGCAGTCACTCAAGTAGGCCGCCAGCGCCCGGCCTTCGCGCTCCAGCAGGTAGCCAAACACAGCGGCGCGCCCGTGCTTCACGGGCAAGGGCGTCAGGGTTGTTGCGCCAATTTGAAACGGCTCGAACGGCTTGACCACCCTGGGGTCTGGCCGCACATAACCGGGAAAAAGATTTTCGCCGTTGAAGGCGAACGCAAAGATGCGCTGGAGATCGTCCATGGTCTCCCGCCCGGCGTAGATGGGCAGCCAGCGCTCCCCCTCGCAAAAGCGGCGCAGATCGTCAAACCCCATGACGTGATCCGTGTGGCCGTGCGTGTAGACCACGGCGTCCATCCGGCTGACCCCCTCGCGCAAGCATTGCAAACGGAACTCCGGCCCGGTATCCACCACCCACGCCGCCTCAGGCGTTTGGATGTAAATGGAAGAGCGCGTGCGTTTGTCGCGGGGATCCCTGGAAAGGCAAACCGGGCAGGCGCAACTGATCATCGGCACCCCTTGCGAGGTTCCCGTGCCGAGAAAGGTAATGCTGAGGTCTGCCATGGAAAAGCGAGTCGCGGGTTGAAAATTTGCGGATAGTCTACATAATCCCCGCGTGCCCGCAACGCTCACTTCCCTCAGAATTCGCAACCTGGCGCTGGTCGAAGACCTCGAATGGCGCATGGGGAGCGGTTTTGTGGCCGTCACGGGCGAGACCGGCTCGGGCAAATCCATCATCCTGGGCGCGCTCAAGCTGATCCTGGGCGAGCGGGCCGATAAAAGCCTGATCCGCACGGGCGCAGACGCCTGCACGGTGGAAGCTGTGTTTGAACTGCCCGACGCCGAGACACTCAACCCGTGGCTGGAAGAGCAGGGGGTGGAACCGTGCGAGGGAGGGGAGCTGATCGTCAAACGCTCGTTCACCCGCGCCGGGGCGAACCGCCAGTTTGTCAACGCCAGCGCCACCACGCTGGCGGTGCTCGGGGAGTTGGGAGACTCGCTCGTGGATCTTCATGGGCCGCATGACCACCAGTCTCTGCTTTCCGTGGAAAAACAGCGCGCTCTGCTCGACGCCTTTGCAAATGGCGGCCCGCTGCTCCGCGAATACGAAACGCTCTACCGCGACCTGAACGCCCTCGTCGCCGAACACGCGGAGCTTTCCCAGAGCGAATCCGCCCTTGAACGCGAGCTGGAACTGCTGCGCCACCAAGCGCGCGAGATCGAAGCCGCCGCGCTGCGCGAGGACGAGGAAGAAGCGCTCGTTGCCCGCTACCATGTCGCCGCCAACAGCCGCCGCCTTGTCGAACTTTCCACGCAGATCGCCCGGCGGCTCTCCGACGCCGATGACGCGCTGCTGCCCGGCCTCGCGGAGCTGACCCGGCTCTTTCGCGAGCTGGAAAAGCTCGACCCCGCCACCGCCCCGCTGGCCCAGACGCACGCGGCCGCGCTGACCAGCCTGGACGAGACTGTCCGCGAACTGGAACGCTATGCCGGGCGGCTGGATCTCGACCCCGCGCAGCTCGCCGAACTTGAAGAGCGCGTGACGCTGCTGGAAACGCTCAAGCGCAAATACGGCCCAAGTCTGCCGGAGGTGATTGCCTTTGGCGAACAGGCGACGGAACGGTTGCGCAAGATCGAATCCCGCGGAGAAGAGCTTGAACGCCTGACCCGCGCCATCGAGGCCGCCCGCTGCGCCCTGCTTGCCGCCGGGCAGAAACTCTCCGCCCAACGCACCGCAGCCGCGCCGAAGCTCGCCGCCGATGTCTGCCGCCAGTTGCGCGATCTCGGGTTCAAGAAAAGCGAGTTTGAAATCGCGCTCGCCGCACTGGAAAAACCGGGCCCGCACGGGCTGGAAGCCGTGGAATTCCTCTTCGCGCCGAACCCCGGCGAACCGCTCAAGCCGCTCAAGGCCATCGCGTCGAGCGGCGAAATTTCCCGCGTCATGCTGGCGGTGAAATCCACGCTCGCCGGGCAGGACACAGTCGGCCTGCTGGTGTTCGACGAGATCGACGCCAACGTGGGCGGCGAGATCGCCCACACCGTGGGCGCGAAAATGCGTTCGCTGGGCGAGCGCCACCAGGTGCTCTGCATCACCCACCTGCCGCAGGTTGCGGCGGCGGCGCAGTCGCAATGCGTCGTTACGAAGGAATTTCGCGACGAGCGCACCCACTCGCATCTCACCGCCGTGGAGGGCGAGGCCCGCGTGGAGGAAATCGCGCGCATGCTCGGCGGCAAAAGCGAATCCGCCCTGGCCCACGCGCGCGAGTTGCTCAAGGGGCAGGCGGGTTAGGCTTCAGCTCCCCGCGTCTTTCCTCGCTCTCCCCTTGACCTTCCCTGCGCCTTCCCGTATGCCTTGGTGCGTTCCCCATGAGTGAACCCTCCGCGCAATCCATCAGCTTGAATGACCTCGGTATGCGCTATCTCGGCGCGTTGCAGCATTTGAGCGACGTGATGGTGCTCACCTGGGCCGGCGCACGCACGGTAAATGAGCAAGCCTACGAGGAAATGTTCCGCTCCGTGGCCGGGCTGCCCTCCACGCCATTCCGGTTCCCTCTGGAAACTGCCCGCGAAGAGGCGGCCCGCTGGTGGTTCAAAATCAGCCTTGGCGAAGCGCTGGGGCTGTGCCAGTTTTTTTTGGAAGACATCCGCCGCGTGTGCGGGCTGGTGGCGTTCCATGCCGCGAAGGCCAGGGCTTCGGGCGATCTCGCGGCATTGGCGGCGGAAGTCAACTCCGAGACCGGCCAGCTGGATCTCCCCACCCGCCTCACCCATCTCAAGAGCCGCTACGCGCTGACACTTCCGCTGGAGGCCGAACTCCTGAGCCTGGTCGCCCTGCACCGCTGCTTTCTCCAGACCGGAGGAATTGTTCCCGCCGGGGACGCTCTGACCGTGCAGCTCAAGGCGGTGCAACCTCCCGCCGAGGGTGCATCCGCGCCCCAGCTCGTCGCTTTCACGCGGACGTGGAAACCGGGGGAGCGGATCGCCGTTTCCCGCGAGGAACACGCCGCCGTTTTTACCACCCTCTCTGTTTTCCTGAGCGCCACGCTTGCCGCCGTCCAGGAATTCGCCAAAGCCTCCGGGCTTCCAGAAAATACTTCTCTGCAATGAACGACGTTTTGCAGTCCCCCCCCCCGCCCCCGCCGGATCTTCCGTCGCCGAGCTTCATGAACCCGTTGGAAAAGCGGATTCAATACAAATTCCGCAATTCCCTGTTCCTTGCCGAAGCCTTGACGCACCCGAGCCTGGGCCACGAAACCCAGCGCCGCCATTTTGACAACCAGCGGCTGGAATTTCTGGGCGACGCCGTGTTGCAACTGATCTTCACCGAGCATCTCTTTGAACGGTTCCCGACCCTGCCCGAGGGCCACCTGACCAAGATGCGGTCGCGGCTGGTCTCCCGCGAGGGGCTCAAGGTGCATGCCATCGCCATTGGCATCGGCGATTACCTCATGATGGGCCGGGGCGAGGAATCGAGCGGCGGGCGCTTGCGCGCTTCGGCGCTGGCGGATGCGTTTGAGGCGTTGATCGGCGCGATGTTTCTCGACAGCGATTTGGAGACCGTGCGCCAGTTTATCCTCCGCGAGGCCGAGCCGGACATCCAGAATCTCCTGCATGAACCGGTGCATGTGAACCCCAAGGGCCGCCTCCAGGAACTCTTGCAGGCGCTTTCTCCGCGCAGCCCGGTTTACACCGTCGTGAGCCAGTCCGGCCCGGAGCACCAGAAGCATTTTGAATCCGTGGTGACCTGGAATGGCCTCGACCTCGGGCGCGGCAGCGGACGCAGCAAAAAAGAGGCGGAAGTGGCCGCCGCCATCGACGCGCTGCAAGCGCAGCGCTGGGAAACCGCCCCCCCGGCGTAAAAAAGCGACCTTTTAATCTCGCGCAAAGAGGCGCAAAGAACGCAAAGACAGAATCTTGGACGGACAGAACACAAACTCCCTAAGGTTTCCCCTTTGCGTTCTTTGCGTCCCTTTGCGCGAGTCCCTTTCCAGGCTCCGCATAACTTTGCCAATAACTCCCCGATAACTGCGAACAACGGGGGGAAACTCCCCCCTCCTCGCAGTGTCTGGCACGGAATCGCCATTCCCTCCCATGTTCTTCACCGCACCTATTCCCCGTGGAACGCCCGCGGCTGCATTGTGGAACGAGTCTTTGCCAAGATATTCACATTTAGATGATGAAGAAGCAGGTCTTTAAAAAATAAAATCTTCTTCAGAAAGCCGCGTATAACTTTCCAGACCCCCTTTTTCTGAGTCGTTGCATTTCAGGTTTGTGCGCTTCTCCCAAACCGCTATTCTTCCCGGCATGCTCGACATCAGGCTTATCCGGGAAAACCCAGACTACGTTCGCGAACGGCTTGCCACACGCAATGGCGACGCGCATTTGAAACTCGACGAGATTCTCGCGTGTGACAAGGTGCGCCGGGATCTCGAAACCCGGCTCCAACAGCTCAACGGCGACCGCAAACGCTTGAGCAAGGAGATCGGCATGAAGCGTTCCAAAGGGGAACAGGCTCCGGATCTGGAAGAGCAAGTGCGCGGGATCGGCGAGGAAATCACGAAGCTCACGGAGCAAACCACCCAGGCGGACGAGGCCCAGCGCAACTTGCTGCTCCAACTGCCCAACCTGCCCCACGATAAAAATCCCCTCGGCGCGGATGCCAGTGCGAACCCGGAAGTCCGGGTCTGGGGTGAAAAGCCCGCGCTCTCTTTTGCTCCGGCGGATCATGTGGCGCTGGGCGCCAAGCTGGGCCTGTTTGACTTGGAACGCGCCGCCAAGATCAGCGGCAGCGGGTTTGTCTGTTATACCGGGCCGGGCGCGCGCTTGGAACGGGCGCTCCTGAATTTCTGCCTCGATCTCCACACCCGGGAGCACCATTATTTGGAAGTCAGCCCGCCGTTTCTGATTAAACGGGACTCCATGGTCGGCACCGGTCAGCTTCCGAAGTTTGAGGAGGATATGTATGGGCTCGAAAACGGGGAACTTTTCCTTGCCCCCACCGCCGAGGTGCCGGTGACGAATTTGCACCGGGAAGAGATTCTCTCTTTGAACGAACTCCCCAAATCCTTCGTGGCTTACACGCCGTGTTTCCGCCGGGAGGCCGGTTCGGCGGGGCGCATGACAAGGGGCCTCATCCGCGTGCACCAGTTCGACAAAGTGGAACTGGTCAAGCTGACCACGCCAGAGACTTCCTGGGACGAGCTCGAAAAACTCACCGCCAACGCCGAGCGGGTGCTCCAACTCCTGGGGTTGCATTACCGGGTGATCGAGCTTTGCACCGGCGACATGGGTTTCGGCTCGGCCAAGACTTATGACATCGAAGTTTGGGCGCCCGGTCAGAATGCCTACCTGGAAGTTTCCAGTTGCTCAAATTATACCGATTTTCAGGCGCGCCGCATGAACCTCAAGTTCAAGGACGCGGAGGGCAAGAACCGCTTCTGCCACACGCTCAACGGCTCGGGAACCGCCATGCCGCGCCTGTTTGTGGCGTTGATCGAGACTTACCAGCAGGCCGACGGAAGCATCAAGCTCCCCGAAGCCCTCGTGCCTTACTTTGGCGCGGCGGAGATCCGCTGATTTATCTCGCGCAAAGAACGCAAAGGCCGCAAAGGAAGAGAAGGGATCAAATCCACCGCTGAAAACAAGAAAGGCTCACACGAAGGCACGAAGGCACGAAGAAGAGAAAGGCAACCTCCCCCTTCGTGCCTTCGTGCCTTCGTGTGAAAAGAAAAAACCTCTTGCGCTGGATCTCGGCGGGCTTTCCCGAACGGCCCGCTATTTGGTGGGCGTCTCCGGGGGGCGGGATTCCGTGGCGTTGCTCCATGCGCTGCTGGAAGCCGGGTTTAAGCGGCTCATCGTCTGCCATCTCCACCACGGGCTGCGGGGGCGCGCCGCTGCGGCGGATGCCCGGTTTGTCGCGGCGCTGGCAAAACGGCTGGGCTTGGAATGGGAGTCGGAACGGGTGGATGTTGCGCGCTTGGCAAAAGAAGCGGGGCAATCCCTCGAAACGAATGCGCGCAATGCCCGCTATGCTTTCTTCGCCCGAGTGGCCCGCCGCCGCCGCTGCCGGGCTTTATTCCTTGCGCATCACGCCGATGACCAGGTGGAGACGCTGCTCTTCAACCTCTTTCGCGGGACGGGGCGCGCGGGCCTGGGCGGGATGAGCCCGGACTCCGAACGCGTGGTGGAGGGCGTCCGGCTCCGGCTGTTGCGGCCCCTGCTGGGCGTTTGGCGGGAGGAAATTGATGCGTACATTGCCAGCCACGCCCTCAAGTTCCGCGAAGACGAGAGCAACCGGGCGCTCGATTTCACCCGCAACCGGGTGCGCCACGCATTGCTGCCGGTGCTGGAGCAGGTCTTTGGCCGGGATGTGCGCGGAGCGGTCTGGCGCACGGCGGTGCTCCTGCGGGCGGAAGAGGAATGGCTCGCCGCGCTGGCGAACGAAGAGCTTGGTGAGGCAATGGCCGTGACGCCCTTGCGCAAGATGCCCCTCGCCCAGCAGCGCCGCCGCATCCAAGCCTGGCTCAAAAGGAGCGGGGTGCCGGAGGTGGGCTTCGCTCAAGTGGAAACCGTCCGTTCTCTTCTTGCGCCCGGCCAAAGCGCCCCCGCCAAAGTGAATCTCCCCGGCAACTGGCACGCCCGCCGTCGCGCCGGGAAGCTGTTTTTGGAGCGGGGGAAAGAGAATGCTCGGTAGCTGGGGCTTCTGCCTTGCAGGGCGAGCAGAACCTTTGCTAATCTTTACACGCTACTTGATTCCAGAACCCTAATAACCGGGGCGTTGGGTCGGAGTCGATTTCTTTTGACCCGGCGAGGGGAACAGGAGCATCCTTAAGAAACCTATGAACTACGACCTGATTGTCATCGGCGGTGGCCCTGCGGGGTATGTTGGAGCGATTCGCGCGGCCCAGCTTGGGAAAAAGGTGGCCTGCATTGAAAAAGAACGCGCGGGCGGCACCTGTCTGAACTGGGGCTGCATCCCCACCAAGTCCCTCCTGCGCAACGCAGAGCTTTACCAGACGATGAACAAGCGGGCTGGTGAGTTTGGGATGAAGGTCGATGGGCTCAGCTATGACTGGGGCAAAATCATCGCCCGTTCCCGCGATGTCTCGGACAAGAACGCGGCGGGCATCGAGTTCCTTTTCAAGAAAAACAAGATCGACTACATCCGCGGGGAAGCCGACCTGGAAGCGGGCGGCGTGGTGAAGGTGAAGCTGGCCGACGGCAAGCAGGAGAGCCACAGCGCGCCGAAAATTCTCGTCGCCACCGGCTGCGTTTCGCGCGGGCTCCCAAATCTCCCTTTCAACGGCAAGACCGTGATCAGCAGCAAGGAGGCGATGGTGATGCCGACGCAGCCCAAGTCGATGCTTATCATCGGCGCGGGGGCCATCGGCACGGAGTTCGGCTATTTCTACAACGCTTTTGGCACCAAGGTGACCATGGTGGAAATGCTGCCCAATGCCCTCCCCTACGAGGACGCCGACATTTCCACGGTGGTGGAGAAAGCCTACCAGAAGCAGGGCATCACGATGCTCACCAACACCAAGATCACCGCCGCCGAGGCCACCGACAAGGGCGTAAAACTGACCGTTTCCGGCAAAAAAGAGGAGACGCTGGAAGCCGAGGTGGCGTTGGTGGCCATCGGCGTCTCACCCATCCTGCCCACCGGCTCGCTCAAACTGGAACTGACCGAGCGCGGCTACCTCAAGGTGAACGATCATTACGAAACCAGCGTTCCCGGCGTTTACGCGGCGGGCGACATCATCGGGCCACCCTGGCTGGCGCATGTGGCCAGCTTTGAGGCGATCCAGGCGGTGGAGGGGATGTTCCTCGCAGGCCACAAGCCCAAGCGCGTCACCACTTTCCCGGCCTGCACCTACGCCAGCCCGCAGGTGGCCAGCGTGGGGCTCACGGAAGGGGAAGCCAAGGCGAAGGGGATTGCTTACAAGCTCGGCAAGTTCCCGTTCATGGCCAGCGGCAAGGCCCGCGCCCTTGGGGATATGGAAGGATTCGTGAAAATCTTGATCGGCGAGGCCAACGGCGAAATCCTGGGCGCGCACATTGTCGGCCCGGAGGCGACGGAGATGATCGCTGAGCTCGGGCTGGCGATCACCCTGGAAGCCACCTACGAGGAGATCGAGGCGACGATCCACGCCCATCCGACCTTGAGCGAAGCCGTGCACGAGAGCGTGGGATCGGCCTTCGGCAAGGCGATCCATATTTAGCACCCGGCGGCACGGGTGATGCTCCTACGTAAATGGTGCGCATTCCTCTCCAGAAGCGTTGCGGTAGAGTGCGCCCGCTCCACGGGTTCACTCTGGTGGAAATCATGATCGTTGTGGCGATCATTGCCCTGCTGGCGACCCTTGCCGTGCCGAACTTCCTGCGCGCCCGGCTGCGCTCGCAAGCCGTTCTGGTGAAGGAGGATTTGCGGATGATCGACGACGCAATCGGCCAGTATGCCTTTGAAAACAACAAACACAGCGGTTCTTCCGTGGTCTTCGCGGATATCAAACCGTATCTAAAGTCGAGCAGCCCTCTCTATGCAACGGGCGCCGATGTGTTGGGCAACATCTTCGGGCCGACGTTTACTGTGAGCGTCTATCCGTATCCTCCCGCGCTGACGTATCAGGCGCTTTCGGGCGTGACGGATGCCGCGTTCTGGTCTCCCTTCAACACGCCGCCGTAGGGTGTGTTCGATGGACGCGGACGCATTGCTTTCGCGCGGAAAGGGCCAGAAACCAGCCAGC